>Ga0137314_1000050_pt1 | contig 44169 bp, 32 predicted proteins | sample EasRivERMZT199_2_FD_102289 | JGI IMG/M metagenome (GOLD analysis project Ga0137314, IMG submission 102289) | Soil microbial communities from meander-bound floodplain in the East River, Colorado, USA - East River MetaG ERMZT199_2 | ecosystem: Environmental > Terrestrial > Soil > Floodplain ... | reverse complement strand
CGGCTCGTGGTGCCGTGGCGGCCCAACGGCGGATTCCTCACTCCCGAGCAGTGGGTTGCGGCTCTCAACGCCTGCGGCTTCCGCGATGTGGCGGTCTATCCCGACATCGCGCGGATCCGCGAGGTCTGCCCCGCGTTCGTCGTGGCCGCGATTGCGGCCGTGCGCGCGTGAAGCGGGAGAGCCCACAGGAACCTGCCGCGCTGCCGCTGGGCGGCGGCAAGCGGCGCTCCCTCGAGATTCCTTCGTCCGGACCTCTCTACGAGGGCCACTTCCCCGGGCGCCCGATCCTTCCCGGCGTGGGCCTCCTCGATCTGGCGCTGCGCTCGTTGTCCACCGGCGCCTCGCCGGCTCTTCGCGAAATCACGACCCTTCGACTGCGACGACCCGTCGCACCGGGAGACGTTCTGGAGCTCGACGTGCAGGCGTTCGCTCCCGATGGCCGCGTACGGTTCGAGGTGCGTCGCGCCGACGAGGTCGTGGCCAATGGCGTCGTCCTGCTCGGCGTGCCGTCGTCCGGGACGGACGCTGCGACGCCGCCCCGCGAGCCGCCACCCGCTGCCGGGCGCGCCACGCTCGCGCGCGGGCCGCGACCGGCATCCGGTGTCCCGGTCCTCGACGACCTCCTGCCGCACCGGCCGCCGATGCGCTTCGTCGAAGAGATCGTGACGGAGACGGACGGCGGCGTCGTGTGCGCGGTGCGGGTCCCCGAGCGGAGCGCGTTCGGCGCTGAGGGCTCCGCCCCGGCGCTCGTCGCGCTCGAGATGGCCGCGCAGTCCGCGGCCATCTTTGAGGCGCTGCACCGCTTCCGCGAGACCGGTGACACGGGCCCCCGGATCGGCTATCTGGTCGGGGCGCGCGACGTGCACTTCGCACGCGCCCGGCTGCCGGCCGGGGAGACTCTCTTCGCGGCGGTCCGACTCTCGGGGATCGCCCTGCCGCTCTGCACGTACGCCTTTGACGTCAGGCTGGGGAGCGATGTCGTGGCGTCGGGAACCGTGAGCACGTGGCTCACGGCCACAGACGCCTGAAGCAGAACCACTGATGCGGCTCGCGGCGGATGGCCCACTCGATCTCGGCCGCGACCCGTCGCATGGTCGCCGCCAGATCCGCGGCGCGATCGTCGGTTCGCGGAGCACGGATGGGCGGCCGGAATGTCGCCCGGTAACGCCGGCGTCCCTCACGAAAGACGAAGACGGGCAGGATCGGCACATCGGCGGTTCGGGCGAGGGCGGCCGGACCCGGCGGCAGCGGGAACGGCCTTCCGAACAGCGTCGCGTCGATCGACTTCCCGCCCGCCCGCGGACGGTCTCCCTGAACGGCGACGATGTCTCCGCGCCGGAGCGCGTCGAGCAACGCGATGCCTTGCAGCGGGTCGTCGCTCTGGAAGTGCATCGTGTACCGGGCCTGCGTGAACCCGTCCAGGACGTTCTCGAGAAACGCCTGAGCTTTCGCGTCGGTCTCGGGCTCGCGGACGAGGTGAACGCGGCGGCGCTCGCTCTGTGAGGGCACCATGGACCCAACCTCGAAGTTCCCCAGGTGCGCCGTCACGAGCATCAGGCCCCCGTCCACTCGCGCGACCTCGTTCCAGTGCTCGATCGCCTCCGTCTCCATGTGGAACGGCCGGTCCGTGATCAACCGTTCGTAGCGTTCGTTCAGGCACCACCCGAATGACCACATCGTCCGATAGATCCGGCGCTGGCGCTCCCACCACCCACAGGGCCCGAGAACTGCCTCGAGGTTCGACGCGATGGCCGCGCGGATCTTCCGGAGGCAGATGAAGAAACACAGATTGAAGATCGCAGCGGGAATCCACAGGAAGGGCGAAGGAACCGCCTTGATTATCAAGCGATGGAAGCGGTACCAGAAGATACCCGTCACGTGGAAAGGGCCGAGGAACCGCCAGGACGATCCGCGCTCCGGCGCGTGGGGTGGTCTCGCCGCGGCGGGAGCGGTGCGGGGCTCAGTCATGGGCGGAGTGTCAGACTTCGGGCGCTTCCTGAGGGGGGTGAGGGACGCAGGACCGCGCGGTCTGGCGATCGGAGGGTGCCAGACTCCGGGAGACCACCTTGCTGACGCGGCTCGTCTCGAAGTAGCTCCTGAGGGTCGCCAGAAGGGGCACCCCCGTGAGGCAGATCGGCACGAAGCCCGCAGCCGCCAGGTAGGTGATCGGCGTCATCCGGCGCCGTTCTTCGGGATTGCCGAGATGTCGATAGTACTGGCCGACGATCCCGTACATCTGCCCCACCAGGCCCGCCAGGCCAATCTCGCGCCCGGCCACGACGCACTTCCCCTCCGCCAGGGAGGCGAGCCAGGCCTTCTTGTCGTCGCCGGGAGCCAGGGTCACGTAGGCACCGATGGGCCCAAGCCCGTGCGCGTCACTGCCCCCGACTCCGAAGCGGGTAAGCCCCATACGCCGGCCATAGTCCAGAATATCGGCAACAGCACGGTTCTGAACCGAGGGCAACGTGCCGTTTCCCATCTCGACGTGGGTGAACAGCTCGAGGACGTTCTCCACGAAACGCATCGGCTTCTCCTGCATGCGATAGCTCTGGAACGGATGATTGAGGAAGTGAACCAGCTTCCGCGAGCGCAGGTACGGGACGAGCTCGTAGATGTTCCCCTTCGCCCGATTCAGGTCTTCGTGGATCGCCTCGTCGACGCCGAGGACGTTCACATGGACCCACTGCCCGGTCTGGGGAAAGTAGGTCTCGACCTCCTCGCCGATGATGACGGTCGGCTCGAGGTCGGGGCGGCGGGACAGGAGGTCCAGCGCGCCTTCGATGGTGTCGTGGTCGGTGATGGCGACATAGTCACAGCCGATCTCCCGGCAGCGCTCGTAGACGCGCAGGGGGTCGTTGTAGGAGTCGCGCGCACGCAGGATCTTCAGATGCCGGAAGTTCGAGAAGATGGTATGGACGTGGAGGTCAACCGTGCGAAGCAGAGGCTCAGTCACTCGCTATCCTCCAGGGCCGCCAGGTCGCGGCAAGAGGTGGATTCTATCACTCCACGATTGGCTAGAATGAACCCCGATGATCGGGAATGCCGCCAGTCAGGATGCCGCCGAAATCAACCGGCGCTTTTACGACGCGCTGTGGGCCGACACCTACCTGATCCAGCCCGAGCGCTTCAACACCTGGCCGCTGGTCTGCGAGCTGAACGCCTCCTGTCCGCGCCGTCTGGAGATCGGGCCGGGCCTGCGGCCGCGCCTGCCCCTCACCGGCACCCATTTCATCGAGATCAGCCGTGCCGCGCTGTCCCGGCTGATACAGCATGGTGGGATTGCCGCGCAGGCCAACGCCGAGGCCCTGCCGTTTCCCGATGCAACCTTCGATCTGATCATGGCGATGGACATCATCGAGCATGTGGACGACGACGAGGTGGTGTTCCGCGAGCTGGCGCGAGTGCTCCGGCCCGGCGGGACGCTGGTGATGTCCTCGCCGCTGCACCCGGATAGCTGGACCGGCTTTGACGACGTGGTCGGGCACCTTCGCCGCTATGACCCCGAAGACCTGCTGGCGCGGCTGGCCCGCCACGGCCTGACGTTGGAACGCAGCGCGATCTACGGCATGCAGCCGCGCAGCCAGATGCTGAGCCGCATGGGAGCGTGGTGGCTCACGAGGCGAAGGGAGCAGGCAATGCGTTGGTACAACCGCGTGTTCATGCCGCTCGGACTGTTTTTCGCGAGCCGCTTACGGCTGGTGCCGGGAATGATCGACACCACCCGCGTGGACGAGGTGCTCCTGGTTTGCCGAAGGCAGCACGGGCCAGGGCCGGCCGGGCACTGACGCCGAAACGCCCACACGGAACATCGTGCTGCTTCCCAATGTCTCCTTCGCGCCCCCGTATCATTTCACCGAGAATGTCACCGGCCTAGGACCTCGGCGTTCCCTTGATCGTCCTCGCCTCGGGCATCGTCATCCATGCGTTGTTCACGGGTCGCCTGCCTCTGGTGGCCGTCTGGGTCGAGGGCTTCATCCTGCAGGGGATCGTTCGAGCGAGTCTCGGTGTGACGCCTCTCATCGTTCCGCTGATGCCGATGACCAGCGCCGCGTTCATCATCTTCACTCTCTACATGATTCCCGACCCGGCCACCACGCCGCCCAAACCGGGGCGGCAGGCGTTGTTCGGCTTCTAGGTGGCGCTCGTCTACGGGATCCTGCAGGCGCTGCACATCGTCTTCGGGCTCCTCTACGCGCTGCTGATCGTGTGCGCCATCCGCGGCCTGTCGCTGCACGCTGCCGCTTTGTGGCCCAGGTTCCGTGAGGTATCCGTGAGTGCGGCACCAGAGGCCGAACGCGCCCAGATATGCGCGGATTGACGTTCAGAGAATGCGCTTTGGATTGTCCTCGTGCCGCGGTAGGATGCTCTCCGAGATCGCCCAATGACCGACCGGCAGAACGAACCCACACTTCGCGACCCGCTCCCCCTTAGGCACGTGGATCCATACGCGGCCGCGCCTCCCCACGTCAGGAATTACCGGATCATCCGGCGTATCGGTGAGGGAGGCATGGGTGAAGTCTACGATGCGGAACAGCTCGAACCCGTGCGCCGCCATGTGGCGCTGAAGGTGATCAAGGCGGGGATGGACAGCAGTCAGGTCATCGCTCGCTTCGAATCGGAGCGCCAGGCGCTCGCTCTGATGGATCACCCCAACATCGCGCGGGTGTTCGATGCCGGAGCCACGGATGCGGGCTCCCCCTTTTTCGCCATGGAGTTCGTGAAGGGAATTCCTATCACCGCCTACTGCGACACCCACCGTCTGGACCTGCGCCAGCGTCTCCTCCTTTTCATCACCGTCTGCCATGGCATACAACACGCCCACCAGAAGGGGATCATCCACCGGGACATCAAGCCTTCGAACGTCCTGGTCGCGATCCAGGACGGAGGCCCGACGCCGAAGATCATCGATTTCGGTGTGGCCAAGGCGACGGCGCAGCGTCTGACCGAACGCACGCTGTTCACGGAGCTTGGACAAGTCGTCGGCACACTCGAGTACATGAGTCCCGAGCAGGCGGAAATGTCCGGCCTGGACGTCGACACGCGCACGGATGTCTATTCGCTGGGCGTCCTGCTCTATGTGTTGCTGACCGGTTCGCTGCCGTTCGATCCAAGGGATGCCCGGACTCACGGATTCGATGACATCCGAAAGAGGATCCGAGATGCCGAGCCGCAACGCCCAAGCACGAAGGCCGGTACCGCCGGGGAATCGGCCCTCACCGCTGCCGAGCACCGCCGAACGAACATGCAGGGGTTGCGACGAGCGCTGCGCGGCGACCTCGACTGGATAGCCATGAAGGCGCTCGAGAAGGATCGAATGCGGCGCTACGCATCGCCCAACGATCTCGCGCAGGACATCGAGCATCATCTCACCGATCTCCCCGTGTCCGCCGGCCCTCCGAGCAGGACCTATTTGGTGGGAAAGTTCATTCGGAGACACAAAGTCGGAGTGGCTGCGTGCTTTCTCGTTTTTGTGGCGCTCCTCTCCGGGCTCGCCTTCGCAACCTACGGCCTGATTCGTGCCCGGCAGGCGGAAGCCGATGCGCGTAGCGAGGCGGCAAGAGCAGAAAGCCTCTCGAGTTTTCTCGTCGATCTGTTCGAGGTCGTGGACCCGGGCGAGGCACGAGGGAACAGCATCACGGCCCGCGAGATCCTGGATGATGCCGCCGAAAGGATCGAACGGGAGATGCAGGGCCAGCCCCTCGTGCAGGCGGGCCTCATGGGAACGATCGGCAAGGTCTATCAGAACCTGGGCCTCTACGACCAGGCCGAGCCGCTGCTGCAACGGTCATTCGAGACGCACCGCCGGTTGCTCGGCCAGGATGCCCCGGTCACGCTCAGGATCCACTCGAACGTGGCCGACAACCTGCTCAGTCGCGGAGACCTCGAGCGCGCCGCGCCAGAGTATCTCGAAGTGCTGCGTCGCAAACGCCTCGTGCTGGGGGACATGCACCCTGAAACGCTCCACGCGGTCAATGACATGGGCACGCTGCTCCAGGAGCAGGGCAACTTCGAGGAGGCTCTCCGCTACAGGCAGGAGGCGCTCGAGGGGCGCCGCCGCGAGCTCGGGAAAGACCACCCAGAGACGCTGGTCTCCAACAACGACATGGGCTCGGTGCTCCAGGCCCTCGGCCGCTTTCAGGAGGCCGAGACGTACTACCGCGAGGCGCTGGAAGGCCATCGCAGAGTTCACGGCGATGATCATCCCGAGACTCTCATTTCCATGGGCAACATGGGATTCCTGCTCCAGGCCATGGGACGGCTGAAAGAGGCCGAGACATTTTGCCGCCAGGCGCTCGAAGGACAACGTCGCGTTCATGGGGAAGACTATCCCGGCACTCTCATCGCCCTCGACAATCTCGCCAGCCTGCTCCTCGCGAAGGGACAACTGGAGGAAGCGGTGATGTACCAGAAAGAGGCTCTTGCGGGAAACCGCCGCGTGCTGGGCAACGATCACCCGACGACCCTGACATCTCTCAACAACGTTGGATTCGCCCTCCAAACGCAGGGGAACCTCGTGGAGGCCGAGCCCTACTACCGCGAGTCCTACGAGAGCAATCGGCGTGTTCGTGGCGACGAACATCCCCTCACGCTGAACTCGATGGCCAACCTGGGAGACTTGTATACGAGCCTGCGACGCTATCGCGAGGCCGAGGCACTGCTCGCAGGAGCCGTCGCTGGAGTCAGGCATTCTCTACCCCGTGACAATGTCACCGCCGGACTGATCCTCAGAAAGCATGGGAGGTGCCTGACGTCCCTGCGCCGGTACAACGAAGCGGAGGCTTCTTTGCTGGAGGCCCACTCGATCCTCGAGGGGATTGCCGGCCCACAGCATCCGCAGACGGCGAAGGTCCTCGTCAATCTCATCGAGCTCTACGACGCCTGGGGTCAAGCTGACAAGGCGGACTCATGGCGCGCGAAGGCTGGTAGGCCCTAGGCGGGTCGATCCTCTCTCGCGAGCAGAACGCTGTCGGCTTATCCGTGGATCGACGTCCTCCCCTTCCACCAGATGGGCAGGCACAAATGGGAGAAGCTCGGGCTCGAGTACACTCTCAAGGACGTTGCGCCTCCTTCGCACGAGGCGGTCGAGCGCGCTCTGGCGGTGTTCCGGGCGCAGGGGTTGAAGGCGTACTGAGAAGAGGCCCCCCTAGACCGATAAGCCAGCCTGCCGCAGGAGTGCCTCGAAGCGCGGATGGGATCAAGCTTCACGAGCACGAGTCATGGAGTCGCAATGCGGGAGTGGCCGGGTCGTCCGATTCTCCTGTCGAGCGCGGTGGCTGCGCTCCTCTTGATGGGAACGCCCGCGCATGCCGAACCGACGCCGTCCGAGTTCGCCACGTATCGTTATTACTGGTTCATCGGGTTGGGGCCTTCCTTCCCCGACGAGGACATCGGCCTGCTCGAGGATGGCAGCGGCTCAGCAGCCTTCTCGATCGGATTCGGACATCAGATCGTCGGTGTCCTGATGGGAGAGATCGAGTTCGGCGTCATGGGGAGCGAATACGATGTGCCTTCCTCCATCCTGGAGGACGACCCGACGCTCAGCAACATCTGGCTTTCCTACTCACTCCTGGGGCGATTCAATTTCGGACGCTTCGAGCCATTCATCGGTATCGGAGCGGGACAAGGGCAGGCCCACCTCGAGGTCGTGGAGGATCCGATCGAGGGGCCAAAGATTGAAATAGCCGACGACCGCGGCCTCGTCTTGCACTACCGCGCGGGATTCGACCTGGCGCTCAAGCCAAGACATCGTCTCGGGCTGGAAGTGCGACGAACCGATTGCGAGGCCGATCTGGGCGACCTCACCGGGGGCGAAGCCCAGATAGGCGGCGTCGCCGCCCTTGTTTCCTATCGCTACACGTTCGGACAAAGAAAGTCGCCGACAACGGGCACTCCCTAGATCCCGGTGATAGGACTCGGAAGACCAACAAAGACTCGGGGGTGAACAGATGACAACCAGGCGTGCAGCGGCTGTTCTGGCATTGATCGCGGTGTTCCTCGTCGTTCCGGCCCTGGCGAAAGAGAGGAAGATCGAGGACTACTCCGCGACGATCGCTGAGTTCCAGAAGATCCCGGATGTCGCCGCGTTGTTCGGCAACGCGCACGGATACGCGGTCTTCCCGACGATCGGCAAGGGGGGTCTGGGGATCGGCGGCTCTCATGGCAAGGGGCAGGTGTACGTCGGGGGGAAGGTCGTCGGCTTCACGTCGACGACCGACATCTCGGTCGGGCTCCAGGCCGGCGGCCAGGCCTACAGCCAGATCATCTTCTTCGAGAACGCCGACGCCCTGAACAGGTTCACCACCGGCAAGTTCGAGTTCGCCGCTTCAGCTTCGGCCATCGCAGTGCAGTCCACGGCCGGTGCGAGCGCCGGCACGGAGGGGACCGGCGCCAGCGCCAGCTCCTCGAAGACCGCCGACAAGGCTACGGCCAACGCCAGGTACCAGGACGGCATCGTGGTGTTCACGATGGCCAAGGGGGGCCTGATGTTCGCCGCGACCATCGCGGGGCAGAAGTACACCTACCACCCGGTCGCCCCGGCCAAGAAGAAGTAGCTCACGGCGAGATCCGGACCGGGCCAAGGTGCTGGTCCAGCCAGTCCGAACATCCCCAGCACCGTGGCTGTGCCGGAGAGGCGCTCGAGGCGGCCGTCGAGTCCCACGCCGGGTGGCGCAGGTCGATCTCGCAGACCGTCATCGACCAGCCGGACGGCCCTAGCAGCCAGCGCCTCAACAGCTCCGGCCGCGTGTGCGCCCCGTGTCAGGTATTTCCTGACATATGGAAGTGTCTTTTCCTTCGAAAGTCAGGGGTCTCCCGATTTCATGCCGGAGTCATCTCACGAATACTCCGTCCCACGACCGGAACACCATCTGACCGGTGGTCCGGACACGAACTCAGGCGAAGTCGAGGTGCCCTCGTGCCGAGCAGACGGGTGCTGCTGGTGGATGAGAACGACGACTTTCTCGATGGACTGGCTTCCCTGATGGCGAAGCTGCCCGGGATGGAAGTCGTCGGCCGTGCCCATCTGGGGAACGAGGCAGTGGAGCGGGCGAGAAGCCTGTCGTCCGACGACCTGGTCCTGATGGATGTTTCGCTGAGGGACATGAGCGGGTTCCAAGCCGTGGACCTGATCAAGGCCCGGCCCCGGGCGCCGAAGGTGCTGCTCATGACCTTCCACGAGAGCCGTGCCGCCGCCACCGCCGCCTTCGCGTCGGGAGCGGACGGCTGCCTTTCCAAGTCGAGCATGGCCGAGCGGCTGTTGCAGGTGATCGAACGGCTGGCCGGGCCGACGGGCGAGGAAGACGGTGCGGCAGACGCGACCGCTCGAGGGAATGTCGGAATGGCAGGAACGAATGGCAAGCAGCCTTTACAGAGGACAGAGGAGGAAGAACGATGAGTCGAATACTGAAAGGACACCTGCCGGCAATCCTGCTGGCACTGAGTGTGCTTGCCCTGGCCGGTCAAGAGGCCCGGGCGCTCACGGAGGTGAGCTCGAGCCTCGTGGATCTGCTGCGCAACTCCACGTCGATCCTCAAGGGGACGGTGACGGGGGTGACCGACGGCGTGGACGAAATGGGGCTTCCTTATACCGAGATCACCGTGGAGATCAGCCGCACCCTGCGCGGCCAGGAGCAGGGGAGCTACAGCTTCAGGCAGTTCGGACTCCTCGAGCCGCGCCTGTCGGAGGACGGGACGAGGAAGATGCTCGCGGCGCCCAGCGGGTTCCCGAAGTACGCCGAGGGGGATGAGGTTTTCCTCTTTCTCTCCAGGCCCGCGTCACTGACCGGCCTGCGCTCCACCGTCGGGCTGGGGGCGGGCAGATTTTCCTTCGGACCGGGCCGGATCGAGAACGACCTGGCGAACCAGGGGCTGTTCCAGGACGTGAGCATCGATCCGGGACTGTCGACCACCAACGATGTCCGCATGATGGAGACCGAGATCGGTGCCGTCAATCCCTCCACGTTCGAGTCGTTCGTGGAGCGCGCGATCACGGAGCGCTGGGTCGAAAACTGCCGGCTCTGGAACACCAGCGAGGGGAAGACCTGCGTCAGAGGCCGGCGGACGGCCGGTCCCGTCGAGCGAATCGGCGGCGAGAACTAAGGAGGAGGAGCGAACCATGACGAAGCACATCAGGAGCTTTCTCGGCGTCGTGCTCCTTCTGGGAGTCGCCGCCACCTCCGCCTGGGCGGGGGGACCCAACTACACCTACGATTACGAGAACCGGATTCCGTACGCCTGGAATCTGGAGAACCAGCCCAACGGCGCGGTGCCGGTCTACACCGATCTGGGGAACTTCAAGAATTCGGGCCCGCTGATCACCAACGAGCGCGCCGATGAGCTCACGGTGAACGGGTGGAACCAGTGGAACAACGTTCCCACATCCACCTTCCAGGCGCAGGTCGTGGGTGACTTCACCGCCCTCAACCTTCCCAACATCGACAGGACCAACGTGGCGCAGGTGATCGGCATGAACGCCTGGAACGGGGGAGGCGTCCACGTCATCTACGACACGGACGGACAGATTTTCTCCTCCGTCCTCGGATTGGCCGGCGTCCTGGGAGTTGCCCAGATCGAGTGGGTGGAGGCCGACGGACCGGAGATCCTCGAGGCTTACGTCATCCTGAACGGCTCGCAGGTGCGCAGCACCGACCCCAACGCCGTGGCATTTTCGGGGGTATTCACTCACGAGTTCGGGCACGCAGTGAACCTCGCCCATTCCCAGGCCAATGGCGCCATGAACGGTTTCTTTGATCCGACCCGGCCGCGCGGCTGCGGGGCACCCTGGTCCACCGGACCTCTGGTGACACAGATCGAGACCATGTACCCGTTCCTCGGGATCACCCTCACCAGCACAGGACCCCACATGGCCACGGTAGATCGGATCGACGACATCGCCGCCATCTCGAACCTCTATCCCGAGGCGGGCTGGCCGGAGAGCCATGGCACGATCCGGGGCAGGGTCCTCCTGGCCGATGAGGAAACGGAGATCACGGCGGTCAACGTGATCGCGCGCAACATCGCCGATCCGTTCAACGACTTCTCGTCCTATCTGTCCGGCCAGGTCAGCAAGGGGCAGGTCGGCCCGGACGGCTCGTTCGAGCTCAACGGCCTGACTCCCGGGGCGCAGTACGTGCTGCATGTCGACAATCTGGTCCAGGGCGGATTCAACATCCCGCGCCTGATTGTGCTCCCCGGCCCCGAGGAGTACTACAACGGCATCGGCGAGAGCGGCGACGGTGAGGAAGACGACCGCTGCGCGTGGACGACCGTCACGGCGGCGGCGGGCGCGCCGGTCACTGCCGACATTGCGTTCAACAAGGTCAAGGGGGCGCCGGTCATCACGATGCTGTACTTGGCCCCGGCCGTCCCCACGGACATGACCCCCGACGGCCGTGTGATCGTCGGCGCCTCTGGGGCTCAGGTCTTCCGCTGGACAGAAACCGACGGGCCGGTCCTGCTGGGCGGTGAGATGAACGCCGGATCGCCGGCCATCTCCGACGACGGGACGCGGATCGCGGGCACCGTACGGGGTCCGGACAACAACCTCACCTGGGCTCTGCACGAGAACGGTGCGTGGACGGTCCTGCCGAAGCGTGTGGACTCCACGGCGCCGTGCACCGGTACCTGGGGAGCTCCCTTCGACATCTCCGGCGACGGCGCGACCATCGTCGGTGGGACCTGGAGCACCTGCGCCTCGGCCGGCTTCCGCGCCACGATCTGGACTGCGGCGACAGGGACCGTGGCGCTGCCGAAGTCACCCGACTCCCTGAACCGGGCGTCGCGCGCCAACACGGTGAACTACGACGGCACGTGCATCGGCGGGTGGGACGACCACAGCACGGGGTTCCGCCGGGGCGCGTACTGGATGAACGGAGTCCAGACGGTGTTCCAGCCGAATCCCAATGTCGGGACCGCCGTGGGTGAAGCGCTCAAGTCGAACAACTCCGGCGGGATCCTCACGGGAGTCAACGGTCCTCCGACTCAGGGGGGCTGGCGCTACTTCACCTCCTCCAACACGATGGAGGTCCTGAGCGTCAACAACGGCCCCAACGATCGCCAGGGGGGAGCCTACGCCATGAGTGAGGACGCAAGCATCGTCCACGGATGGAACCAGCTCATCAGCGGGCGGCAGCCAACCATCTGGACCGCCGCGCTCGGGTGGTACGACTTCAACACCTTCCTCAATGCCCAGGGAACCTACACCGAAGGGATTGGCATCCTCAACGCCACGGCCTCGTCCGCGGACGGCCATCGGGTGGCAGGCAGTGCCCAATCCGTGTTCGGCAACGTGGGCTGGATCATGGACACCCCCAAGTCGGTGCTCTGCCACAGGCCCCCGGGTCAGGTTGACGAGAAGACCACGACCATCGATGTGGAATTCCCGGAGGGGTTGGGGGACCACCTGAACCACGGCGACACACTGGGGCTCTGCCAGCACGGCGGCGTCTGATCCTGAACGACTGATCCTGTAGAGAGAAGCCCGGGCCTGCCCGCCCGGGCTTTTTTTCGTTCGCAATGGCCGGCCCTTCATGACAGAGGAACCAACGCGATATACTGCGGCCCTCGTGAAACAGCTGGCCGTGACGGGCATCCTTTCTTTGATGGCCATGCTGGCGGTGTCTCCCGCCTCGGGCGCAAAATCGCGCGATCCTCACTTCGAGCGCGTCGGCTCGGAGAGCGGGCCTCCCTTCTCCGTCATCACCGCGCTGCACCAGGATCGGGTGGGATTCATCTGGATCGGATCGCGCAACGGCCTGGCGCTCTTCGACGGACACGCCTGGACCTCCTTCGAGCACGACCCTTCCGATCCATCATCGATCTCCGACGATCAGATCCGCGTCATCCACGAGGATGAGCGCGGCCATCTCTGGGTGGGGACCAACACCGGAGGGCTCAACCGTCTTGACCGCGCGGCGCGCACATTCCAGCGGTTCCGGCACGAATCGGCCAACCCGCAATCGCTGAGCCACGACAGCGTCTACGCGATCGCCGACGCCGGCGAAGGGAAGCTCTGGGTCGGGACCCAGCGCGGGCTGAACCTCTTCGATCCGCAGACGGGAGTCTTCGAGCGATTCCTTGCCGACGCGGCGGCCGCCGGCGGCCTGAGCAACAACTATGTCAGCGCCCTGCTGGTCGACCGCAGCCATCGCCTGTGGGTGGGCACCGTGGGGGGTGGGCTCAACCGCTATGACGCGGCGCGAAAGACCTTCGATGTCTGGCGTCCTGATCCCGCGAACCCGGACTCGCTGGGAGACGCTTCCGTGTTCGCCCTCCTGGAAGACGCTTCGGGAAGCCTGTGGGTCGGCACCAACGCCGGGCTCGATCGGATGGATCCGCAGACATCGTCCTTCCGCCATTACCACATGGGCTCGGCCCGCGCTGGCCGTCCCATCGTCTCGTCACTGGCGGCTGGCCCAGGCGGCGCGATCTGGGCCGGGACCTTCGGCTCGGGACTGCACGAGGTGGACCCTCGCACTGAAACCATCCGGGTCTTCCAGCAGGAGCCGGGACGCCCGGGGAGCATACCCGCCAATCGCGTGCTGAGCCTGCTGGCCGATCGGGCCGGGGCGCTCTGGGTGGGAACGTGGGGCGGTGGCCTGAGCCGCATCTCCGGCTCCGCGCTCGCGCTCGCCTCGGGAACGGATGATATCCCCGAGCCGGAAGGGCTCGAAGACCGCGACGTCACCGGGATGGCGCGCGACGAGGACGGCGGCCTGTGGGTGGGGATGCGCAGCGGCACCCTGTTGCGCCGTAATCCGGGCACCGGATCGTGGCGGAGCTATCCGCTGGAAGGCCCAGGCTCCATCCTGCGCATCCTCCCCGTGCGCGATCAGGAGGTCTGGGTGGGAACGAGCCGGGGGCTCATCCGCCTCGATCCGCGAACCGGCCGGTTCACCTGGTTCCTTCACGATCTCGCCGACCCGGCCAGCCTGGGATCGGGCTTCGTCCCGGCGCTCCTCATGGATCGCACGGGCCGCCTGTGGGCGGGGACCGGAGAGGGGGGGCTCAACGAGATGAGCCCCGATGGCCGCGTGCTGCGCCGCTTCGTCAACTCGTCGTCGGACCCGGAGAGCCTGAGCGATGACTACGTCACAGCCATCCACGAGGATCGCTCCGGCATCCTGTGGGTGGGGACCCGCTCGGGCGGCGTGAACGCGCTCGACCGGAAGACCGGTCGTTTCGTGCGCCACCAGCCCAATCCCCGTGATCCACACGCACTGAGCCACCACAACGTCACGGCGATCCACGAGGATGCCGCTGGCCGGCTCTGGATCGCCACGAGTGGCGGGGGGCTCAATCTCGCCGAACGATCGGAGAGCGGGGCCCGCTTCACCCGCTTTACCGCGGCCGACGGGCTGGTGAACAACAACGTCATGGCCATCCTCGAGGATGACGACGGGAGCCTGTGGCTGAGCACGAAGCGAGGGCTGGCGCGGTTCGATCCTCGAACTGGCGTGTTCACCAACTACTTCGTCGAGGACGGCCTGCCGTCCTCGGAGTTCGAGTTCGGCGCCGCCGTGAGGACCGAAGGCAGCCTGCTGTTCGGATCGGTCACCTGGGTTGCGGCGGTGCCGTCGGGAACCCGCCTCCCCGACGCGGCGCCGTCTCCGACGGTGATCACCAGCGTGCGCGGCCAGTCTGACCACCTGCGCGAAGCCGCGCCGCCGTGGTCGCTCGACCGGCTCGAGATCCCCTGGGGGACGTGGTTCTCCATCGAGATGGCGGTGCTCGACTTCAACACCCAGCACAATCACGCGCACGCCTACCGTCTGCGCCAGAACGGCGAGGATTTCATCGAGCTGGGCGCCAACCGCACGATCACATTCGCGGATCTCGCCCCTGGCAGGTACGAGTTCACCGCCCGGGGACGGAACTGCCAGGGGGTGTGGACGCAGACGAACCCGCCGCTGCGCATCGACATCGTCCCGCCTTTCTGGATGACGACGTGGTTCCGCATCGTGTCGATCGCGCTGTTCGTGGCGGTCATGGTCATCGCGCACCGCGTGCGTCTGTCGTCGCTCGAGAGGCGCAACCGCGAGCTGGTCAGCCTTCACGAGCAGCGCGAGCGGGCCAGGCGCGAGCTGGAGCTCGCTTACGCACGTCTCCAGAGCCTGGCCCGCAGGCTCGAGGCGGCCAAAGAGGAGGAGCGCAGGAAGATTGCCCGCGAGCTGCACGACGACCTCGGTCCGGCGCTCACCGCGGTCGTCATCAATCTACAGTTGCTCGGCCAGGAGCAGGGCAGCGGCCAGGCGCGGCGTCTGGAGGACTCCATCGATCTGATCGACCGCATGATGCAGCAGATCCGGGACCTTTCCCTGAATCTGCGCCCGCCACTGATGGACGAAATGGGCTTGGTGGGAGCCCTGAAGGGCTACCTCGAGACCCAGGCGGAGAGGACCGGTCTGGAGATCGTCGTCGTCGGGGACACAGCCGTTGAAGGGCTTTCTCCCGAGATGGAGATCACGGCGTTTCGCGTGGCCCAGGAAGCGGTCACCAACGCCATACGGCACGCGGCTCCCCACCGCATCGAAGTCCGCGTGCGCGCGCACTCCAACGGATTGGAGATTTCGGTCTCCGACGACGGCAAGGGGTTCGACGCCAAGGCGGCGCAGGAGGCGCCAGCCACGGGCAAGATGCTCGGCCTGCTGGGCATGCAGGAGCGGGCGAAGATGCTCGGTGGACGGGTACGCATCGATTCGTCGCCAGGCAAGGGAACACGCGTGCAGGTGCACATCCCCCTGAAGGTGATGGCATGAAACCGATCCGCCTGTTGCTTGCCGACGATCACACGCTGGTGCGCGCCGGGATCCGATCGCTGCTGGAGTCACAGCCGGACGTACAGGTGGTGGCCGAGTCGGGAGACGGCCGCGAGGCACTGGAGCTCATTGTGAAGCACACTCCCGACGTGGCGCTGCTGGACATCGGCATGCCGGGACTCAACGGCCTGGAGGTCGCCCGCCGCGCAGCGAAGGAGTCGCCGCGCACCCGCGTCATCATCCTGTCCATGTATGCGGACCGCACCTACCTGAAGCAGGCGCTCGCTGCAGGCGTGGCAGGCTACTTGCTCAAGGGAGCTGCGGTCGCCGAGCTCCCGCTGGCCCTGCAGTCGGTGATGCGCGGCGAGACCTACCTCACCCCGCGGATCTCACGAGAGGTGGTCCAGGGTTTCCTCCGCGAGAGCCAGGCCGAAGACCCCGGGCCGCTTGAGGGGCTCACCAAGCGCCAGCGGGAGATCCTGCAGCTCATCGCCGAAGGGCGCTCCACCAAGGAGATCGCCCGGATCCTCAATGTGAGCGTCAAGACGGTCGAGACCCACCGGATGCGGATGATGGATCGTCTGGGCATCCACGACGTACCGGGGCTGGTGCGCTTTGCCATCCGGGCCGGCATCGTCTCTTCGACCGAGTAGAAGCAGACCGGTGTGGCGGGTGGGACGGCCGCACCCCTCGACCCGGGAGGGACCGGGACTTACAGCCTTTCCCCAGCGCGCCGCACCCTCCGAAGCCCGTTCCCGACGCTTTCTTCGTGCCCGGCACTGCAATGCAGGTGGCTGAGAGCGGAGTCGCTCTCGACATCACATGGTACCGCAGGGTGGAAGCGGCCCAAGCTGCAGCGATACCCTAGGCGGGAAGCCCGACCTGCCTCAGGAGTTCCTTGAAGCGGGGGTGCGCGCGCAGGGGGTCGAAGGCCGGGTCCACGCCGATGTAGCAGAGCTGGGAGCCCCGTTCGGCCAGCGATCTGTCCAGCCAATCGAGCGCCGCCTCGACGTTGCCCAGGCCGGTGTGCGCGATCGCGACCGCGTAGGGCATCACGTAGCGCTGCGACGTTCCGGCCTCCATGCGCTCCACGATGCTCATCGCCTCTTCCCTTTCGCCCGCGAGCGCCAGCACGTACGCGAGCAGCGCCTCCGGCATGAACGTGGAAGGCTCGGCCGCGACCGCGGCGCGGCAGGCGGCGATCCCCTCGACGAACCTCCCCAGGCACGCGTAGGCCCGGCCCAGCCAGAGGCGGGCGATCCAGAAATCGGGCGCAAGGTCGAGCGCCTTGAGGAACTGCGGGACGGCGCTGGCGTACTCGCGCTGATAAAGCAGCACCCAGCCGCGGGCCGTCGTGATGATCCGCGACAACGGATCGAGGGCCTCGGCCTTCTCCAGCTCGGCGATGGCCTCCCTCCTGCGCCCCATGGCATTCTGCAGGATGGCGTGAAAGTGATGCCCCGTGGCGTATCCGGCGTTCAATTCCAGCGAAGTCCGGTAGGCGTGCTCGGCTCCTGCGAAATCCCGGTCGTAGTGCTGCAGCACGTAGCCCATGGAGCAGTGCGCCTCTGCGAGATCCTTCTCGAGCTCCAACGCCCGCGCCGCCGCGGCCTTCGCCTTGCCGAAGGACTCAACGGGGGGCATGGCGCCGTAGAACCCCAGCACGCTGTAGCAGTCGGCCAGTCCGGAGTGCGCCAGCGCATACGTCGGGTCGGCCTCGATCGCCTTCTGGAAGAACTCGATCCCCTGTCGCATCCCCTGCTCGTTGCGCTTGTTCCACGCGAAGCGCCCGCGCAGATAAGCCTCGTAGGCGGCGGGTTCCACGCGCCGCGCCTTCGTGAGCGTGGCCTTCTCCCGCGGCGTCAGCTTGACCTTGATCTCCTGGGCGATGGCGCGCGCCACCTCGGACTGGAGATCCAGCACGTTGGCCAGCGGGCGATCGTAGGTCTCCACCCAGAGATGCTCGTCCGTCGCGGCGAGGACGAGCTGCGCCGTGATCCTCACCTGATCCCCCGAGCGCAGGATCGACCCCTCCACGACGGCGTCCACGTTCAGCTCGCGGGCGATCTCCGGCACGGGCTTGTGGACTCCCTTGTAGGCCATCGCGGAGGTGCGCGAGATCACCCGCAGCGTCCCGATCCTGGCGAGCCCCGTGATGAGGGCTTCGGTCATCCCGTCCGCGAAGAAATCCTGCGAGGCGTCGCCGGAGAGATTCTCCAGCGGCAGCACCGCGAGGGACTTGATCGACCGCGCGCTCTTCGCGCGGCGGCGGGGGGCGGGGGCCGTCGACGCGGAGGATTGAAGCGCCTCCAGCGCCGCTTTCACCTCGCCGGCGCTCTGATAGCGCCGGGCCGGCTCCTTGACGAGGCAGCGCTCGATCACGGTGCGCAGGCCGGGGTTCACGCGCGAGGAGAGCGCCTCCGGATCTTCCCGCAGGATCGCCGCGCTCGCCTCGAAGCCGGTCTTCCCCCGGAAGGGATGCCGCGCGGAGCACATCTCGTACATCACGACGCCGAGCGCCCACAGATCTCCGCGCGCATCGGCGGGGTCGCCGCGAAGCACTTCAGGAGGCATGTACTCCAGCGTGCCGACCGCGACGCCCGGCCCGGTCAACGGCCCCTTCGCATGCGTGATCGCCGACTCGGCGCTCGTCTCGACGGTCCGCTTCGCCAGCCCGAAGTCGAGCACCTTGGCCCTCCCCTCCGGCGTGACGACGACGTTGCCGCTCTTGAGATCCCGGTGCACCACTCCGCGCTCGTGCGCGTGCGCGAGGGCGCCGGCGATCTGGGTGGCGTAACGCACGAGGGCCGGCAGCGGCAGCCCCTCCTCCCCGATGACAGCGCCGAGGGGTTTCCCCTCGATGAACTCCATCACGATGTAGGGACGGTCGCCTTCTTCGTTGACCTCATGAATCACGCAGATGCTGGGATGGTTCAGGGAAGACGCGAGGCGCGCCTCCCGGAGCAGCCGCTCTTTCGCGCCGGCGTCGTCGGCTCCCCTGCCGATGAGCTTGATGGCGACGGTGCGTTCGAGCCGCTCGTCCCAGGCGCGATAGACCTGTCCCATGCCGCCCTCGCCGATCTTCTCGATGATGCGGTAGTGGGAGATGTGCTCGCCAGGCGTCAGTGTCATGAGGCCACGGAGGATACCACCCTGCCGCATCGCTGCGGCCGGCGCCGCAACGCTTTGTGGCGGACCCGGATGCCGGTAGTATTGTCACGTCGCGCCGAGGAGATCACATGCATTCTCCCATGCCCCAGTTGGCTCGCAAAGTTGCGCTCCCCGTCTGCCTGCTGCTGCCGCTGCTTCCGGCGCACGCCGCGGCGACCCGCACGACCGACGGCGAGAAACCCCGCGTGGCGATCGTTCTTCCGCACACCTACCGCCAGGAGGACTTCCCTCTCGGAACCAAACACTTCCAGCTTGACACCAACGTGCGCATGGAGGACATCGAAAGAACCTGGTGGTCGCTCGACGGCGTCCGGAGCGAGCACGAAGGAGTCTCCGCGGAGTTCACGTTCCAGACAGCGTCGGCTCACGTGGTGGAAGCGTGCGTCATGACCAACAGGGTCAACCACTGTGCCCGGCAGAGGCTTGGTCCGCCGGACGAGACCGTACAGACGAGGCTCAGGCCGATCACCGTGTGGGTGAGCAAGCTGGGGCGACCGGACGAACCCGTCACCGGTCTAGGGGCGGATGACTTCAGCCTGACCTATCACCATGAGAACCTCGACGACAGGATCGAGAGCGTTTCCGAGAACTCCGCCCGGGATAGGGTGGGAATCTGTCTTGCCTATCTGTTCGACATGAGTGGAAGCATGATCCACGCGGAAGGGCAGTCGGGGTTGCTCGTGGTGCGGGAGGATGGCTCCTACTCGCTGGCGCCGGCCCTCAAGGCGCGATTCGACGCCTTCGTGGAGGTCATGAAGGGAACATCCGAGCCGGGGGTCGCGAGACCGGACAAGGACATGATCATCGGGGCGGTCTTCGCGCTCGGGTTGATCAGCATCGGCCCTATTCCAGCCTCCGAGGCCGAAACACTCCCCGGCAGGATCGAAAAGGCCCTGGTGCGTGAGTATCAGACCTCACCAAGCCAGGCGCTGTGGTGGGGGACCGCCCTCAGAGAGAACGTCGCCATGACGGCAACGCTCCTGAACCAGGCCGCGTCGTGCCGCGACAGGAAGAAGGCCATCGCCGTGGACAGCGATCTTCTGCAATCCTCATTCGGGGCCAAGGTCGATCTGAACGATAGGACCCTGGAATCGGTCAGGAAGGATTACGCGGAGTACGACAGCGACCGGCTCGTCTCCATCTTGATCCGCAAAGAAGCCCTCACCGTCCCCATCTACGCGTTCGTGCCGCATCGCGCCCAGGAACCAGGGGAAAACGTGTTGCGTGATTCGTTTCTCCAGGAGGTCGTGGAGCCGTCGGGCGGCGAGTCCTACTACACCACATCGGGTTCGCCTGCTGAGGCCAAAGCGAGGCTGCAGACGCTCTTCGGCCACCTGCTCAGGCACATCGCCGCCAGCTACGACCTGTTCTGGGACCCCGAGGGGATCGAGGACCCCGATGAAGTCATCGTCCGAACGAAGACTGCCGAGACCCTGGTCACTATCCACATGCCCACCGCTCCCAGAAGCGACACGACGTTCGCCCGGAAGGTCCTCCTCGACCGGGCCGGCCGATTCGACCAGGCTTGGTCCACGCAATACGACCGAAGGAAGAAAATGGCCGCAGCGATGTTCATCAGGAAGAGGATCGAGGAGGGCAAGGGGTCGCCGGCATCACGAAACGTCATCCGGAAGGCCCTCGCAAAGGAGCGAGATCTTCAGCCTCCCAGCGTGCCGCTGGTCGAGGAGCTCGAGCTGGCGCTGTGCGCCATCGCGGAAGAGGACATCAAGTACGACGCCGACGCGGGGACCATCCTCGAGGCGGCCCGCGATCTGGAGCAGGTCGAGACGGTGGCGCAGGAGCGGCTCCTCGCGATCGCCGCGTCGGTTCCGCCCGAGATCAGGAGCCGGCTATGCAAGTCCGCTCCCCCGCAGGGACGCGAAGGCAACGCCGTCCGCTCGAGCCTCTGCGCGGAGGATGAGAGAGCAGGAGGCGACGCGCAATGAAGAGAGTGAGAGTCAGGCACCAGAAGGCATGGAAGCCGCTCACGAGGAGGGAGCTTCACGCGCGGTTCTTCGGGAAGTGATAGTACGGCCCCAGATCCCGGACACGCTCACCCGGCGTACGTGGACTGTGTGACGGGTATGCCCATGTATAATCGGCCGCGATGACTTCGACGACCCTTGTCGCGGGCCGGATGTTCTCCCAGTACCGCCTCGACCAGCAGATCGGCGCGGGGGGCATGGGCGTCGTATGGAAGGCGGAGGACACGGTGCTCCGCCGCACCGTCGCCATCAAATTTCTTCCCGCAACCCTGATGCAGGACGAGGAGTCCCGCGAGATGTTCCTCAACGAGGCGCGCCTCGCCTCGAGCCTCAGCGAGTCGGGTATCGCCCAGGTCTACGAGTTCGGCCATGAGGCGGAGTTCGGCTTCCTGGTCATGGAGTACGTCGATGGACAGCCGCTCACTCGCCGCCTCGAGGGCCGCCCGCTCGCGCCTCTCCAGGTGGCTCGCCTCGGATATCAGGTGGCACACGCCCTGGCGAAGGCTCACGGCCGGGGGCTCATTCACCGGGATCTGAAGCCGGCGAACATTCTCGTCACCGAAGCCGGTGAGGTGAAGGTCATCGACTTCGGCCTCGCAACCCTGATCGCGAAGTCCATCCCGTCGGACAAGCACGAGGCTACGACGATGGTGCGCCTCTCGACAGCGTCCGGGGCGGATGCCGAGCCGGAGACCACACAGACGGTTTCCGGGACCCCGTCGTACATGTCGCCCGAGCAAGTCCGCGGGGAGATGCTGGACGCCCGCAGCGATATCTTCTCGCTCGGGATCGTGCTCTATCAGATGACCACGGGGACGCTCCCCTTCCGTGGCGAGACGGCCCTCGAGCTGATGCGCGAGGTCCAGAGGGCGCAGCCCCGCCCGGCGCACGATCTGGTCCCGAGCGTGCCGCAGGATCTCGACCGGATCATCCGCAAGGCCCTTTCCCCCTCCGTGGACGATCGCTACCAGACGATGGACGACGTGGCCGTGGATCTGAGACAGCTCGGCCGGGAGATCGAATCGGGGTCCTCCCCTTCTTTCGAAGCGCTCCGGGGCGGAGCGGCCGTCCCGAACACAAGGACCCGCATGGCGTCCCCGAAGGGGATGAGGAGATGGAAACTCGCCGCGGCGGCGTTGGTGGCGGCGGCGATCCTCGCAGCCGCCTACCTGCGCATCGGACCGCAGCAGACCGGCGAGTCTCTCGCGACAGGGCATCCCCCGGCCACGACGGACCGCAAGAGGATCGTCGTCCTGCCGTTCAAGAATCTGGGATCGGCCGAGGACGAATACTTCGCCTCAGGGATCAGCGAGGAGATCACGACCCGGCTCGCCGCGGTGAGCGGGCTGGGAGTGATCTCACGGAAGAGCGCGATTCACTACACAAACAGCGACAAGACCATCGCGGAGATCGGCGACGAATTGAGAGTCGGCTACGTCCTGGAAGGGACGGTCCGATGGGCGCGCGGCTCGGGGGGCGCGAGCCGCGTGCGCATCACGCCGCAGCTCATCCGCGTCGACGACGACACCCACATCTGGGCCGACACCTACGACCGGACGATCGAGGACATCTTCGAAGTCCAGTCAGAGATCGCCGGCCGTGTCATCGACCAGCTCGGCGTGACCTTGCTGGCGTCGGAACGACAAGCCATCGGCTCCAGGCCGACTGCGAATCTGGAAGCCTATCAGGCTTACCTGCGCGGGATCGACTACGCCGCTCGGGCGGACAAATCCGAAGAGAGTCTCGCTCTGACCGTTCAGTCGTTCGAGAGAGCCGTGGCTCTCGACCCAGGCTTCGCGCTGGCCTGGGCAAGACTGTCCGAGAGCCAAGGGGAACTTTACCACCGCGCCTACGACAAATCCGAAGATCGAAGGGAGAAGACCAAGGCAGCGCTGGACCGCGCCGTCGATCTCGCCCCGGACATCCCTGAAGTTCATCGAGCCGCGGGTCTGTACGTCTATCGGGTCCACCGCGACTACGATCGGGCGCTCACGGAGTACGCGCTCGCCGGGAGAGGACTCCCGAACGACGCGGAGCTGCTGGCTCTTCGGGCTTTCATCCACAGGCGTCAGGGCCGATGGACGGAGACGATCGCCCTGATGGAGAAGGCCGTCGAGCTGAACCCACGGCACACAGCAAACATCAACGATCTATGCAATACGTATCTTGTCGTCAGGAGGTACGAGGATGCGATTCACTGCTACGACCTCGCGGTCGGCATGGCGCCGGACGAGATCGATCCCTATTTGTCCAAGTCGGAAGCGTACCTTCAGTGGCGGGGCACGACCGGGGAGGCACGAGCGATCCTGGAGTCGATTCCTCCTAATTCAGATGAGCGCGTTCAGATTATCTGGTTCTATCAGGAGATATACGAGAGGAAATACGAAGCCGCCGTACAGCGCCTGACCTTGTTTCCGTCAAGAACGATCATGAATGACCCCAAGGAACTCTACCTGGGCCTGGCGTACGCACTGCTCGGCCGGCACGAACTGGCCCGGGAGGCGTTCGACGTGGCGAGGATCAACCTGGAGGAGCAGGTCCGGGAATCTCCGGAGGCCGAATGGATCCACCAGAGCCTCGGCCTGGCCTATGCCGGGCTCGGCCTCAAGAACGAGGCGATCCGGGAGGCAACCCGAGCCGTCGAGATCGTGCCAATGCTGAAGGACGCGTATAGCGGCCCCGTGCAACTGATGCTGCTCGCCGAAATCTACACAATGGTCGGCGAGCACGACGCGGCCCTCGATCAGATCGAGTACCTCCTGTCGATCCCGTCGTTCATCTCCGTTCCCATGCTGCGACTCGACCCGGCTTGGGATCCGCTCAGGGACCACCCGCGTTTCCGTCGGCTCGTGGAACAGCCCGCATCATCGAGCCCCCGAAGCTGAGTCGCCGGCGTCATGCTGCGATTTCGAGATATCTGAAGTCTACCAGGGGGTCGATGCGGCATCGCTCGCTTCGCGAGCGGGAGGAGCCGAGATCTCGATGGGAACGCTGGCGGTAGCGATTTCCGAGCCGTCCTCGGAGAGCACGCGCACATGATAGATGTAGCTCCCCGCCGCGGGCTGCCAGCGATCGATGCGGTCCGTGATGCGTGAGCACTGACCCGCAGGCGCGGGTTCGATCTCCGGGAACTTCAGGATCGGCGTTTCCGCCGCCGCGATGAAGCGAAGCACCCTCCCCGCATCCGTCTGAGCCGCCGGACCGCAGAGCCACGTGGACACCTCCAGAAGCTCGTGCGGCGACGCATCGGAATGACCCACCGGGATCGAAGCCTCAATTACGGTGCTTCCCCGCGACGTCTTGTTCTTCCCGGCCTCCTCGAGCAGAGGCAACGTGGAGACGATCTGCGGGCGTTCCGGTCTCATCAGCACGGGTCCGACCAGCGCGCTGCGGTCAGGGCGTGGCAGCACGATCGTGGCTTCGGCTCCGCCGAAGACGTTCGCCGTCGTGTCGCGAACGAAGGTGGCCAGGCGATACTCTCCGTGACGGAGATGCTCGAACATCCGCTCGTGCACGACCCATATCGACGTCGGATTCCCCGGCGTCCTGCGAATCGCAGAGACGCCAAGCATCTCCCAGTTCTCGCCTCCACCGATGCGTGCCAGCGCAGCCCCCACCTCCCACGTCCCCCCTTGATGATCCTTGCCCGACGGGAGCATGCTCAGGGAGCCCAGATCGAAGCCAACCTGCACGCGCGCCGACCATCCGCCTTCCGCCGCGCCGATCGGGATGATGCCCGCGACCACCGGCAGATCGTCCGCCGCCGAGGGGTTCATCAGGACGGCCCGTGCCGAGCGCAGCCAACGATCGATGGCGGGGAGCGACTGCGTGATGAACGTCTGCGGGAGAGCCCGTCCACGGACCAGGACCGTCACCCGGTGCAGCTTGCGGGATTCGGCGGCGGGTGGCTGCAGGCCGAGCCTGTAGACGCAGGCGCACCGGTCGCGCGCCTCCTCCATCATGGGTGAGATGACCCCTGGCAGCTTGTTGTAGAGACCCCCGGTCGCCTCCGCGAGCCTGATTCCCAGGCCCATCGACTCACTGGAGTGGATCGCCGCATTGATCACGACACGGGACATCGTGGCTTCCGCGATGACGTCATCGAGTCTTCGCTCGTGATCGTCGCCCGGCTTGCCATACAACGATCCCGGATAAATGGTTCCATTCTGCATGAACAGGATGAGCTGCTTGCGTCCCGGCACGCTCTCCAGACCGGCCAGGAATTGGCGCAGCGACTCCAGGGAACGTCTTCCGAAGTGATACTCCTCCGCCACGTGGGATACGCAGAAGGGATGCTCCCGGTTTGGTACCAACGGATGACCATCAAGGCAATCCTTCTGCCGGCTCCAGAGAAACGAAGGGAAGGGATCGACGAAGGCCCGGTCGACGGCGGTCGTTTCCAACGCCGCGCGCAGCGCCGCGCGATCCGTGGTGAACGGAGCGATCACGCGCAGGCCCATGGTTGTCGCGTGCCCAACGATCATCACATGGTCGCCGGGCTTCATCACCTCCTCGACCCATTGCCCTGCCGCCTTTATCGAGGCGTCCCGTCCGTTGGTCTGGAGCTGGATCAAGTCGAGATAGAGGATGAACTGCGCCGGCTCCTCCGGAGCGGGGGCGGGCACTGTAGAGGACAAATCGCCGGAGGCGACACCGCGCGTGGAAGTGATGCCGGTACCGGGTGCGGTACCAGCGGGCAGGTCTTCCGTCGCCGCAGGATCGCCGCAGGCGCACAAGTCGTCGACGCTCTCGACGGGCCAGTCCTTTCCGTCCAGGCGTACTCTGAAATCCTTTCGAGAGAGACCACGCACGGCGTGTCCGTCGCGATCGGTGACCACGACGTCGAGGAGCATCAACGTGACGGTCGTCGTCTCCACGGCGCGCGGTCGCAGAGGTTCCTGCGCCGGGACGAGCCCGCAGGAAACAAGGATGATCGCGCCGGCGACGCGCCACCTGCGATGACGCCTGTGGCATCTGTTCATCGGCGCACTATACGCCCATCCGCGGAAAGGCAGAACACCGGGATCGCGGGTATGGCAGATCCTGCCCGTTGGCCGTACATTGCCGGTGGCCGTCGGACGCAGGGGCCGATGCAGGATCCGGGGAACATGCGTGTCGTTGGAATCTCACTCGTTCTGCTCCTGGGGACGGTCCCCGCTATGGCCGCGGCGGTCCGCCTGGAACCCGATCGCGACGCGACCCTGATCGAGGACCCCGAGGGCGTGCTGGCCAACGGCGCGGGCCCCGCCCTGTTCGCGGGGCTCACGTCACAGGGCTCGGTGCGCCGTGCCCTCCTGCACTTCGACGTGGCAGCCGCCCTCCCCGAACGCGCCGTCATCGAGAGGGTCGTGCTGACGTTGTTCATGGCGCCGAGCAATTCCGAGATCCGCACGCTGCGCCTCCACCGGGTGCTGGCCGACTGGGGCGAGGGGCCTTCGTACGGCGAAGGAGGAGGCGGGGCCGATGCCGAGCCGGGTGACGTCACCTGGCTCCACACCTTCTACGACGCGGAGGAGTGGGTGCGCGCGGGAGGTCAGCTCCTCGGACGAGCCAGCGCTGCCGCCGATGTCTCGGGCTCCGGTTTCTACGCGTGGAGGAGCAGCCCGCAGATGGAGGCCGACGTCAGGCTGTGGGCCGCGTCGCCCGCGCTCAATTTCGGCTGGGCGCTCCTGGGCGACGAGACCGCGCCCCAGTCCTCGAAGAACTTCGCCAGCAGGGAGCACCCGAACGCGATGCTGCGGCCCGCCCTCGAGATCACCTACCGCGCTCCCGGCGACCATCCCTACGCACCTTCCACCAAGGGTTCGACTCTCAGGGACAGGCTCCCGTGATCCGCTCGGCCCCCGGCGCTCCGTTCATCCATGCGGTCCCGTACGTCCCGGTCCCGCACATGTGCCGGCCCCGCACCAAGTACCAGTAGATCTGGCCCGCTCCCGGGACGGTGGCGTCCGGGATCGAGGTGGTCGTGACGCTCGCCTGACAGATCTCGCCGGCGCCGGCGCCGACCGGAAGCTCTCCCGCCACTCCGCGCGCGGCATCGTAGAGCATTCCGGGCGGAGCGCCCGGAATCGGATCCCAGCTCAAGGTAATCCCGTCGGCAGCGAACCCCAGCGCGGTGACCTCGCCGGGAGGCGCCACCGCCGTCCCGGGGACACAGGTTTCCGCCTGACACTGGTCGGCCATGGTGCACGCGTCACCGTCGTCGCAGGGTAATCCCGCCGTCACGAGGTCGCAGGAGATGGTGCAGCATGAGGAGAGCGTGCCGTTGGCCGCTCCGTCGTCGCACGCTTCCGTCGGGTCGAGCGCCGCGTCGCCGCATGACACCGTCTGGAACTGGCGCATCATCTCGTGGTCCTCGTGCTCCAGGATGTGGCAGTGGTACGGATACTTCCCCTTGTAGCCTTCGAACCGCGCGATGATCCGCGCGATCTCGTTGGGCCCGACCATCACCGTGTCCTTCCAGCCGTCCTCCTCGGCCGGCGGTGGCTGCGGATTGCCGCCGGGGATGATCTGGCCGTTCGGGTCCTTGGTGAACGTGTCGCGGTCGAGCACCTGGAAGCCGACCAGGTGCATGTGCATCGGATGCGACACGCCAGAGTCGTTCACGAACCGCCAGATCTCGGTGGTGCCCAGCTCCGGGTACTCGGTGATGTCATCCCAGCCCAGGCCGTTGATCTCCCACGTGGACCGTCCGCACCCGTCGAGGCCCGACTTCTTCAACCGGAAGTCGCGCGTCTGCACGGCGGCGCCGGGATCCAGTCGCTCGATGGTCCGCAGTGTGGCGGGAAGAGGATCGGTGTCGCCGGCGGTGCTCGTGACGCGGAACTTCATCACCTGCGTCAGGTCGACCGCGCCGTTGGGGAACGGCGCCCCGGCGCTGTTCTCGAGCAGGATCTCGGTGCCGGCCGCGTAGCCGGCGAAGTCCACCACGACGTCGTAGCGCTCCCCCGGCCCGAGAGTGAGCATCCCGACCCCGGGGACGGGAGCTTCGAGAAGACCCTGATCGGTGCCGATCACGGTAAAGGAGAGAATTCCCGCGGGCGGATTGAGGGACAGCGTGTAGGTGCGCGAGGTCGAGCCGTTCAGGAGATAGAAGCGATACTTGCCCCGCTTCACGTCCAGGTACGGCCAGACCTTGCCGTTGACCATCACCTTGTCGCCGAAGTAGTGCTCCATCCACATCGCGGGGTAGTCGACGCGGCCGTCGGGATGGAACCGGCGATCCTGGAGCGCCAGCGGGACGACGTCGTCTGGCAGGTTGATGGCATCCTCCACCGCATCGCGAATCAGGTACAGGCCGGCCAGGCCCATGATGACGTTCAGGCGCGTGATCCCCAGCGCGTGATCGTGGAACCAGATGGGGCCAGCCTGCTGGTCGTTGGGGTAGACGAAGGTCTGGGCGGCGTCTCCCGGCAGCATCGTCCACTCGGGGTAGCCGTCGAACGCCGTGGGGACTTTCCCGCCGTGCAGATGCACGACCGTCTTGGCGCTGTCCTCGGCGCCGTGGATGCAGGGCATCCCGCCGCCATCCTCCTCGGTGTCCACCGGAAGGTAATGGCTCGTGCGCAGCGCGCCCGTGCCGAGGTCGCGCAGGTCGTTGAACCAGTTCACCGTGACCGGATGCCCGGTGCGCGCGACGATGATCGGCCCCGGGGTCGCCGGCGGGTTCACGCCGTCGCTGTAGGCCCACACGCGCGTGAGCGGCAGGTCCTGGTGCAGGCGTTGGTTGATCTCGACCATCGACATGTTGTACGTGGCGGTATCGCCGGGCGAGCCGGCGCTGGGCACGGCCACCGCAGGTATCGGCAGCGGGTCGAGGTACGGTGTCAGTACGACGGGGCAGGTGACCGTGCCGCACGTGGAACCATCACCCTGATACGTCCCGCCGTCGTTGAAGCAGTCGGTCTGCGTCACCTCGCTGCACATGGCGCTGTCCGCGCAGCAGGCGCCCGTGACCACGACGCACGGGTTGGGCGAGCAGGATGTTCCGTTCCCCTGGAAGACGCCTCCGACCGACGCGCAGCTGGCGCTCGTCACGACGCCGCACACGGCCCCCTGGCAGCAGCCACCGGTGGCGGTGATGGGCGTGTAACTGACCAGCAGGCTCGGCCTCGACGCAACGGTCGCGTTCTCGCGGGTGCCGAAACGTTTCGCCGTCTGGGTCGTGGATTCGTCGCCGACGAGGATCCATCCGAAGTTCTGCGACGGCGCGTTCAGCCACGCCTGCACGTCGGCCACCATGCCCGACGTGGAGCCCCACGTGTAGGAGCCGATGTTGCCGACCATGCGTGTCGCGCTGATCGTCCCGGAGTAGTCACCTCCCAGGGTCGTCCAGAACTGGTTTGGATAGAACGTGTGTCGCCATGTGGCGTCCCCCGGGGTGGCGGGCTCGCCGCGCCCTTGCCGCGAGTTGCCTGTGTCGGAGGTCCCTTCACCCCAGTCGGAAGTCAGGCGCCGCAGGACCATGCTCCTGGAGGTCGTCGCGGCGACCTTGTCACAGTAGAGCGTGAGCTGTACGCCGTCGATCGTGGCTCCGGCCGGGATGTTCCCCGCGATGTCGAAGGCGAGCACCGCGCGGCGCACGGCCACACGCGTTCCCGGCCCCGGGTCGGCGTCAGCATCCTTCACGCGCCCGGCGAACATCGTCGGCCCGATGCCGTCGCTCATGTCGGCGAACGCGTCCTGGACGACCGGCTCGTAGAGGGTATTGTCCTTGATGGGCTGAAGCGTGACCGTGTCCGCCAGCAGCGGGGTCATTCCCGCGCAGATGGTCACGAATCCCGCGGCGAGGATCATGCGCGCTCGTATCATGTGTCCCCCTCCTGCGTGTTATCACCCAGATTGGGGTATCACGCGCAGTGAAAGTCGCTATTTCGCAGCTCGAGGGCCGCTCGACCGTTCCTTCTGCAAACAGGGGGCCACACCGCCGCCGATCGGTCTTGATTTCGTGGCGGTCCAGAGGGTCAGCGTCCCTGGATGACGATGCTGCCGCGGCTCGGAGGCGAGTGAGTCATTGCCGCGCGCGGACGGGGGGGATTCGTCGCAAGGGTACAACTGCGCGCAGCGGGCACAGAGGTCGTGGCCGGGGTTCCAGTCCGCCCACACGCGCGGAGAGCCCCGACCGCGCGTGGCGGGCTCCGGGTATCATCAGCCCCATCAACTCGGGGCATCGAGTGCGCGACGCGGTCGCCTTCGATCAGTTCTCCTGATCGTAGATGTATCGCGGCGGCCCGCCGCCAGGGGGAAGCGAACCGGCCTCACAGACGCCGTACCGCACGGCGCGACACTCGAGCGCGGAGATCGCAAAGCCCGCGATCATTCCGTGACAATCGGCGGTCAGCGCGGATCCTCCAGGAGGTGTCGTGATACCGATATCGCTCCTCATGTTGAGGTCGATCTCGGCGCCATGCACGGCGAGGAGACCATCCGTGCTTCCCGTGATCGACACGGAACTCCGGATGCTAGCGTTGCAGCCGCCGGCGTGTATGCCGCTCGCGGCATTGTCTGCGAGGGTCAGGGTCTCCTGCAGACCATCGAATCCGAACGTCACCCATCCCCCTTCGCACGAGACACCGTGCCTCAGGTTGCTTTCGATGATGCCCCCGCTGATCAGCGTCTCCGATCCGCCGAGGAAGATCCCGTCCCGGTTGCCGGAGAGCGTCACGGACCGGATCTGGCCACCGGTCGAGAGGAGCACTCGGATGCCTGCTTCGGCGAACCCCTCGACGGTCAGGTTCTCCATGACGATGTTCGACGAGCGGATCACGGTGATCCCGTTCTTCTGTCCTACCGGTCCCGAGATGACGGTCCACTCACGCTCGCCAGTCAGGACGACGCGGGAGTCGTTCGGGGAGGTTCTCCCGGCGATCAGGATCCCTCCTTCGTACGTCCCCCCGGCGATGTGCACCGTGACGTTCCGGTCGAACGCCATCGGGATGCTGTCGATAGCTGCCTGAATCGTCAGGCATGCGTGGTTCCAATCCAGCCCGCACCCTGACGCGTCGACGCCTCTCGCGGCATCGACGTACATGTCGGCGTGGATCTGCACGGGGTTACCCTTCACGGGGGTGGTGTCGTACGGGTCCATCTGGATTCTGTCCACCGGTCTGCTGGCGCCCCCCATCGCCACCCCTGCAGCGATGACTGAAACTCCAATCAAAACGACAACGCACCTCAGAGGCTTCATGGTGTCGTCCTCCTCCAGTTATCACGCCCTCCCAGGCGTACCACAATACGCATCACCCTCCGCAGTGCAAGGGTCGTGCCGTTTGCTGCTTACGCTGTCGCCGTGAAACCGGCATGGTGACGGGTTCTTTCCCGGAGCGTCGAAACGCACACTCCGACCCTGTGTCATAGCACGCATGCCGAGCGGAATAGCGCGCACGTTCTCGAGCGGAGCGACGGCGCCGCAGGGCAGCCTGTCACGGCATCTCCTCCCAACGGAGGAGCGACCGGCTGGGCCGACCAGGAGGGAGAGCGAGAGTGTTTCCCTCGGCGACACAACATGGTGGCCGCATCTTTTCTAGCCACTGGGTGGACACCCGATGTCACGCTAAAGACGCCATGTCCACGGGAGTGGACGGTGAGATTTCGCCACCGGGCGGCGGCGTGGAAGGCGGCCGCGTAAGGTGCTGGTTTCCCTGTCTTGAGATCCCGCCTCGGATCCGCTCTGTGCAGTGGTATCGTGTCGTTCGCCCTGTACTCTGGAGGCATCCTCATAATGCCGGGCATGCCCCTCGGAAGTGGCCGGAGGTCAGGCAGATCCGTGCTGCCAGGTGATCAGGGCGGTCTGGCAAGAGGGTAGCTCAGCGTGGGGTCCACAGTGAGTCTTACCATCGGAAGCGGCAGGATCCTCGCGGAATGGACGATCACAGCGGTGCGCGGAGAACCCGCGCTCGGGCGTCATCGGCTGTTCATGGACTTACGCCTTGCTCTCAAAGAGCGACCGGCAGATCAACAGGCCGTTGTGACGGAGTTGATTGCGTCAGTCACGGTGAGCGGTTCCGGAGGAACGGGGTTCCTGGATACTCTTCAGCCTGCCGATACGCCCATAGCCTTGGGAACGTCTCCACACTCGTCGAGTCATCAGGTTTCGATTGGCGTCGCGCTTGACGCCCGACAAGTAGAATCCGTGGAGAGGCTCAGGATGGGAGGCGATCTTGCCCTGATAGTGGATCTCCGTGGGCGGGTTCAGGTTCAGGGCGAGTCTGCTTTGGTCTCCGATAGACATGAACATAGGGTCCAACAAGGGGCGTGGGTGCGGGTGCTGGAGCAGATGGAGTATGGCCGGATGATCCTGCTCGAGGTGCCTGTTCCCAACGTTGAGAGTGCGCCACTCTTGGTCGAGCCCGTGCGACACCTCGAGAAAGCCCAGCAGGCGATGCTCCGCGGAGAGTGGCGGGAAGCGGTGGGCTGTTGCAGGGACGTGCTTGAGGCGCTCGCGGACGTTCTGCTGGACGCGCGTGTTCAGGATCCTGAAGTGAATGCATTGTTTGAGGGAACAAGATTCATGAACAAGGAGGCCCGACTTCGGACCCTCAGGCGGGCCCTCCTCGTGCTCTGCCATCCCGCTAGGCATGCTGATGAAGTGGCAAAGGACTTCGAATGGGAGCCACGCGATGCAAGGGCAGTCGTCGCAGCAGTCGCAGCCCTCGTGAGCCGATACGGTCCGCCAAATCAGTAGGAGCCGCACGGCCTGGGCGGCGAAGACTACCACCAACCGCGCATTCGGTTGACGGCAACGGCGGCGGGAGACCGCCGCCGTCACCCTTTGGGGGTGATCGCTCGAACCGTATGATCATCATTGAGGCCATTCATGATCATGCTGCCTTTGAAGGGAAAGCCGGTTCTTCACGCGATGACGGCAACTCCACCTCCTCTGCTTCATGGCAAGGCGCAGTTCTCACCGCTGGCCGGCTGCGAAAAGGATTCCGCTTCTGTTTCTAAGGGCATGAAACGGTGTCTCCAGTGCCAAGAAGATTCTCTCCCACTTCTGGCCACGCTGCATCACAACGGCGGGAGGATCTACTGCGCGGGGTGTTTCCTCGTAGCCATCCAGGCTCTTGAGGAAGTGCAGAGTGCCAAGAAGGCCGGTCGTGTACCGGCGTGGGTGCGCCGAGACATTCGAGAAGCTGGCATGCCTGCGCAGTGGTCTGAGGATTGGCGGACGTTCCACGCACATGGCCTTGAACTACTGCTGATGTCTGGTCGCTTCACGCCCGAGATGATTACAGGCTCAGGCGTGCTTCAAGTAGATTCACGATTCGGAAGTATCCCGGAGGGTTTGCCTTGGCGCTTCTCGGTTGTCAGCTACCTGTTGGCTGGAGTTGGGACAGAAATATTGCTCAAGGGACTCTACACTCTAAAGGGCTTCTCTTTGAGAAAACCCCTTCGGGGAAAGTCTCAGGTGGTGGCTCACCTAAACTCTCACGAGTCGAGATGGAACAGCCCACGTGAGTCCATATCCTTCTCGTCGCTGCTAAGGGTCGAAAACCTGAAGCGCGTATGCAGTGAGCCCCTCAACTTCACCTTTCTTGGTGTTGCTCAAGAGTGGCGAAATGACGCCGCTCATGTTCCACTCACTTCATCCGGAGACTTCGGGATCCACCTATTGAAACTTGTCATCCTGATTAGGATCATGCACAAGGAGTTCATGGACGCAGCGGATGAGGATCATAGGATGCAGGTCGACCTGATCATGCGGACTTGTCTTCCCATTTGGCGAGGGTGGGTCGAGGAGAACGAATGTCCTTGCCTCCAAGGTCTATGACAGCTTCTCCCATCGTCAAGCACGAACCGCCAAACTTCCGTGCTGCCAGCAGTAGCGGCTCCCCGCGGCCGCGTTCCTTCTGCACTGCGCTCCCTGCTTCGTGAACGCGGGGCATTGACCTGCCGGGGCCATTGCTCTGACGTAGCCCGTACCCAGCCGCTGATCGCGTTGCCGCTCGGCAGTTGATCGCGCTGCAGAAAGGCGCCTCGCCGCGCGACCTCTCGGTGTAAACTACCGCGGCTGATTGGGGGCGGTCATGCCGAAGCGCAAGCCGAACTGCTGGGTCTTCTCGAACAAGCCCGCGGGCACCTACCAGGGCAACATCTGGGATCACGGGACAACGCTCAAGTCGAAGCGCTACTACTTCCGCGAGGACGAGCGGAACCGGCACCGCGTCAAGCTGGGCGACACTGTCATTCTCCGCACCTTCGGGATTGCGTACGTCGGCAGGTTCGAGGTCGGCGAGTGGCATGCGGGCAGGAAGCTGAAGGTTGGCTACTTCAGCATGAAGCGCGTCGTCCTGTGGAAGCGCGAGCTGCCCCAAGCCCTAATAATCCGGGACCTCTCCAACCGCGATGTTCGCAGCCGCATCGTCCGGATTGCCGACGAGGACGCGTTCAGGATCGAGGCGGCGCAGCGCGTCTACGAGCGGCTCGGATTCGGGGTTGCCGACGGAGAGGTTATCCTATTAGAGAAGGGACTCGAGGAGGCCATCAAGCCGAACCTGGCCCAGCTCGGCTTGAAGCTCGCCGGAGAGGATATCTGTCAGCAGTTCTCGATGGGACCGGGCGTCGGACGGAGCGACCTCATCTGCGAGGGCGAAGGGGAACCTAGTTGTCCTTGAGCTCAAGCGTGGACGGTCTTCGGACGAGGTCATCGGGCAAGTGCTGCGGTACGTCGGCTACGTTCGCGAGAACGTCGCCAGGAAGGGACAGGCCGTCCACGGCTGCGTGCTCACCGGCGACTACGACGAGCACCTGCGGCTGGCGGCATCGGCGGCTGGGATCAAGCTGATGACGGTGAGGCTGCCATGACCTCTCGGGAGTCTGATCCTGGGGCAGTGTGAGGAGTAACCAATGGACGAGAATCATCATCCCGATAGGAAGGATGAGCTACTCCTCGTCTTGAAGGACACCGAGAAGGAAGCCGCCGAGATCGAACAGAAGGCGCAGGAAACAACGGAGACAGCAAGGTTCCTGAAAGATGTCGCCGAGAACTTCGCTGATGTGATTCGAGCGATTCCCGACACATCCCTCATTCCCGACCAGCGGTGGAAGCATCTAATCCAGAGTTGGCATACCTCTCATCGGATCGCGGTTGAGGTGAAAGCTGGCTTAGGATCTTCAGAACGATTCCATGCGTCTGCGATGGCCACAGGTGTGACCACGAGCACGGGTTTCTCGGCGTTGATTGACCCGTCGAGATTCGACACCACCCTAACGTTTCGGTCCGCAGCCGACCGCCTCGGTGCAGTGTTTCGGAGAGGGCAGCTTCTCGCTGATGTGAAGGCTCAGCTCAAAGCCCTGCGGCTCGACTCTCGACCTGGCGCGTTGCAGTCGCCTGTTGATCTGCTGGAGGACGCGCGACTTGCGCTCGACCGTCCGGGCCGAAATGAATCGTCCGCACTGGGCGCGTGGGTTGGTCTCCGAGAGGCGATCGGAGGGACGCTCAGCGAGCTGCTGCGACGTAGACCGACTCAGGAACCAGCTTCCAACTATCAAGACAAGGTAGAATCGCTTGGACGCCAATGTGGGAGGAAGGACCTATCCACAGAGCATTTCTCGGGTCTCGGAGTAGACCTGCAAACCCTTATGAACACGCTCTCCGAGGGCAAAGACAGGACCGTAGAGCGAGAACGACTGGCACGCATCTTCAATGATGGTCTGCTTTTCCTAGAAGCGTTTCTCGGGAGCCTCGATGCAGGTAGATTGCGCTTCTAGGTCGTGGCGAATCCAAAGAATTACTACTTGTACGGCAGGTCCGCAGGCCCTCACGGCGAGGTCGCCGAGTGCGTGGGGTTCCACGTCGCCTGCGGTGAGTGATCGGCAAGCAGTCCACAGAGTGCCGACTACGACGAGCACCTGCGGCTTGCGGCAAGGGAAGCGAAGATCAGGCTGATGAGAATGAGGTTGCCGTAGCGGGACATCCGCAGGGCCGGCAACTCTTCGCGGCTCTGGTGAGTTACATCAGTCTCGGGCCGCGTGCGCCCGCCCTTCTGTCGTAAAATCACCCTCGCGACCGATGAAGTGACTTCGGGGAGTAGTGCATGACCCCACAGGAATTCATCCGAAAGTGGACAGCTTCCGCCCTCAAGGAGCGCTCCGGATCCCAGGAGCACTTCATCGACCTATGCCGGCTACTCGGACAGCCCACACCCGCTGAGGCCGACCCAGAAGGGACCTGGTACACGTTCGAGAAGGGGGCCACCAAGTACGGCGGCGGGGACGGCTGGGCCGACGTCTGGAAGAAAGGGCATTTCGCCTGGGAGTACAAGGGGAAGCACAAGGACCTTGGCGCGGCATACGAGCAGCTCCTCCGCTACCGGGAATCCCTGGACAACCCGCCTCTGCTTGTCGTCTCCGACATGCAGAGCTTCGAGGTTCACACGAACTTCACCGGGACAAGGAAGGAGGTTCATCGGATCGCGCTCCCCGATCTGGAGCGCGATGGCCCACGCGGGATCCTAGAGGCCGTCTTCACAAGCCCAGAGAAACTACGGCCAGGGGTGCGTGTCGAAGAGGTCACTGAGCTGGCTGCGGCGGAGTTCGCCTCGCTCGCCGACGGCCTCCGCTCGCGCGGACACGATCCACAGAAGGTCGCCCATTTCCTGAACCGCATTCTGTTCTGCCTCTTCGCTGAGGACGTAGGTCTGCTCCCGGCGAAGTTGCTCCAGCGACTCATCAAAGCGGGAGAGCGAAACCCCGATGACCTGACCTCGATGCTCGGCGGCCTGTTCGGCGCGATGACAGACGGGGGACGGTTCGGTGTTGAGAGGATCGAACACTTCGACGGTGGGCTGTTCACCGACGCGGAGATTCTCCCGCTGAGACAGGCAGAGATCGGGATCCTGCGGCGGGCCTCAGCGCTGGACTGGGGACAGATCGAGCCAGCGATCTTCGGCACGCTGTTTGAGCGCGGCCTGGACCCGTCGAAGAGGAGTCAACTCGGAGCGCATTACACCGATCGCGGCTCCATCCTTCGGGTCGTCGAGCCCGTGTTGATGGAGCCTCTCCGCCGAGAGTGGCGCAAGACGCGCGAAACGGTCCTTGAGCTCCTCGAAAGGTCCGCGAAGGCCACCACATCTGCGGCCGAGACCCGCGCTCGAAAGCAGGCGCGGGGAGCCATCGCCGAGTTCAGGAAGGAACACCTCGATCCGACACGCGTCCTTGACCCGGCCTGCGGATCTGGAAACTTTCTCTACATCGCTCTCGAACTCCTCCACGAGTTCGAAAAAGAGATCCTCCTGCTGCTTGCCGATGTCGATGAGGGTCAGTTCTCGCTCGACATTCGAGTCGGACCGCAGATGCTGAAGGGGATCGAGATCAACCCGTTCGCGCAGGAGCTGGCTCAGGTCACGGTCTGGATCGGGCACCTCCAGTGGTTTCTGAGGAACGGATTCTCCTTCGAGCGCAACCCGGTGCTCAGGCCGATCGAGGCCATCGAGTGCCGGGACGCGATCCTCGATCTTGCTGACCCGGCAAATGCGAAGGAATCCGAGTGGCCCGAGGCTGATGTAGTGATCGGCAATCCTCCTTTCCTCGGGGGCAAGAGGCTCCGGAGTGTCCTGGGGGACGGGTACGTGGAGGCGATGTTCCGCGTCTACGACGGCCACGTACCCCGCGAGGCCGACCTTGTCACCTACTGGTTCGAGAAGGCTCGGGCCGCCCTTGAGGCGGGCAGACTGAAGCGGGCTGGCCTGCTGGCGACGAACTCAATCCGCGGTGGTGCCTCACGTAGAGTGCTCGATCGCATCCAGGAGACCGGTAGCATCTTCATGGCTTGGAGCGATGAGGCTTGGGTCGTCGAGGGCGCAGCGGTGCGAATCTCACTCATCGGCTTCGACGGCGGCCTCGAGAGGGAGCGCTCGCTCGACGGGCGGTCCGTGGAGGTGATCCACGCGGACCTCACAGGAAGTGTCGGAATTGCGGCTGCAGTCGATGTAACCAAGGCACGGCGATTGGCTGAAAACGTTGGCATTGCGTTCATGGGAGATACAAAGGGTGGCCCGTTCGACATCAACGGTGATCTGGCCAAGCGGTGGCTGGAGCTTCCGTCCAACCCCAACGGCAAGCCCAACTCTGATGTGCTGCGTCCTTGGGCCAACGCGATGGACCTGACTCGACGACCGCGTGGGATGTGGATAATCGACTTCGGCGTGGACAGACCTGAGAAGGAGTTCCGTTCCAGCATGTACTGAGGCACGTCAAGCCGCTTCGAGATCAAAACAACCGGGAAAGCTACCGTGACAAATGGTGGCTCCACGTCGAGCCACGCCCGGCCATGCGGCGGGCAATCGCTAACCTCAAGAGGTATCTGGCTACCCCCAGGGTGGCGCGGCATCGGAGTTTCGTGTGGCTGCCTGTGGAGATATTGGCAGATAGCCGGATCTTTGTTTTCGCGCGAGATGACGACTATACCTTCGGACTACTTCAGAGTCGGTTCCATGAGACATGGTCACTCCGCCTAGGAAGTTGGCATGGCGTTGGAAACGATCCCGTGTACAACACCACGACGTGTTTCGAGACGTTCCCGTTCCCAGAGCCGTCCGTCCGCCAACATAGGGCGATAGCTGACGCGGCTCAGGAGCTGGAGGTATCGCGGACGGCTTGGCTGCACCCCGAGAGCGCGTCGGCGGCTGAACTCAGCAGGCGGACGTTGACGAACCTCTACAACGAGCGCCCGACTTGGCTTGCGAACGCCCACGCAGCGCTGGATGCCACCGTCGCAGACGCCTATGGCTGGCCGACTGATATCTCCGAGGATGATGCCCTCGCGCGCCTGCTTGCGCTGAACCTGGAGCGAGAACCAGCCTGATGGGTCCTTGACTTCCTTCGCCACGAACGCCCTCCTTGTCTCGCCATGTTCCCTCGATTTCGCGCCCCCGAGACGATGACGGCCGCCGAGCAATCGGCCCTGCTCCGGGCGACGGCGGGGCATCCTGCGCCGAGGGACCACGTCCTGTACTCGATGGCCCTCGGGACTGGCCTGCGCCTCCGGGAGTTGCTCGGCCTCAACGTCGGCGACGTGTCCCCGGACGGCCGGGAGGTCCGGCGGCGCATCGTCCTCCAGGTGACGAAGGGTGGCCAACGAGGCGAGGTCTTCCTCCCGGCCCGACTCATCCCGAAGCTGCAGCGGTTCCTGGTGTGGAAGGGCGCCCACGGGGAGTCCCTCGAGCCGGACGCGCCCCTGTTCGTCTCCGGGCAGGGGCGGCGGCTTTCACCTCGAGCAGCCCAGTGGCGCTTCGCGTGGTGGCAGGAGCGGGCGGGGTTCGATCGGCGGTACAACTTCCACTGCCTGAGGCACAGCAGCGTCACCAACGTTTACCGAGCGACCCGGAACCTGTTCCTGGCGCAGAGGTTCGCGAGGCACGCGAGTCCGCTGACGACGATCGTCTACACGCATCCGGCGGATGAGGAACTCGCGGAAGGGGTCAGGGACCTGCCGTGCTAAGCGGACGGTGGACCAATCTCGGAACTGGGCCAGAATCTTGCCTGCGTGGAGGTTAAGAGTTGTAGTGCGCTGTTTTTTAGGTCAGTCGGAACGTCGTGTGAGCCAAGGCTATCAAAGAGAAACATATCGAATCGTTGGATGGTCTGTCGCTCTGCCTTCATGCGCAGCAGTTGTTCGAGGTCCAGCTTCCCCTGTTCCGCATGCGCGAGAAGCGCCTCGAGATCCGACACATGGAGCCACTGTGGTGGAGCCCAGAATGGCTCCGTCAACAGGCCGCAGCCGAACATCAGAGGCTGCAGGTACACGGATCGAACGTACGGATCGACAGGGACCGGAGCCAAGTGAGAGATCAGTATGAAAACTGTCTGAGGTTTCATCTCCATGACACGCATCGCCCTTGCCATCAGGGAGGGCCCAGCTAGGGACAGCTGCCATAGGCCACGCGTCAACAACCCGTCGTCGTTCTTACGACCTTCCCTCAGCGGGAGTGGACCTGAAGTTTGAGCCTTCGTTAGGAATTCCGCGTTCGGTCCCAGGACCCTTTCGCCGGGGCCACCGCGGAGGAAATCTGCAGGTGGGCGCTGAGCCTTATGCTCGAAGCAGATGGCAACGGAGCCGCGCTGCAAATACGAGTCCGTGAGTTCATTGCCGGATTCGTCCCTTGGGCTGTGCACAACATCCCACTTGCCCTCCACGTCAAGAACCGCGAGTCGACCGATGACGTTTGTCGCGTATTGCTCATACGCTCGTCCAAGAGCCTGATGAAACGTCTGAGGGTCATCGCCGATCTTAGCGAGATGGTCGGAGAGGATGTAGTATGGATCGTCCTCGATCTTCGCCAGCAGAAATGGAGCAACGGGACACACGAGCTGATCCGGTCGGGCTTCAATGAGTGGCGTTTCGCGCAAAGGAACATAGTCGTAGTCGGGGATGAAGGTCGATGTGGGTCGAACGGAGTTCCATTCGCTGACTCGGTCGCAGTATTCCTGCCGAGTTCTGGCCCAGCGGCGAAAAACTAATTGCTCGGCCGCTTCGTGGTGAACCTCCATTTCACCAAAGAGGGTCTTCTTCGACAGCCAATGCTTTCCCGGTCCGAGTCCTTCCATGAGATGGGTCACGAAGAGAGTTACCATCTCGAAGTAGTCAGCGACGGACAAACCATTGGTAGCTTCCTTGAAGACCGCCTCCACATCGAAGGCGGCTATTTTCGGCAGCAGATCCTGATAGAGCATCTTTTGTCGGGCAAGTCGTGTGAACGCTTCAACCGAGCCACCAACATAGCGATTGAACTGGAAGTGCCTCAGGTACTCAAGTGCCAACAGACGTCGTTCATTCAGAGTCGAGTGGTGTGTGAGTTTACGGCGACTCCTTGCGTCTCCGAGAACATCATTCGTCAGGAGGAGCAAGCGGCATACCCTGGTGATGAACTCATTGGGGAAACCAGCGCTCCCTCCTGATACGGCCGAATGAACCAGTGCTGCATTGGAAAGCCACGCCAAATTGTGTTCATGGATCAGGAGATGCCGATTCCCAGTCAGGGGAACGCGGCCGACCAGGTACATTTGCGATGCTCGCGGGAGCCGCGTCGGGAAATCATCGACGATCGCTCGGTTGAGGAATGGCCCCTGGTGTCTTGGATCGAAGAACTCGGCTCCCTTCTGGATGAGGTCGAGCGAGAGGGCAGCCAAGTATCCCAAAAGGGTGTCCAAGGGCCAGTTTGGGAGGTCTCTAACGATATCTCCTGCATCGAGAGGTGAACCGCCCAACTCCCGGAAGGTGACATACATCGCGTACCCGCGCTCGGACGACGGCATCAGGGTATTCTATCCCACGATTCGCGCATCGACTTCTCTGCCTCGGTGCTCGCCTGAGCCGTCCAAAATGACCCCGCGGGATCTGACGCAAGGATTTTGGCGTACGTCTCGATGGCGTCTTTCTCGGGCATTGCGTCCACGATCGATGCTTCACGCCAGCGATGGCGGCGCACTCGATGTTGTTTGACAATCTTTGCACGTTGGCTGGCGACCGCGCCGAAAGCTCCTGAGTCGCTCCCGCAAAGAGAAGTGACGAGCACACAGTAGGCGTCGGCACACTACACACACTCCCCCAGCGTGGCCGAGGAAGCGGCTTGAACACGCCTGACAGACTACTGGAAGTGCTGCGGCAAGCACGTGGAGTCACCCATGGGACAAACGTCCCCTTCGTGAGTCCCCGCCGCATAACCGTCGGCGGCCTCGGCCACCTCGTAGCCCTCGAGGGTCAGCGCCTCGCGGAGGATGGCACGCACGTCGGGGGAGTCGTCGATGAGGAGAATGATGAACAGGCTATCGGCCTTCGAGTTCATCGGGGTCAGACGGAGGCACAGCAGTATCTCCACCCGGTTGCTTCAACAGCAGGTCGAAATCGTGCCAGGAGTCAACCCACTTGTGAAGTTTGGCAAGCTGCTCGTACGCGTTGGCGACAGCCCCGGCACTCGTGTCGGAGAGCTCATAGCCGTGGAACAAGGGGTTGCGGATACCTGTGTAGAAGTCTTGGGTGGTCAGCCAGAGTTCCGGTTCGGTCCTCTGGAGCGTCACCTCATCTGACAGCAACCCCGGGAGACGATTGTATACGTTGTCAGCCGTTCCCCTGCCACCTAATCGAAATGGGTTGTGAATGCAATCCAAAACGTCCCTTGAGAGCCGTGCTCGCACACCAAGCTCGAAGAATACGGCGCCCGCCACGTAGGCTTCTATCCCCAAAATTGCGCGCTGAAGCAAGAGGGTGAGAAAAGCATCAGGCATCCCGTACCATGTCATGTACGGGGTGACGATCGGGGTCGAGCTTAGCGGGTGGAACTGGGCCCGGAACTCCGGCTTCGCGAGCAGGCACCGGTACGTGACGAATTCCCTCCGCAGGTTATCTAGCGGAATGTTGGCGAGCTTTAGTCCGAAGGCTCCGGGCAAGGTTCCCATGCTACCTCACGATGCACGCTAGTTCTCGGCATTGCCGGCCCGATCATACCTCCGATCAGTGTGGGCCGATCAGGGATCGGTGGACGTGAACCGCCTGAGGTTCTCTTCGGCCCCCTTGAGGGCCGGCTCCCGAGTCCCTTGAGGGACGCGCCGCTGTTCGTGTCCGCGCAAGGCCGGCGGCTTTCACCTCGAGCAGCCCAGTGGCGCTTCGCGTGGTGGCAGGAGAGGGCGGGGTTCGACCGGCACTACTCGTTCCATTCGCTTCGTCATGGAGCGATCACCAACGTGTACCGGGCCACGCGGAACCTATTCCTAGCGCAGCGATTCGCAAGGCACGCGAGCCCGCTGACGACGATCGTGTACACTCATCCCGCCGACGAGGAACTCTACGAGGGCGTGCGGGACCTGCCCTGCTGAACTAGAAAATGAGTGCACTTACGGATGTTGCCGCATGGTGGGGGGCTGTCGTCGCCACCCTTACACTGGGACTCAATCTGCTCCGATGGCAATCATCACGTCCTCACCTGATTATCAGACTCAAGCCGCAGATGGAAGGGCTCGTCCAGGTAACGATCATCAACACTGGAGAGCGGGATACTGATCTGATTGAAGGCTACTTCGTTTGCTTCAATAGCTGGACCAACAAGCTGAGGGGTTGCGCATCGGGCAGTGTAGATGTTAACCAGGGGACCGCTGTCGGCAACGACCGGCTGCCTCAGAGGATCCGCGCACATGGATCCTGGCAGGGCCGCTTCTTTACTCAGAGGTGGGTCACGAATCATCCGGCCGCTGTTCGAGTCGTCCTGCAGCTATACGAAGCGTCCCGACCCGACAAGCCGCATCTCGTGAAGGTCCCGAGGTTGATGGAGTTGGACGAGCTCGCCAAGGCTGTCCTCAAGAAGAGGTAGGATTTTAATCCGCGTCCAGCGCCGTCACGAACACGGGGCGACGTGTGCAGCGGTTCGCGACATGACGAGGAGAGCCTGTCGCACCAGCGTGTCTCCCAAGGACTTCAGGAGATCATGAACGACGCCGTGCCTCGAAGAACGAGGCGTATGGGCGTTGATTGTCGCTCATGCGATGAGCTCCATGTTCAGCCAGGTAGCCCCCGTTCCTTTGAGTGTCACGAGGATGACCAAATCGACATCGGAGGCCTCGCGCGGCTCCAAGAGGCGGTCAGTGGTTACTCCGATACTTGTCACAAGCGCATCGTCCTGCAGCAGACAGAAGAACGGATCCTCTTCGGGCCCCGGCCTCCAATCGCGTGGGATCTCGTCTGCATTCTGAGGCATCCGTAGTGCGTCGAGCAGCGTCTTGAGGCGGTTGTCGATGTCTCCGCCGTGCAAGATGATTGCGCCCGGCGGTTCAGGTCGAAGCATGAGGATGTCGAGCAATGCGACGACCTTCAACCGTGTCGTCACGAGCGGAGCGAACCAGAACTGATCAACCTGCTCAAGAACCGTTGTGAACTTGTTTGGGACCGGGGGTCGCGCGAGGATCGTATCCCCTTCCCGAGTGAGTCGGTTTAAGGGTGGCTGTTGCCAGAGCTGACGCAACTGGACATGGAACCACGTTCGGATTCGGTGCTTTCCGTCGACATTTCCGTTCGCCCTGAGTGGACCGCGGTAAGTAAGTCTGAACTGCATGATCTTAACCTAGCCCCCCTAAGGGACACCCCATCAGCGACGCCGCGTTCCTCCCCTGCAGCACCCCGCCCAGCGACGTCCGCCCCGCGCGCCACCGGGAGGGCTGCGAAGTGGATAGTACACTTGCGACTGATGGGGAAACAACTTCAACACTATGTTCCGCAGTTCTACCTTGAGGGGTTTCAGGACCCGGAGAATCCGAACTGCGTTTGGGTCTAT
>Ga0137314_1000049_pt1 | contig 44413 bp, 35 predicted proteins | sample EasRivERMZT199_2_FD_102289 | JGI IMG/M metagenome (GOLD analysis project Ga0137314, IMG submission 102289) | Soil microbial communities from meander-bound floodplain in the East River, Colorado, USA - East River MetaG ERMZT199_2 | ecosystem: Environmental > Terrestrial > Soil > Floodplain ... | reverse complement strand
GGGTGACGGCCCGATGAACAATGCCGGATCGACCATCGCGCCATTGAGCGCGACGCCCCAATGCAGATGCGGTCCGGTGACGCGGCCCGTCTTTCCCACGGCGCCCAACACCTCGCCGGTCTTAAGTTCCTGACCGACCTGCACATCAATCCTCGAGAGGTGGCAGTACATGGTCACGAGACCCTGGCCGTGATCGACGATGACGCTGTTGCCGTTGAAGAAGTAATTGCCTACATCGGTGACGCGACCGGCGAGCGGCGCCTTGATCGGCGTGCCGATGGACGCGGCGATATCCATACCGCTGTGCGGCTTGCGCGCCTCGCCATTGAACATGCGGCGCAGTCCGAACGAGCTGGAGCGTCTTCCCGGTGCCGGCTGCACCAGGCGCAGCGTGACCGGCGCGTCCGGCGTGTACGCGTCGATTGCGCCGCGCACCTTTTCGGATTCTCGCGCCACGCGGGCTTCGTCTTCTGGCGATAGATTGACCTGGTTCGGCGGCACCTTGAGTTGCTGCACGGCGTATTTCTTGGCCGCCACCTTGAAAGCCAGTTGCCGCTCGTTCGCACCCGGCTGCTGTACCTCGACGTGGTATTCGCCGGGTTCGGTGTCGAGCGGTATGCCGACGATGGCCATCCATGAGGCCTGGTTCCAGCTGACCAGCACCGGCCTGCCCGCGTAGGTGACCACGGGCCGATCGTCGGGGCCGCCGGACAAGGTGAAGGTGACGATGCCGCCGGGCACGGCCGACACGCGCGGGGCGATGAAAGATTGAGCGGATGATGCCGGCGCCATTCCGAGCAGCAGTGCGGCAGTGATTGCCGGCAGGTAGTTAGTCATCGTCTTCCTTGCGCTGCGCCGTGACGCGGGCGCGCAGTCGCCCCTTCGGCTTCATCGAGTTACCCCGCCCCCACGAACGACAGCGCCGCGAGGGTGGCGTTGTAGCCGGCGTGGCAGGCGATGCAGTGCGTGAGGTTGCCGGTGCGCTGCATGATGACCGCGAGCAGGACGGAGATCGCCCCGATGCCGAGCGTCGCCGGCCACCAGCCCGCCGTCTCCGTCAGGTGAAGCCCCACGAACAGCAGCGTGACCGCCGTCGCGGCGCGCACCGCCCCGAGGCGCTCGCGCGCGCCGAGATACGCGTAGCCGCGAAAGAGGATCTCCTCCACGATGGGGGCCACCGCCACGGCCAGCAGCGCCCAGATGGCGTGGCCGAAGGGGCCGGAGCGCGCCAGCTCGCTCATCGGTCCCAGCGGCATCTCCTCGTCGGGCGGGAATACCGCCATCACGAGCAGCGACCCGAACGCCACCAGGACGCCAGACAGCGCAAAGCTGAGCGAAGTGCGCGAGGGGCGGCGCAGCCCCAGCGCGGCGAGGAAAGGACGCCCCGAGAGGATGCTCACCGACCCGTACACCATCCCCAGCGTCAGCAGCGCCGAGGCCATCGCCACCGGCAGCAGGCTCGACTGGAGGATGAGCCGCTCGAGGATCTCGGGCTCGTTCTCCAGATTCGGATTCAGCATCAGGAGGATGAGCCGCGTGAAGGACGCCAGCAGCACGACCAGCAGCACCTGTCCGCCGTAGGCGAGCACGGGGAGGAGGATGGCCCCCTTCAGGCCCCACGGAGCGCGAGACCCCGCGGCATCCGACGGCCCGGGACCATGGTCGGACGACGGCGGAAGCGTGCGCGGGCCCTCGCTCAGAACTGCACCAGCGTCCCCTCCCGGCGCGCGCCGCGCAGCGCGACCCGGAAGATCCAGAGGCCCAGAGGGAGCAGGACCACGGCGAAGAGGGAGAGAACCTGGATGTGCGGCAGCACGGCAGTGAACCCTTCGCCCGCGAGCAGGGCCCGGCGCACGCCGTCGGTGGTCCAGGCGATCGGCAGCGCGGCGGAGAAGGGTTGCAGCGCCTGCGGGAGCGAGGCGGTGGGGAAGAAGACGCCGCCCAGCAGGGCCGACGCGCTGCTGATCAGCATCACCAGCACCTCGCCGCGCTTGAAGTACATGACGAAGGCCGCCGCCATGATCCCGATGCCCACCGAGGTGAGCACCATCAGGGCGAAGATGATCAGCGCCGGCAGCACGCCGCTCGCGTGCAGCGCGATGGGGCGCGACGCCGCCCAGGAGAAGATCAGCCCCACAGCGATGTAGAGGACGACCTGGAACGAGGTGAAGATGAAGTCGAAGAGCGCCGAGCCGAAGATGACCAGGGGCGTCCGCGTCGGGCAGACGAGCATCGCCTCCAGAGTGCCGGTGACCTGCCCCTCGCGGAAGCGCCGCGCGAAGGCTCCGAGCGACACTTGCTGATACTGGAAGGGGGCGATGCCGAAGAGGATGAAGGCGAAGAGGTTCCCCCCGGTCAGCACGTCCATGCCGCTGGTGAGATTGTTCTGCAGGAACCCGGCGAAGAAGAACCAGAGCCCCACCGAGAAGACCACTCCCCCGAGGTGCAGGATGAAGGCGGACTTGTAGGAGACCTCGATGAGGAAGTCCTTCCAGACGAAGGCCGCCGCCTTGCGCAGGCCGGGGATCATGGGTTCCCCACCATGGCGCCCACCGGCTCCTCGACGGTCGCGTCGAAGATCTCCTGCAGCGTCGGGTCCCGGCGCGTGCACGAGACGATCGTGGCCCCGGAGCGCATGAGATCCGAAAGCAGCCGCGTCAGGGCGGCGCCCCCAGGGTCCAGCTCGGCGTGAAGCATGAAAGGCCCGCCGGCCGCCCCCCCCTGGACGCGCACGGCTCCTCCCTCGATGGGGCCGCCGGAAGGGGGGCCCGCCGGGAGGGTTACCTCGATCTCGTAGCGCTCGCGCCCGCCGCCATCCCACCCCGCCGCGCGGATCTCCGCCAGAGTCCCCTGGCGGCGCAGCCGCGCCTTGTGGATGATGCCGATCCGGTGGCACATCTGGTCCGCCTCGAGGAGGTTGTGGGTGGCGAGGAGGATCGTCTTTCCCTGCTGTCCGTTGAGGGTCTTCTGGATCAGCTCGCGCAGGTGGCGGGCCGCCTGCGGGTCGAGCGAGCGGGTGGGCTCGTCCATATAGAGGATGGCCGGGTCGTGCAGCAAGGCGCGCGCCACGGCCATGCGCTGCTTCATCCCCGAGGAGTAATTCATGACGGGATGGTCCGCCTTGTCGGTGAGGTCGAGCCAGGAAAGCAGAGCCTCGCAGCGCGAGCGCACCTGCCGGTGCGGGAGGTTGTAGAGACGGGCGAAGAAGTGGAGGTTCTCGCGCCCCGAGAGCCTCCAGTAGAAGGAGCGCTCGTCGGAGGTGACGAAGCCGACCGACGCCTTGACCTGCATCTCCGCCCGCAGCGTGTCGAAGCCGTTGATGACGGCGCTGCCGCGGTTCTGGATGATGAGGCAGGAGAGAATCTTGATCAGCGTCGTCTTGCCCGCCCCGTTGGGGCCGAGCAATCCGAAGATCTCCCCGGGCTGCACGTTGAAGGAGACCCCCTCCAGCGCGGTCACGCGCTCGGCCTTCGACCAGGGGCGCATGAACGCTTCGCGCATCGAGCGGCGCTTGATGAAGGTGCGCGAGAGATCCTGGACGTCAATGGCGGCGGGCATGCGACGCGAAAGCCTACGCTCGATGCGGACGATACGCAAGGCGAGGCCGGGGTCGGGCGGTCCCGGCAGGGGCCGCGCCCACCTTCGTGGGCCATCACGTTTTCTTTGACAGGTCGCATCGGGGCAAGTAAGATGAGTTCCCGTGGTGAATGCCATCGGGATCATCCCAGCTCGGTACGCTTCCAGCCGATTCCCCGGCAAGCCACTCGCACCTCTCTCCGGCAAGCCGATGCTGCAGCACGTTTACGAGCGCGCGCGCCGGGCCGCCAGGCTTTCGGCGGTTTGGGTGGCGACCGACGATCGCAGGATCCACGACCTCGTCAAGGGTTTCGGGGGGTATGCCGTGATGACCGCTCCCTCACACGCCACGGGAACCGACCGCGTCGCGGAAGCGGCGGCGCTCCCCGAGGCGATGGCCGCGGACGTCGTGGTGAACATCCAGGGAGACCAGCCCCTCATCGACCCCGACGCGCTCGACGGGCTGGTGGCAGCCTTCGACGAGGCCCCGGCTCCGAGCATGGCCACACTGTTCGAGCCGTTGCGCACCGTGGAGGATCTTCTGGATCCCAACGTCGCGAAGGTCATCGCGGACCGCAGCCACAACGCCATCTATTTCAGCCGGGCCCCCATCCCCTTCTTCCGGCCGGAGGGGGCGCCCATGCGGCGGCAGTTCGAGACCCAGCTCGCCGCGCGCCCCGAGGGTCTCTCGGGGTACTGGAAGCACGTCGGGGTCTACGCCTTCCGCAAGGAGTTTCTCTTCGAGTTCGGCGGGCTCCCTCGGGGGCCGCTGGAGATCGCAGAAGGGCTCGAGCAGCTTCGGGCCCTGGAGTCGGGACACCGGATCAAGCTGGTCCCGTCGGCGGGAGTCTCGATCAGCGTCGAGACACCCGACGACCTGAAGCGCGTGGAATCGATCATGGGTGGGGCATGAGTGCCAGGAGATACTCGGAGATCGTGGCCGGCGCAGGTCGGACCACATAGGGGGTCATTCGATGGGCACGAAATACATCTTTATAACCGGCGGCGTGGTCTCCTCGCTGGGCAAGGGACTCGCGGCCGCCTCGATCGGCCGGCTCCTCGAGAGCCGGGGCTTCACGGTCACGCTCCAGAAGTTCGACCCTTATCTGAACGTCGACCCGGGGACCATGAGCCCGTTCCAGCACGGGGAGGTCTTCGTCACCGACGACGGCGCCGAGACCGACCTCGACCTGGGGCACTACGAGCGCTTCACCTCCACCGTCACCACCAAAGACCACAACTGCACCACGGGGAAGATCTACGAGTCGGTCATCAACAAGGAGCGGCGCGGCGACTACCTGGGGGCCACCGTCCAGGTCATCCCCCACGTGACCGACGAGATCAAGGACTACATCCGGCGCATCTCCCCGGGGGTGGACATCCAGATCTGCGAGATCGGCGGCACGGTGGGCGACATCGAGTCGCTCCCCTTCCTGGAAGCCATCCGGCAGTTCAGGCTCGAGGTCGGCCCGCACAACGCCATCTTCATCCATCTCACGCTCATCCCCTACATCGCCGCGGCCGGCGAGCTGAAGACCAAGCCCACGCAGCACTCGGTGCGCGAGATGCTCTCCATCGGGCTGCAGCCCGACATCCTGATGTGCCGCTGCGATCGGCCGATCCCCAAGGACCTCAAGCGCAAGATCGGCCTGTTCTGCAACGTCGCCCCCGCCCAGGTCATCACTGCCCAGGACGTCGAGTCGATCTATGAGGTCCCCATCGCGCTGGGACGCGAGGGGCTCGACGCGATCATCCTGAAGCTGCTCGACCTGCCGTACCGCGACAAGCAGTTCGGCGACTGGGAGGAGCTGGTCTCCCGGATCAGAAACCCCAAGGGCGAGGTGGACATCGGCATCGTCGGCAAGTACGTCGGCTACGAAGACTCCTACAAGAGCCTCAACGAGGCGCTCGTCCACGGCGCCATCGCCAACGAGCTGAAGGTGAACATCCACTGGATCGAGGCCGAGGAGATGGAGAACGGCCGGCTGGAGGAGAGCCTTTCCGAGATGGACGGGATCCTCGTCCCCGGCGGCTTCGGCATCCGGGGCGTGGCCGGGATGGTCTCGGCGATCAAGTACGCGAGAGAGAGGATGGTTCCCTACTTCGGGATCTGCCTGGGGATGCAGACCGCCGTCATCGAGTTCGCGCGCAACGTGGCCGGCATCCCCGACGCCGACTCCTCGGAGTTCAACGCCGACACGCCCAACCGCGTCATCTTCAAGCTGCGCGACCTGCTGGGGGTCGATGCGCTGGGGGGCACGATGCGGCTGGGTAAGTACGAGTGCATGCTCTCGGCCCACTCGAACTCCTCGGAGGCGTACGGCCAGAAGATCATCTCGGAGCGCCATCGCCACCGCTACGAGTTCAACAACGAGTACGCGGCGCCGCTCCAGGCCAAAGGGCTGCGGATCACCGGCACCACCCCCGACGGCAAGTTCGTCGAGATCGTGGAAATCGAAGACCATCCGTGGTTCGTGGCCTGCCAGTTCCATCCGGAATTCAAGTCGAGGCCCCTGTCCCCGCATCCCCTGTTCAGGAAGTTCATCGAGGCCTCCTACGCCAACCGCCGCGCGGGGCGCGTGCAGTCGCACCACCGGTCATCGCGCCCGGCTTCGTCGGGTGACGCGCGCGTGGGTCGCTCCGTCTCCACCGAGTCCGCTTAGCGCATGCGCGCCAATTGCCGCGCGGGCATGAGGCGCGTGCCGTGAAGAAGACATCGGGCGACTCGCTGGCCATCGCGCGCGAGGTCCTCGCCATCGAGGCGCGCGCCGTCCAGGCGCTCATCGACCGGCTCGACGAACGGTTCGTGCAGGCGGTGGATCTGCTGTTCGGCTGCAAGGGGCGCGTCGTCGTGACGGGTCTCGGCAAGAGCGGCATCATCTGCCGCAAGATCGCCGCCACCCTCGCATCCACCGGCACCCCCGCCCTCTTCATGCATCCGGCCGAAGCCGTGCACGGCGACCTGGGGATGGTCGTGCCGGGAGACGTCGTCATCGCCATCTCCAACTCCGGCGAGACCGCCGAGCTGCTGCAGCTTCTCGAGAGGATCAAGCGGCTCGACGTGCGGCTGATCGCCATGACCGGGAACCCCGCCTCCACCCTCGCCGCCCAGTCCGACGTCCACCTGCACATCGGCGTGTCAGCCGAGGCCTGCCCCATGGATCTCGTCCCCACCGCCTCCACGACCGCCAGCCTCGCCATGGGAGACGCCCTGGCGATGACGCTCGTCGACAAGCGCGGCTTCGGGGAGACCGACTTCGCGTCGCTGCACCCCGCCGGGCGTCTGGGGCGCAAGGTGCTGCTGGTCGAAAAGGTGATGCACGCGGGAGAGGCGATGCCGTCGGTGGGCCCCGACACTCCGGTCAAGGACGCGATCTACGTCATGAGCGCCAGGCGGCTCGGGATGACGACGGTGCTGGACGACAAGCAGCGCCTCGTGGGAATCATCACCGACGGCGACCTGCGGCGCCTGATGGAGAAGGTCCCCGACCCGCTGCGGCACAGCGCCGCTGAGGTGATGACGAAGAACCCCGCCACCATCGCCCCCGGCGAGATGGCCGCGACCGCGCTGAGCCTCATGGAGCAGAAGCACATCACGTCACTGGTCGTCGTCGACCCCGACCGCCGCGCCCTGGGGGTCGTCCACCTGCACGACCTCTGGCGCACGCAGCTCATCTGAACATCGTTCCATGCATTCAGGCCCCGCCAGAACTCCCGCTATAATGCGCCACACGTCATTGAAGCAGCGAGAGTGAGAACATGCCCTTGTTGAGCAGCTACGCCATGAGGCGCAAAATCGGGTACTTCCTGGAGCCCGTCCCCAAGGAGGCCCGGATCCTGGAGATCGGCTGCGGCGGCGGATGGGTCGGACGTCATCTCAGGGACAACGGATGGAAGCACTACGTGGGTCTCGATCTCCAATCACCCGCCGATGTCGTGGGCGATGTTCGCGATTGGCGGAAGCTCGGTCTGGCATCGGAGTCGTTCGACGTCCTGATTGCCTTCGAAATCGTGGAGCACGTCGATTGCTGGGAAGCGTGCCACAGTCTGCTGAAGCCGGGCGGGAGAATGCTGGTGACGACTCCGCTGCCGCACCGCGACTGGATCCTCAAGCTGCTCGAGGACCTCGGCCTGAATCAGCGCCGGACCAGCCCCCACGATCGTCTGGTCTACCTGGAGAAAGTCCCGTACTTCTCCAGGAAGGACGTCCGCGTCGTCGCCGGACTCTCGCAATGGGCGATCCTCACGAAGTAGCGGGCGAGCAGCGGGCGCGGCTCGCGCACGAGGCTATTCCACGCGCACGCGGAAAGACACCTGGAACGAGGGGTTGCCCCCGCCGTTCCCCGGCATCGCCCCCTTGGGGTTGATGCGGATGTGCGTGACAGCGGGATCGACGCCGTTTCCGTTCGGCACCGGCGTATAGACGAACGACACGCCGCCGTCATCGGAGAAGCTCACGTCGTCGGTGACGCTCGCCAGCGACGTGAAGGTGTAGTTGAGTCCGCTCACGGGGACGCCGTTCACGAAGAGCACCGGCCCCGACCCCGCACCCCCGATGTCCCCCACGAACAGAACGGTGTTGGCCGGGATCGCGTCCAGGACGACGATCGTGTTCGCGTCGATGGCGCTGAGAGCCGTGTTGGTCACCGTGACGCTGTAGGTCACGAAGGCCCCGGGGATCGACTTCGGGTTGGTGGTGCCGTTTACGGGATCCGACGTCGTCGTGCGCGACTTCACGACGGTGAGCGCCACCACCCCGATGACCGTCGTCTTCGCCAGCGTCACGACCGTGTTGTTGGCCGCGTTCACGCGGTTGTCCATGAAGGAAACACCGTTGATCGTGGTGACGTCTCCGCCGATGGCGCCGGCGTTGGGAGTCACGCGCAGGATCAGGTCGACGGTCGCGCCGGCGGCCAGGATCCCCGTGTCGGGCTGGCCGTTGCCGTCGGTATCGACCAGAGCGCCGCCCGTGGAAGTCAGAATCGTCGCCGTCCAGCCCGCCGACGTGCCGGTCGTCGTGAGGTTGATGATGTCGGTGGTGAAGAATGTGTTGGTGACGCTGAACGCGTGGTCCACGGGAGTCCCGATGCTGGTGCTCAGGGTCGTCGGGGCTGCCATCGTGAAGCTCCCCGCCCGCAGCGGCGCCGCATGGAACGTGTTGAGCCGCGCGGGCACGAGCACCTCGAAGATCGTCTGGCTGTTCGCCCCCCAGCCGGTGTAGGTGTAGGTCCAGACCCCGGCGTCCGCGGCCCCCGTCCCGATGGTCGTGTTCGCCACCACCGTGTCAGCGCCGGTGTTCAGCGTTCCGCCGTTGTTCCACACGCCGTCACCCGACATCGTCCCCGCCACCGTCCCACCGGCAGGCCGCGTGTAGGCGACCCCCGTGCCGCCGTCCTGATCGAAGTTGCGCAGCTGAAGGGTCGTGGTCCCCGCGGCGGGGCCCACCAGGAAATAGAGCGTCAGAGTCCCTGTGCCGGCGCCGCCGCGCTCGAGGGTCGTCTGGCGGTCGCCCACGAACCCTCCCGTCAGCCCGCCGGCGAACGGGACGTCGATCCGGAAGCCGTTGTCGTCGTTGTTCCGCCCCGTCCCCGGGATCTCGGAGATGAGGAACGGCCCCGTCTCGCTGGTGATCTGGTACCAGCCGACGGCATTCACCGTGAAGGTCACGTTCGTTCCGTTCGGCGACCCGCCTGCCACGATCTGCGTTTGCAGCACCGTCACCCCGTCGGCCGCGAGGAGCCGGAAACGCGTCGGGTCGGATGCCCCGCTAATCTCGTCCAGCGGCCCCGGTCCCGCCGTGCTCTCCGCGTCCTGGATGGTGATGGTGCAGATCCCGCCGCAGGCGGCGAGCTGCGGGGCCGTGATCTCGACGACGATGCGATGGAGCGGGTCGGTGCTGCCGCTCGCGGTGGTCGTGTACCAGTCGCCGATCGAGGGGGGATCGTTTCGGCCGTTGGTCTGGTAGTACATGCCGGGATTGGTGGGGTATACCACCGCCAGCGCCGCAACGGCGCAGGCCATCTGCATGATCAGGGCAACGCCCAGCGTCCGCGTGACGCTTCCGCGCCGATATCTCATCGGGCTCATGGCATCGTCTCCGCCGGCGCACGCCCAGCCCACCTGCGCGGCATGCGCGATTCCTGGTCGAACTTGAAGCGCAACTTCAGCCACGGGCCTTGCGCCGTGTAGCGCGCCGCGTCGAAGTCCGCGTCGCGGAACCCGATCACGTTGTAGCCGATCGTGATCCATGAGTTCTCGACATGGGAGAATCCGAAAGACGGCCCGGCCGAGAAGGTGAAGTCACTCGCTTCCCATGAGTGCAGCACGCTCCCCTGGAAGCCCAGGTCGAACTGGGGGGTCAGGTCGTGCCGGATCTCCGTGCCCAGCATGTCGGTGTAGCCCGAGTAGTCCACCCCGTCGTATCGATCGAAGGCGTACTTCGAGCCGTAGTAGATCGACCACTGGCTGCGCTGCTCGAGCAGGAAGAGGTTCCCGGCGAGGTCGGTCAGCTCCCAGGCGCGCGTCGCGCCGTTGAGGTTGAAGTTGTTGACGAAGGCGCGCGAGCGCGCGTCGCCGGCGGTCGTGAGGCTGGTGAAGCCGAAGAGCCCCGAGCCGGGCGCGCCGGTGCCACCTTCAAGCTCTTCGTAGCGGAACTCCAGCCGGTCGAGGACCGTCACGCGGCTTCCAAGGGGGCGCCAGGCCACTGCCGCGTCCGCGCTCACGTCGACCCCCTCAGGCCCCGCGTCGCGCAGCGTCCTGAACCCCTGGGCGGAGATCGCGAACGCCACTCCTCGTGTCGCCTCGCGCAGGAAGTTCGTGGTCAGTCCGTGGCGGTCGTCCACCTCCCCCTGGCGCGACTCCGCCCGTCCGTTCCAGCTCCAGAGCGGCGCCCTGTAGGTTCCTCCCGCGGACACCGCGGTGAAGTCCTCGGTCAGCAGCCCGCTGCCGAGATGCCCGCCCGAGGCGATGGGATGGTCCGGCTCGATGACGAGCGGTGTGGAGCTCTCGTCGAAGGTGCGGTTGTGATCGACCCCGAAGTCGATCCCCCAGCGCGGCCCCAGCAGCAGCGCCTGCGTCAGGCCGAACTGCGCGAAGGTGCGCGGCCCGAGCTCGTTGATGTTCTGGTTGACGGTGCTCGTGAGCCGGGCCCCTTCCCAGGGGTTGGCCTGCAGCCCAAGACGCGTCGTCGTGCTGTCGAAGGACTCGCCATGGGTCAGCTCCTGGGCCAGGATCAGCTTCAGGTCCGGCGTGACGTTCCACCCCGCCTGCGCGAGATAGCGCGTGGGGAAATCCACGCTGTCGTTGCGGCCCGACAGACTGATGTCTCCCTTCCCTTCCAGCTCGAGCTTCCTGTCGAAGAAATTGCGCCGGGCGCCGAAGGTGGCCTGGGTGGAGGTGAAGTCCTCGCCCGTCACCGACTCGTCGTGGATCGTCTGTCCCCCGGCGTTCAGTCCGCCGCGATCGGTCTCGTATCTGATGCCGAGGGTTCCCGCGTCGCGGGTCGCATCGCTCGTCAGGTTCTCCTGGTGCCAGGCGTCCCCTTCGAGCGCGAGGGTCTCGGAGAGCCGCACGCGCCCGCGGCCGCCGGCCTTGTACGTCCCGGATTCGGCGGCATTCTGCTGATCGACGCCGAACTCCTCGCCCAGGCGCCGCACCCAGACGATGCCGTCCCAGCGTCGGTCGTGATGCTCGATCTCGGCGAGGTAGGCGCCCCCCCCCTCCTCGAGAGCCGCGCCCTGCGATTCGCTCAGCGCCCCTTCGAGCCGGACTTCAGTGTCGGGCGACAGCCTCACCCTGACATCGGCGCCCCCGAGGTCGGTGGTCACGAGATCGCGCTCGTCGCGCACCACCGACAGTCCGGCCGAGACCCTGCCGTCCATCAGGTCGGCCGCGAGACGACCCCCGGCGTTGAGCTCTCCGTCGGCGGCATCCGTGGTCTCGTACTCCGCCACGATGAAGATCGGGTTGAGGGCGATGTCGCGCGCGTTGACCGGCTCGCGGAAGAAGATGGTCCCCGCGCCGTAGTCGATGTCGTAGTCGGTGTGCCTCGTGAGATACCGCGTCGCGATGATCCGCTGGCTCTGGAACCGGTCGCGCGTCTCGAGGCGGATCTTCTCGCTGTTGATGACGATCCCCGAGCGCGTGAGGCGATAGAGACCGGAGGTCCCGTCCCCCTGGATCTCGTCGCGCACGAAGCCCTGGTCCGCGTCGGCCGCGAAGGCCTTGAAGCGCACACCGTTCCCCTCGAACTCGCTCTTGAAGCCGTTGAAGGAGCGGCTGTAATTCGCGAGCTGGCTCTCGGTCATCCCCGTGTCGTAATCGCCGAACAGGGCGTAGAACTGCGGGCGCTCCAGCCGCAGGTAGAGGTTCTCTGCACTCGATGCGTCGTAGCGCTGGTCGGTGTGGTCGCCATACAAGGTGTAGAACTCATCCGGATCGATGGTCTGGAACAGGCTCGTTCGGCCGGCTCGTTCCTCCGGCTTGTCGCTGTCGTAGGCGAGGGTCATGAGCCAGCTCCCCTTCACGCGCCCCTTGGCGTAGAAGCTCACCTGCCCGTCGCCCGTCAGGTCCTCTTCATGCCCCGCGCCATCGAGGGCCTTCATGTTCCCCGACAGGGTCTCGTACGCGAGAGTCCCCTCGGCGAAGCCGACGACGACCCAGTCGCGCGCCTCCGGCGCGAGCCAGGCGCGCAGCTCCTGCTGGACGGCGCTGCGCCCGTCGTCGAAGGTGAAGTTCAGGACCGCCACCCCCGCCTGCGTCGTGGGCTGCAATTCGATCCAGGCGATCCCTTCGTCCCCCTCCACCAGGTACGTGGGCTGGAAGCGATCGAGCCCGGCGAGCTGCCGTTTCTGCTGCATGTCGATGAGCTGTTGCGGCACGTGCGGGGGCTGGATCGCGTACGGCCCCGACAGACCGTGCCGGACGGGATGACCGGCAGCGTCGAGCAGACGCACGGCGATGATCGGGCGCGCGATGCCGTCGGCGGCGAGCATCGAGCGCTCCGGGACCAGCACCGCGCGGCGCGGCGTGTTGGCGTAGTGCACCGCGCGCGTCAGCGTCGCGACGACCTCGCCGTCCGCGCCTTTCACCTGCGCGCGGAGCATGTTGTCTCCCTCCTCGAGGGGGACGCCGCGCCAGGCGCTGACGGCGACCTTCCTGTCCGCGCTGATCTGCGTGCCGTCGAAAGCGAGCACATCGACCGGCACACCGTCGATGGTGAGAACGACGCTCTGTCCCGGATCGTGCTTGACGACCACGCGGGTCGCGGGAGAGCGCGGATTGTGCCCTTCGGGAGGAAAGAGGATCGAAATGCCCGGCGTCGCCCCCGCCAGCCAGTCGGTCACACCCCCCGCGGCCGTCGCGTCGTCGGGAATCTCCGCGCGCGGGTCGGGGCGCTGGGCGACGGGCGCAACGTCGGGGTCGGCTTCGGGCGGGGTGCCCGCTCTGGCGGCCTGCGTGGGGCGGACATGGAAGTCGGTGCGCCATAGCGTCCCTCCCTGCAGGTCCACGAACTGCGAGAAGGCGCTCCCCGCGAACCGCGTGTTTCTGATGCAGGAGACCGGCTCCAGCCACGCGGGAAGGCTCTGCACGTCGAGCTGCACGACGTGGGTGCCGTCGCAGATTCCCTCGAAATGGAACTGGCCGTCGGCGTCGGTGCTCGTGTAGGTGCCGTCCTCCAGGAGCAGACGGACATTGGGGACGCCGGCGAGCATGTCGGGCAACGCGCCGCACTCCCCTTCCACGACGCGCCCGATCAACAGCGCGCAGTTCCCGAAGAAGGATTCCTTCACCAGCACGGCCACCTTGGCGCGGTTGGAGGCGACGCCCCCCGTCGCCGCCGCGAGGGCCGAGTTGAGCGCCTGTCCCGTGCGGGCGTCCGATGCGACCTCTGCGACGTAGGTCAGCCGGACGGTCGTGCCCGGAGCGACAGTTCCGATGTCGAAGACGAGCGTGCGGCCATCGCTCGAGACGTCGGGATCCGGCGCCAGCACACCATCGATGTGCGCGGAGCCTGTGCGGTAGCGGAATCCCTGGGGGAGAAAGTGCCCGCCGAAGTCAATTCCAGCCTGGGGCGCGCCACCGCCGTCTACACGGCCTGCTCGATCGAACGCGGTGCTTGGCCGTACAGCCTCTCAAGCAAGATCAATGGGCCGGGCCAGCGCGATTCCGAGCAATAAACCGTTTCCTGCCATTCGGTTGAGCCCCAAACCAATTTCGCCTTGGGCTGACGGGCTCGCGCAAGATATGAAAACCACGGTAGGATTACCCCAGCGAACATCTCGGGGGTCTGCGGGCCCTTCCGACCACCTGCAGAAATCTGACGATTCGCCATTCGCTGACCGGCCCCGCAACGTTCACCGCCTTACGCCGATCAGCCCAATTTGAGTTAGATTCGCGAATGGAGTTTCCCGATCTCGTTAGAGACCTCGCCAATGCCTTCCAGGCAGTCGATGCCAGCGGCGCACGGCACAAGGAGTTTCAGCCTGGGCTCGGGCCATTCGGAGAGGCGCCCGCAGTTGCGGCGGCGCTGGTGGAACTCAAGAAGGCGAATCCGTCTGGTTACTCGGCTGCCATCGTAAAGCGCCTTCCCGACCTGCTGATTCCTGGGAAGTGGGCACTTGAATTCAAGATAGTCCGCCCATACGGAGACAACGGAAAGCCCGCGGAGCATTGGTCAGAGAATGTGCTGCACCCTTATCCAGGCAACACAAGCTCGCTCGGGGATTGCATCAAGCTTTTGGAGTCAAACTTGGCGGAGCGCAAGGCCATCATCATCCTCGGCTTCGAACACAGCCCAGCGCAAATCAGCATCGATCCAGTCATTGCGTCGTTTGAGTTGTTGGCGTCCAATGTCGTAGGTGTCCGTCTGGGGCCGCGCACGGAGGAAGTCCGCCGTGGCCTTGTGCATCCCGTTCACCAGCAGACCCGCATCATCGGGTATGAGGTTCTTGGTCGTGTCTAAGCAGCGCGAATCTAACAACAGGTTCCAGCGGCAAAAACGCGGCTGAACCTGGGCGTTAGCCAACAAGACGAACAGAGATGAGTCGCCAGATTCTCTTCACGAGTATTGCAGTCTTGGTGATCTACGCGGGAGGATGTTCGACGGCCCGGCTGTCTCTGGAATCGGAACCGCCGCCGGCTCGATGGGAAGATGACTTGATCGCGGTCGAAGTGCGAGTGCAACAGAATCTGTTGGCGGTCGCGACGGTTGTCAATCGATCGAGCTCGACGCAGATCGTTCCTGACTTCGTCGTCTCCGAAGGATCCAACCTCAACAACTTCGAACTCGTCGATCTGCGTGGTGGGCCGTTGCCGCTCGATGCGGTGCACGCCGACTGGCACTTGGAAGATACTCCCACCGTTGAGCTTGCTTCAGGCCGGTCCCATTCGGAGGCCTTTGATCTAGCAGCACTCTTTCCGTCGTTGGCTCCGGGCGAATATTCCCTCCGCTTCCGCTATTCCGGACTTGTGGGCACTCGAGCAACATGGCTAAACTCAGCGACAGTGCCAACGATTCCTATCCGAGTTCGGAGGCTTGTTGGCTAACACGCGCGTCAGCCCGCAACGTTAGACAGCCGGAAGTAAAGGATGACAAAGTCCTACCGGCATCAACCGGTCACCGAGGCAGAGCTGCAGTCTTTGGTCACCCTGTCTGCAGCTGAGGAACGCGCCTTCTTCACTCGAAACTTGCACCTTGTTCCAACCTACCGTGACCGCCTTCTCGCTGTCGCTCTTTGTCAGGGTGCAGCCCTTCAGTTTCTCGGACGCGGCTATGGCGTCAACGACTTCGACGTTCACTTCTTCTATGTGCAGAATCCCAGGAAACCAAGGCTGTCCCGAGCGGTCAAGCGCGTCATGGCTAATGTCGGCACTTTTCAGCGCGTTCCCGTCGACTTTGTCCGAACAGTCATCCCTGGCAGAGGGCCGACCGCCGACTTGGTGGCTGTGGTCGACCATCTTCGAGAGTTCCTGAGGAGAAGGCCAACCGCCAATGCAATGCACCTCGCCGAGAAAGCCGTCATCGGCTTGGTTCCACCTAAGCTGTTTGGAGCAACGATATGGCCGGCTGTTTAACAGCGCGCTTCGGCCGACGTCACGGCACGCCCTTCTTGTTCACCTCGCGATCATCCACCGGCGGCGCGCCGGGCGCGGCTGAGCGCGAGAGGCGTACAGGGACATCATGAAGATCATGCGACCGGTCGTGATAGGGCTCGCAACCATTGTCCTAGCAGGTTGTTTCAGGAAGATGGCCGTTTCTCCTGCCACCCCTGCTGACCGTGGCTCCATCGTGGATACGGAGGCTAAGCCTCGGCTCAGCGGGCGTAATCTCTCGGATGTATCCCGGTCGGTCATTCGCTCCGGGAGTTTGGGCCTGAAAGCCAAGGACTTGAATCTCGTGAAGGAGGAGGTCGAGACCATCGTTGCAGATACTCGTGGTCGTATCGATGCCTGGTCCATTACGGATGACCGATTCTTGTCGATGCAGCTGCGGATTCCTGAACCGAAGCTCGATGACGCAATGGATCGTATCGCACTCCTCGGCAAGGTAACCAACCGTTCTCTTCAATCATCCGACGTCACCGACCAAGTCATCGACCTGGAAGCTAGACTTGCCAACCTAATCGCACTTCGAGACCGCCTTCGGGGATACTTGGAGAAGGCAGTTGACCTCAAGGAAATACTTGAAGTCGAAAAAGAACTTGCCAGAGTTCAAACTGATATCGAGGTATTTCAGCGCAAGCTCGAACTCCTGAGAGCGGAGATCGAACTGTCTCAGCTATCGCTGAGTGTGTGGCGACGATGAAATCACATCAGACGCCTAACTAAAGCATCAAGCAGGCGGCGGGCGGACGGCGCCGGCCGAATCCTCGCGTCGGGCGGCATGAGCGCGATGACGATTCTCCCACAGCCGTGACGGCAGACAACGTGAGGTCGAGGATCAGGTTCAGCCTGTATCAGCAAGCGTTGGGTACGCCGTGATGAACTGGAGGTTCGCGTACGCGATCGGCTTCCACCCCTGGGAGGAAACGGATCCGCCATTTGCCCGGAAGATCTCCCAACTGTTTGATCGCGAGCAGAACGGACGGCAGCCGCCTTACGGACTGGCGCTCGATCTCGGCACGGGCAGTGGGATCTGGGGGATCGAACTGGCGAAGCGTGGCTGGCAGGTCACGGGCATCGACATCGTCGACAAGGCCCTGCGGCGAGCCCGGGACCGGGTAAAGAAGGCCGGCGTCGACATGCGGCTTGTCCGGGGCGATGTGACAGCATTACGGGAGGCCGGCGTGGGGTCCGGCTTCCGCTTGGTGCTCGACACCGGGACCTTCCACGACCTGAACAGCGGCCAGCGCGACGCCATGGGTCGAGAGGTGAGCGCGATCGCCGCGCCCGACGCAACCGTGCTGCTGCTCGTGTGGCCGAAGCGCAGGAGACCGTTGATACGGGGTGCGAGCCGTAGCGAGATCGAGGCGGCATTCCCTGGATGGAGGGTGACCGATGTGGAGCCATCGCATTTCCGACTCCCCAGGGTCCTGGATCTACTGCTGAGGCCCGACGAGCATTGGTACCGCCTCCGTCGCGAATGACCGCAGAGCGGGGATTCTGCTGGCGGAGATGGTGCACCGGCACGAGGTAGACCTGACTGTTGGTCAATCGTACAAAAATAATCGGAATTATCTCGTTGACAAACCACTGGTCGAGCGGTAAATTGAGGGCATCAGATCGAAAGGAGCCCCACGATGGCCCGCTTGACCTTCGAAAGTCTAAACCCACTGAGCCTGGAACAGTTGAGCCGAATCAGTGAGGATGAAGCCCGCGCCGCGCTGGAGCGTATCCGCTGGCCCAATGGCACCGTCTGCCCTCATTGCGGGGTCATCGGTAACTCAGTCCGGATCGGCGGCAAGGCCGCCCGCCCTGGCCTGTGGCGCTGCAAGGACTGCCGCAAGCAGTTCACCGTCACGGTCAAATCCATCTTCGAAGATTCGCGCATTCCGATCCGTAAGTGGCTCCTGGCGTTCCATCTCATCTGCTCCAGTAAGAAGGGAATCAGCGCCCTCCAGCTCCAGCGAAATCTCGGTCTCGGGTCGTATCAGACCGCGTGGTTCATGGCGCATCGCATCCGTCACGCGATGCTACAGGAGCCGCTAGCCTCGCTCCTGACGGGCACAGTTGAAGTTGATGAGACCTACGTCGGCGGCAAGCCCCGCAAGGGCACAGGACCACACAAGCGCGGGAGAGGGACGCGCAAGACTCCGGTCGTTGCCTTGGTCGAGCGCGGCGGCAGGGTCCGATCCAAGAAGATGGAGCGTCTCTCGGGTGAGAACCTGAAGGCTGCCGTTCGTGAGAACGTGCATCCCCTAGCGCGAATCATGAGCGATGAACTGGCCGCCTATAAGGGCATCGGGAAACACTTCGAAGGCGGGCACGCTCTAGTAAACCACTCCCGCGGCGAGTACGCCCGTGGCGATGTCCACGTCAACAACGCGGAGAGCTACTTCGCGCTCCTGAAGCGCGGCGTGATGGGAGCCTTCCATCACGTCAGCGCCCGCCACCTTGGCCGCTACTGCGACGAGTTTTCCTTCCGGTGGGACCATCGCGGCACGAGCGATGGGGAGCGGATGGTTACCGCTCTCCAGAAGGCCGAAGGTAAGCGCTTGATGTATAAGCAGACCCGCCCCTAGAATGGGGGCGTCATGGCCCCTACAAAGTCACCGAAGAAGCGGCTCTCCATGCATGGGATTCCGCTTGAAACGGCCCTGGGGGCTGCGCTCCAGGTAATCCCGAGCGAGCCGAAAAAGAAGTCAAGAAGGTCGCGCAAGCAGCCAAAAAAGGCCGCAAGACGCGGCAAATGAAGTACACACCTACCTTGACACACACACACAAAAGAGAGAAAATCCCCCCACGGCCCTACAACATTGGGTCGTGGGGGTTCTCCCTGGCGGAGAGGGAGGGATTCGAACCCTCAAGGGTGGGTTAGCACCCTGTACTGGAACCTAAGACCAGCGCCTTGCCGTTTAGGCTACCTCTCCGTGGTGGACCTAGTGGGACTTGAACCCACCGGGGTCGGGTCCAGAAGCCTCCCCCGGCGACCTGCTAGGCCCTCTTAAGTCCGCAGGGGCGGTTCACTGATGCTCTCAGTGAGCCGCCCCTCTCATTTCATCACCACCAACGTCGATTCTCTTGTAGATTCCAGGTCTTACCTTCTTTATCTTCCCGTTCTTCATTAACTTTGAGAAGTCCTCCCTTATCGCCAATCTAGTCGTATCCTCGAATCCTTCCTGCTTCTTTAGAGAGGACCAGAGGTCATGGGGCGACCTCATGGTATTCGCCCCCCACATCTCCAGAATCTTCTGTCTTCGAGACTCTGCAGAATAGCGTCCGCCGGTCGATTCCTGAGCGACCCAGGCGGTCATTCCCTCTAGATCGAGAATCGGGGCGATGTCCCTGTTGACGAGTTCCCACGGGCCGTCCTTGGACTTCTTGACGTTGCCCTTCCCCCTATCCCTCATCAGTCCACCATGGACAGCGTTGCTTGGTCCGCCTGCGACGGATGACCAGTCCAGGCCGAGTTTTTGCGCTTCCGTCAGTATCTCTCCTGTTTCCAACGGTTTACCAGCACGCCTCAGGATGGCAAGGCACAGGAGTGGCCGCGAGAGATCCCCTATCGGCACAGCAATCCTTTTCGGTTCCGTGGTATTGGCCCGCGGCGCTTCCGCCGCGCTCCGCGCCGTCGTCTTGACGATTCGGTTCCGTCTCCGAACAGCCCTTCCAGGGCGCCTTGGGTCATTGGCCCTTGGCGCGGCTCCAGGTGGCTCTGGAATCTCCAGGTCAAGCCTCCCGGCCTGCGAGACGATCCTCTGCCAAAGCTCATGGAGTTGGACAACCGCGCGGTAGAAGTCAGCGAGATCAGTTTCCCGACTCATGGTGCCGACTATAGCGCGACTCATGGCGGCACGTCAAGGATGGACTCATGGGGGCGGTGGTGGTAAAGTGACTCCTGTCCCTGGGGGCACTTTTCGCCCCATCCGAACCTCCCCGGGCACGGCGGGCAATAAAGCCGCTGGGAGGCAATAAAGCCGCTGGGAAAGGAGGTTCGTGGAATGCGGAATCAGAAGAGGAAGAGCCGACCGCAGGGCGTCCAGCGGGTCGTATTCACCCGGTGGATCACCCTGCGGAATGGCAGAAGGCTTTACGCCTCAGCGTACGGACTCAAGGTCTTCAGAATCCTGGTCCGGAGCTAAGAGGCCCTGTAAGGCTGCTTGACTGCAAGGCCCGCCCCCAGGGACACCAATCCTAACATAGCCAAGCGGACTTGAACATCCCCCCATGGGCGTCCCCCGCCGCACCCCGCCAGCGGTTTGAACCGGGATCATTCCGGCTTGATTGTTCACCGTGGTTTGTGAACCGGATAATTCCGAAAATAATTGATACTTGACTCCTATAAGTACTGCGGCCTATAGTTGGCCGTATGACCAAACAGGCGACCCTGTCCGGCAGCGACCCCGGCGAGGCGGTATTCCAGGCCGCCGGCCAGCTTTTCCGCGAGAAGGGGTTCGCCGCCACCACGGTCCGCGAGATCGCGGCCGCGGCCGGCATGCTGCCGGGGAGCCTCCACTACCGCTACCCGAGCAAAGAAGAGCTGCTGCTCGCCCTCATGGATCGAGGCATCAACCGCGCGACCACCGCGGTGCGCCTCGCAATCGCCGACGTGGTCGATCCGCTCGACCGGCTTCGGGCAGCGCTCCGGGCGCACCTGCGACTCCTGGTGCGCGAGGATGACGCGATCTACGTGCTGCTCTACGAGGACCGCGCGCTCTCGGGCACTGCCCGGGAGCACATGGTCCGGTTGCGCGATCGCTACGACGCCCTCTGGGACGGGGTGCTCCACGAAGCCGCCGGCACAGGCCGGTTCCGTCCAGAGATCGATCTCCGCATGGTGCGGCTCTTTCTCCTCGGCGGGGCCAACTGGACCGCGCAGTGGTTTTCTCCCCGCGGCGCCGCCACGGTGGATGAAATCGCCGACGGGTTCGCCGACCTGATCCTCCGCGGCCTCCTCGCGGAGCCTCGGCAGCGTCCGGCGCTGTCGCTCCTCCCGCCCCCACCCGGCGAACCCTGACCGATGCGAGTTCGTCTTACTGTCCTTTCGTTGCTCGCGTTGGCGCTCGGCTGCGCTTCACCAGCCGGACAGGTTGAGCCGCAGGCACCTCATTATTCCCTCAGCGTTCGCGTCCTCCCCGCCGAGCGACGGCTGGAGGTTTCCGGCACAGTGCGCATCCCCGCGTCGAACATTCCTCGAGAAGATCTCCGCCTCGCGCTCGCGGCGCGGGTGAGCGAGCTGCAGGCGAGCATCATCGAGCCTGCGGGGAGCGCCGGACCCGCCCCGGTGGAACGGGTGTCAGATCCCGCGGACCGGGTCGAGGGGGAGCGCGGCAACGCGACCTGGGTAGTCCGGCCGGGCCGCGCCATCCCCGCGGAGACTCCAGTCACGCTCCGCTTCTCCTACGTGGCGGATGGCAAGGCTGCCTTTATCAGCTATGTCGGGCCGGAAGTCGCATTCGCCACGGGGTGGGGCGATTACTGGTACCCGGTGGTGGAGGGGATCGGAGGCATGGGTACCGGCGAGCTCACCGTCGAGGCTCCTTCCGGCTGGAAGGTCTTCACGGACCCACCGCAACAAAAGCCGACCCACTTCACTTTTGCCGCCGGGCCCTACACGGTCGTCGAACGGGCCGGCCCGGTTCCCCTCAAGGCCTGGCTGCTCTCCCCACGCGCTCACATCGACGGATACCTGGCCGGCGTGTCCACGATGATGGATACGCTGAGCGCCGAGTTTGGGCCCTACCCGTTCGCCGAGCTCACGCTGATCGAGGTCCCCCGGTCCATCGCGAAGAAAGCGGGGTTCAACGCGTTCAGCCCGGCCGGCTTCCTGGTCCTCAACAGCCGCGCGTTCGACGTCCCCGAGGTCAAGTACCTGCTGGAATGGCTGGGACACGAGCTGAGCCACCAGTGGTTCCCGCACGCGGTCATCTGGGACCCGCCGGGATTCCTGTACATGGAGGAGGCGCTCGCGGAGTATGGCGGGATGCGGGTGGTGGAGGAGATCGCCGGTCCCGAGGCGGCGCGTCGGCTCCGCACCAGTGGGTACGAATACGATCCGATCTACAGCGCGGAGGCGTACTTCCGGCAGGTGGGGTCGGGAGAGGACCAGCCGCTCGCGGAAATGAAGTCGGGCATTGCCCAGCGCAACCTGGCGTACAACAAGGGAGCGCTGATGTTCGACATGCTCTCGCGGGAGGTCGGCCGCGCCAAGTTCCGGGAGATCCTCCACGGGATCACCCGGGACCGGCGACTCGATGTCATCACCTGGCGCCAGTTTCGCGACGCGGTTGCGAGCGGCACCGGAAGAGATCTCGACTGGTTCTTCGCCCAGTGGCTCGACCGGGCCGGCGCACCGGACTTCCAGTTGTCCTGGCAACCGGAGGGAGATGCAGTGCGTGGCACCATCACCCAATCCGCGCCGTATTATCGGGCTCATCTCACCATCCAGGTCCGCGGCCCGGGCGGCGAGCGCGACACCCGGGTCGTCGAAATCGCCGGCGCCAGCGTGGATTTCTCCATTGCGCCCGGATTCTCCGCCGCCGAAGTCCTCCTCGACCCCGACTACGAAGTGCTCCGCTGGACCCCCGAATACCGCGCGATCGCCGAGGGCGCACAAGCCGCGCGGACGCCTTCTCGCTGATGCAAGCTGGCGCGGTTGAAGTAACTGCTTGCGGGCCGGAGGCCCGCGCACCCACTCCCTGCTTCGCTCCCCACGCTCGCGGCCGAGTGTCCGCCGCTGCGGGCCGGAGGCCCGCGCACCGGCATCGAGCTACCGGGACTTCTTCGCGTCCTCGAGGAACTGGCGGATGCCGCGCTCCGTGAGCGGATGCTGCATCATCTGCTTGAGGACCGGGAACGGCGCGGTGACCGCGTCCGCGCCTGCCAGGGCCGACTCGATCACGTGCACCGGCGTGCGGACCGATGCCGCCAGGATCCTGGTGTTGGAGTCGGTATCGGCGTCGTAGATCGCGGCGATGGTCCGGATGAGCTCGATGCCATCGTGCGAGATGTCGTCGAGCCTGCCGACGAACGGGCAGATCCATGCCGCGCCGGCCCGCGCCGCCAGGATGGCCTGCCCCGCCGAGAAGACCAGCGTCAACGTCGAAGCAATCCCCTCTTTCGCCAGCGCGCGGCACGCGACGAGCCCCTCGTGGTCGATCGGGATCTTCACGTGGACGTTCTTCCCCCACTGGGCGATGCGCCGCCCCTCGGCGATGATGTCCGGCGCCTTCGTGGAGGTAACCTCCGCGTTGACCGGCCCCTCCACGAAAGAGGCGATCGCGCGGATCGTCTTCTCCAGGCTCACCCCCGACTTCGCGATGAGCGTCGGGTTGGTCGTGACGCCGTCGGCCAGACCCAGCGCCGCGGCCTCCTTGATCTCGTTCACGTCGGCCGAGTCGATGAAGATCTTCATGGCTTGTTCCCCGTGATGGAGGCGATGACCTCGTCTCTGATCCCTTTGCGATCCAGCAGCACGTCGATCAGCTCCCTGACCGCGCCCCGCCCGCCGGAAGCCCGGCACACATAGTCGACCTGATCCCTCACGTCCGCGACGGCGTTGGCCGGCGCGGCGGAGACCCCGGCACGCCAGAGCACCGGCAGATCCTGAACGTCGTCTCCGATGTAGGCGATCTCGGCAGGTGTCAGGCCGGTCTCGGCCAAAACCTCGTTCCAGCCGGCCAGCTTGTCGTGGAACCCCTGCTTCACCACGCTCATCTTCAGCTCGTGAGCGCGGCGCGCCACCATCTCCGAAGTCCGCCCCGTCAGAATCCCCACCTGGAGGCCGGCGCGGACCGCGAGCGTCACTCCCATCCCGTCCTGGATGTCGAACCTCTTCAGCTCGGCGTTCTCGAACGCCCCATCCGATTCGTAAATGATGCCGCCGTCGGTCAGGACCCCGTCCACGTCGAGAAGGATCATCCGGATTGCGGCCGCCTTGCGGTCCAGCCCGGTGGCCTGCGCGCTCACGCGCTCCCCGCGGTCGCCTCGGCCTCGCGCACGACGCGAGAGAGCTTCATCGCCTGGGACAGCATCCACTCCATGCGCGGGAGCGGGAACTGGCTCGCCGCGTCGCAGAGCGCCGTGCGGGGATCGGGATGCGTTTCCATGAAGAGGGCGTCGCACCCCGCCGCGACACCGGCGCGCGCCAGGAACGGGATGAACTGCGGCTCGCCCCCCTTCGGGTCGGCGCTCGGCGTCCCGTACAGCCGCACACTGTGCGTCGCGTCGTAGACCACGGGACACCCCAGGTCTCTCATGATCGGAATGCCGATGAAGTCGTTGACGAGCCGGTTGTAGCCGAAGGCGCTCCCCCGCTCGGTCACCAGGATGTCCCGGCACCCCGTCGAGCGCAGCTTGCCGATGGCGCTCCCCATGTTCTGCGGCGCCAGGAACTGCCCCTTCTTGACGTTCACCGCCCGGCCGGAGCGTCCCGCCGCCAGCACGAGGCTCGTCTGCTGGCAGAGGTAGGCCGGGATCTGGATGAGGTCGAGCACCTCCGCGGCCGCCGCGATGTCCCCCTCGCGGTGGACGTCGGACGTCACGGGGACACTGAAGCGCTGCTTGATCTTCTGCAGCAGGGCAAGCCCCTCGTGCAGCCCCGGCCCGCGGAAGAACTCGGCGGTGGAGCGGTTGTCCTTCTCGAAGGACGATTTGAAAATGAAGGGGATCCCGAGCTTGCCGGTGATTCCCTTGAGGGTCTCGGCCGTGCGCATCATCAGATCTTCCTTCTCGATGACGCACGGCCCCGCGATGAGGACCAGAGGACGGCCCGCACCGATCTCGATCCCGGAGATGGTCGCCCGGCGCGAGGCGGCTTCCTGACTCATGGCTGTCATGGCCTGATTATACTCCCCTCCGGAAGCTCCCTCAGCAGTCCCTCCGCGATCCAGAGCTCGAACAACGCCGCCATCCGCTGCGTCGCTTCGTCCTCCCCCGCCGCGTGCTCCAGGAGGAGATCGCCGATCTCGGGGAGCGTCGCTCCGGTGTCCCGCAGCAGCACCAGGCAGGCGTTCTCGTCGGCGCGCACGGGGCGGTGATAGACCTTGAACCCGTGCCGCCAGACGCGGATGAAAGAGGGCTCCCGCGCGGGGGGCGTGACGCGCGTCGGGGGTATCTCCTCGAAGGCGCTCGAACCGACAGCCGCCTCCGAGTCGTGCCCTCCTGCGGGAGGAGCCTCCCCGGACGTCGTGAGCGTGAGCCACACGGGGGCCACGGCGTGCGCGAGCGACAGCAGCCTGCACGCGGGGATCAGCCCCAGCCGCAGGCTGGCGATCCGATCCTGCGTCAGCCCCGCGATGCGCTGGCGAGCGATGGGCGCGGCATCTTCGTCGTCGAACGCCTCGATGCGCGCCCATTCCAGGCGCGCCAGATCGGCAAGGTACGGGAACTCCCTCCCCAGCGGGTGCATCGCGATGAACCCGGCAAGAGGCTCCCCCACGAAGCGCAGCGACCAGGTCCCGGAAGGATGGACCAGGAGAAAATCGGTGATCAGGTTGTGGAAGTTGGCGCCGCCTGTCACCGCCACGACGCGGGGATAGTCCTCCGCCAGGGCATCGCGCAGCCGGTAGAAGTACATCCCGGCGTAGATGTCGAGGCGCCCCGCGGCGTCCAGCCGCGCGTCGCCGCGCACCAGAAACGACAGGTCGGTCGTGTGGAGCCGCCCCTGGGCGCACAGAAGCGAAGCGCCCGGGGTCACCCCTTCCGGGGCGGTGATCAGTTCCTTGAACAGGATCTGGCTATTCCTCAGATCATCCGGCGAGGGCATCGCGCATGACCTCCCTCGCCCTTGCGCTCTCGGCCTCGAGACGGTCCCACTCCGGGATGTTCCCGTCCCACTCGACGAGCGTCGGGATGGTGCCGAAGCGTCTCACCGCCCGCCGGTACAGCTCCCAGACCTCGTCGCGCACGGGATGATCGTGCGTGTCGAGCAGGTGCGTGCCGTGGTCGGAGTGGCCGGCCAGATGGAACTGCCAGACACGATCCGTCGGGATGGCGTCGATGTACGCGTGAGGGTCGAAACCGTGGTTGCTCGCGCTGACGAAGACGTTGTTCACGTCGAGCATGATCCCGCAGTCGGCCCTCTGGGCCACCGCCGCCAGGAAGTCCCACTCGGAAATCGTCGAGGCAGTCCAGGTGAGATAGGAGGAGGGGTTCTCCAGGGCGATGCGCCGGGCCAGCCGCTCCTGAATCTGCGTCACGCGCCGCACGACGTGATCGAGGGCCTCCTCGGTGTAGGGCATCGGGAGGAGATCGTGGCTGTTGACCCCGCTCACCCCCGTCCAGCAGAGATGATCGGTCACCCATGCGGGCTCGATGTCCGCAATCAGCTCCCGGAGGCGGGCGAGATATCCCTCGTCGATCGGATCGGTCGAGCCGACCGAGAGGCTGACGCCGTGCAGGACGACGGGATAGTCACGCCGGACGCGCCGTAGGATGTCGAGCGGCCGTCCCCCCGGGACCATGAAGTTCTCCGAGATCGCCTCGAACCAGTCGACGCCCGTTGGCGCGGAGAGGATGCGCTCGAAGTGGTCGCGGCGCAGACCGACACCGTGGCCGAGAAATCGCCGTTGTCTCATGGGGTTCGCCGTGGCCGGGTCGGGGGAAAAAAAGAGAGGCTCCGGTGTTCCTGCCCCCGGAGCCTCATCGTAAGTGACCGAAGGGTCTAAGAACGACTACTTCGCCTTCTCCTTGTCCTTCACCACCGTGCCGCCCTTGTCCGTGCACTCTTTCTCGGTCGCCACCTTGACCCAGCCCTTGCCCTTGCAGGCGTTCTTGCCAGCACAGTCGTGGCTGCCATCCGCCGCGCCGCACTCGCCATGGCCCTTGCACTCGTTGATGCCGGCGCACTTGACGTTCTTTTCGTCGCCAGCGGCCTTCTCGCCCGAGGTGACGTTGCTCGTTCCAGCGGCGAGCATCCCGACCACCGCGGTGGCCACGGCCAGACCCATGATTCTACGTGTGTTCACCACTGCCTCCTTCCCGAGACGGGAGTTTGGAGCGGAAGCGGGCCGCCCCGGTTGTTCGCGCCCCTGAGAGGCGCGGGGAACGCCAACAGGGTAAACCACATGGCCGTTTTGGCGCAATGGGGGGCGCCCCCCCGCCGGCAATGGGGGCCGGGCCCACGGGGGGGCGGCCGGCCGCGGGGGCCGGCCTCGGGCCCCGTGATAAGATGCGCCGCGGCGTCAGCCGGGGGGCCTGCAGCCACGCTGTCCGGGACGCCGCGTCGCCAAGGCGCCGCGGCACCGGGGTGCCGGCGCGCATCCCCCCCGCCATCGCCAGGAGCCGCCGTACTTGCCTCTCACATCCGACGTCGCGGAGCGCGCGCGCAGGATCCGTATGATCCTGATGGACGTTGACGGCGTCCTGACCGATGGCCGCATCATCCTCCAGGCCGAGCAGGACGAAGCCAAGGGCTTCGACTCGCGCGATGGCGTGGGCATCCGCCTGGCGCAGAAGGCCGGCCTGCTCACGGGGGTCATCACGGGCCGCCTCAGCATCGCCACCACGCGGCGCGCGCACGAGCTGGGGATGCAGGAGTTCCACCAGCGGGTCTTCATGAAGATGGACGTGTACCGCGCGATCCTCGAGACCCGCAGACTCACTGACGAGCGCATCTGCTTTCTCGGCGACGACCTCGTGGACATCCCCATCATGAAGCGCGTCGGGCTGGCCGCGGCGCCGCGCGATGCCCGGCCGGAGGCCATCCGCGTGGCGCACTTCGTCAGCTCCCACGAAGGAGGACGCGGCGCCGTGCGCGACGTGATCGACTTCATCCTGAAGGTCCAGGGAAGTTACAAGAATGTGACCGCGGCCTATCTTTAGCAGGTGCCAGACCGGGAGGAGCCAGCTGTGCCGTTCATGAGATTCCTCGCGCTGATCCTGATCGTGGCCGTGTTCTGCCTCGCCCTGGTCTTCACCTATCAGAACAAGGACCAGCTCGCTTCGCTGACGTTCGGCTCGCGCACGACGGGGCCGATCCCGATCTTCATCATCATCCTTGGCTCGTTCCTGCTGGGGGTCATCTTCACCAGCGTGATCGGCATCATCGAAGGGATGAAGATGCGCGTGGCCAACGCGCGCCTGAAGCGCAGGATCAAGAAGCTCCAGGCGGAGGTGGACACGATGCGCAACCTCCCGCTGTCGGGGTCGCCCGACGAGGTACGGCTCCCTCACGAGCTCGACGACGAGGACAGCGCGCTGTGATGGGGAGGCCCCACTGCCCCCTCTGACCCTGAGCCTCGTTCTGATCGTTCTTGCGGCCCTGGCGGCCGGATGCGGCGCCGGATGGGGCGCGGCGTACCTCTACCGCGCGATCCGGCGCGATCAGGCCGACGTGGACGACGAGTTCATGCGGCGCTACTCCGAGGGGATCGCGCACTACGTCTCCGGCCGGACCGACCAGGCGATCGAGCAGCTCGTGCGCGCCGCACGCATGCGCACCGATGTCATCGGCCTCTACCTGATCCTGGGCGACCTCTACCGGATGAAGGGGCTCTTCGACCGCGCCATCCGGATCCATGCCGGCCTCCTGACGCGCCCCGACGTCACCCGGGAAGAGAGCGCGCAGGCGCAGGCGAGCCTCTGCGACGACTTCCAGGCCGCGGGGCTGGTAGACCGGGCGCGCGCGGCCTGCGAGAAGGCTCTCGCGCTGGATCCGCGGAACCTCCGCGCGCTGGGCTCGATGCTGCGCTACCGGGTCGAGGAGCGACGATGGGAGGAGGCGCTGGAGCTGGAAGAGCGGCTCATCCGTCTCGACAGCGCCCGCAGGAGCCGGTCCCTCGCGTTCCTCTACACGGAGATCGGGCGCGAGCAGCTCCGCGAGGGGAACGAGCGCCTGGCCCATCGGAACTTCCAGAAGGCCGTGGCAGTGGACGACCGCACCTTCCCCGCCCACATCTTCCTCGGCGACGACGCCTACAAGAACGGCGACGTGCGCCGCGCGCTCCAGCACTGGGAGCATGTCGTGGATCTCGACCCGCGCCGCCTCCACCTGGTCTTCGACCGGCTGGAGACCGCCTACGCGGACGTCGGAAACCCCGCAGCGCTGGAAGAGCTGTGCCTCAGAGTCGTGGAGCGCGACCCGACCGACTGGAGAACGAGGGTCCTCCTCTCACGCCTCGAGACGGATAAAGGGGATCAGACTGCGGCGTTCCGTCACCTGCTGGAAGCCGCCCGCATCTTCCCGCGCTCCCTGACGGTCCAGCAGGAGATGTGGAAGCTGACGCTCAAGCCAGGGACCGATGCGAGACACGACAGGACCGACAAGAACGCCCAGGCCTATCTCGACCTGATCAAGACGGTGAACGAGTTCTCCGATCCCTTCACCTGCGCGACCTGCCGGTACGAAACTCTCGAGTATCTCTGGCGATGCCCGCAATGCTTCACCTGGGACGCCTTCGTGGAAAGTGGCGCTCCGGAGGCCTTGTCGGGGAGCCGGACCCCGGCTGCACCTTAGGGTCCGAGTCCCGGCCTTCCGTCCCGAGGGGCGCCTTCCTACGGTCTTTACGTCGTTTTTGCATCGTCAGGCGTCGCCCGAGCGTATGCAATCTGAAGGCGGTGGACGGCGCGTTTTCGAGCGTCTATGGTTGCCAGACAGCGCCACAACACACCTCCGCGGCCCGGCCCGGGTGGCCCAATCCTTGACCGTGCCCTGAACCTGAGTTAATTTAACGGTTTACGTAGATTGGAGCCACAGGAAATGTCTCTCGAGTCCCAACCCAACCACTCCAGCAAATTTCGTTTCCTCGCCCTGACCTTCGCGGTCTCGGCCGTCGCCGTTCTCTCCATGGCCATGATCGGAGAGGGAACGAACGCCGTGTCTTCTGCCCGGGTCGCCGACGCTGCCACCACAGCGCCGGCTCAGCCCGACAGCGTCGTGCCTGCCGAGGCACAGCGCGCCGATACCCAGCGGGCCCTCAAGCCGGACGATCCGCGGACATCCCTTTATCTGCCGAACATCGCGGACATCGTGGACAAGGTGAACGGGGCGGTGGTGAACATCCGCGCGACCGAGATCATCCGCGGCAACAGCCGCAAGCGGATGCAGGAGGGGCCCTTCGATTTTCTCGTGCCGCATCCCGATCTGGAGAACGATCCTGACGGCGACCAGCGGCAGGACAGCGGCGGCACCGGCTTCATCGTCTCCACCGACGGCTTCATCATGACGAACTACCACGTGATCGAGGACGCCGACAAGGTGGTGGTGCGCATCGACGGCGACAGCCGCGAGTACGAAGCCGACATCATTGGCACCGACGAGCTGACCGACCTGGCGCTGCTGAAGATCACGGCGGCGCGCGCCCTGCCGACCATCCCCCTGGGGGACAGCGAGCGCGTGCGCGTCGGGGAATGGGTGATCGCCATCGGCAATCCGCTCGTCTACGACCACACGGTCACCGTGGGCGTGGTCTCCGCCAAGGGGCGGAAGCTGGCGGGCCTGTCGCGCGACGTATCTCTCGACAACTACATCCAGACCGACGCCGCGATCAACCGCGGCAACTCCGGCGGGCCGCTGCTGAACGTCCGGGGAGAAGCCGTGGGGATCAACTCCGCCATCAGCGTGGCCGGCCAGGGCATCTCCTTCGCCATTCCGATCAACATGGCCCGCGACGTCATGAAGCAGCTGCGCGAGAGGGGTGAGGTCCATCGCGGGTTCCTGGGCGTCACGATCCAGGACATCCAGACCGAGCTGCGGTCCGAGGAGCGCGAGTACTTCCGCCTCCAGGATCGCAGGGGCGCCTTCATCCAGTCGGTCACCGCCGGCCAGCCGGCCGACCTCGCCGGGCTGCGCCCCGGCGACGCCGTGGTCAGCGTCGACGGCAAGACGATCGAAGGGAGCGACGACCTGATTCGCACCATCTCCAGCAAGGAGCCCGGCTCCTCGGTGAAGCTGGGGCTGGTCCGCGACGGGCGCGAGACGGCCGTGACGGCCGAGCTCACGAGCAGGCCGACGGTCGCGCGCGCCGGACGTGGCGGCCCCGAGGCGCCCGAGGACGACATTGCGGCATCGGAGAAGCGGCTGGGGATGACGGTCGAGGATCTGAGCACGCGCAGCCGCCGCGAGCTGAACCTTCCGGAGGAGGTCGAGGGCGTTCTCGTGACGCAGGTCTCCCAGGTGAGCGATGCGTGGGATCGCGGGCTGCGCCGCGGCGACGTGATCACCGAGGTGAACCGCACCGCGATCACGTCTCTCGAGCAGTACCGCGACATCGTGGACTCCGTGAAAGCGGGCGACATCCTGGCGCTCTACGTCCGCACGCCCGGCGTCAACTCCGGGCGCTTCGTGACCCTGCGCGTCGGAGACGAATAAGGCACGGCACAGCGGCTCTTTCGATCACCAACCACCATCGGCAGGACGGGAACCCCCCGTCCTGCTGTTTTTTTCTGCGGACGGGCGGGATGCGGGTACGCGGACCTCTGGTCCGCAATATCATGGGGATGATGCAACGGCCGGCCGAGGAGAATGAGGGATGACGCATCGCATTCTGGTCGTGGACGACGAAGCCTCCATCCGTTCCAGCCTGCGCATGATCCTCGGCCATGCGGGCTACCAGTTCCTGGAGGCTTCCACCGGGCAGCGTGCCCTCGAGACAATCGCCGAGACGCCTCCCGACGCCGTCATCCTGGACATCAAGATGCCGGGCATGGATGGCCTCGAAGTCCTCGACACCCTTCGCCAGCAGGGCTCCGACGTCCCGGTCATCGTGGTCTCGGGGCACGCCGACATCGAGACCGCCGTGAAGGCGACCAAGCTCGGCGCGTTCAACTTCATCGAGAAGCCCTTCGGAGAGGAGCGCGTGCTGCTCGAGATCAGAAACGCCATCGAGCACCGCCAGCTCCGGCACAAGACCGCGGCGCTCGATCTGGAGTACGAGCAGCGCTTCGAGATGATCGGCACGTCCCGGGTCGTCGAGGATCTTCGCGCCGCCATCTCCAAGGCGGCCCCGAGCCAGGCCACCGTGCTCGTGACCGGAGAGTCAGGCACCGGCAAGGAGCTGGTGGCGCGGGCGATTCATCGCAACTCCAGCCGCCGGGACGCCCCCTTCATCCGCGTCAACTGCGCGGCCATCCCCGAGGACCTGATCGAGAGCGAGATGTTCGGCCACGAGCGCGGGTCGTTCACCGGGGCCACGGGACGCCAGGTCGGCAAGTTCCTTCAGGCCGACCACGGCACCATCTTCCTGGACGAGGTGGGGGACATGAGCCTGCGCGCCCAGGCGAAGGTCCTGAGGGCCCTGGAGACGGGCGAGATCGAGCCGGTGGGGGCGGCCCGCGTCATCACGGTGGACGTGCGGGTCATCGCGGCGACCAACAAGGACCTGGAATCGGAGATCCGTGCCGGCCGCTTCCGCGAGGACCTATATTTCCGGTTGAAGGTGATCCCGATCCACTGCCCCCCTCTGAGGGAGCGCGCCGAGGACATCCCGATGCTGATCGATCACTTCGCCGCCGGTACGGCGCGACGCCTCAGCCCCGAGGCCAAGAGCGTCCTCGCGAAGCATCATTGGAAGGGGAACATCCGGGAGCTGCAGAACGTCGTGGAGCGGCTGATCATCATGGCGCCCGGCACCGGGTCCCTCATCGGGACGAGCGACCTCCCCGCGGACGCCCACGCCGCCGGCGCGGCCGCGGCGGGGAACGCTTCGGGGAGCACGGGCTCGATCGCCGCGCTCGTGACGGCCGGAGTCACCTTGAAGGACTTCAAGGAATCCGCGGAGAAGGAGTTCATCCTGGCGATGCTCGAGAAGAACGACTGGAATATCTCGCGCACCGCCAAGGCCATCGATACCCCCCGCAGCAATCTCTACAAGAAGCTCGAGCAGTACGGCATCGCGAAGGACGGCCTCTCCGCCGCCGCCGACGACCTCAAAGAATGACCATCCTCTCTCTTTTCGATCGTTCCGTCGCCACCTGGCCTCGGGACGCAGCGGTGCGATGGTGGTCGCCCGCCTTCGACCGGAGCATCTCGGCGGCCCGCCTGAGCGAGGAAGTGTCGAAGCTCGCCGCCGGCCTGCTCGCCATGGGGCTCGCGCGCGGCGAGCGCGTCGTCCTCATCTCCGAGAACCGGCCCGAGTGGGCCGTCATCGACTACGGCACCATCGCAGCAGGGGGCGTGCTCGTGCCGGTCTATCCGAGCCTGACGGTGGAGCAGCTCCGCTACGTCCTTCATGATGCGGGCGCGTCCTTCGCCATCGCATCGACCCGTGCGCTGGCTGAGAAGCTGCTGGAGGCGGCACAACCGCTGCGCGCTCCCGACGGTCCGCTGCGCCACATCCTGGCGATGGAGCCCGACGCGTTGGCCCCCGGCGTCACATCCTGCTCCGATCTCACGGCCATGGGGAACGAGAGAATCGCCGCCGGCGACGCCTCGTGGCGCAGGGTCGCCGAGGCGTTGCGTGAGGACGATCTGGCCACCATCATCTATACATCCGGCACCACGGGCTCCCCCAAGGGGGTCATGCTCACCCACGGCAACATCACCGCCAACGTGCGAATGCTCGCCGAGACCCTCGATTTCACGCAGGCGGACGTGGCGCTGTCGTTTCTCCCCCTGTGCCACGTCACGCAGCGCATCGCGGACTACACCTTTTTCGACAGGGGCGTGTCGATCGTCTACGTCGCGCTGGAGGATCTCTCCCGCGCGCTCCCCGTCATCAGGCCGACGATCTTCCCCGGCGTGCCCCGGGTCTTCGAGAAGGCGCGCGACGCGATCCTGGCGCGCGCGGCGAGGAAACCCGCCCCTCTGCACGCCCTCTTCCGCCATGCTCTGAGCGTCGGGCGGGCGATGGCGCGGCTGCGGCTCGAAGGGGGTGCGCCGGGAGCGTGGCTGCGATGGAAGCACGCGCTCGCGGACCGCGTCGTGCTGAGTGTGATCAGAGACGGGCTGGGAGGACGCGTGCGGTATCTGGTGTCGGGAGGCGCGCCGCTGGACCCTCAGGTCATGGAGTTCTTCCTGTCGTTCGGCGTGCCGATCCTCGAAGGATACGGGCTGACCGAGACGACGGTGCTGACGATCAACCGGCCGGGGAGCCCGCGCGCCGGCACGGTGGGGCCGCCGCTGCCCGGCGTGCAGGTGCAGGTCGACGCGTCGGGCGAGATCCTGGCGGCGGGGCCGACCATATCGGCCGGCTATTTCAACGACGCCAAGCGCACGGCGGCATCGTTCCATGATGGATGGTTCCATACCGGAGACCTCGGGCGTTTCAACGCGCAGGGCTCTCTCGTCATCACGGGGCGCAAGAAGGAGCTGCTGGTGACATCGGGGGGGAAGAAGGTGGCCCCCGTGCCGATCGAGCAGGCGATCGTCGGGAGCGGCCTGGTCTGTCAGGCCGTGCTCGTCGGCGATCGCAGGAAGTATCTCTCGGCGCTGCTCGTCCCCGATCGCGATCGCCTGCTGACCGCCTGCCGCCGCCTCGGCATCGACTCCGCGGAAGCGACCCCGTGGGAAGCGCTGCTCCAGAACAACGAGGTGATCGCGTTGTACCGCGACATGCTCTCGTCGGTGAACCGCAGCCTGGCCCGCTTCGAGCAGATCAAGAACTTCGCGCTGCTGCCGCGCGAGCTGACGCAGGAAGCCGGAGAGCTGACCCCGACCCTCAAGCTGCGCCGCGCCGCCATCGAGGAGAAGTACCGCCCGGTGATCGACGCGCTGTACGAGGGCAAAGGAACGCAGGAGAGTCACTGATGAGCGGATACACCGAATCTTCGGGTCCTCTGATCGTCGCCGGCGCGCGCACGCCGTTCGCCAAGGCCGGCGACCGCCTGCGCCGCGTCACGGCGACGCAGCTTGGCGTGGCGGCGGTGCGTGAAGCGATCGCGCGCTCGGGCTTCACGCCCGATGAGGTCGATGCGGTCGTCATCGGCAACGTGGCCTGCCCCGCCGATGCTTCCAACATCGCCCGCATCGTCGCGGTGCAGGCCGGCGTCCCGCAGCGCGTCCCCGCTCACACGGTCAACCGCAACTGCGCCTCCGGGATGGAGGCAGTGGCCCAGGCGGCGCGTCTCGTGGCGACGGGGCAGGCGCGCGTCGCGGTGGCCGGCGGTGTCGAGTCGATGTCGAACATCCCGCTGCTCTTCCCCGAGGATCTCAAGGACATCCTGATGGCGGCCGCCCGCGCCCGCTCGTTTGCCAGGCGTCTGGCCGTGTGGACCCGCCTCAGGCCGCGCCACTTCAAGCCGATCGTCGGGCTGGAGCGCGGTCTCACCGATCCTTTGAGCGGCCTGAACATGGGGCAGACGGCGGAGATCCTGGCGTCGGAGTTCGGCATCGACCGGGACGAACAGGACCACTTCGCGCTGGAGAGCCACCGCCGCGCCGCGGCGGCCGCGGCGAAGCATCGCGAGGAGATGACGCCGGTCTTCCTCCCTCCCGACATGGGGCGTGCGCTGCACGAGGACGTCGGCCCCCGCCCGCAGCAGACCATCGAAGCCCTGCGCAAGCTCAAGCCATGGTTCGACCGCGCGCACGGGACGATCACGCCCGGCAATTCCTCCCCAATCACCGATGGCGCGGCGGCGGTGGTGATCGCCTCGCCGGAGGCCGCGGCGGCCGCAGGGGTCACCGCCCTGGCGCGGATCCGGTGCGCCGTGGCGACCGGCGTCTCTGCCAGGCGCATGGGGCTCGGGCCGGCGCACGCCATCCCCATGGCCCTCGACGCGGCGGGGCTCACGCTGGATCGGATCGACCTGGTGGAGATCAACGAAGCGTTCGCGGCGCAGGTGCTGGCCTGCGTGCAGGCGCTCGCCTCGGAGCGCTTCGCGCGCGAAGAGCTGGGGCGCGGCGCGGCGGTCGGCATGCTCGACCCGGACCGCACCAACGTCAATGGAGGAGCCATCGCCCTGGGCCATCCGGTCGGCGCCTCCGGGGCGCGTCTCGTGCTGACGCTCGCGATGGAGATGCGCCGTAGAGGCGCCGGGCTGGGTCTCGCGACCCTCTGCGTGGGCGGCGGCCAGGGCTCCGCCGTCGTGCTGGAGGCCGCGTGATCGATCTGGTGATCGGCAAGGACAAGGTGGCGGAGGCGCGCTTCGACGCGCCGGGCGAGAAGGTCAACATCCTCAACGTCGCCTCCATGGCGCGTCTGGCCGAAGTGCTCGACGCGATCGAGCGCGGGGCGCGCGACGGCGCGATCGTCGGCGCCATCTTCACGAGCGCTAAGCCCGGTGTCTTTCTGGCGGGGGCCGACGTCAAGGCCTTCGTGGCGGTCGCAGCGTCGGGCGACGTCGCCCTGGCCGAGGCCAAGGCGCGGGAAGGACAGGCGCTCTTTTCGCGGATCGCCGCGCTGCCGGTTCCGACGGTCGCCGCGATCAACGGCGCGTGTCTGGGGGGCGGTCTGGAGCTGGCGCTGGCATGCACCGCGAGGATTGCCGCGGACGCGCCGGAAGTGAGCATCGGACTTCCCGAAGTGAGACTCGGCCTGGTGCCGGGCTGGGGTGGCACGCAGAGGCTCCCCCGCCTCATCGGCCCGTCTCGCGCGCTGGACCTGATCCTGACCGGCCGCGCCCTGCCGGCGCGCAAAGCGAAGAGCTTCGGCGTGGTGGATCGGGTCGTCCCCGTCGAAGGGCTCGACCGGGCGGCGCGCAGGCTCGCGCTCGATCTGGCAGCGGGGCAGCGTCCCCGCAGGCCGCGATGGAATCTGCTGGATCGCACCCCGCTCACGCGTCCCCTGGTGTATCGCGCGGCCCTGCGCCGCGCGCTCGCCCAGACCCGCGGGCGCTACCCCGCTCCCCCGGCCGCTGTTGCGTGCGTGAGGGAGGGGCTCACCCGGCCGATCGAAGAGGGGCTCGCGCTGGAGGCGCGCCGGCTGTCCGAGCTGATCGTGGGAGACGTCTCGCGCAACCTCGTGCAGATCTTCCTGATGAGCCGCGCAGCCGGGTCCGGCGCCAAGCGCAGCGCGGCTCCAGCGGGCCCGCCACGCCTCGGAGTGATCGGCGCCGGGACGATGGGGGGCGGCATCGCGGCGGTCGCGGCGATGGCCGGCATCAGCGTGAGGATGAAGGACGTCGATGCCGAGGCCCTCGCACGGGGGATGAAACAAGTGCACGAAGCGGCGCGCGACGCGCAGCGCAGGGGGCGCCTGTCCGAGGCCGAAGCCACGCGGCGTGAGGCGCTGGTCTCCGCGACCACCGATCTCTCCGGCTTCGCGCGCTGCGATCTCGTGGTGGAGGCGGTGGTCGAGGACCTCGAGGTGAAGAGAGCGGTGCTGCGGGACGTGGAAGCGGCCACGCCGCCGACGACCGTGTTCGCCACCAACACCTCGTCGCTGCCGGTCTCCGGTCTCATCGAGGTCTCGTCGCGCCCCGCGCGCGTGATCGGTCTGCACTTCTTCAATCCGGTGCAGAAGATGCCATTGGTGGAGATCGTGCGTGGCCCCGCCACCGACCCGGATGCCATCGCTCTGGCGGTGGAGGTCGCGCGGCGGATGGGGAAAACCCCGGTCGTCGTCGCCGACACCCCGGGCTTCGTCGTCAACAGGATCCTGATGCCCTACCTCGGGGGAGCCGTCTCCATGCTGCGCTCCGGGCGCGACCCGGTCGAGGTGGACGAGAGCCTCGTGCGCTTCGGGATGCCGATGGGCCCCTTCGCGCTGCTGGATCAGATCGGCCTCGATGTCGCGGCGAAGGTGGCCGGGGTCCTGGCATCGGCCTTCGGCGGAAACAATGGCGCAGGGTCGGTGGATCTGCTGCATGCCATGGCCGCCGCGGGATTGAAGGGGGTCAAGGCGGGCAAGGGGTTCTACGCCTATACGCCATCGGGCGAGAAGAAGGGCCCCTCCCCCGAGGTGGCGTCGCTCATCCCCGCGCCGAAGGCTTCGGGGAACGGAAACCGCCCCGCGCCCCCCGCTGACGAGACGGCCGACGCCCTGGTGGACCTGATGATCAACGAGGCCGCCGCGCTCCTCGAGCAGGGGGCCGTGGACAAGCCCGAGGTGATCGACCTGGCGATGGTCATGGGCACCGGCTTTCCGCCGTTTCGCGGTGGGCTGCTCCGGCACGCCGATGCCGTCGGCCGCGACGTCATCGCCTCGCGGCTGCGCGCGCGCGGCGTGCAGCCGGCGCCCCTTCTGGAGCAGAAAGGACGCTTCTACCCTGTGGCATCCTCCGTGGCGACACAGCCATGAAGATCCTCTATCTCTGCACGCACAACTCCGCCCGCAGCATCATGGCCGAGGCCTTCACACGGTCGCTGCTGCCTGAAGGGACGGGGGTCGAGATCTACAGCGCCGGAACCGATCCGGCCGGCATCCACGCGGAGACGGCCGCCGTCATGAAGGAGGCGGGCATCGACGTGACGGGGATGCGCTCGCGCGCGATGACTGAGGTCCCCTTTGCGACGATGGACCTCGTCGTGACTCTGTGCGACAACGCGCGCGCGAGCTGCCCGGCTCCACCCAAGGGCGCGCGCCTCCTGCACTGGGCCCTGCGCGACCCGGCCGAAGAGGAAGACCCCGGCCAGATCCGCGAGGCATTCCGCGCCGTCCGGGACGAGGTGCGCACCTGCGTGCGGCGACTTATGTTCGAGCTGGCGACCGACCCGTCGCTCCGCCAGAAGCGCAGGAGCTAGAGGACACCACGATGCCGGCAACCAAGACGCTGAAGACGCAGAAGAAGCAGGCGCCCGACCAGGAGACGCCGCGCTCCTTCATGCGGGCCCTCTTCCTCGGGACATTCGAGGAGGACATGGTGCACCCCTACCCCGTCCTTCCCGAAGAGGAGCGCGAGACGCTCGAGATGCTGCTCGACTCGGTCCGGCGCTTCGCGGATGCGTCGATCGATGCGCGCGCCATCGACGAGGCAGAGCAGATGCCCAAAGAGGTCCTCGAGGGGATGGCCGAGCTCGGGCTCTTCGGCGTCACGATCCCGGAGGCCTACGGCGGCTTCGGATTGTCTTTGGCCTCCTACGGACAGGTCATGTCGGAGCTGGCGGCGCACTGCGGCTCCACCGCCGCGACCATCGGCGCGCACCTCGGGATAGGGTCCAAGGGGATCGTGCTGTTCGGCACGGAGGAGCAGAAGAAGCGCTTCCTGCCAGGCTGCGCCTCCGGAGAGACGATTGCCGCCTTCTGCCTCACCGAGCCGTCGAGCGGCTCGGACGCCGCCAACATCGCGGCGCGCGCCGAGCACGACGCGGCGTCGGGCACGTGGGTTCTCAACGGGACCAAGCAGTGGATCACCAACGGCGGCATCGCCGATGTCTTCACCGTTTTCGTGCAGACGGAGACCGAGGGAACCGCCAAGCAGGCGGTGAAGAAGGAGCGGGCCATGACGGCCTTCATCCTGACGCGCGGGATGGAGGGGCTCGCGACCGGGCGCCCCGAGAAGAAGATGGGGTTGAGAGGTTCCTCGACCACCGACGTCATCATGACGAACGTGCGCGTCCCCGAGGCCAACATGCTCGGGGAGCGGGGGCACGGCTTCAAGATCGCCATGGAGATCCTGAACACGGGGCGCCTCTCGCTGGCCGCCGCATGCGCCGGTCCGTCGCGCGCGCTGATCGCCCGGTCCGCGGAGTTCGCGAAGGGACGCCGCGCCTTCGACCACACGATCGCCGACTTCGAGATGATCAAGAGCAAGTTCGCGGAGATGGCGCTCGACACGTACGCCCTGGAGGCGACCGTCGCCGTCACCACGGCGATGGCGACGCGCGGATGGGACTTCTCGCTGGAGTCCGCGCTGTGCAAGATCCAGGCGTCCGAAGCGATGTGGCGCACCGTGAACCATGCCGTGCAGATCAACGGCGGCTTCGGCTACATGCGCGAGTACCCCTACGAGAGGACGCTGCGCGACGCGCGGATCAACCCCATCTTCGAAGGAACCAACGAAATCCTCAGGATGTTCGTCGCGCTGGCGGGCTCGCAGGGACCCGGGCGCATGCTCAAAGAGGTGGGCAAGGCGCTCGGCGAGCCGCTCGCCGGGCTCGGCGTGCTCGGGGACTACGCCGCGAGGCGCATCCGCCGCGCCATGGGGAAGGAAAAGCTGGACTTCGTCCCCGAGCCCCTGCGCGAATCCGCCGCGCTGGTGGAGCGCCAGGCCGCCGAGTTCGCATCGACCGTCGAGGCGATGCTGCGCAAGCACGGCCGCACGATCGTGGAGCGGGAGTACCTCCTGGAGCGCGTCGCCGACGCCGCGGTCGACCTCTTCGCCATGGTCTGCTGCCTGTCGCGGGCGGCCGCCGCGGGGACCGACGAGGACCACCTCATGGCGCGCGCCTTCTGCGCCCGCGCCTGGCGCCGCGTCCGCCGCAATCTGCGCCAGGTCGAGTCCAACGACGACGCCGATACCACCGCCGTGGCGGACACGATCCTCGGAAACGGCTCCTAGCCCTCTGACCCTGAGTCTTCTGCCCTCTCCTGCTGACCAGTCCCCTAGCCGAGGGGGCCGAACATCGGGCTCCGTGATAGAATCCGCATCACTCACGGAGGTGAAGAATGCGCGCGCGCCTGCTCGTTTCCCTGACCATCCTGATCGCGCTGACCGGCCAGGCCGGCGCCGACGATACGACCCCGATCACCACCAAGCAGCAGCTCGATGAGGCCCTCGGGACGCTGTACGGCAAACAGACGATCGACGAGTCCGCCGCCCGCAAGATCCAGAACAAGACCTTCAAGAGCGACATCGCGACCTTCACGCTCCGGAACGGGACCCTGTATCCTGCCGCGCCGCTCAATGGGCGGGTGACCGCCGCGGTGTTCATCGGTGATGGTGCGGTGACGATCCAGCCCGTTCGCGCCATGGACCGTGAATGCCTCGACCTGGCCATGAAGCGCCATCTGAACGTCACTCCCGGCGGGAAGCTCGACGAGACCTTCTCCGCCCTGTTCCTGCTGGGTGTGGACGAGACCATACCCAGTCTTCTCAGCGCGGAACCGGCTCCTCCAGGCGAGGGCATCGAGCAAGCAAGACGCATCATCTCAGAACGTCTCGGGGTCCTGTCCACGGAAGAGTACCCCCTCGACATCCAGTACGCGCAGCACCTGGCAGGGATCGAGAGTCCGTTCCTGGTTGCCGATTTCAAGACACCCTCAAAGGGATGGCTGACATACGTTCACAACTCTCGATTACAGAATGAGACCATACTCGTTACCTGGGAGAAGGTCGGAAGATTCGACTCGGCTTGGCTTCTTTTGAACACCCACAAGGCTTCCGACTTCGATCCTAACGGCCGCCTCATCGTGGATTCCGTGAAGGATCAGAAGTCGATCATCGACATTACCCAGTACAAGTTGGAGATCGAGATCCCCGACACCAAGCACCTCCTCGTCGAGGCCGATGTTATTTTTCGGCCCCTCGAGGATTCACTCAAGCTCGTCGATTTCGATCTCGTGAACAACATTGCGGGCATCCGCTCGACCGATGCGGCAAAACCGATCCACTTGCGAAAAGTCACGTTGAACGGCGTCGAGATGCCCTTCGCTCACGTGAAGAATCGAGCAGTCGTCGTTCCCCCCGAACCTCTCCGCAACGGAAAAGACTATACGTTCCGCTTCTCCCTTGACGAAGAGACCATCAGACAGTTGAGCACTGTCCACTACCTGATGCTCAACACCTATCCGTGGTATCCCCAGCATGGGTACCTTGGTGGGCTGGCGAAGATGGACTGGACGGTCAAGGCAAAAAAGCCCCTTCAAGCCACCGGCTCAGGCCGGATCGTGCGCGAGGCACCGGAAGGTATTTACAACGTCACACAGCTTGTCTTCGACAAGGACGTCGGCTTCCCCAGCCTGATCTTCGGCCAATACAAGAAGGCGACTGACCGGTACACGCCCGCCGGTGGAGGAAGGGGTGTTGATCTTTCGACCTACTACTGGCCGCGAGCCACGTTCTACATAATGGATCTGGCAGCCAACGCTGACGATCTGAAGCTCGACGATCGCGATGATAACAACGATCCGAACAACCGGCGGCTGGGCGTTCCGCTGTCTCTTGACGTGAACGTCCCAGGAGGCAAGCCAAAGGGTATCCTCGAGGAGGCGAAGGAGATCATCAAGTTCCTGGAAGGCCTCTATGGTCCCTTCCCCTATGACCAGGTGCAGATCGCACAGATGTCGCCGTTCCTCGGCTTCGGCCAGGCGCCACCCGGTTTCGTGCAGCTGACGGGCGAAGCGTTCATGTCGTCAGCGGAACTGGAGAGCGATTTCTTCCACGCCTTCTTCGGCCACGAGATGGCGCACCAGTACTGGGGCCACGCCCTCCAGTGGTCCAGTGACGAAGACCAGTGGCTCAGCGAGTCGTTCGCCGAGCACACCGCGGGGCTCTACGTCCTGGCCTTGCAGGGGAAGACCCGGTTCGAGGGGAAACTGAAGGAATGGCGCGACGCCGCGCGTACCGGTGACCCGCAGGCGCCCATCGCCTGGGCCAACAACCTGGGAGGACCGAACGCGGGCAAGTGGCGGAACGACCTCATCTACTACAAGGGACCCTATGTCGTGCACATGCTGTACAGCCAGCTTGGCCACGACGTCTACATGAAGGCCATGCAGGCGTTGATCCAGAAATACCGCTTCCAGCAGATCACGACCGATCAGATGGCCCAGGAGCTCTCGAAGGCTGCAGGCTACGATCTGAACTACTTCTTCGACCAGTGGTTCCGGGGCACGGGAATCCCGACAATCGATTACTCGTATGTCGTGACCCAAACGGATGACGACAAGTTCCTCGCCACCGTCAAGATGAGCCAGCGTGACAAGGCGAAGTTCAAGGTTATGCAGGTGCCGGTTTTCTTCCACTTTGGCAAGGATCAGATGGTGGTGAAGAACCGTCCCATGCTGCAAGCCGAGGACACGTATACGATCAAGCTTCCGTCGAAGCCTGTGCGGATCACGGTGGACGACAACAGGACTCTGCTGGCCGATATTGTTGGACAAGGGGATGCCGCCGGCCACTGAGCCGGTCATTCTCATGACGTCCGACTACGAGCCGGTCATCGGGCTGGAGGCTCACGCCCAGCTCCGGACGGCCACGAAGATCTTCTGCGGGTGCTCCACGCAGTTCGGCGCGCCCCCCAATGCCAACGTCTGCCCGGTCTGTCTCGGCTACCCGGGCGCGCTCCCGGTCCTGAACCGCGCGGCGGTGGAAATGGCCCTCAAGGCCGCCCTGGCCACCGGATGCGAGATCAGTCCCCGCTCCATCTTCGAGAGGAAGAATTACTTCTACCCCGATCTCCCCAAGGGGTACCAGATCAGCCAGTACGAGACCCCTCTGGCCCTGCGCGGCGCGGTGACCATCGAGAACGAGGCTGATGGCGGCACAAGAGCGATCCGGCTGACGCGCATCCACATGGAGGAGGATGCCGGCAAGCTGGTGCACGACGGGATGGGCGGCTCGGACACACGCTCGCAGGTTGACTTCAACCGCTCGGGAGTGCCCCTGATCGAGATCGTCAGCGAGCCGGACATCTTTTCGCCGGCGGAGGCGCACGCCTACCTCACCCGTCTCAGATCGATCCTGCTCTACCTGGAGGTCTGCGACGGGAACATGGAGGAGGGCTCGCTGCGCTGCGACGCCAACGTCTCTGTGCGTCAGAAGGGCGCAACCCGTCTCGGGACGCGGGTGGAGATCAAGAACCTCAACTCCTTCCGCAACGTGGCGCGGGCGCTGGAGCACGAGATCGCGCGGCAGTCGAAGGTGCTCGCCGGCGGCGGGACGGTCACGCAGGAAACGCGTCTCTTCGACGCCGACGAAGGAGTCACGGCCCCGATGCGCGGCAAGGAGGAAGCGATGGACTATCGCTACTTCCCCGACCCGGACATCCCGCCGCTGCTCGTGGATGAGGCCTGGATCGAAAGGGTCCGCGCGCAGATCCCCGAACTCCCCGCCGAGCGCCGCGCCCGCTTCATCGCCGACTACGGACTGACGCCGAAGGAGGCCTCGTTCCTCACGCTGGAGAAACCCCTGGCCGACTATTTCGAGACCACGGCAAAAGGCTCGGGCAATCCGCGGGCCGCTTCGGCCTGGGTCGCCAACGAGCTGATCGGACGCCTCAACGCCGCCGGGCTTTCGATCGCCGATGCGAAGGTGAGCCCCCAGACTCTGGCCTCTCTCATCCGGCTGATCGACGACCAGACGATCTCCGGCAAGATCGCCAAGACAGTCTTCGACGAGATGTTCGCGACGGGGGCCCCGCCGGACACCATCGTGAAGCGAAGCGGCCTGACGCAGATCACCGACGAAGCCAGCATCGCTGCGATCGTCGATGCGGTGATCGCGGGAAACCCCGGCCAGGCGGAGCAGTACCGCGGCGGCAAGACGGCCGCGCTGGGATGGTTCGTGGGACAGGTCATGAAAGCCTCCGGCGGCAAGGCCAACCCCGCCCTCGTCAACAAGCTCCTGAAAGAGAAGCTGGTGTCCTGAGTTGGAAGCGCGAGTGCCACGCTGCGAGCGGCCGCAGGAAGGGCTCGAGCGCCGTCGAGCGCGCGCGGCACACGCGTGCCGACAGCACACCCAGGAATGCCAAGCGCGAGCGAAATACGAGCCGAGCACGCCGCGGCGGCGCAGGCGTGCGCGAGAGAGCTTGCCTGCGGTTGCGAGCCGATGCCTTCGGGGACTCGGGGTCGTTGGCGTCCTGAGCCTTCTCACACTCGCCGCGTCGCCGCAGAGTCCGCCGCTCCAGGCGCCCCCTTTCACCATCCACGCCCCGGCCGACCTTGCGGCCGAAGCGGCCTCCCTCGCCGCCATCCTCCCCGGCACGCTGGATCGGATCCAGCGCACGCTTCAGGCCCCTCCCCTTCCCGCATCGAGCCTC
>Ga0137314_1000048_pt1 | contig 44940 bp, 27 predicted proteins | sample EasRivERMZT199_2_FD_102289 | JGI IMG/M metagenome (GOLD analysis project Ga0137314, IMG submission 102289) | Soil microbial communities from meander-bound floodplain in the East River, Colorado, USA - East River MetaG ERMZT199_2 | ecosystem: Environmental > Terrestrial > Soil > Floodplain ... | reverse complement strand
GCTTCGGTGAGACCGACCGCCACCGCGATATCCCGCATCATCGGCCAGGTCCGGATCAGCGCCCAGTGCCCCGCGAGAAACAGGATCTCCGTGAGAAAGTAGAGGACTCCGAGCTGCGCCTGGCGATTGTAGATCTGGCCCAGACCGCAGATGAACATGGAGAGGGTCGCCGCAGCGAGCGGACGTCTTGTCTCGCGCGGCGCCAGCGACACCGCGTTGCGCGTGGGCATTGAATTGCCGAAGCCACGCGCGCGACCGTACCGCACGGTCGCACCGTTGGGGAGCGACGCGCTGGCCCTCGTGAACAGCTCCTGCGGCGAGAGGGGAACGTCCTCCTCGCGGATCAGGTAGATGTCGTCACGTGCCGGCATGAGTGTGTCTCCAGATGAGGAGGGGCAGAGTGGCGGGGATGTGGTACCGCTCAATATAGGCACATGCCGCCCTACCGCCACGATCGGAAGTCGGCAGGCTCGCGATACGTTGATGCGTCGGCAACGTCGCGGGCGGCCGGTGCGTCGGCTTCGGCGGCCTCAATCACGAGGGCCGACACCTGCGGCCAGCGAGCGTCCCCGAGGGGGCATGCGCCACCGCGCTGCCGCACCAGAGTGCCCGCTAGGGTTCCTCGCCGAAGCGCCTGATCTGACGCTCGGCGGGAGCGAAGCCGGGGTTCTTGCGCAGGACGCCGCGGTAGGCCTCGATGGCCTCGGCGGGGCGGTTGAGGCGCTCGCCGAGCGTGTTGCCCATGTTGAAGTAAGCCCGCCAGTTGGACGCGTCCATCGCCACCGCGCGACGGTACTCCACGACGGCCTCCTCGAAGAGCTGCTTGCCGTAGTATTTGTTCCCGGCGTTGTAGTGCACGTTGGCTTCCTGGACGCGGGCGCTCTGATCCACCTGGGACTGGAAGATGCCGAGCAGGACGAGCGCGACGGCCGTGAACATCCAGGCTTCCGTGCGGTCGGCGCGCAGCGGGCTGCGGAATCCGCGCGCCAGCCGGTCGATGGCCGACCCGGCGAACAGGATCAGGAACGGCGCCGAAGGCATTCGGTAGCGCGAGGAAACATAGAAGAGCATCACGACCGTGAAGTTCGCCGCCACGAAGGCCATGAGGAGCATCGCCGGGCTGTCGAGCTTCTCGCGGAAGCGCGCCAGGATGCCGATGAGCCCCAGCGCCGCAATCACTCCGAAGGGAAGGCTGCAGAGCCAGAGGGTGCGCACCGTCTCCCGCTCGACGTAGATGATGTACTCGGTCGAGTACTCGTACGAGCCGAGGAACCGCTGGAGCTTCTTCGCCTCGAGCAGGAGGAACTTCCCGGGGTTAGCGAAGATCCAGTCGAGCCCGCGGTTCATCCAGTAGCGCGTGACCTCGGAGCGTTTCATCGGCCGGCCCGTGGCCTTCTCGGCGAGCGTCTTCTCCTCGGCGGCCTGCGCCGTGGGGTCGCCCGAGAAGCCCTCCTCGTCGAGGAACACATACAGCCCGCGCGCCTTGGGGTTGTTGGACTGATGGAACGTGATGCCGGCCTGCGACGAGATCAGGTTCGACAGACTCCAGTCACCCGTCACGACCCAGTTGCGCATCGTCGCCGGTGAGACCGCGATGATGACGAATGCGGTGAAGACGGCCGCCGCGAACCAGGGCTGCCGGCCCGCGAGGTCGAACTGATCGGTGCGCGCGCGGCGCACGAGACGGTCAGGCGCACGCGTGACCCGCAGGATCCACCAGAGAGCCAGCGGCGCGAAGAGCAGCGTCTCGGGACGTGCGAGCGCGGTGACGCCGAGCAGCAGCCCGCACGCCCCCCAGAGCGCGAGCGTCTGATGCTCACCCGCGACCAGCATGAGCCGCATCAGCGACAGGCCCAGCGTGAGGGCGAGCGTCGTGCTCAGGAGCTTCGACTCCATGAACATGAAGGAGCCGTAGAGCACCGCGAGCGCGGTGGCGATCAGGGGCACGGCGCCGGCGAAGACCTTGCGCCCGATCGACCAGATCAGATAGAGGTTCGCGAGCCCCATCATCGATTGAAGGACATAGACCGCGACATGGGAGGACCCTGCGACCTTGTAGAGCACGGCCAGGAAGTAGGGGTAGAGCGGCGGCAGGGTGAAGACGTCACTCCCCGAGAGCCAGTCCCCCTCCGCGATGCGCCGCGCCCACGCGTCGTAGATCTCCGCGTCGAGGAGCATCGCGTCCCAGAAGACGCTGTGCGCCCGGTAGTCGAGCAGGTACGCGACGCGCAGCGCGACACCCGCGAGGATGACGGCGACGAGCGGCCATCGCACCGCGCTCCAGCCGGACGGCTGTTCCGGAGGCGGCGCCTTGGCCGAGGTGCGCTTGCCCGACGGCTGTCCCGGTGGCGGCTTCGCCGCGGCGCGCGCCATCAATCCTCCGTCTGACCTGCCCGCGGCCGCCAGTCGGCGGGACGCGGGGCGTCGTAGACGAAGATGGATCGTCCGATGACGGCCTCCGGGGTAAGGCCATCGAGAAATCTGTAACGCTGCTTGTCCTGGTCGTAGACCCCTTTCAGGTTCGTCGCCGACACCGCGATCCAGCCCCCCTCGAAATCGGGCGTGCTCGTCACGCCGTAGTACCGGCGGCAGGCGCGGCCGAAGTAGTCGACGTAGATCCTGTCGATGCCGCGCCGGCGGATGAACTCACCCAGGCCCTTGAGGTCCTGTCCCCAGTCGAGGTTCGAGTCGAGGAGGACCTCCGCACCGCGGGCGGGACCTCCCACCGTCAGGTTGAAGAATGTGAGGAAGTCCGGGTAGATCCACGCGGCGATCGCCGCCTGCCAGACCAGAAGCGGGATCACGATCCATGCCGCCGCGATGCGCGGGACGCGCAGTCGCGTCGCCAGACCGCCGAGCATGCAGAGGAACGGATACACAGGGAGCACGTAGCGCAGTCCGATGTTCTTGAGGTTCACCGAGAAGGTGAAAGCGGCCAGAAAGACCAGCGCGACCAGCAACGGAAGCAGCGCATGGAACCGCGGGATCGACTCTCCATCGGCCGGGAGCCGCGCGAAGAGCACGGTGGCGGCAAGGACCCCCGCAATGGCAAGCAGCAGGAGCTGGATCGGCGTCTTCACCGCAATCGCCGCCAGATAGTAGTGCCGCCACCCCGTCATGGAGTATTCCCCGAACAGATAGGCCCACCATCGCTGGCCCGAGGCCTCGGCGTGATCGAAGCCGCGCACGTACTCGACGGGAAGCGGCAGCGGAACACCGCCGAAGGGCCCGGCCGCCATGGTGCGGAAGCGCTCGCTCTCGGGCGTGAAATCGCGCAGCGACGAGAAGGTTCCCGAGAAGCCGTAGACGAGGTTCAGGACCAGCGTTCCGACGGCGACGACGACCGCGAGCGCGACGACCAGCTCCTTCCAGCGCTGCGCCGCGCCGCGCCGTTGCGCTGCGCCCGCGTGGGGGCCTCGATCCTCGCCCAGGAGAATCCACGCCGCACCGAGCACGGCCAGAACAGGCCCGAGCAGCACGGCCGTGAACTTGGTCAGGAACGCCAGCCCGAGCAGCGCGCCGGTGCTCCAGAGCCATCGCTTCGCCCCGGTGCGCAGCCACGTGACGAACGAGCCGACCGTGAAGAGGGTCATCGCCGTCATCCCCAGGTCGGTCGTCACGAGACCGGAATGGGCGAGGATGTTCGGCTCGAAGACGAGCAACGCCAGGGCCACCAGGCCCGCCCGGACCCCGTACCACGACGCGACGAGACGGTAGAGAACCAGCGCCATCGCGGCGGCGAGCAGCGCGATGGGAAGCCGCGCCGCCGCGAGGACCGAATCGCCGTCGTTGACGTGGTAGACGAACTCGTGCGCGGCCTGCCATTGATCGACCTCACGGCTCACTGCGGTCGGCGGCGCCTTCAGATCCATCGGCATCAGGGGCAGCGCCGCGAGCATCTTCATGAGCGGCGGGTGCTCATGGTTGATCGCGAAGTCCCCCTGCGTGAGGATCCTCCAGCCGGAATAGATGTGCACCGACTCGTCGTAGGTCGCGGACTTCCGCGCGGCGGCGGTGACGACCGTAAGGACGAACACCAGCACGAGGGGCGCCACGATCCAGGAGGGATTGAAGGGAAGGGGCCTGGGGCCCCGTGCCTGACGCTTCAAGCGGCGGGATCCTCGAGCAGATGAAAGGCCTCCTCCAGCGCCGCCGCTGCCGATGCGACCGCGAAGCCCCCGCCGCGGGCCAGCTCGGGCCGGCCGCCGCCGCGTCCCTGGTGCGCGTCGCACACGCGCTTCATCAGCCGCCCCATGTCCATCCCCGCCGGCACCCCTTCGCGCGCGCGCGCGAACACGAGGCTCGTCATGCCGTCGGTGTCGGCGGCGAGCAGCGCGATGCGTCCCGGCAGCGCCGCAACCTTCTGAGCGACGCGCTGCACGCTCTCGGCGCTGCGTTCTTGCATCAGCGCGACGGCGACGCGGCAGGAGCCGAGGCTCCGGGCTCCGGCGTCGAGCGCGGCCGCCTCGGCAGTCGCGAGCGCGTCGGAGAGGCTCCGGATTTCGCGTCGCGCTTCGGCGGTCTGCTCCTGCATCCTGAGCAGCGTCGCCGGGACCTCTTCCAGGGGAGCCGACAGGCGGGCGCCGCACGCGTCGGCGATCCCTCCCAGCTTCTCGACCTCCTTCACCACGCGCCCGCCGCACAGGAAGGTCACGCGGGTCCCGGACTTGAACCGTTCCCATGAACGCACCGCGACGCATCCCACCTCGCCCGATCGCGCCACGTGAGTGCCGCCGCAGGGGTTCTCGTCGAACGTCCCGATGTGGATGATGCGGATCGGATCTCCCGGACGCATCCCCAGCTCGCGGACAAGATCGGTCGCGCGCGGGAGGGTGGGAAGCTCGTCGGCCGGCACGGTCCTGGCGGTCACCGGCGCGTCGCCGAAGATGATCTCGTTGGCCAGCCGCTCGGCGCGGCGCATGACCGGGGGCTGCGGGTCCTGAAGGTCAATGTCGATCGTGCAGACGGCCGTGCCCAGATGGAACGACCGGGTCGCCGCACCCGCGATCTGGACGAACGCGCGTGAGAGGATGTGCTGGCCCGAATGCTGCTGCATGTGATCGAAGCGCCGGGTCCAGTCGATCGTCCCTTCCACCTCCCCCGCCGGGGCTTCGGTGGACTTCACGACGTGCAGGATGCGGCCGTCGTCGGCCTCTTTCACGTCGACGACGGCGCGATCTCCGAGACGCCCGGTGTCGTGGGGCTGTCCGCCCCCCGTCGGGTAGAAGGCGGTGCGATCCAGCTCCACCTCCATGAGATCCTCGCCGGCGGTTGCCGCGGCGAGGACACGCGCCCGGAACGACTTCAGATAGGAGTCGTCGCGGTACAGCCTCTGCGTCGCTCCGCCGTCCATTCCGGGAGCCATGCCCGATTATCGCATGTGCACGAGGACGGAAACCGGGATAGGATTGCCCCTCGCGCGTCGTCGTCGGCACGCGACGTCAGGAGGAGCGAACGGCATGAATGGTGCAGCAGGTGCGGCGGCCGCAGCAGCTGTTATTGCGCAGGCGATCAAGGCGTCCGGGGTGATCGTGCGGGTTGCGCCGGAAGAATTCCAGAAGCTCCTGGCCCAGAACCAGGATGCGCTCGTCGTCCACGGCGCGGGCACCTGGTATTCCCCAAAGAACAAGTACCTGATGGGCTACAAGGGACTCGTGTTTCACTGCGCGAGCCGCGAACCGATCTCCCTGCCACACAGGTATCAGGTCGTCGAGACGAAGAAGATCTGGATTCCTGGATAGGTGGCTGCAACATGATCGCCGCTTCCGACGCGAGGCCGGCAACCGGTTCTAGGGGCAGGTGGCTGCCGGACGCAGACCGGGAGGATTGCCGACGCCCAGCGAGCCTTGTCCGAAGCAGTTCTCGCCGGCGGCCAGGTAGTAATAGATGCCGCGTAGGGGCGGCGCTTCGTTCTCGACGAACTCGGGGAAAGTGAGGTGCGCGCCGCGGCAGACGTGGTTGTAGACCTTCACCGTCTGCGGCTGGTAGCTGCCGCGGAAGAGGTTGTAGGAGGTCGCCTGCCCGGTGGGAGCCCACCGGAGCGTGCCGGCATCGACGAAATCGAGCGCCCCCACCGGCGAGGGTAGGCGGTACACCTGGGGATCGAACGGGGCGCAGTCGCACGAATCCCCCATCGGGTCCGTGTCGCTGTTGCCCTGCCCGGGATTGGTGGTCGCAGGACAGTTGTCCAGCCCGTCGGGAACGCCGTCGCCGTCCGCGTCGGTCTCGAAGAGACCGATCACGGCGATGTCATCCACCGCCGCCTCGACGATGGAGTCCGCTCCCTGATCCGATGCCGTGAATCGCAGGCGCATGAGGTCGGTCGGCGGCATCACGTCGTTGACGCGGAGCTGTTGCTGCCTCCATCGCGAGGCGGACGAATGGATGGTCGCCGCCATGGTCCAGGTCTGCCCCCCATCGTTGGAGATGTCGAGGACGAGCGCGTCGTCGGGGAGCCCCGGCCCGAGGTCGTTGGTGTACCAGAAGGAGTAGCCGAGAAACGCGTCGTCGCTCGGCGGAAGAGAGAAGACGGGCGAGACCAATGACGTCGAGCCGCCGTCAACATCGTTGGCGCCCGCGCTTGGCCCGGCCAGCGCCCCGGTGACGAAGCATTCAACTCCCGGCGGCGGCGTGTGGTCGTCCTCAGGCTGCGCCTGCATCGAACCGATGTTCGTCTGCTCGGGGTCCGCACGCTCCCATCGGCCCATCTGCGCCGTGTCTGCCGTGTTCTTGATCCAGCCGCGCGGCTCCTCGGCATCGTCCGCGAACACCGGCGTGAAGTCCCCCACGACGATGTGGCCGGTCTTCACCACGGTGACCGGACCGCCGAAGCCGCTGATCCGCAGGCTCACCGCGTAGCGGCCATTGTTCGCATAGACGTGGTCGGGGTTCGGCTCGATGCTCGTCGTGCCATCACCGAAACTCCACAGCAACCCCGTGACGCTCCCCTTGAGCTGGCTGCTGAAGGACACCGTCAGGGGCGCGGGGCCGCCCGCGCGCGGCAGGGCCGCGAAGTCACCGCTCACGGGGATGGGGGGAAGGGTCGTGACGATGTCACCCCGCCCCCGCGTGTGCTGATCGAACCACGCCTCGAACCCGGTCCGAAACTGCGTCGTGAGTGCCGCGTCGGCGGATGAGGGGTTCGTCCCGAAGGGAACCACGAGCGCGAAGGCCATCGTGAAGACGTCCTGGGTCGAAGGCCATGCGGGACTGCGCAGGCCGTTGGTGTCGATGACGTCGGCCACCGTGAAGCTCACCCGCGTCCCCTGCGTCGTGAAGTTCCCCTGCGGGAAGGAGAAACGCCCCTGTCCGGGGTTTTCGCTTGGAGAAGCGATGACCCACATCGGCTGGGTGAACGCCCCGGGGGGGAGCAGCCCCCAGAGATAGAGGTCCAGGTCGCTGTAGGTGGCGAACTGCGCGCCGGGGGACGCCGTGGTGAACGAGCCGTCCTGGTTGTCGATCCAGTCATTCCCCTCCATCACCGAACCGTGAGACTGCATGTAGAAGCTCCAGTGCGAGGCGTCGCGCCCCTTCACCTGGAGGCCGTCGACATCGACGTAGGCCGCCACCCAATGCGACGCCTCGTGGCCGAGGACCTCGAGGCCCGACGCCACACCGTTGAACCCGTCGATCGCCCCGGCCGCTCCCGCTGCATACTCGTCCAGGTCGTTGAGGTTGATGAAGCCGCGCAGCGTCCCCTCGTGAACCATCAGCGGCAGGCCCACGCCGGATACATCGCTGGGCATCCGATGGAAGAACGCGAACCCGGACTCCGGCTCCACGTCACCCGGGAACGTGGAGGCCGTGAGGATCGTGATGAAGTCGAACCTGTCTCCCGTCACGGAGAGGACGCGATCCACGATGGCCGTGGAGTCGGTGACCCCGCCCACGACCAGGTCCCCCATGTCCTCGATCAGGACGATGTCGTTCTGGATCCGGTCCCCGAGACCGCCGAGCAGCTGGATCCGATGCACGCTGGCGGCATTGATGTTGGGAATGTTCGCCTGATGGAACGACGCGAGGATCGCGTCGAGGTCGTCGCTCGTCCCGCAGTATCGTCCCGTCTGGTCCCCCGTTTGCGCGTGCGCCGCCGCGCCGGCCGCGCACACCACTGCCGCCAGGGCCAGGACCCGGAATCCGAGGTGCTTCATGACGAGGGGGATACTACGGCGAACCCTCGCAGTTCGGGAGGGTTCCCGGGTGCGGCGTAACATTTGTGACCACTCCTTTGGACGTCAGGCCGAAAAACCTGACACCGCCGGTAGACACCCGCCCCCTGGGGGCGATATACGTAACTGATTGAAAATATTGATGTATCACGCAACGATGCGGCGCGACGGAGGGTGGCACGGGACATGCTAAGGGTTGATGACGAGAACCTAATCACCGAAGCAACGCAGGCTGATGCAGGAGAGAGCGACGACGGCAACCAGTTGATAATCGGGAGATGCTGCTACTCCTCCCGGATGGTCCCCCCCCAAGCGGATCCCCAAGCAGCATCTCCCGTAAGTTTCCCCCCCCAAATGCGCGTGGAAGAGATTCCACGACGCATAGACAACGGGGCCCGAAGCGTCCCAACGCTCCGGGCCCCGTTACTCTTTTCTTCTCTGCGTTACTCGATGGTGATGACGATCTTGCCTGCGCCGTTGTTGCCCGATCGATCAGAGACGCGCAGCGTCACCGTGTGCTCCCCGGGGGCCAGGTCCTTCACGGCGAACCGGAACTCCTCCTCGTGGGAGTCCGCCACACCATCCTCGGGATTGACGCGTGTCCAGGCGCCGGCGTCGACGGAGTACGTCGCCGCCACGATCGGACTGCCAGCGTCCTGAACCCTCGCGGCCACAACACCTTCGCGTGGACCTGGTCCACCCGGGCCGGCCTCGAACCGCAGCGGACCGACGGACGGTGGCGTGTTGTCGATGTCGAAGGCGGAGGAAACGCGCTCGACCGTCCGTTCCGATCCAGGAGGGTTGGACGGCGCGTCCGTCGCGCTGATCCTCAGTCTGTAGGTCCCGTCAGGCATGGAAGACTCGTCCCACGTATGGAACTCCGCAGCCAGATCCTGCGCCAGCGGCTTCCAGAGCGTCTCGTCCTCGGCCTTGAACTCCACGCGATACTTCAGGTCGTCCTCGTTGGCGTCCTCGACGGACCAGCTCACGGCGCGCATCCCTCTTTCGGTCGAGCGACGCGGGGGCTGCGCCTGACGGCGCGTGGTGTTGTTCGATCCATCGCTCCCCTGGTTCCCCGGAGTGCCGCTCAGCACGGTTCCCGGGGGCTGCACTTCGATCGACGTGATGCGCGGCGGGACGTTGTCGGGGAGGTATCCCACCTGCACCGAACGCAGCACGGGGCTCCCGCCACCAGAGGCCGCCTTGAGAGTAGAGCGCCACTGGATGAAGCGCGCGCGCGGCGCGCGGATCGGGCTCCCCTCTGCTGCGGTCTGCTCCGCGGACCAATCCGACCACGAGGCATCGGGCTGCTCGGTCTCTCCCGTCCGAACCTGCATCACCACCGCGGCGCCGCGCGGCACGTCGGCAGTCCAGGAGAGAGTCCCCCACGACGCGGTGAAGCCGGCGTCGTGCACGGTGGACGTCACCGTTCCGGTCTCGAGCGCACCGGGAGAGATGCGCACCACCTGTCCGAGATTGCTGGCCGCGGCGAGGAACGACCCGTCCGCATCCCGCATCAGCGCGTTCACCTGCTGGCCGGGAACCGTGACCCAGGTCGAGGCGTCGGAGGGGTCGGCCAGAAGGATGACCTCGCCCTGCTCGCTGCCGCCCGCGTTGGCGCCCCCCGTGCCCACCAGAAGCTCCCTCGGCGCGCCTGACGGCTGATCGAGGAACGCGAGCGACAGGGGGAGCTGCTGGCGCGACTCCCAGATCGTCTCCGCGTGCCCGTCAGCGGAGATCGCGTAGATCATCCCGAAGTAACGCTCCTGCGCGGGTGGCCGTCTCTGACCCTGCCCCTGCTGCGGCGGCTGCTGGGGCTGCTCCTCCTCGCTCCCCTCCGCGGTGACACGCACGCGCGTCACCCCTTCGGTCGAGCCTCCTTCGGCATCGCCGCCACCCCCTCGCTGCTGCGCCGGAGCGAGACCCGCGGCGTAGACGCGATCGCCTCGCGGGCCCGAATCCACGGCGAGGGCCGAGACTTCGCGCATCGGCGAATCGTAGACGACGGAGGACTCACCCTTCGCGGTGAGCCTGTAGACGATGCCGTTCTGATCGGACCCGGCGTAAAAGACGCCCCCTTCGCTCCTCACGAGGGAGCGGATGTGATCCTCGCCGGGCGCGAGCAGCGTCGTCGCGCGGACTTCGCCGCGCTTGCCCGGCTCATCGAGCCTCAGCACGCGCCCCGGGGCTCCCGTGGCGACGTACAGTCGCCCGCGCTCATCGAAGACGAGCGACCAGACGTACACCGCATCGGGGTCGTAGACCATGCTGCTCGTCCCATCGGCTTCGATCCTGTGGATCGCCCCGTTGGGCGAGGAGGCGACATAGAGCCTGTCGTCCTTGTCGAGCGCCATGGCGAGGATCGCCAGCTCGCTCGCGTCGAAGACCACCTCGGGCACGCTCGCGCCCGGGTCGAGGCGGTAGACGCGGCCATCGTTGCCGCCGCCCGAGTAGATCCGTCCTTTCGAATCACGCGCCAGGCACCATACGTTCGGCTGCGGCACTTCGAACAGCGGGGTCACGCGCGCGGAGAGCCGGAGCGCCCCCTCCCCCGAGAGCGCGATCCCCTCGAGCTGTGCGGAGGCGAAGTCCGATCTGTCGCGCTGGATCCAGGTCCGCGAGACGGAGGCTTCGGGCCACTGTCCGGGCCCGGCCATCATGAGAGATACGAGCCCTGTGAGGGCGATGGTCGTTCGTTTCATCCGGTCTCCTGTGGGTCGGCTCGGAAGGGTTACTTGACCTCGAGTCGAAGCATCGTCCCCCCGAACAGCGGATGTTCGAGCGGGATCCGGTCCTCCAGGAGGGTGGTCTCCGGCACCGGCGTGACATCACCGGTCCCACGGTTCGCGCCAAGCGTTGCGATGACCGATGGCGGGAGCGAGGGGAGGACCTCGTTCTGGACGACGGCTCCCGCGTGACGCCGGGACACCTTCATGTAGAGTGTCTCGCTGTTGCGGAGCTGATTGATGAGCGCGATGAGCTGATCCAGGTCGTCGGCCTGGGCCACCTGGCGCGCGAAGACGTTGCGCTCGAGCTGATCCAGCTCGTCGGAGCCGCCGACGTAAACGCTGAGCGGCCCTCGGGGCGTCCCTTCAGGCACGCGGTAGGTGAACGTGCGCGTGTAGGCCTCGCCCCGGTAGGGGCGGATCACGGCGCGGAACTCGACTGATTCGCCCGGGCGGACCGCGGTGCGCGTGGGAAAGACCCCCTCGACGAACCCCAGGCTGCTCTGCTCCACGGAGCGCACGGTGATCTCCACCGACGTGACGCGGGGATCTTCGAAGCGGTTCTGGAAGACCGCGCCGAACAGCGACTGCATCTGTCGCGCGACCTCAACGGCCGCCGACTGCTCCGGCGTGAATCCCGTGAACAGATCGTTGATGACGACGTCGGGATGTCCCTCCAGATGGATCCGCCCCTGGAGCGACATCGTCATCTCGCCGGCGAAGCCCGGCGTTCGCGCCAGGCTGCTGAGCGTCGTGAACCCCACGAGCAGCGGCGTGAACTCCCTGTGACGCGCCACCTCGTAGTTCCGGGTGGTCGACGCGCCGGACGCATCCCACGTGACGGACACGGGGATCATGTCGGGAGCGGGGCCCATGACACCGGCGATCCCCTGGAGCCGGCTCTGAGTGAAGGTGCCGATCGTTTCATTGATGCGGCTAAGCTTGGTGGAAGCCTGAACCGAGGAGAGCGTCAGGTAAATCTCGGCGCGCGCCATGGGGATCTCGATGGCTCCCATGGTGAGGCCGTAGTGGCCGAAGGCCCAGACGCGATCCCCATCGACATGCGTGACGGTGCCCGTGGCGGCCACGCCGATGTCCCCGCGCACCAGCTGCATCGCCACCGGATCTCCCGGAACCAGCGGCGCCATGTTCCGAGGCTCCGCGAGGGAGCCGCCGCCGGCGCCCGCCTGGATCGGATCCAGCCCGGCGTGCGCGAAATCCTCCTGGTACTCGGCCAGCACAGCCGGCGGGACGCCGGACACGACGAAGGGAGTCTCGATCGGCACGTAGGTCTCAGTGCGCGCGTTGACGCCGTGGGGAGGCGGCTCCGAAGCGCGCGCCAGCCGCCCCGGCGATGGACGGTCGCGCTGCGGCGCCATCTCGAGCATGTAGTCGATGGGGGTGATCCCCGCGATGGGCTCCTTCATGAAGGTGCTCAGGATGCGGTACGAGACCGCGCCGACGAGCCGGCCGTCAACATAGACGGGACTACCGCTCATCCCGGAGGCTACGCCCGTGAATTCGACCTTCTCTCCCTTGAGACGGGCGAGGATCAGATGGCGGTCGGGCCCGAGGAAGTTCGTCATCACGCTGAGAATCTCGACGCCGAACTCCTCCACCCGGTTCCCCTCGAAGACCGTGCGCCCGACCCCCACCATGCCCGGGCGCACCTCGGCGAGCGGCATCGTCCGCACGTTCACCTGGTCTGAGGCTTTGGTCTCCGCGGCCGCCGTGCCGGTTGCCGCCACGACGGACATGACGGATATGGCGATCGCCGCGGCAAGGGTGATGGGGAGGGAAAGCTGGCGCGGTGCTCGGACCCTGCCACCCGCCATGCTCAGTCCTCGAGATTGGCCTTGAGGTTCTTCTTGATCGCCTCGACGATGAAGTTCTGCATCGAGGGCTTCTGGTCCTTGACCGTGCGGTAGACGAGGCAGGGGAGCTTCAGGGAGATCTGCACGCCATTCTCGTCGAGCGTGTCCAGCCATTTGGTGAATTCGCTCCAGGAACGCCAGGAGAGCGCGGAGAGGGCCCCCTTGCGGTACAACTCGATCAGATCGGTCTGATCTCTGAGTTTGAAGATGACGTCCGACTCATCATAGTCAGCGAAGTCGCTGTACGCAAAAAACTTCACCTCCCCCGCCGGCTGGTCCTTCCCCTTGATGGTGATCTCGGGGTCCTTGTTGCAGCGCATGAGGATGAAGTCGTCCTTGCCTTTGAAATGGAAGGCGAGGATCGGATCGCTCTTGCGCTCGTTGTCCGAAGCCGTCTTGAGGCTCCGGTAGACCCGCCTCGCGATCTGTTCGTTGGTGGTATACATCGACTCCCCCGTGCCCATGTCGTGTTCCGCTGACATGAATATAGGCACAGTATAGTGAGACGTATATTACGATTCAATGACCCATTGGCCGATTCGGCCTTATCCCCACCTCATCGTCTTTCCCCAATTCCCCCCTGTGACCATGTAACCATCTTCAATTCAGCTAATTAGCCGTCTTGATTTTCGTCGTCCCGCATCATGTGCATATTCATTTTCGTGTATTTTGAATCTATAACAACCGCAATTGACATAGTTATTTTGTGCGCCAATACTATGGACACGAAGCGAGTTTTGAATTGTCGCCAGACGCAAGGGAGGCACGATGAGCACCCTGCCCAATCGAAGCTCTCGCAGATTCGCAGCGGGCCTGGTCCTCTTGATGGGGCTCGCAGGAACGGCATCCGCGGCCACCGGGGCGCGGATCTCGCGGAGCCTCTCGGACCGCATCGCCACCGGCGGTAGCGGCGAGATGGTGGACGTCATCGTGAGCGGCTCCGCCCGGACGGCGCTGCGAGCCCGCGTCGCCTCGAGGGGCGGCTCCTCTGGCAGGAATCTCGATCTCATCGACGGCTTCGCCGCGAGGATGCCCCTGAGTGAAGTTGCCTCCCTGGCCGCCGACCCGCGCGTCACGTCGATAGCCATCGATCAGCCCGTGTTCGCCGGCAAGACCCTCTCCCCCGCTGCCGCCTCCTCCTCTCCCGTGCGCCGCGAGCCGATCGTCGAGCCGCGGCTCACGGGAGCGGGGGTTGGCGTCGCCGTCATCGACTCGGGCATCTATCCGCACGAGGCGCTCGCGGGACGCATCACCGGGTGGGTGGATCTCACGGCGCAGGTTCGCCGGGCCGCCCGCAACGCGCCCGCGGATCCGATGGGGCACGGCACCCACGTCGCGGGAATCATCGCGGGGGCGGGTTCGGCCGGATTCTCCGGTGGCGTCGCGCCGGGCGCGCATCTGGTGTCGGTCAAGGTTCTGGACCGCAACGGCGCCGGCCGGAGCAGCGACGTGATCGCGGCCCTCGACTGGTGCGTCGCGCATGCCAACGAGCTGAGCCTTCGCGTCGTGAACATGTCGCTGGGGCAGGTCGTCAGCGAGCCGCTGGAGACCGACCCTCTCGCGCACGCCGTGGAGCGCGCGTGGGATGCCGGGCTGGTCCTCGTCACTTCGGCCGGGAACATGGGCACGGTCTCGCACGGCTACGGGACCATCTCGAGCCCCGGCAACCATCCTCTTGTGATCACCGTCGGCGCCCTGGACGACCAGGGGACCGCCGATCGTCGCGATGACGCGACAGCCCCGTTCTCTTCGCGTGGTCCGGCGCGCTTCGACATGGTCCTGAAGCCGGATCTCGTCGCCTCCGGGACCGCCATCGTGTCGCTCGCCGCTCCGCGCTCCACGCTCGACCGGATGCAGAGCGGTTCGCGCTCCAACCGCGACGGCAGGTATCTCGCGATGTCCGGTTCCAGCATGGCCGCGGCCCAGGTGTCCGGCGCCGTCGCCCTGATGCTGGAAGCCAGCCCCGAGCTGACCCCCGACGACGTGAAAGCGCGGCTGATGGCCGACGCCTCACCGATCGCGGGCGAGGATGTCTACACCCGCGGCGCCGGCGCGCTCGACATCGATGCCACGCTCGCTTCCCCCGGTCACGCGATGGCGTCCGCCTCTCCGCGCGTCGCCGGTGAGGATGGTCGCGTGGCGATCGACGACATCTCCGGCGCATGGGGACAACAGGAGCTCTGGAATCTGGAGTCGGTGTACGGCGAGCGGGCGCTGTGGGGTGAAGAAGCGCCGCTCAGCATCGACTTCTTCGACGACCCCTGCATGACCGGCGAGGGGATCGTCTGGAACAACGGTGTGGTGTGGAACAACGGCGTGGTCTGGCAGAACGGCGTCGTGTGGAACAACGGAGTTGTCTGGAACAACGGTGTGGTGTGGAACAACGGGGTGGTCTGGAACAACGGAGTTGTCTGGAACAACGGCACCGAGAGCGGGACCTGTCCCTTCTGATGGGGACGACGCCGCTGATGACCCCTCCACACTGAACTGTATTCACAAGGTTCCCTGGAGCCGCCTCCTCCGGCAGGGCCCCAATAACGGGGGGAGGTTGGCGGCTTCGGGGACTCATTGCCGGGGTCCCGGGTGCGCGTGCGGATCACGCCAACGGCCGGGACCCCGGCCCCTATTCTCCCAGGCTCGAGATGAAGCAGCGCCAGCGCGATGACCGTCAGGGGGCCGGGAAGTCCCGGCGCGAGCGGCGCGGCGGCGTGGACCGTCGCATCGGTGACGTGCGCTACAAGGGGCCCGAGCGCAGGCGCTCCGAGCGCCGCCGTATCGAGCGCGCGCCGGACAGACCCATCAAGCGCTGAGCGCTACCCAGCCCCCCTCCCGCTCCCGCTTGACAGGCTTCCCCGACCGGTCCAATATGACGGCTCCTTTTTTCTGCCTCGCAGCCAGGATGAGGAGCCCCGCAGATGCCGTCCGCGAAACAGCCGCGCACCCTCTTGATCGTGACGTTGCTCCTCATCATGCCGTCGCTGGCTCTCGCCGAGAACCGGAAGAGTGCGGTGGAGTTCGGCGGGCTCTGGACCTTCATCAGGTTCGACTCCAACTCGGGCATCGAGTCGGAATTCGCCCCCACGGCCCTGCTTGGCTTCCACTTCACCAAGAGGCACGCCGCAGAGCTCTCCCTGACCGCCTCAACGGCCACGGCCAAAGAGGGTGGATTCAAGATCGACACCGATATCTTTCGCGTCGGCTACACCTACAACGCCTACCCCCGCGAGCGCTTCGTCTCCTTCTTCCGCTCGGGTGTCGGCGTCGTGGCCATCCACCCGGAGGACGACCCCGACGCATCCGGTGACCTCGATTCTGCTGACCACCAGTTGATGATTTACGGTGGCGCCGGTTTGCGGATCTTCTTCAACGACATGCTCGCGTTCCGCATCGATGGCTCGCTCGATTTCGTCGATAGTGGCGATGGCCTCACCCACCCCGACGTCCAGGCAACCGCAGGGGTGGGGCTGGTCATCGTCATGGGCGGCACGGACGAAACGCCTGCGACCCCCTAGTTCCGTTCCCGGAACCCACGGTCCATCGAGGGAATCCCCTTCCTATTGTAATTCCCCCCTTTCTGTTGCTTATTGAGACGAATCGTCGTAGCATTTCGCTACGGTCTCAATCTGAGCCTGTCGATCTTGCGGAAAGGGCATGCGCGACGCCGACAATACGAGGATCATCAATGGCAGGTACCGGCTTGTCCGCCGCCTCGGTGAAGGGGGGATGGGGGCCGTGGACCTCGCCGCCGATCTCGCCGAGGGAGATCGTCCCGTTGCCCTCAAGCGGATCGCATCCGACCGCCTCGCCCCCGACGCCGCCCGCATTCTGAAGGTGGAGTTCGAGGCGATGGCCAGGCTCCGCCATCCCAACGTCGTGGAGGTCTTCGACCTCGGCTTCGACCGCGCCACCGGCGATCTCTTCCTGACCATGGAATACCTGGACGGCGCCGACCTTCTGGCGTCGGTGGCGCAGCGCGGATGGCTCGAACGGCTCGACGCTCTGGTGCAGGTGTGCAGGGGCCTCGAGTACATCCATGCGCGCGGACTGGTCCACAACGATCTCAAGCCTCAGAACATCATCGTCACCGCCGCCACCCCCGCGACGTGCAAGCTCTGCGACTTCGGGCTCGCCTCGGCGCGCGGGTCGGGACACGATGCCATCCGCGGCACCGCAAGATACCTCGCTCCCGAAGTGCTCGCCGGCCAGCGATCCGATCGGCGCTCGGACCTCTGGGCCCTCGGCGTGATCGCATACGAGGTCCTCTCGGGACGGCCCCCCTTCGAAGGGATCGGCGCGGAGGCCATCGCGCAGGCCATGTCCCGAACCCCCGAGCCACCGAGCCGGTGGAACGCGGAGATCCCGGCGGCGATGGACGACCTGATCCTGGCGTTGCTGTCACGCGATCCCCAGCGGCGTCCCGAGAGCGCGGCCGCCGTCATCGCCGCGCTGGGGAGCGCCGCAGGCCGCTCCTTCGAAGTGGACACCAACAGCACCATCCTCTCCTGGGTGCGCAGCGCCCCGCTCGCCGGGCGCAGGAAGGAGGCCGAGCGCCTCATCGGACATCTCGACGCGGCCTTCGCGCAGAGCCAGCGCAACACCGCGCGCCTCGTGATGATCTCGGGCGAGCTGGGGATCGGCAAGAGCCGGCTGGTGGAGCACCTGCGTCGCGAGGCGCAGATCCGCGGCGCCCTCTACGCGGGGGCGACCTGCTACGAGGGGGCGGCGTCGTCGTTTCATCCCTTCATCTCGATCCTGAGGCAGATCGCCCCGGACGCCGAGAGCGACGCGGCGCTCGCTCCTCTCTTCGCGCCCCTTCCGCCCGTGGACCAAAGCAACGGCGGTTCGTTCGCGGCGCGACCTGACCCAAAACACAATCAACTCCTCGCCATCGATGCGGCCGTCTCCGCGATCCTGAAGGCCGCCTCGCAGCCCACCGTGTTGACCATCGAGAATCTCCAGTGGGCCGACACGGCTTCCCTCAGCCTGCTCGCTCATCTGGCGCGCAACGCCGCAACGACGCCCGGGCTGATGCTCGTGACCACGCACAGGAGCGATGCTCCGGATGGTCCGCTTGCGGCGGCGCTGGACAAGGTGCGATCCGCCACGTCGTGGGATCGGATCGAGCTGTCGCGTCTCGCGCCCCCCGAGGTGACGGCGATGGTGGCGGGGATGTTCGGCCTCGAGACGATCCCCGAGGCTCTCTCCGACACGATCGTCCGCGAGACCGAAGGCAACCCTCTCTTCGTCCAGATTGCCGTCGAATCGCTCCTTCAGGATGCGCTGGGCGCGGACGGGCGTCCCCACGCCGGCGCGGACGTCATCAGCAGCCTCGAGACGCTCGCGCGCATCCCCTTCCCCCGCTCCGTGACGGAGGCGATGCAGCGGCGTCTGGCTCCTCTGTCGCCGGGCCAGATCCGCGCGCTGGAGGCGCTCGCCGTCTCGGAGACTCCCCTCGCGGGCGACCTTCTCCACGAGGTGCTCCGACAGGATGCAGCGTCCCCCAACGCTGCGGCTCCCGGAGCCGAGCCGCTCGACGCGGCGCTCGAGGCCCTGGTCAGGCACCGCGTCGCCTCGCGCTCCATTGATCCGTCGGGCGCCATGACGATCCGGATCGATCACATCAGGATCCGCGAGCACGTCTACGAGACGATGGACTGGGGCCGCCGCAGCGAGCTTCACGGCCGGCTGGCACGCGCCCTCGAAGCGCGCGGCGGCGCGACGCCGGAGCAGATCGCGCACCACTTCGTCAATTCACCGGATCACGACAAGGGGCTGATCTACGCCGAGCGCGCGGGCATGCGTGCCCTGGGGCTGTTCGCCACCGAAAGGGCGGTCAGCTTCCTGGAGCGCGCCCTGGAGCTGGCGCCCCCGGAGGACGCCGTCCGCCGGCTGAGGATCCAGCTCAACCTCGCCGAGGCCTGCTGGCTCGCGGGGGACCCCGCCCGCTCCATTGAGACCGCCGAGAGGGTCATCCGCGGCGCGCGCTCCGCCGGATTGAAGGAGACGGCGCTGAAAGCCTCCTGCCACCTGGTGATGGTGCAGACATTCACGGGGAAGATCGAGGAGGCGGCGCGCGGGCTGGATCGACTGATCCAGAGCCTCAAGGCTGAAGGGGACTCACGGCATCTCGCGTTCTGCATCACGACTCTCGCGAACATCGAGGCGATGCGCGGCCGGATGGAGGAGTCGCGCCGCCTGAACGAAGAAGCGCTGGCGATGCGCCGGAACATCGGGGATCGGGCCGGCATAGGATCGAACCTCAACAACCTCGGCGCGATCGATCTGATGACTGGCCCGACCGAGAGGGGACGGCTCATCCTCGAGGAGAACATCGCGCTGCGCACGGAGATGTCGGACCTGAGACACGCGGCCGACAGCATGACGAACCTGGGGCAGTGGCACCGCAAGCGCGGTGAGCTTCAGGCCGCGGCGGCGTGCACCGCGGAGGCGATCGAGACGGCCACACGCCAGCGCGACCGCTGGTCGCGCGCCACGTACGGACCGAACCTCGCGCTCCTCGAGCATCTGATGGGCCGGCCCGACCGCGCGCGCGAAGCGGCCAGGCATGCCGTCGCCGATGCGCGCGCCATGGGCCATCACCAGGCGGAGTGCGAGGCGCTGGACTACCTCGGCGACGCGGAGCGCGACCTGGGCGACCTGCGCGCGGCCGTCGCGGCTCACGAGGAGGCGCTCACCCTCGCCCGGAAGCACCGTCTCGAGGGTCAGGAGGGGTACGCGCTCGTGGCCCTCGCCCTGGATCGGCTCGACGCCCCCGCGGACGAGCGCGATCTTCCCGCCATCCGCGATCTCATCCGGAGGGCGTCGCGCCCCGCCGTCTCGGCTGGAAGCCCCCGGCGCGCGGCACGTCTTCACATCGCGGGGGCGCGGCTGGCGATGGCCGAGAACCAGCATGCGACCGCGCTGACCGAGGCGCGCGCGGCCATGGAAGCATCCCGATCCGGTGGTCTCGTCGAGACCCAGGCGGCGGTGCGCCTGCTCGAGGTCGAGTGCCTTCTCGGTCTCGGGGGGCCCGAGCGCCTCGAGGAGGCGGCCGCGGCAGCCGACGACGCGGCGAAGCTCGCCGCCGCATCCAGCGTCCCCGACCTGCAGGTGCGCGCCCACGTCGCGCGCGCCGACATCGCGAAGCTGCGATCGCGCCGCGCGGACGAGCGCGAAGCCCTGGCGCGCGCCGTCACCCTCATCGAATCCACGGCGGCCGGCATCCTGGATGAGTCGGCCCGCAAAGCCTGGCTGGCGCGCCCCGCCCGCGCCGCGGCGCTGCGACGGGCCGGCGAGACCGTGGGGGTGTCGCTGCGCCTCCCCGGGGGCCAGGACATGGGTGCCGCGCGCGGCGCCCTCGCCGCGATGTACGAGATCGCCGAGGTCATCAGCTCGATGTCCGATCTGGACGCGCTGCTGGATCGCCTGCTGGAGGTGAGCCTCGGCATCGTCGGCGCGGAGCGCGGTCTGATCATCCTGCTCGATGAGAAGACCGGCGAGCAGGCCGTCCGCGCCGCGCGGGACCTCGAGGAGGAGACGGTCCAGGACGCCCTCGCCTACAGCCACAGCGTGGTCAAGGAAGCGGCGTCAGGGAGGATCGTGGTGGCGCTCGACACCTCGGACGACGAGAAGCTTCGAGGCTTCCGCAGCGTGAGCCTCTACTCGATCAAGTCGCTGATGTGCGTCCCGATGCGCATGCACGACAGGATCATCGGAACGGTCTACGTGGACAGCAGGCGCCATGGCACCCCCTTCACGGAGCAGGACCTGCGTTTCCTGGAAGCCTTCGCGAGCCTTGCGGCGAGCGCCATCACGCAGGCGCGCCTCCAGGAGCGGCTCACGGTGGAGAACACGTATCTTCGGAAGGAGGTGGGCGAGCGCAATCGCTACCACAACATCATCGGCAAGACGTTGAAGATGCAGGCGGTCTACGACCTCATCGAGAAGGTCGGAGCATCCACCCTGCCCGTGCTGATCGAAGGAGAGAGCGGCACCGGCAAGGAGCTGGTGGCGAAGGCGCTCCACTATCTCGGTCCGCGGCGGAGGCGCCCCTTCTACAGCGAGAACGTGGCCGCGATCCCCGACACGCTCCTCGAGAGCGAGATGTTCGGCCACATGCGCGGCGCCTTCACCGGAGCCGAGCAGGACCGCAAGGGGCTCTTCGAGCTGGCGGACGGCGGCACGCTGTTTCTGGACGAGATCGGAGACATGTCCCTGCCGATGCAGTCGAAGCTCCTGCGCGCACTCCAGGAGGGGGAGGTCCGCCCGATCGGGGGCAAGCAGACGATCAAGGTGGATGTGCGCGTGGTATCGGCGACCAACCGCAACCTGGCGGAGATGATCAAGGAGGGGAAGTTCCGCGAAGACCTCTACTACCGTCTCAACGTGGTGCGCATTCCGATCCCCCCGTTGCGCGAACGCAAGGAGGACATCCCCCTGCTCGTCGCGCACTTCCTCGAGAAGGCCACGGGGGCTGGGGAGGCCCCGCGGAAGATCGAGATCGGAGCCCTCCAGCTCCTGCTGCGCTACTCCTGGCCGGGGAACGTCCGCGAGCTGGAGAACGAGATCCGCAGGCTCGCGGTCCTCAGCCGCGGCAGCGTGATCACCCAGCAGGACATCGTCGAGCAGGGGGAGCTGTTCGAGAAGATCACGAGGATCGACGAAGAGGAGAGCGGCCTCACCATGCTGGAAATGGAAAAGAGGCAGATCCAGCGGGCGCTGCTCGAGTCCAAGGGCAACAGGGGGGATGCGGCGCGCGCGCTGGGGATCAGCCGGGCGACGATTTTCCGCAAGATGCGCCGGTTCGGGCTGGGCGACTAGGAACCTGTCCGAGTCAGGGCTCGCGTTCATCATCTCAGATTGATGATCGGCGAAGCCTCCCCTAACACAGGCCTAACACCTTGTTTATCAATCAGTTGGAACTGACTGCCTTCCCGCCGTAGTCTCAAGTTGAGACTCGGGTGATTACCCGATGTGAGTTACGCTTTGCTCCTAACTCCTTTTATCGCAAGCTCTTAACACAAGAATCGGCATGTGCCCCACGACGTGGCACGCCCCCTGCTCTAGTAGCGCCTGCATAGCTGGGCAGGCTAGGCGCTCCGAGAGCGCATCAACATCTAGCGAAGAGGGGGTAGGACAATGACAAAGCGGATCGCAAGCGTGGCGTTGATGGCACTTATCATGGTCGCGGTTTCCCAGCCGGCGCTGGCTGGCGGCCGGGAGATTCAGAACGCGGATCGTACGGGACAGACCTCTCCGTCGACCTTCGACAGGATGGTCGAGGCGCTCCCCTACCAGATCAGCACCCTGGTGCGGATCCTGGTCAACGGGCCGGTCGCGACCCCTGCCGAGGATGTGACCCTGGAGCAGACGTTCGAGACCACCGCGAATGGCGTCGGCGGCTGCGGTCCCCGCGCTGGCGTGGGTGGCTGCAAGCTGTAGTCCGAACAGACAGGACCCGAGAGACAATATCGGCGCCCCGGAAACGGGGCGCCGTTGTTTTCAAGCGCGTCCGGGAGGCGTTGCTCGGCTATGATGGCCCGGAGATGATCGGCACGCAATTCATATCCGAGGTCCCCGCAATCATGGCCCTCCTTGCCGTGGCTGCGCCGTCCTCACTGTCCGCTGACCATCACGTGGAGCCTCGCGCCGTGTCCCAGGTCCAGGGCGAAGTCGTGGTCCTTCTGCACGGAATGGGGCGCACGCGCCGGTCCATGGCCCGGCTCGAGACCTCCCTGAGGGAGGCCGGGTATCAGGTCGTCAATTACCCCTACCACAGCCGCCGGCACAGGGTGGAGCGGCACGGGAGGGACTTCGTCGAGCATCTCTCGGAGATCGCCGGGCGCGATGACGTGCGGGCGATCCACCTGGTGGGGCACAGTCTCGGCAACATCGTCATCCGCTGGGCCCTGGCCAACGACGCGGGGAGGATTCCCGACGAGAAGATCGGCCGCGTCGTCATGCTGGCGCCTCCCAACGGCGGCTCCTCGAGGGCCGATCTGGTCGAACCCTGGCTTTCGTGGTTCTCGCGCCCGTTGAGCGACCTCACCACGCGTGCCGAGAGCACCGCCAACACCATCCCCCCCTTGCACGGCGTGGACATCGGGATCATCGCCGGCTCGCGCGACCCGATCGTGAGCGTGAAGGAGACGCTGCTTTCCGGGCAGACCGAGCACATCCTCGTGCCGTGCGGCCACACCTTCATCATGCGCAACAACGAGGTCATCGAGCTGACGTCGCAGTTCCTCAGGACCGGATCCTTCAACCGCACGCGGTGATGCGCCCGGCCATTCACCCCATGCCGCGACGCGCCCTTCTCACGATCATCCTGGTGCTGATCGCCATCGTCGCCGTCGCGATGCAGGCACGGCTGTGCGTCGAGACCATCGCGGGAAACACCCGCAACGCGGATCGCGCCCGCTGGCCCATCGGCCGCGCCAACCTGTCGCAGCGCATCGACACCGTGCAGCCCGAGGCCGAGGCCGCCGGCGTGCGTGTCGGAGACACGCTGGTGGCGGTGGAGGGGCAACCCTCCCGGGGACGCTCGCTCCTCGCGCGGACCATGGTGGAACGCCGCGCCGGGGAAATCCTCAACGTCACCGTCCGCGAGCCCCGCGAAGGATCGCCGGAGCGGACGATCGCCATACGGCTCGTCCCCGGAGACTCCCCCGCGGCAGGGACGCTGGTCTGGATCCGCGACATCTCGATGCGGATCGTGCTGCCTGTCTTCTGCCTGCTGCTGGGATTCTGGGTGGCCTTCGTACGGCCGCACGACCCGCTGGCCTGGCTCCTGCTGGCGCTGATGCTCGGCTTCGCCAACTTCACCGCCGATGCCCCCTACCACTGGCATGGCTGGCAGCGTCCGGCGGGGATCGTCTGGGTGGAGCTGTGGCGCGGGCTCTGGCCTATCGCGATGCTCCTGTTCGGCATCTACTTCCCGGATCGCTTCGTCGTCGATCGAAGGCTCCCCTGGCTCAAATGGCTCTGGATCGCCCCCTTGACGCTCTTCGCCGTCGCGCAGGCCGCGGAAGCCCTGGGACGCTCGGAGAACGGCGCGGCGGTGGTGCCGCTGGCGCGGGCGCTCGAGTCGCTTCAGGTGGTCGAGCTGATCCTGGCCATGACGGCGATCGGGATGTTCTTCTTCCTGGGGGGCTGGAAGATGGGGACCGCGACCAACCCCGACGCGCGCCGGCGGCTCGTCCTGATGCACGTCGGCACCAGCATCAGCATGTTGCCTCTGTTCATCATCATCATGACGAGCCTCGTGCGCGGCGAGGACATGCTGGAAGGGCTTCCCCGCTGGTACGGGATCCTCTCCCTGCTGATGCTCCTGCTCTTCCCCCTCACGCTGGCTTACATCATCGTCGTGCAGCGCGCGCTCGACGTGCGCGTCATCATCCGGCAGGGGATGCAGTACGCGTTCGCGCGCGGCGGCGTCATGGCGGCGCGCGTGCTCGCCGGCGTCGGGATCATCGTCGCCATGAGCCTCCTGATCGCGCGCCCCGACACGCGGCGCGTGGAGATCCTCACCATCGTCGGCGCCGGCGTGATGCTGATCTTCGCACTAGTGCCCGTCGCGGACCGGGTGAAGCGCTGGATCGACCACCGCTTCTTCCGCGACGCCTACCGGGCCGACCTGATCCTCACGGAGCTTGCCGACAAGGTCGGCGCCATCGTGGAGACCCGCCCGCTGCTGGAGACCGTCGGCCGGACTCTGTCGGAGACGCTGCACGTCCCGCGCATCGCGTGCTGGGTCAAGGGAGCGCAGGGCTACGCCCCGGCGCACGCGCTGGGGCATGGGGACGAGATTCGGGGCGCGCTCCTCGCGAACGATTCCATCACAGTGGAGAATCTCAGGAAAGCGTCGCGCCCCCTGAGGGTTCGTCTCGAAGACCCCGGGTCATGGGTGAACCGCGCCGGCGGCCTTGCCGCTTCCGAGCGCGCGCTGCTCGTGAGCCTGCAGCCGCAGCTCCTGCTTCCCTTCGTGGTGCGCGACACCATGCCGGGGTTCATCAGCCTCGGGTCGAAGCTCTCCGAGGAGGGGTACTCGGGCACCGACCTGCGCCTGCTCCGATCGGTCGCCACGCAGACGGGCTTCGCCCTGGAGCACAGCCGGCTCACCGAAGCGGTGGCCGCCGAGGCGGCGCAGCGCGAGCGGCTCACGAGCGAAGTGGAGATCGCGCGCGAGGTGCAGCGGCGGCTCTTCCCCCAGCGGCTCCCTGAAGTGCCGGGGCTCGACTACCACGGCGCGTGCCGCCCTGCTCTTGGCGTCGGCGGCGACTACTACGACTTCCTGCAGCCGCGCGACGGATGCCTCGGCATCGCCATTGCCGATGTCTCGGGCAAGGGGATCGGCGCAGCGCTCCTGATGGCCGGCCTCCAGGCATCGCTGCGCAGCCAGATGGGGCTGCTCGCCGGCGACCCGGGCGACGTGCTGGCGAACGTCAACCGGCTGATCCACGAGGCGTCCGCCGACAACCGGTACGCGACCTGCTTTTTCGGCCGCTACGATGCGGCGGCGCGCACGCTCACCTACGTCAACGCCGGTCATTGCCCGCCGCTCATCCTTCGATCGTCCAACGGACGGCGGGAGGTGCTGCGGCTGAAAGAAGGGGGCACCGTCATCGGCCTCTTCCCCGCGGCGGTCTTCCGCGCCGCGACGGTGCGCTTCGAGCCGGGGGACATGCTGGTCGCCTACACCGACGGCATCAGCGAGGCGATGAACGAGCAGGAGGAGGAGTGGGGCGAGCAGCGGCTGATCGACGACGCCTTCGGCTGTGTGGGAATGACCGCGCGCGCGACGGTGGAGCGGCTCATGACCTCGGCCGACGCCTTCGCCTCCGGCGCCCCGCAGTACGACGACATGACGCTCGTGGTGATGCGGCTGACATGAAGCGCATCCACCGCTCTCTCTTCCGCGACGCCGCGCGGTGCGCGGCGGGTGTCGCCATCATCTCGCTGGCGGCCAGCCTTGACGCGAGGGCCGCGGACACATCCCGGGAGACTCCTTGCGCCAACTTCGCCCAAGTGAGCCCGGGGTTCTACCGGGGCGCGGAACCGACCGCGCAGTGTCTGGAGCGCCTGGATGCGCTGGGGGTCAGGACGATCGTGAACCTGCGCGACGAAGAAAAGGCGTCCACGGTCGAACAGAATGATGCTGAGGCCCACGGCATGCGGTATTTCAACGTGCCCCTGAGTGGAATCGGCAAGCCGGCGCTCGCCGACGTGCAGAAGACACTTTCGATCATCAGGACACCCGGCAATCAGCCGGTGTTTCTGCATTGCAAGCGTGGCGCCGATCGCACAGGCGCAATCGTCGCGGCCTATCGGATTCAAGTTGAGGGATGGACTGCCGAGCGGGCGCTCGAGGAAGCGAAGAGCTTCGGCCTGGCCTGGTGGCAGATTGGCATGAAGGACTTCATCCTGGACGACGCGGGCGGCAGCGCCTCTGCGGTCGATGCGGCCGGAGCCTGGAGCGGCGAAGTGCAGGTGCACGGGACTTTGCGCGCCATGATGCACGAGGGAAGAACGGGGGCCGTGGTGACCATGGACGCGATGCTCCCCAACCCCAACCTGTACGCGGTGGGCGCACTCTCCGACCTCGCGGGCGAGATCACGGTGATCGGCGGGACGGCGTACCTTTCGTATCCCGCAGAGGCACAGAAGACGCGGACTGAGACGCTCTCCGCAACGGACGCCGGGGCCGCCCTTCTCGTTGCTGCCGAGGTGCCGACGTGGCGCGCGGTCACCACCGAGGATCCGATAGCATTCGAGGATCTGGACGACGCGATCGGGAGGCTTGCCGCCTCGCTTGGGATGACCCTTGACGGGCGTCTGCCGTTCCTGCTCGAGGGCATCTTCGAGGATCTCCAATGGCACGTGATTGACGGAAGTCGATTGGCCACCGGTGGGACCTCGCATCAGGACCATTTGTCGGCGTCGATCAGGATGGGGCTGGAGCGGGCTTCAGCCAGACTCATCGGTTTCTATTCAGGAAACGACCAAGGAGTGTTCACCCACATGGGCTCCAGGACGCACCTCCATTGCGTCATCGATGAGCCGCTCGCGACGGGACACGTGGATCATGTAATGATCCCGTCCGGGACGACCGTCAGGTTCCCGGCAGCGGTTGCGCGCCAATGAAAAACGCTCCGGCTGGACAGTGAACATGGCCGCGCCTCGAGAGATATGAAGATCGCTTTCGGATTCAAGGCCCATTCGGGCTGGGCGGCCCTCGTCGTTCTGGGTGCCAAAGACGGGCGCCTTGAGGTCGTCGACCGGCGCCGCGTGGAGCTGGTCACGGAAGACGAAGCCGGCTGGGCGAAGGCGCCCTTTCATGCCGCCGAAGATCTCGACCCGCGCGCCGCCGCGGAGCTGGTGCGGCGCAGCACCCTGGCGGCGCGCCGGAACGCGCTGCGGGAGATGCGCGCCGCGGTGAAGCGCGCGGAGAAGGATGGGCATGACGTCGCCGCGTGCGCCGTGCTCATGGGCGCGCCGATGCCCGCCTGGAGCGTCGAGGAAATCCGCGCGGTGCATTTCCGCATGCACAAGGCTGAAGGAGTGCTGTTTCGCGAGGCTCTCACACAGGCAGCCACCGGCTGCGGGCTACGCCTCGTTGAAGTCCCCGAGAAAGAGCTGAGCAGCTTCGCCGGCAAGGTGCTGGCGGCACCCGCGAGCGCCTTGCCAAAGAGAATCGCGGCGCTCGGGAAGGGAATCGGCCCCCCCTGGGGGAAGGACCAGAAGGAGGCGGCCCTCGCCGCCATGGTGGCGCTCGCCGGCAAGTAGCTCGCGAGCTTCCGACGCGGCGCGGTGGCGTCTCGCAGCGACACGCTCATGTTTGGTTTGTCCCCGCGGTGAACCCAACCTCGGTGCCGGTGCGCGGGCCGCTGGCCCGCATTCGCGCCGCGACGAGCGCTGAGTCAGGCGGGCTTGAGGTATGAAGAGAGGCGCTCGAGATCCACGTTGCCCCCCGACAGCACCACGCCGACCCGGCGCCCCGTGACATCGAGCTTGCGATGGCGCACGGCGGCGGCCGCCGCCGCTCCCGATGGCTCGACCAGCACCTTCATCCTCTCCAGGATGAACCGCAGCGTCTCGATCAGCTCCTGGTCGCTCACCAGGAGCACATCCTCGACCAGTCGCTGCACGATCGGAAAGGTCAGTTTTCCCGGCGACGGGGTTTGAAGGCCGTCGGCGATCGTCTGCGGCACGGGGATCTCCACGATCTCCCCCTTGCGCAGCGATTGCCACGTGTCGTTGGCCGCTTCCGGCTCGACTCCGAAGACGCGGATAGAAGGACGCAGGTGCCGGGCCGCCGTCGCGCAGCCGGAGAGTAGGCCGCAGCCGCTGCACGGGGTGACCAGGAAGTCGAGGTCCGGCACGTCCTCGAGCAGCTCCGCGGCTGCCGTCCCCTGTCCCGCTATGATCAGCGGATCGTCGAACGGCGGCACCAGTGTCATGCCCCGCTCGCGGCAGGCCCGCTCCCCGACGCTCTCGCGATGTTCGCTGTAGCGATCGTAGAAGATCACCTCGGCGCCGTAGCCCTGAGTCGCCGCGACCTTCGTGCGCGGCGCATCCTGTGGCATGACGATGACGGCGGGCACGCCGAAGAGGCGCGCCGCCAGCGCGACCGCCTGCGCGTGATTCCCGGAAGAGTACGCGAGCAGCCCGCGCCGGCGCTGTTCGTCGCCCAGCGCGGCGATCTTGTTGTAGGCGCCGCGGAACTTGAAGGCCCCCGCGCGCTGGAGGTTCTCCGCCTTGAAAAAAACCTCGCACCCTGCCTGCTCGTCGAACTGCCGCGAGGTCAGCACCGGGGTACGGTGCGCCACGCCGGCGATACGCTCGCGTGCTTTCCGGATGTCGTCGAAGGTCAGCATGGGTTCCGGACCGCGGTCGCGGGGGCGATGCGGACGGCCCCCAAGTCGCGTGATTACGGGCAGCCGGGGTGGGTGTCGCGCAGGGGTGTGCCGAATGTACCCCCGCCGCAGGCGTTTCGGGACTTGACCATGTAGTAGTAGATCTCGCCGACCGCAGGGGGCAGCCTCGGGTCCGTGCCGATGCCGTCGCCGAAGACGGCGAGGCACTCTCCCGCCGGGAAGTCGATGCTCCCCGACGACGGGCCGATGATGAGCCCCGTCGAGACGACATACCGCGTTCCAGAGCCCAGAGACTGGGTGGTCCAGGTGATCTGCGTGGGGCTGGACAGCGGCATTACCACACCCTGGACCTCGACCGGCTGGGCGAAGGCGGTGGCGTTCAACGGAGCGCAGTCGCCTGGATCCTGGACGCCATCGTTGTCGTCGTCTGGATCCACGCAGTCGGCCATCGCGTCGCCGTCGAAGTTGGGGAGCCCGTCGTCGACGACCCCGTCGCAGTCGTTGTCGAGGCTGTCGCATGTCTCCGGCGAAGACTGATTCTGCGTCCCGCCGGGCTCGGTCGAGCAGATCGCCCCACCGCCGGAGCACTCGATCACGCCGGCGCCGCAGACGCCCAACCCCTCGCAGGCCCCGCCGACGTCGACGCCGTCGTCGGCGACGTCGTTGCAGTTGTTGTCGATACCGTCGCAGACCTCGGCGAGCAGATGCGAGCGCGCGGCATTGTTGTCGGCGCAGTCCAGGTTGGAGGGCGATCCGTCGTTGTCCTGATCGACGATGCCGAGCTGGCAGACATCGCCCGGGGCGTCCCGCTGGGCGCTCCCGAGCGTCCCGTCGCCGCAGTTGTTCTTCGCACGGATCATGTAATAGCGGATCCGTCCGGGAGCCGGAGCCCCGAGAGGATCTGGGTAGTAGCCCGCTGAGAGCCCGGCTGCGAGGCAGTACATCTCCGCAAAGCCCACCGTATTGAGCCGCTCCGCGACTCCCGAGATCACGTCGTACGTCGCGCTCGACCCGATGTTCTGGAGAGTGAACGAAAGCGACGTATTGGGCAGGGCCACTGCCAGGCTCGGCACGTCCTGCGGGTAGCCGAACGCGGCGGCATCGAGCGGCGCGCAGTCGGAGGCATCCAGGACGGTGTCGTTGTCGTCGTCCGGATCCACGCAGTCGGCGATCTCGTCGCCGTCGGCGTCGGGGAAACCTTCGTCCACCGCGAGGTCACAGTTGTCGTCGACTCCGTTGCAGCTCTCCGCGGCGGTCAGGCAGAAGGCGGTGGACTCGTGCGCGCCCATGTCGACGTCGCCGATTACTGGCGCGTCGATGGCGCCGTCCCCGTCCACGCGGGCGATCAGGTCGATGTCCGTCGCCGGCGCCATCGCGGCATAGGCGCGGTCGATCGAGGGGGAGCCCAGTGGCAGCCTGTAATCCCGCAGGACCTCGTCGACGAAGAGTGAATCGGCCGAAATGTTGCCGTTGACGCCGATGCAAGAAGCGTCGGTGAGCATGCCGGCGCACTGCCCGTTCTGGTTACCGAACAGATTGTTGTTTCTGATCAGGATGTTCGTATTCGTGTCCTCATCCAGGCTGTAGATGCCGCCGCCGAAGCCGCCGATCTCGGTGATCCGGTTGTCCTGGATGATGTTGTTCGCGATGGTGACTGGCGTATTGGGATCCGTGATTCCCGAGTAGATGCCGGCCCCGAAGAACGACTCGTTGTCGTGGATGGTGTTATTGATGATGCTGGTCGGACTCACGTACTGGTAGACCCCGCCACCGTTGAAGGAGGCGTGGTTTCCCACGATGATGTTGTTCCTGATCAGGACCTGCGAGACGCTGGAGGGAAAACCGATCATCGCGATGCCGCCGCCCCGGTCCTCGACTTCGTTGTCGGCGACCAGATTCCGCTCGATCTCCGTCGGAGAGTTCGGGTCGGTCCCGGGGAATGCCATGATCCCGCCGCCGTTGTTCAACGAGAACTCGAGCCCGGGCGACCCCACGATGTTTCCCTGGATGATGTTATCGCTCACCTTGGCCGCGGTGCCGACGTAGAGCCACATCCCGCCGCCGTATGCGAACGTCGTGTACGAGGTGGTCCCGGCCGGGGGGACGGCCCTGTTGGAGGTGATCGTGTTGTTCGTGATCCGGGGAGCGCCGATGGCCACGTAGACACCGGCGCCTCTCAGGTCGCGTCCCTGCGGCGAAGGCCCGGAGAGCACGTTGTTCGTGATGATGTTGTTGGTGATCGTCGGAGAGCTGAAGACCACCATCCCTCCCCCCACCACCTTGGTGGTCTGGATCAGCCCCTCCCCCCCCGTGATGGTGAAACCCTCGAGACGTGAAGTGGGAGAGTGACCGGTGGAGAAGATGACGCCCGTGCACTGGGCCTGCGTCCCCTTGGTGCAGAAGTCTGAGTTCACGCAGGGTTGGGCGTGGGCATTGATCGTCGTGTCAACTGGCCCGGCCTGGGAGAGGACGACGACTTCCGGCTTCATCCGGAGCGATTCGAGGTAGGTGCCGGGGGCCACACTCACGGTGTCCCCCGCCCCGGCGGCACAGATTCCGGCCTGGATGCTGCAGAAGGGATTCGCCGCGGTCCCTGGCCCCGCGTCCGAGCAGGGGGGAGCGTGGTTCTTGTCCACGTACCAGGTGGCTCCGACCGCCGTCACGAGGAACGATGTAACGCTGAGGGCGGCCATGATCAGAAGCGTGGCGCCAACAGCCAGACCCCTGATAACGCCGCAAAGCAACACCGGCCTGCCGGCGGACCTCAATCGGACACTCCCCCCTCGTTAGCTGTGAACTAGCCTCTTATACTGTCACTTTTCCCGACGTCAAGGGGTCGGGGCGATTCTTTACCTCCCGATGCATCGAAGCACCCCGAGAGGGAGAATCTTGTTCGGATTGTTTCGCCAGCGCCCGGTCGGGTGGCTCTCCGCTGAATCGCCCGCGAGGCAGAAAGAGCCCGTTGCTTCTGATTGTCCTATTGACAGGCCCGTTTTTCGCGGTAGATTTCCGGCAGTCGGCGAACCTGTCACTTCAAGCCAGAGGGGGGAATACATGCGTAAGCCCGTGTGGTTGACACGACAGAGAGTACTGATCACTCTGCTCGCCGTAGCGCTGATCGCGCCTTTTACGGTGTTCAAGGGGCAAGGGGCCCCGGGCACGAATGAGCAAGCTCGGGATTTCGCGCGCTGCAACAAAACGTGCGCCGATCTGGCGCTCGACTGCCGGCAGCAATGCGGGCCGGCGTGCAACCTGATATACCCGAACGGTTCACCCGAGAACCTCGAGTGCCGGACCGCCTGCGTTGCTTCCTGCGATTTGCAGAAGGTAAACTGCAAGCTGGCGTGTCAGTTCGAGTTCAAGGGTGTGACTCCCGAGATACCGTAGGTCGGCAGGATCTCGATACAAAACATCGAGCCCCCTTTCACGGCCGCTTGACAGCGGTCGTGAAAGGGGGCTCTGTTTTTGCGGCCGACGTCACCGCGGGGGCCTGGCAGCACCGCGGTCTGGCGGGGAGTGCTCCTGGCCCTCCTCCCGCAGTTCGTTCAGTCGATCCGAGAAAGGGCGCGCCTCGTTGGTTCTCCCCTGCCGCTCCAGGAGCCTGACGAGCAGCCCCAGAATCACCGGATCGTCGGGAAAGCGCTCCACGGCCGCTCTGTAGGTGCGTTCCGCTCCACCGACGTCGCCCAAAGCCTCCATCGCCTTGCCTAAAGCCTGCCAGCCGGCGGAAACGTCCGGCCTTCGTTCCACATACCTGGCGAACCAGTCCATGGCGCGTCTGTGATCGCCGAGATGTGCGTAGGCGCGTCCAGTGAAGTAGAAGGCCTCCGCCTCCCAACGCGGATCGCCTCGATCTGCGGTGGCGTGCTCGAGGCGACCGATGCTCTCCCGGTATCTTCCCTGCGCCTGCTGCATCCGCGCGATCCGCACGCGGGACTCGGCATCGAGGCTGCCGTGCGCCGCCTCACCGGCCTTCTCCCAGGCTGCGATGGCCTCGGGAAGCCTCCCCAGCCTCTCCAGCAGCTCGGCTTCCCCGCGGAACCCGGAGACGTCATTGACAAGGGGCCCCGTGCGCGACTCGGCGAGTCCGGCGAGGATCGCGTCGGAAAGCGCCTCGGTGAGCCCCTCCTCCTCCAGAGCGTCGTGAACCGACACGAGCGGCATGAGGGAGAACGATCGGCGGATCGCCGCAGCCGCTTCCTTCACGAGACCACTCCGCCAGTAGATCCGTGCGAGAAACTCATGGGGCAGGAACATCTCGGGCTGCCTCTCGGCGGCCATCAGCGCCGCGGCGACGGCGACCCGATCCTCCGGATCCAGTCCCGGAGCCGTGTCGTCGATCGGCGTCCCACGCCCGGCGGAATACATCCGCTCGTGCTTCGCGCGGGCGACTCCCTGCGCCGCGTAGAGCTCCGCCAGCTCCATCCAGACGGTGGCATGGGCAGGGTTCATTGCCAGGGCGCGTGCCGCGGCCCCGAGCCCCGTGCCGAGACGTTCCTGAGAGTCGAGGCGATCGAACTCGCGAAACGACGCGTCGAACCCGATCGCCTGACGCGCCACCGTCGCCATCTGACGCCAGGTTGCAGGGTCTGCCGGCTGCCAGAACCGCGCCGCGGCCAGTCTGTCCCAGGACTCATCGAGGGCAATGCGGACCAGAGCCTCGCCTGCGAGGTACCGGGCGCGAAAGGCAGCGACCCTGGAGACGCCCCCGTACGTCGCGACGGCCACCAATGCGAGGGCCGCCAGGCCCCATCCGATCCCCGCCATGCTACGGGCGGTCGGGCGTCCATTGCCGCTCCATCGCGCCTCGGCATCGTCGGGGAGATCCCGGAGCGATCCACCGCGCACGGCACCCGCGAAGGCCGCCACCAGAAGTGCGATGGCGGGGACGCGGAGGTCGGCATTGGCGCTCGCGTGAAGCATCAAGGCTGCCAGACCGGCCAGCATCCCGGCGCGGACCGCACGCGCCTCCATCCCGGATGCCGACGCGGGTCTCACCGCGGCCCGCACCCATCCGATGAAGACGAGGAGGACGAGCCCTGCCCCGATCAACCCCGTGTCGCAAATCACCTCGAGGTATTCGTTGTGAGCATTCGTCCACCAGCTCGGCTCCGGCGGAGCGTGCGCCAGGAAGGCGTAGCGGAACGTCCCCAGACCAGTGCCAAGTGCCGCATGCTCTGCGACGAGTCTCATGGCCCTGTTCCAGACGTCCAATCGGGGAGCCAAACGACCAGGCTCCGAGCCGCCGGAAAGCACCCCTCCCCACACAATGGCGGCGAGGCATGCCGCTCCCGTCGCGGCCCCGGAGAGAACGGCCGCCCTGCGGCGCCACGGCGATCGGGCCGGTGCCAGGAGAACAGGCAGCGCGATCAGGCCCACCACCGCCGCCACCAGCCCGCCGCGCGATCTCGACGCGACGATCCCCGCACCGATCACCAGAGCGCAGGTCCCCCAGACGATGGCGGAGACGCGGCGGGTGGGAGAGTCCTTCTCCCTCCACCACCCGAGACCGATCAGCGTCAGACAGACCGCGAGCGGCAACACGACGCAGGCGAACGCCGCGTAGCTGTTCCGGTTGACGAACGGACCGAAGACATTCTTGTAGGTGCCTTCTCGCACCCAGTAGATCCGCCCGTTCCAGGTCAGCTTCTGGACGATTCCGATTGTCGAGACGAGGCACCCGGTGAGGACCGCGCTCCTGGCCAGCCCCTCCATGCGGTGCGCCGATCTCCCCACGCGCCCGGCGGCGAAAAACACCGCGACACAGGAAAGGAGCATCACGAGTTCTTCGCGGGTCGCGAACGGCTCGATCGAAAGCGTGCGCCACGAATCGAGCGGCGCGGCGAAGTCCGTGGAATCGACTCGTGCGGGGATCATCGCCGCCGGCAGGCTCTTATCGCCACGGGTGACCGCCGGCATTCTCGACCCAAAGCGCGCGAGCAGCCAGGCCGGAAGTACGGCCGGATCCGCGTCGCGTCCCTCGCGCCATCCTGGCACCGTCTCGTCGTAGAGGCGGGCGGTCGCCGGAGAGAGCAGACGCAGCAGGGCCGGCGGCAACGGCGCCACCTGGAGGAGAACGAGAAGGACGAAGAGACCTGCGGGGATCACCAGCAGCCGATCCACCCTGACTCGATCAGGTGCGTGACTCAGGAGCCACAACGCCCCGACCAGGGCGGCGGCGATCTGGATGACGCCGCGCGCCCAGGATTCCACCCCGCCGAAGGCGAGCGCCGCGAAGACGATCAGCGCGGAGACTCCAACGGCCATCATGTGATCGGGGACCCCTCGCCAGCCAGCGAGCGTCCCGCTCTTTCGTAGCGTTCTCATCACGACGATCCCCAACGCGCACAGACACGAAGCCCCGGGCATCCGATTCCGCACCCATCGACGCGCAGGATCCCGCGTCATGACCTGGCTCACGCGCCCGGGGGCCGGGAGGGCCATGCTAGTATGGCCGAGTGTCGGGAATCGTGATTGAGATCGGGGTCACCTTCCTTCTCTTCTTCGCACCCTTCGCCTTCGGCGGGGTCGAGCTCTGGGCGAAGGGCGTCGTGCAGATCATCACCGGCGTCGTCGTCGCCGCGTGGCTCCTGGGGTCCCGCCGGCATCGGGAGAGGGGGGTGCCCCTGGGGCGCGCCAGGACGGCCGCGCTTGGCGTGCCGATCGGCCTGTTCCTCCTCCTCGTCTTCGTCCAGCTGTTACCCCTCTCTCCCGCCTGGATGGCGCGTCTTGCTCCCGGCACCCATGACCTGTACGAGCGTGCCTTGCCCGGCTACGCGCAAGGACGCCCCTTCCAGAGCGCCGACCTCGTCCCCTGGCTCCTGGCAGATCATGCGGGCGCGACAGGGGCTGGTTCGGTGTTGAGCCCACCGGAGCCAGCGTCCCTGCCGTCGCTATTTCCGACGAGCGCTCCGGTGAACAGGCCTCTGAGCATCTACCCCGCCCAGACGCGCGATCGTCTCACGCAGCTGCTCTGCTGGGTGGGGCTGTTCGCCGTCGTGGCCGGACACTACGTCACCCCGGAGCGCCGGATGCGCCTTCTCGCGACGGCCGTGTTCTCGGGGCTTGCTGTTTCCATAGTCGGGATCATCCAGCAGCTGACCTGGAACGGAAAGCTGTTGTGGATTCGTGAAGGGAACTACCTGGGCGTCTTCGGCCCGTTCGTGAATCGCAACAGCTACGCCGCCTTCGCCGGGACCCTCGTCCCCGTGGCGCTGGCTCTGGCGCTCGAAGCCGCCGGGCGTGCCGATCGACGCCGCGGGGAGACCCTGCCCCGCGTCGTCCTGTGGAGCTTCACGGCGATGGCGATCTGGGGCGGCGTCTTCCTGTCGCTCTCGCGCGGCGGGATCCTGACCACCGGACTCTCTATCCTCGCGATGCTGCTCTTCCTCCTCGCGTATTCACGTTCACGCCGGACCTTCGAGCTGATTGTCCTTGGCGGCGTCGTCCTGTTCTGCGTGGGCTTCGTGGTCTGGATAGGCCCGGGGGAGGTGGTGGAGCGCCTCGGGACGCTCCGTGAGGGGCAGAACGTGCCGACCTTCGCCCACCGATGGAAAGCATGGGCGCGCATGCTCCCGATGATCGACAATCATCAAGCTCTCGGGACGGGACTGGGCACATTCCGCTTCGCCTTCATGCGTTTCGCGCCGCCGGCGGAGGGATGGTGGACGACTGCACACAATGAGTACGTGGAGGTCGTCACTGATACGGGGGTCGTAGGCGCGCTTCTCGTCGCAACCGGTCTTGCCGCGTATCTCCTGATCGTGGTCAGGCCACGCCTCCGCGATCACGGGGATCGGTATCTCTATGCCGGGATGGCGGCCGGCCTCGCCGGGCTCCTGATCCACTCGATCGCGAACTCCTCCCTCCAGGTTCCCGCCAATGGCCTGCTCGTGGCGGTTCTGGGCGCCCTTCTGTTGAGGCTGGTCGTGGACCGCGGCGCACGGCGCCGGCCGGGACCAACGCCATGACAAGCCGCCGCGCCGCCGGGGCGCTTGTCGTGGTGATCCTTCTCGCTGCCAACACCTTCTCGGGCGTCGCCAAGGTCATGGCCTTCATCCATCAGTTCGCCGCGGAGCGCGCCCTGGTCCGCGGAGATCTGGGCGCCGCGATGGCCCGCGTGGAGCGGGCCGTCGCGTGGGCACCCGAGGACACGGCGGCTCATCTGATCACGATGAAGGCCGTGCAGCACGCACTGGCCAACGGGCTGCCAATCGACGGGACGGGATCCGATCCGGGAGTGCTCCTGGCGCTGGGAGTCGGGGCTGCCGCGCGGGCGATCGCCCTGAATCCCGTCGACTCCTTGCTCTGGTTCGATCTTGGGAATCTCTACCAGAACCTGCTTTCGTCGCGCGAACGGCTGGAGCGGATGCGCAAGGCCGGTCTCGCCGCGCTCGGTGAATCCCCCGACGGGGGAAGGGACGGCCCTGTAGCCGATGACCGCGCGGCGATGGGGCTGCGACCCGAGGATCTCGTGACGGTCGCGGCGGTCTCGAAGGCGATGGAGCTGGAACCCAACCACTACTTCTACCATGATGTTCTCGCCAAGCTGCATTACGAGCGGGGTCGAATCGAGCAGGCGGAGCGCTCGATCCGCACGAGCATGGCGCTGAATCCGCGCGTGGAGGCCCACCCGATGCTGTTTGACGGCGGTACGCTCCAGACGCTGGCCAGCGCAGTGCTCTCCGGAATCGAGCAGTCCAACGAGAACTGGTTCGTCGATCCGATCACCGCGGCTGGAGCACGAGCCGACGTCCTGGCCCGGCTGGGCCGTCTGGAAGAGGCCATCGCCGCTTATGAGAGGCTCAGATCCCTCGGCGACAGGCTCCTCGAAGCGGAGTGCGACCTGGCGATCGGCAAGCTGCACCAGCGCCTCGGTCACTTCGAGGAGAGCATCCCCCCGCTCGAGCGGGCGGCCGCGGAGGGAGCGGGGAGCTACTGGGGAACCTCGGCGCTTAGTTACCTCGGGCAGGCACATTCCCGGCTCGGTGACCACGAGACGGCGCTGGCATTCCTCCGGCGGTACCTTCAGGAAGCCCCGGAAATGACGGATGCCCACACGATGATGGCTCAGGAGCTCGAGATCCTTGGACGCAGCGACGAGGCGGGCCGGATACTGCTTGCGGCCGTGCGCCGGTTCCCGGCGCATGCTGGACTCTACATGACGCTGATCGAGCACATGCGCCGCCACGGGGAGTCGGACAACGCCTTGCCGTACGCTCAGGCGCTCCGGAAACTGCACCCGGTGGGAGTCGACGTCGAGAAGCTGATCGAGGATATCCGGCGGGAGGCCAGATCGCCATGAGCTCCTACGGCGTTTCGGGAGTCACGCCGTCCTTGTTCGCCTTGCAGATATCCTTGCAGGTCTGCGATTCCAGGACACAGAGATACTTGCACTGTGCGACGCAGTCATTGCGCCCGGCCCCTTTGGGAAACATCGACTTGCAGTCCGTGCCGCAGTTGTCGTGACAGGCTTTGCGAATCTCGTTGCATGATTGGACGCACCGAGAGAAGTCGCGTCCCGTTCCGGCAGGCGTGGGATTCCAGAATACAAGACCGGTCAGCGCAATGACTGCCAACCACCTGGCATCCTGGATGGAGCGGATCAACATCGACCTGCCTCGTCCCGACGAGCGGTCAAAGTCTATCAGCGTCTGTCAGAAGAACACCCTCAGTGGCGCCGAGTTGGTGTTCCTGGTTCTCTGCCGGAGCTCCGACTCACGGAACCTCGGGAGTCTGGTCATTCTTCTCGGCCAGGCAGATGGCCTTGCACTCTTCCGATTCGGTGTTGCAGATGGCAACGCACTCGGAGACGCAGGCATCGTAGGCCGCTGTCCCCCTATCGAACATCCCTTCACAGACCCCCGAGCAACCTTCCTGGCAGGCCATGCGAATAGCATTGCATGATCGAACGCACTGAGAGAAGTCACGTCCCGTTCCGGCAGGCGTGGGATTCCACAATACAAGACCGGTCAGCGCAATGACTGCTAACAGCCTGGCAACCTGAATCTTGGAGCGGATCGTCATAGATGTCTCTCGTCCCCAGACGAGCGGTCAAGTTGCCTCAACGTCAAACGCAAGAACACCCTCTGCGGATTTTGACGCCCGAGAGGGTGTTCATGGCCGTTCCTAGGTGTTCCTAGGTGTTTCTGGATCTCTGGCGATCTCCGACTCACGGATCCTCGGGCGTCACATCACCGTTCTTAATGGCCAGACAGATGGCCTTACACTCGTCCGATTCGGTGTCGCAGATGGCTTTGCACTCGGCGACGCAGGCCGTGTAGGCCGGTGTCCCCTTGGCGAACAGCACTTCGCACTGGTCCTTGCAAAGATCGCCGCAGGCCACGCGAATAGCGTTGCATTGCATCGTGCACTCAGAAAAGTCGCGTCCCGGCGAACTGGCGATTGACTCCAGGCCGGCGAACTGCACGAGAGTGAAGACAGCCAGCGCTGCGAGCACCCTCGTCCCGATTTTGACACTCTTCAACATGATATCCCCCTGGCTAGAACTCCCAACACGGGATTCTGAATAGACTGGCTGGAATTTACCACCATCCAATCCGCTGTCAAGGTCACGATTGGGGCTGATTTGTCTTTTTTCCCGTGTCCCACCGGTCTTACGAGTGGGTTACGAACAGCCGTGGACAGACAAGAAACCCTGAATGTGGGTCTTGACCGGCACGCAGACACGCCGTATAAGTCGGTCGCATTCCCCGACAGAGGAACTTTCTACAATCTGAGTCAACACCCCCCGCGGCTAGAGTGCGGAAGGTGAGTCATGCACCTCGGTCGATTCAGGAGGGGAGCAATACCAGGCGAACCAACGCCCCCCCGTCCCCGGTACAAGATGGTCCTATGGGCCGTTGCCCCTCTCTTCCTCCTCGTCGCAGCCTCGGCACTGACATCCTGGCTATCCGCAGTTGGTGAAGTGTGGAACGTCGACGCCGCCGCCTGCCCGCAGGGCACGCCGGCGGAGCCGTTCTGCCGGATCCAGGACGCCATCTGTCTGGCCGCTTCGGGGGACACCGTCCAGGTCGCCCCTGGAGTCTATCCCGAGTCGCTCCGTATGAAGCCCGGTGTGGTCGTGGTCTCAGAGATGGGCGCTCTGCAGACCACCATCAACGCCCAGGGGCAGCCCTGCACGGAAACCAACTACTGCACGAAGAAAACCGGGAATCAGTGCAGCGTCGTGATCTTCAGCACCGGCCACGACCGGACGAGCGTGCTCGACGGGTTCACCCTGACGGGAGGGGCTGGCACCGTGCAGTCGAGCTGGGTGGCGGGTGGGGGGGTCTTCCTGGCCAGCAGCGCGACGGTCACCAACAACATCATCACCAACAATAACCTCTCCGGCCCCTCGCCGCAGGGGCTGGATCTGCGGGGCGCCGGCGTCTACGTGTCCAAAGGAGTGCCTCTCGTCCGCAACAACACCATCTCGGCCAACCGGGCCGCTCCCCCCGCCGGGACGTCGGGCACCTGGAGCCTCGGATACGGAGGGGGTGTCTGGCTGGGGTTCCTGTCGGCGCCGGAAGTGATGAGCAACGTGATCCAGGGAAACACGGCAGGTGACGAGGCCACCGCGTTCTCCCTCGGATCCGGGGGAGGCATGGCCGTCTTTACGCCGGGAGGCACGACGAGCCCGGTCATCGACGGCAACCTGATCGTTGATAACAGCTCCGACAACCAGGGAGGCGGCATCAGCCTGCTAACCCGCCCCGGCTCTGCGGCCGAATGCAAGGTCACCAACAACGTGATCACGGGCAACGACTCTTCGTTCGGCGGCGGCGTCTACACCTACTTGACCCACGCCACCATCATGAACAACACCATCACTGACAACCAAGGGTACCGTGGCGGCGGCATCTACCAGGGCCACGGCGACCTCACCCTGCCCGTGAAGATCACCAACAACGTGATCGAGAGCAACCTCCTCAGGCCCTTCGGGAACGGAGGGGGCATCTACAACCTGGATCAGAGCGCCACGTTCGAGCCGGTGATCCGCAACAACGATCTCTGGAACAACGAGATGAACAACTGCGGGGGCGAGCTGAGTGACCCGACCTGCATCGGAGTCAACGGCAATTTCTCGGCGAACCCGCTGTTCGTCGATCGCGGCGCGGGGGATTTCCACCCCGACGCCAACTCCCCTGCCATCGACAGGGCCGATCCCAACGGAGCGCCGGCCATCGACGCCGACGGCGACCCGCGAGGCATAGACGGTGACGGCGCGCCCAACAGCCCCCAGCCGGGCGACATCGACGTGGGGGCCTTCGAGTTCTCGCCGTGTCTGGGCGTCCCCGAGGTCTGCGATGGTACGGACAACGACTGCGACGGAGCCGTCGACGACGGGTTCCCCAACGCCGACGGCGACGCGATGGCCAACTGCGTGGATCCAGACGACGACAACGACCTCGTGAATGACGAAGCGGATTGCGCTCCTCAGAACGCCACGGCATTCGCGCTTCCATCCGAGGTGAGCGGTCTTAATCTCACTGGCACCGCTCCCGAAATGACGTTCGCCTTGCAAAGCGTCGGGTCGGGCACAGTGTACGAGGTCATCTCCGGACTGACCGGGCGTCTGATCCCCTCGGGGGGCATCAACGAGGCGTTCTGCCTTCCACCTTCGATCAGCTCTCCCGCGTATTATCATGACTACCGTCCGGATCCACCGTTGGGCGACGCTTGGTTCTACCTCCTGAGGGCGAGCAACGCGTGCGGCGACGGCACCCTGGGGAGCCCGGAACGCGATGCTCCGGGGGCCGGCGACGTCTGCCAGACGGGTGTGCTGGACCAGGACAACGACGGCTCACCGTCTGACCTGGATTGCGCCGATACGGACGCGGTTCGTTCGCCCATCAACCCCGAGATCTGCGACGGGGTGGATAACAACTGCAACACGCTCGTCGACGACGGCAACCCGGGCGGCGGGGTATTCTGCGGTTCGGACGTGGGCGAGTGTCAGCTCGGACTCACGACGTGCGCTGGCGGGACGCTGCAGTGCCAAGGAGCTGTGGGACCTTCGCCGGAGACCTGCGACGGGCTGGACAACAACTGCAACAGCGTCGCCGACGAGGGCAACCCGGGAGGCGGGGCATCGTGCGGCTCGGACGTGGGCGAGTGTCAGAGTGGAGTCGCGACGTGCGCTGGCGGGGGGCTGCAGTGTCAAGGAGCTGTGGGACCGTCTCCGGAGGCCTGCGACGGGCTGGACAACGACTGCAACGGCGTCGCTGACGAGGGGCAGCCCGACACCGATGTCGACGGACGGGCCGACTGCGCGGACTGCGCCCCCGCGAATCCAACCGCCTTCGCTGTGCCCTCGGAGGTCCTGGGCCTCACCGTCGCCGCCGGGCTGCCGACGTCGATCGCGTGGACTGAGCAGAGCATCGGGTCGGGGACACTCTACGACGTCGTATCCGGAACGATCTCCGAGCTGGGTGTGTTGAGCTTCGGCAATGGAGCCTGCGTCCAGGCGGCCGCCGCGTCGCCCGTAACGGATGGACATCCCGCTCCTCCCGTCGGATCGGTCCACTACTACATGGTCCGCTCGCGCAATGCCTGCGGGACGGGCTCGTTCGGGAGCCCCAACCGGGACACGCACCCCGCCTGTCCCTGAGCGCCCGGCCGAATCCTGAGGCAGGGCCACCAAGCTCTCCGATGAATCTTTCGTACATTTAACGCGGCGCTCCTGAAACGATCCTGCACCGAACACCGCGATCTGCCGCCCCAAATCCCGCCTTTGCCGCCATCCGTCACGATCGCAGCGCCAGCAGCGTCGCGAACAGCGTCGCGCATGCCGATCGCTGTTGACGCGCCGGAAGAACCCTCGTAATATTTGCGCACCCAGCCGCCACACCGATCGCGCTGCGCGTGTTGCACTGCGAGCATCACGCCCGAGAAAGCCGACGAAGGCATCTCCCAGGACATCGGGCGCGATCACCCCAAGAAGGCGGGCCACAACCGGAGCCATGATGATCAGCGAAGCCCCCGTAGTCCCCCGCGCCGGGAGTGCCCCTGGACGCATCGCGTCCAGGCGGGTCCTCACGACGATCGCGTCGCTCGGTGCGGCGCTCCTCTCATCGAACGTCTTCGCCGCGGGGACCTTCCACGTCTCCGGCGGCAACCCGGCATGCAGCGATCTCGGACCGGGAACTCCGGCCAATCCCTACTGCACCATCGACGCCGCCGCGGAAGCGCAGGGCGGACCGGGCACGACGATCCTCGTGGAGCCCGGTATCTATCGCGAAGAGGTCGTCCTCCCGATATCGATGTCGGGGAGCGCCAGCGATCGGTTCATCATCAAGGCGTCCGCTCCCGGAGTCGTGGTGGACGGCGCGGATGACTTCTCGGACACCGGCCTCTGGACGCAGGTCGACGGTCCCGTATGGCTCGCGGCGGGCGTGACGTGGGATGCCAATCAGGTCCTCGTCGATGGATCCCGGCTGATCGAATCCACGGAGGATCCCAATGCGCTGCCGGGCGGGAGCTTCCGGTGGGTGTCCGGAACGGGTCTCTACGCGAACGTCGGCGGCGGCAACCCCGGCGGACAGGAGACCATGGTTGGGCGGCGCGCGAACGGGATCCGTCTCGACGGCGGCTCATGGATCACGATCGATGGGTTCACCGTCACGCGGATCGATGACATCGGCATCTATCTGGCTGAAGGCTGCATCGATGTCGTCGTCGTTCGCAACACCGTGACGCATTCCTTCAGCGACGGAATCGGCGTGAACGGCTGCACCGGGGCGTTGATCGAGGACAACCACGTCACGCGGAGCGCGGACCACGGGATCTACCTCTGGAACGGCACGACGGACACGACGCTCAGCGGCAACGAGTCTTCCTGGAGCAGGCGGATCGTCGGGACCGGAGCCAAGGGGATCAAGATCGAATCGTGCGACAACATCGTCGTCGCCTCCAGCCGTCTGCATCACAATGAAGATTCCGGCCTGAGGGTCGATCTCTCCACCGACACGCTGTCGCTGCAGAATCTGGCGTGGGCCAACGACGGCCAGGGCTTCAGCGACCGCGCCTCCATCGGCTCGCGTTACATCGGCGACGTGGCGCATGGCAACGTCCTCGCAGGCTTCGCGGTCGTCGAGGGGAGCCAGCAGGCCTCTCTAGTCAATAACATCTCGGTGAACAACGGTGCTACCGTCCTGGGCCACAACCTCCAGGTGGATGCCTCATCCACCACCGGGTTCCAGTCGGATTTCAACATCCTCTTCGGGGCACCGGGCAGCCCGGGGTTGATCAGCTACGCCGGAACGGACTATGCGAGCGTGGCCGCCTATACGGCGGCGACCGGCCATGATGCGAGCACCCTCCAGCAGGATCCCCTGTTCGTCGACGCCGCCGCGGCCAACTTCCACCTCCAGCCCGGCTCCCCGGCCATCGACTCGGCCGATTCTTCCGCAGTTGATTTCCCGGCCTTCGACGCGGAAGGGAACCCCCGCGTGGACGACCCTGTGGTGTCCAACACCGGCGCCGGGCCCGTGCCGTACGCCGAGCGTGGCGCCTTCGAGTTCGATGCGCTGTGCTTCGGCGCCGGCGGGGCGAGCTGCGGCGAGACTGATGCCGGTGAGTGCGCGCTCGGCACCATGCAGTGCGTCACCGGCAGCCTGATCTGCACGGGTGCCGTCGGACCCGAAGCCGAGAGCTGCAACGGTCTGGACGACGACTGCGACGGAGTGGATGACAACGGCTTCGACATCGGCGCGGCCTGCGATGGCGCTGGAGAGTGCGGCGCCGGCATCACGGAGTGCGACGGCGTTGGCGGAGCGCGCTGCTCCACCGACATCGGAGGCTCGGGCGATCAGTCTCTCCCCGAGACCTGCGATTCTCTCGACAACGACTGCGACAGTGTGGCCGATGACGGCTTCGACATCGGCGCGGCCTGCGATGGCGCTGGAGAGTGCGGCGCCGGCGTCAGGGAGTGCGACGGCGTTGGCGGAGCGCGCTGCTCCACCGACGTCGGAGGCTCGGGCGACCAGTCCGTGCCGGAGACCTGCGATTCCCTCGACAACGACTGCGACGGGGCCGCCGATGACAACCTCGGCGAGACGACCTGCGGCGTGGGTCAATGCGAAGTGACCGTCACGAACTGCGTGGATGGAATCCCCCAGAGCTGCGAGCCTCTGTCCCCCACGACTGAAGCCTGCGATTCTCTCGACAACGACTGCGACGGTGTGGCCGATGACGGCTTCGACATCGGCGCGGCCTGCGATGGCGCTGGAGAGTGCGGCGCCGGCATCACGGAGTGCGACGGCGTTGGCGGAGCGCGCTGCTCCACCGACATCGG
>Ga0137314_1000046_pt1 | contig 45075 bp, 69 predicted proteins | sample EasRivERMZT199_2_FD_102289 | JGI IMG/M metagenome (GOLD analysis project Ga0137314, IMG submission 102289) | Soil microbial communities from meander-bound floodplain in the East River, Colorado, USA - East River MetaG ERMZT199_2 | ecosystem: Environmental > Terrestrial > Soil > Floodplain ... | reverse complement strand
TTCAACCATCTCTTTGACGTTCACAGGCATCCTCTTCTTTCGTGATGTTACTTCAACAGAGTACAGCAACAACGCACGAAGGTCTTGTAACGAACGACAGCCGCCATTCTTCGAAAAGCGGCTAAACTGTAGTGTGAGAGCCTGAGCACCTTTTACCTGATCCCAGATGCTCATCACGACATCACGTACTGACATCTCTAACGGCGCCGTCATCAGTGCGTTGACCTGCGACTCGTCAACCACTTGGGTTTCATCGATGTCAGAGTTATGACAGACGAAGGCGGTGGTCATGTATCTTCACCTCCGCATTCTTGCCATTCAGCTTCAGTCCATGTTTCAACGATCGCACTTTTGACTTTTATGATACAGTCTTCACACAGTTGTCCGGTGCCGATGCCATCGTTGAACTCATCTTTTTCAAGCAGCACATGACGCGTGGCGACATTCGTGCACAGGTCACACTTCTTCATCAAGTATCCCGGTTAGTGATTAAGTGACACGTGCCACTCAATGTGGCGATCAATGTATGAAGTTTCAACGAGTGCGGCACAACGACCACATATGGTGATGGCGACTGGCGTGCTAAATTCAAGTGAAACTAATCTTATGTGTTCTGCACCGAATCGACACTCGTCTCTGATCTCTTCCTCACGACGTTCTCCACGAATTTGTTCACGCTCTGGTGGTCGTGATGGTCGTGATGGCACAACTCTTACTCTTGGCACAAACGAAGGACGGCCATCTTGACTCATATTTCCTCAAAGAATGTTAACAGTCTGTGTTATCAGGACGGTTGATCTGTCCGCGCCACACGAAATTTCGAAGTGGAATTGGTTCACACAGTTGCCAAATCTTACTCGCGGGTTCTGGAGGAAAAAACGAACCGTCTTTAGCGATTAGCAAGCTTCTCATCAGACGATCGACCCATCCTCGAGCATGACAGTCACACCATCTTTCGACTCGGCAACCCATTCAACCCAGAGTTGAGCGTCTTGTGCCGTCGCTTGTTCGGTGATGGTCTTGAGCCCGTCACGATCGAGCATGTTACCGTTTCGGATCAACAGCACCTTGAGCGTGGGGTTGAGTGCGAGCCCGATGGCAACCGAGACCTTAATCTGTTCGCTACTGCTGGCCTGGTCAAACGGCACACCGTTTAACATCACGCCATCCTCACCGAGACTCAAGCCCGACACCGGGTACTGAACGGCCTCGAGTGCGGCCTGCTTAGCGGCGACTGCGTCATCGACCATCTTGTCGTGAAGTTTAACGTTATGTCCGATCGCGTCAACCTCGGCGGCCATCTCGCTATACTTCTTGTTAGCTCTAAACTTAATGTTGGCGGCCTCGATGGCCTCTAGCTTTTGCTGGATGACGCTAACATCAGGGATCGCAGCCGTAGCCTCAGCCTCAATGACTATCAAACCCTTAACGTTTTGATTTTCTTTTTCAAGTGACGACGTCGCGGTCGCAAGTTGTTCTTGCGCATGTTCAAGTGATCGCTTGAGCTCCTCGATTCGCAGTTCGTTCAACTGAACTACGTCAGCGATTCCTTGTGCCTTGCTTCTCGCCTTTTCAACCTTCTGACCTGCCTCACGTGCGACCTTGCGAAGCTCTTCGGCCTGAAACATGTCCTTCGAGACTTCAGCGATTGACAGCTCTTCGTCCGGCGCGTCTTTGTGAGTTGGCATTGCAAGCAACTGAGCGGTCTTGATCTCATATGAGCGCTTGAGGATCAAACGAGACGCACTGGCGTCCTTACGCGTCGAGTCGAAGCCAGAGGTGTCGAGGTTGACGAGACGACGAAGAGATTCGTGTTGTTCCTTAGCTGTCGCACGAGCAAACTGCAGCGGGTCGAACGTTAGCTTTCCGTAAAGCTTATCTAGCACAGCCTGAGGTGATGGGTAACGGGCGCCGTCTTTGTTTGTGACGGTGAGCGTGGAACGTGTCTCTGTCCAGCCTACGATATTCTCAGGTATGGCAGCCTTGTCTTCATCTTTGCGAATAGGTTCACGTGTGAACTTGCGTGTGACGATGAGATCACCAAGGTCAACAACGACCTTTGCCTGCGTCTCACCGTTACGAATCGGTTGTGACGGCACGAGCTTTTCACCGCCGAGTGCGTAGGCGATACTGTCAAGCACCGAGCTCTTACCCGCGCCGTTCTTACCGGCGATGGTGATGAGCGTACCGTCAGGAGTGATCTCAACGGCGTGAAGTCGCTTGATGTTTTCAGATGACAGACGGATGATCTTCATTCTTTCCTCGCTAACGTGAATAGTCGTTCGGCTTGTGTTTCTAAACTCTTGATATGTCGATCTTGTGCGTTTACGACAGGTGTGGCAGACAACGCACCAAAGCCGTGTTGTGCGAGCTGACCGGCGAGTCCCTGTAAGATGCCGTGACCATCTCTCATGTTGAACGCAAACGTAGGCGTCGTCGTAGCTGAGAAGTCAGGTTCTGATGTGTCAATGCGAAAACTACCATCTTCCAGCACACGAAGCATCTCACGTCGTCCACCTGCATCTCGAAAGATGTAGATGTTCACACGGAACGTCTCGGTTGAGATGACAACTTCCCACATTAGTTTTCACGCTTTCCGTTGCGGCTACGAAGATCACCCGGCTTCCACTTGGCTCTATCAACGGCTTCAACGGCGGCGGTCGCCGAGGCGGCCAGCTGCACCATCTCGGTTCGATATCGGTGAAGCTGAATAAGGTCAATTGTGCCATCAGGTACTGCAAGGTCAAGTGAGAGTGCGTGCTTCGTGGCCTCACCGAGTTCTTCGGCGCAGATCGCGATGTACGCGGTAGGACAGCGATTCTGTTCACCCCACTTTTCGTCCTGTCGAACACGTTCGGTCTGAACGTCAATGATCGCTTGCGTCTCAATCATCATACATTCACTTCTTTCTCGGTTTCTCACGAACTGTTACTGTTCCGGCGTCGGTGTCAACATCAACGATGATGTACTCACCGAGTCCAAGTCGATGCAACTTTTCATATTCAGCGTCTGGGATCCTAACGGCGCCTTCCCATTCAGGGTCTTTCCATGAAAATGTAAATTTCATCGTTGCGCCACCACGCGTTCATGTTCATCCTTAGTATCTAGCTTATCAAGAAACTCCATGCGTTCCTCTAGATGTCTCTTGTAGTTGCTCTCGTCGATGTTACTCCACCAGACGAAGCACAACCAACGATAGTTCTGTTGAAGTCGGTATGACCACAACCAGTGACGCACCTCAATGATGCGGTATAACCGTCCACGTCGAGGTAGCCAACACCACTGACGAAAGTCGATCATCACATTATGCTCGGCTTTGGGTCATGTCTATATAAGAACGCATAGCACTCTTTACACAACCACATGATGGTGAAGTCACCGAAGTGTACTTTCACGACGCCCTCGCGCTTACAGTGTTTCATTGCGCACTCGGTCATCATGCATCCCAACGGTGTCACGAGTAGGTCCGTGTGATTCGAGTCCGACTGGAAGTCCCATCACCTCGCTTAGGACCATCGGTAATGTCAAGCTTGTGACCTCACGAACCAGTCCTGTTGCTCCCACGATATTTGTTTCTTCTCTTGATCCGAGTTGATCAAGACAAGTGATGGCCAGTGTCGGTAACACACATACATCTTGATGTGAGTCTGTCATGTCTTCGAAGATCCGTCTAGTCATTGTATACGGATCGAGCAGTCCGTAACGAAACATGCCCTGATAGGTGTTCGTCTCGTTGTGCTCAGGTCCGTTCCAGTCATGCCTGCGAAAACCAGAAGACACCTCGTGATCGAGAGGTCCCGCACCGTGACGAGTGGTGTATGCTCTAGTCACGTAATGAACACGAAGTGGTTCGATGCACATGCCCGCCTCGTGAATAAGCCTTGTGATGTTGATAAGTCCGGTTCGTGAACGTGTGACGTGAGGAAAGATGCCACGAACCTCATCAAGTGCGAGACCTTGCGCGCCTTCGAAGATGATGTCGTCCTCATGACGCGCTAACAGTTCGACGTCTGGTATGACATTCACAAACTTCATCATTAACGCAACGTCGTCCATAAACCGACGCACGAGCCTATCAGGAATCGCAGGAACTCGAATCCCGATCTCCTCACATCGTTTGGGAAGATAGACCATCTGCATAGCCGTTAGGTCAGCGTAGATGTCACCATCACTAGCTAACACATCTTCAATCGTTAGTGAGAACGCCTCATCGCTACAACGCGTGACCGTCTCGTTGATACCGAGACCACAACTCCCGTGTCGAGCCGCACCACGCTTTGATTCGATTGCCTGGTTGATCATCATGTCAAACGGCGTCGTCACCAACGCTCGATTATCCACAAAGACCTCAGGAGCCCAAGATTTTAATGATGCATGTTCTCGTAAGAAGGTGATAGGATTGCAGATGAAGTCACGTGTGAGAAGTGTCGTGGCACCTTGAAATGTTCCCGCGCCAAAGTGATGGAAGACGTGCTCATAGCCGAGTGGAAGCTTAACCGTATGACCGGCTTGCGCACCTCCGTTGTAACGGACCACGAGGGTCCGGGCATCAGACAGATAGTCTGTAATGACACCCTTACCCTCGTCTCCGTAGTTAGCGCCGATGACCGCCTGGAGTCGGCTCAACGCCACCTCTTACACGTTAACTAGAGCGCCGCCGGCCTCGCGCTTCGTAAGACCACGCGTGGCTTCGGCGACCACCAGTGAGGTCGTGCCGTCCCAGCTTGACGATACTTTCGAGTGATCCTCGCCCTCAATGATCTGAAGCGTCGAAACGACTACCTCTGCGAGCTTGGTGTGATCACTCAAGAAGATCGCACGTTCACCAAGCAAGTTCAACCAGTCGGTGTGTACCCGTGAGCCGGGAGCGTTGGCGTAACCGCTGTCACCGACGATCAGGTGAAACACCTCCCACTTACGGGTGACCTCGGTTAAGAGATCGGTGATCTGAACATCCGCCTCGGGCCGATAGCCGAGTACACGTTCGATGTGGTCCGGCGTGAAGGCTGCGCCGGTAGGTCCTTCGTCACCGACGGTGAAGAGGTAACCCTTCTTTTGTCGCTTCTCCCAGCTGTCGGTGACGATGTGACGTGCCGCGAATAGCCACGCAAGAGCGTAGGACTCGAACCCGTTGCCGCCGCCGCCGCCTTCGAGGTAGATCTTCTCGAGCTGTTCGGCGATGCGCATGTCCGCCTCGAACTGCGTGACTTGAAGAGGTACGGCGTTGCCAGCGTGCACATCATCAACTGCCATCGCCATCAGATGCGGATCATAAATGGGCTTACGCGCGAGAACCTCCGTCATGACGAGTGGCAGACCCTTTCGTGCCATCACCTCGAGGACGCTGTGCATCGAGCCGCTGACGTCAAGTGTGATGATCAGTGGTGTTGAGTTTGGGTTGTCAACCGAGTCACGTGACTCTCGGGTAACACCCTTGGGATTGAGCGCCGGATCCAAGCCGCGTGTTGAAAAGATCTGTGCCGCAGGCTTGGTGGCATACGACTGTGCCGTTGCGTACTTGTCCCAGTCGTCGGGACTGAATCTTCCACTTCCCATCTGTTACCTCTTTTCAGGTTTACGTTGTTTAAGCTCTTCCTCAGGAATAACCGAATGAAAGATGTCAGGACCCATCATCACAATGATTCGGTGATGATGTCCAAATTCAATGACATCATCCGGGAACCATCTTAGACAGCGTTGACACCAAAATCTCCTCATGCACTCGCTCCGTACACCTCTGTGGCTGTGAGTGGCATCTTGACAAATCGACGTGGGCCAAAGGCTTCAAGCGCCTTCATCCAAGATACATACTGTTCGCGCGCAGAACCGGTGGCGATCGACGTTAGCCAATGTTTCACGAGTGTGGGTGCGGTATCAATAGCAAAGCACTCACGACCGACCAGTCGAACGAGCTCGTGGTCGATCAGTGGTGTGGCCTTCTTGTTGACCTTGATGCTATGTGGCGCGACGTTAACCGTTCGTCCGGGCAGTGTCTTCACGATACCACCCGTCGGGTGAGCAAAGAACCACCCACCTAACAACGCACCGCTGTGATGTTTAGGTGAGATGAAGTAGGTATCAGGTGAGATGTCACCGTGAACAACCTTGGTGTATTCGAGGTAGCAGCACAGGTTCATCAAGCTACTAATGATCCACGCGCCTGCCTTCACATCCAACTCACCACCGTGATATTTCACGACATCACTTAGTCGAAGTAGGTCAGGTGTCTTATGTTGCATCAATAACCAACGGCCATCCTTCAGAACTTCAAGTGTAGGACTATCAGGAAGATAACGTTCACACTCTTGACGCATCCTGTCCGAGCCGAATCGAAAATTTCCGGTGACGATCGAGAATCTTTCAACGAAAGGTTTGTGTGCTGGTTCAATGAGATGATAAAGTTCGGTAGACGTTATGATCTGGCGTCCAAGCACGAAATCTGAACTTTGAAGTGCTTTGACCGTTCGTGTTCGACCACTCACAGATGTGAACGTGACCTCGCACGGCCCGTTCCAACGTCCGAGTGTAAGTCTCTGTTCGGCAACGTCTGCGAGCCACGCAAGGTGTGCAAACACCTCGGTATCACCACCTAACATGTCTGGATGCCAGCGGCGTGAGAGTGAACGAAACACTCTTTTAAGACTATCGAGGTTACCTGGAAATAGTTGCTCGGGCTGCTTGAGTGCCAGAAGCTCTGGCTTTGTCAACGTCATCGGATCATTCATTCAAGCTTCCTTAGTTCCTTCAGTCTTTCTTCAATCTCCGGGATCTTTACCGCCGTCTCTTGACAGTACTTTAGTGATGCCTCGAGACAACACTGTTCACACCACTGTGGTAGATTTTGATACCCGTGACGCGCAGCACATAGACTACAGCCCGAAGCCAGCCACGCGGTTGTTGCCGGACGCTGGCCGCAGTTTTGACACGTCATACGAAAACGTCTTCGGCGCGCGGACCCTTAGGACCCTCATCATCCTTAAACTCGACGTCTTGGCCGTCGATAAGTTCCTCGAAGGAGATGTTCTTGACGGCCGAACGATGAAAAAAGTACTCGGTGTTATCCTCACCCTTAATGAAGCCGAAACCTTTGTCTTGGATGAGACGTGTGATCTTGCCCTTCATTGTTCTGTTCCTTTCGATTTTAAACTAGGTTTAAAACTCTGTCAAGGTCTTTTTGACGGATAGACTCCTAGGAGAGCGTTACGAATGATCAACTTCGTATCATCTGCAAATTCTGACCTAAGCATCCACTCGAGGTATGATCGTGGTGTGTCAGCTAACCGTTTTCCCTTATGACCCTTGGGACCACCGAAGTTGATGATGACATCGTCACCATCCCACGCGAACTTTCCCTCAGCATCGAGCCAACCTGGCCACTGAAGTTCGTGGAGCTCGTGAAGTGATCGTGGTAACTGAGTGTGACGCGTTAACTGATGAATAAGCACCTCTGTTGTCGCCTGAACATCAGCGAGTGCCTGATGTGCGTCTTCGAGCTCCTTACCGGTATACTTTTTATAGAGACCTGACAAGTTACGAGGTTCAGCGATCTGTTCAAGTCGTTCTGCGTCGAGGATCTTGGCACTGACATAGGACCACTCAACACCAGCACGCTTCATCTCCGCCGCCAGAAATCGAATATCGAAACGAACGTTCTTACCACCAAGGTCACAGTTACTAAACCCGCGGGCGATGTTAACCGCCAGCTGGGCAAAGGGAAGCACAGGATCAAACTGATCGCACGCAGCGTTTTCCGCCGATCTTTCCGACGTAGGATGATCACCTTCAACCCGGTGACACGTTTGACACGAACGTATGTCGTCATCGGTAATGTGATGAACGGCGGTCGTCTCTGGTGGGATCGGAACACCCGGATCGATAAGTGAACGCCACTCTTTTTGAAGACCATCGGCCGTAAACAACTGAAATCCTAGCTCGATGATCCGTGCGTAGGTTGGGTCCAACCCAGTTGTTTCAACGTCGAAGATGATGAGTGGTCGTTCAAGCTTTATCAACTCGTGAATCATGAGCACGGGCGAACCTCTATCGCTCGAAGTCCGTTTCCCTTATCGATCGGACCCTCGGACGGTGTGAACTCTACCTTCATTCCTTCGTGTGACCTATCGAACGCCTCAGGAGGTTCAAAATCGCGTGCGTGAACAAAGCGTGACAGGCCGTCCTCACCACGAACGAAACAAAAACCCTTGTTAAGCAAAACTCGAATGACGACGCCGGTCATGCTTATACTTTCCATCCGAATGTTCGAAGGATGCCGGCGATGTCAGGTGGTGTCCAGCCAGGCGGCTTGATAACGTCGAATGTCGAACCACGTGCCGACTGTTCGGCGCGTACCGCGCGTTCCTTCGTCATGTTAGCACGTTGGACTTCAGCAAACAGTTGAGGCCACGGAAGTCCAAGCACGTGTGCGGTGCCACACGAAACATAGTTGAGATCGACTAAGCCGTCGGCAACCGACACAATGTCGATCTCTGTTGGTTCACGACGTTCCATCGTCACCTCAAGGTCAACACCAAGACCCTTGGCTGTTTCCTTTAACTCTTCGATGAGAAATCTTAATCGAAAATCGATAAGTGCTCGTGGCACCTCACGTGGCCCCGGTTTGATGAATGTGGCGTTGTCGAGGTTGAACTTTTGGTGAAAGTCACCGACCGAATCGAAGTCTGATCTCATTCGTTCTTTCCTTTGTTCGATGACGACGACTCCACTACAGTTAGGACACCTCGTAAGTTCATCAACCTCGATGATAGCCTCTTGTGTGAGCCCGCTCCAGTTACAGTTCGGACAGAACAAGTCTTCATCCATATCGAGCTCACGTGAGATCACACTATTACCTCTCGCAGTTGTCCACCTTTAACGAGCTGACGAACATGCCAGTGCATGGTCGTTGGAAGAATCTGAAGTTCAGGATGTTCAAGACACTTCATGATAACGTCGTGATGCGTTGGGGTTATCATCATTTGAAGTTCAGCTAGGATGATGCTCCGCTTACGATCTGTGATCGTCACCGCATTATCAAGCGTGGATACAAACTCTAACCGAACATCACTAAGTCGTGAACGCTTAACGGTGATCTCACCACGAGTAGCTCGAGGTACTTTAACACGCGGCTCTCTCGTTAAAGTAACCGACCGCTTTTCTTTAATAGGTGCCTCCTCACTACGTAGAGGCGGTAACGCGATGTGACGATCCCACCACGCTGCCTTTGAGATGCGGAAATCTGCTAGGTGGTTCGGTTCAACCTCGAGCTGATACTTAGGCGCGCTCTCAACTGAGGATAAGCGTGCTTGGCCTCTCCACCCTAGGTGAAGCGTGGCTTGTTCGAGGATCCACTCGGCGATAGGAGGCATGACACCTTTCGAGAGGTACATGCGTAGCTGAGTCTTGAAGTTACGTGGGGACTCCGGAAAAATGTACTCAGCCGGAAAATCCATGACGCGCTTAAAGCCATTCTCACTTAGGTTGCGGCCGTTGTAATACCAGTGACTGCCACCCATTAAGACAGGCGCCATGCCGTTGGGATCGAGGTACACCATCGTGCCACTAGCGAATCCTCCGATGTAATCTTGAAAGACCTGCCACTTATCCCACGATGTTGAGTCAGGTTTCTTATACTTCTTCTCGTAGAGAATCGTGCCAAGTGCCTTTGTCGGATGTGGCGGATCTTGTGGGTCAAAGAAGTAAGACATCTCCCCGGGTGTCAGTCCTGCTTTTTCAACCAGACGTTGCTTTTGACGCTCAAGCAACACGTCGAGGTTACCGGCCGAGCGTCCACCCTCATGACCCGCGACAACATCCTTGACGGTCTGATATCGTGGTGTGATGGTCAGGTGTAATACGTCAGGAGCGGCACCCTTTCGAAGATACAAGACCCAAAATCTCTCACGCCATTGACACCCGAACATGCACCCATTTTCGATGATGCGATAGAGGTTGTAACCGTACTCGTCAGCGTAGTGCTGGTGTTCGTTCCAAGCACCACCAAGCGCACCCATGACCGACTCGATGGCAATACCCAACGCCTTGTTATCAACCGCATATTGAAGCACGTGTTTCGTGCAGGCAAATGCGTTGCTATTCGGACCACGAGCCGTCGGCGAACAGTTCTGTACCGAGAAGGCCGAACACGGTGGATGTGCGATCACAAAGGTTTCTGACAGGTCTTGTGCGGGCCAGTCCTTCATGTATGAGATGTAGTTCAGCTCCGGAAAGTTTGCCTTCTGAATGTCCAGTCCGAAGTTTGAATCCTCATACGAGCCGATGATCTCTGCGCCGAGTGCCCTCGCACCCAGCGTCAGTGATCCCGCATAGCTGTTGAGAATGAGAGTTCTCACGCTGCTGTTCCTTCACTCTCATTGAACTTTTGTGCCAGCAGACGATACAAAAGCATCGACACCGAAATGTTCTTTGATCGTGCCTCGTCCTGCAGCTTCTTCTTGATCTCAGGCGTCACATGACCACCTACGAGTTGATTACGTTCTGTCGTCATCATAATGAATGTTCTCCTTCTTTAGTTTGTGGGTTGAGGACATTCATTCACACTATCCGAGCTTACACTTGTTACAACATGTGTCTGCTTGATAAAGCTAGCCACATAACGATGATTGAAGCCGGCTGCGCGATGTGGTGTTTCCTTCCAGCTGTCCATCTTACTGGGGTGTACGATTAGCGTTTCCTTGATGTCCTTATCGTGTTCGTAGTAGATCACGTAGAACGCCCGACCCGCACGACCTAGTCGAAGCATTGTAAGTTCTTGAATCCCACGACTTCGAATCGCGGGATTCGCATGCTTACCCTCAAGCCACGTCGTCCAACCGTGACCTGTTACAGAGATGTCCGGATGACCCGCGGTGATTCGATCCTCGTGACGAAGCGGGACAAAGCCAACAGGAAGCACACCTGGAGTTCGAAGATGTGTCATCAACGCCGACTTAAGCTTAGCCTCATTCATCATGGTATTTCTGGAGAGTTACCAGGACGCGAAGCATCTATCTTCGTTGGGTCATACTGAACGGCGCGTCCTGATTTTGGATTCGCTATCGCCCAATTTGAGCCGGTGCTTACTTCCCACAAGATGTCAATCTTTAGTTTCGGTTTAAACGTTTGTGCGTTGAGTAACTTTGCAACCTTCTTTGCATTCTCCCACTCAGGAACGTCTCCGATCACCGCATCATGAATGGTCGCACGTAACTTCAAGCCCGTTTCTTTTCGGTTCTTATGAAGTTCCACTAGCTTCTGTTTCATGATGTCTGCGGCAGTTCCCTGCACGTGTCCGTTAAATGCTTTATGCAACCGAAATTTCTGTTCGAAGCGCATGCGTCGACCTAACATCGTCGTGATGTAACCTTGAGTCTCAGCCATCTTGATGTACTTATCAAGCAAAGGCTTTACCTCGGGTAGCTCACGATCATAGATTCGACTAACCACAACGGCCTGCGCTAACTTCGGATGTTTGTGCGGTACTCCCTTTGGATGCGCTTTCTGAAGTGAGACTAATTCATGCTCGGTAATGTAGTCAAGCATGTACGCTAACTTCGCCATTCCACCGCCGTAAATGCGCATGAAGTTCATATTCTTCTGTTGCTTATAGGTGATGTCTGGTTTGAACTTCTTAATCATCTCCCAGATGAGTTCGTGAAAGCTCAAATTTGGATTGTCTTGATACGCCTTCAACACTTTAGGTGTACTGGCCCGGTCGGCGAAGATTCGATATTCGATCTGCTTCGCGTCGGCCGATAGCAACATCGATCCCTTCTCTGGGATAAACAATTCTTGCACAATGTAATCAGGGCCGTAAATCTTCATTTGTTTTTCAGCGGTCATAATTTGCTGAATGTTGCAGCCCTCACCATCGATTGCAGAACTTGAAAATCTTCCGCTTATCGTGCCACCCTCATCAGAACGTAACTGATGAAGCGCGTAACGTAACAACCGATCATCACCGATCGTCTTTGAGTACTTGACGATGTACTTGCTCCGAAGATCATCGAGCTTCGCCGCCCGATACAGATCCTTGACCACCGGATGATCAATAGACTTAAGCACAGCGTCGGTAAAACTCGGTCCACCTGAGTCAGTCCATGATGTAACTGGAATCTTCAAGTGGTCGAACAACTTTTTGATGTCTTTCGACTTGTTCGGACTTACCTGAAATCCAACGGCCCGAGCCACACGCCACAAGCATCGTAGGTACTCTTGTTCTGTTTCTTTCAGCCACTTATGTAAGAGTTCAACGTTAATAAGACAAGCATTGCGTTCCATCTCGCAAACAACCGGAATCAGATCATCCTCGAGTTGTCGAACACGTTGTAGATCCTCAGCATCCAAGCGTGGCCACATAGCCTCTTTAAGCTTATGAACCTGTCGAACGTCGGCCATACCACGAACGGCCACGACACTTGAGTCGTAGTCCATCATGCGTGTTGCATCGAGCGTATGTCCTTCGACCGCAAGCACCTTCTCCTCATCACTCAAGAAGTCCTGACATAACAGGGCCAGGTTAAACTTACGTCTTGAGTCATCAAGCAAGGCTGCGTAGTGTGCGACATCACTGAACGTGCAACCTTGCGCCTCGAGGTCAACGCCCCAGGCGTATGCCTGGTGAACCTCAAAACGTGTGTTGATATTCGTGATGTTGACGTTCTTTAGTTCTTGTTCGTGCCACCTCTTAACAGCCGCCTCATCGAGGTTCTTACCGGCCTTGTGCGCCCACGGTAGATAACCCGTTCGACCGTCGGGAAGATAGTACGCCACACCACCCGGACGTGCGTCCTTCCACCACCTCAGTCCAGTCGTCTCATAGTCGAGGATGATCTCTTTGGCGCCTCGGAGTTCAGGCGGAGGTGACGGTTCCCAGTTCGCTACACGTATGCCAGCCAAGTCATGGTGAAGATCGAAGAGCGTGTCCACGTGTTACTATTGCATTTTAAACCGTAAGTTCTATTTTGTCAATACGGTTACAATGATGCCCTGTGCTCGAAGTAGTTGACTGCCAAACACGTCAGCGTATTCCTCGCGACACACGATTCGTTTTAGGCTTGTATTTGCAAGCATCTTTGCACATGAGAAACAAGGTGTGCAGCTGACATATAGCGTGTGAATGAGATCCATTCTGTGACACTGAAGAATCGCATTAACCTCGGCGTGAACTGCTAAGCAACGACTCGTATCACCAGCTGAGTCACTACCACCCGGACACGGAGATTCTTTTGTGCAGTGACCAAAATTCTGTGGTGTACCGTTGTAACCGGTCGCGAGGATTCTGTTACGCTCATCCACGAGGATCGCGCCGACAGAACGCCGACAACACGTGCTTCGAGCTGCTACGAGTTCAAGCATTTCGAGAAAATACTGATCGTGATTTGGTCTCATCGTACATTCACAAGAAACGTTCCCTTAAGCTTTGTCTTGTCAAGCTCCGCTAGTGCCCAGAGGTGTTCGACCAGATCTCCCGCGCTATCAAATTCAAACGGGTCGAAAGGCGGATATTCAAACTCTGGTGTCTGGTCACCCTCGATACATTTTTTGACACCCTCCCAGTCACTCTCATACAGGTGACGACTACCGGCACTGTGATACAGACTGCCAAGTTGAAGCGGCGGTCCGAGCTTCAGTAGAACGTAACCAGCAAGCATCGTCACGTCGAACACATCATAAGGAAATCCCAACCACGCGTCGTTCGAGCGCATGGTCGTGACGACGTCAAGCTGACCGTTGCGAATCAAGAACTGGTGGCTTAACGTACACGGCACATCTTTGACCTTGGGTGGATTCTCTCGCCAGATGTTGATGACGGCCTGTCGTGAATCTTGATCGGCCTTAAGGTTGTTGACAGCGTAGTCAAGCTGTGCGTAGATCTTCGGGCCATAGGCACCAAAGAAGATTTGACCATCATCACTAAAGTTGCTCACGGTCTTACTGTAAGGTGCGATCGTTTCAACTCGGTTGTCACCTGATAAGATCCATGCGGCTGAGGCACACATGAACCGATAGCCAAGCTTACGTTCGGTGACGGTCAACACCGGCTTCTTCATGTTGAGGATGCAGTGATGTCCGAGAAGCTCACGTGTTCGCTTTCCGCGAGGTGATACCTCGTGACCGTCGTGCATGATCTCATAGAGCATGTACCGCCAAGTGGTGTTGATGTCGCTAGGTTTGATGATCATGAGTTCCTCGCGCTAGCTTTGAGTGCGTTGATGTCACGTTCGAGCGTCTCACGTGGCGGAACGTTACCCCAGCCAAGCATCGTGGCGATCGACTTGATGATACTCTCAAGTTCCTCGATACGCCGTTGTGGTGATACGTAAACAATTTCAGGATGATGTCTTGACCTAATGTACTGACGACAGCGTTCTAGTTCAACGCACGTGTCAACGTCAGGTGGGTTGTAGCCCTCGGGCAAGATCTTGTAGAGTGTCTCATCATCTCGCCAGCAACGGTCGTCACCACGCGTGTCTCGATGCAACCGAACGGCAGTTTCGATCTTCTCTAACCGATCACCCAACTGCTCAACAACTTCGATAATGTTACGAACTCGCATGAACAATGGTGTTGAACAATCTGTCGCACCAAGTTCTCCGACACTCTCTCGTATCAGGGCAAGCTCGTGAGCGTCAACACGAAGCTTATCAACCATCCGGAGTGATGTCTTACACGCCAGACAATCTTCAGGTGGTTTGTCGAACGTTACGTGTAATGTGCAGTGATTGAGATTCACGGTCGACACTCCTTTAACAGGTTCGCGTATTCATCGATGTGTGAGTGATGAAATCGGCGCCAGTATTGTGGGTGCGGAACCTCACGGTGTGTTATGCCTTGGTCAGCACAGATGCGACCTGCAACCTTACCGAGTGCGATGATTGTAGCACCAAAGCTCGGGATGTTGACGATGTTTGGCTGTGGCTGGTGCCGGATCGCGTTCATAAATGCCAGTTCACTCTCTTTGAAGCCGGCCATATCGAGCGAACGTGTGAGATATGCGCTCGAATCACTCGTGCCAAAGAACGCGAGGTCAGTCGTTGGGCTATCTGGGTCGGAACCTGAGTCGCCTACGAGTAAGAACGACGCGGTTGGTGAACCGATGATCGGACTCGGAAATCCGGGCTGTACCTCATCAAGCACTTCAATAAGGTGTGTTAGGTGTTTCGGATTTTCATAGTCATATACAAAGTGATGTTGGTTTGCAAAGCTTAGCCATGCTTCGAACGTTTGTCTGAAGACAGCCTCACGTGCGATCATCTCCTCACCTAGGTTACGTCGCATTTGCCAGTTCTTAAGACACGTCTGATAAGCCGGTAAGCACAAGACTTGAATGACGCCTGAGGCGTTCAACAGTCGACGCATGATGCGCCAGCCGTCCGGACCTAATCCGTCTACCTTTCGATAGATGGGACCGTACACACGTTCACCGAGTGCAAACCTGTCGTAAACAACACTTTGATGATGTTCTCTGGCTTGATGTAAGATTCCTCCGTAGTGTACCAAGCACGACACACCCTGTGGAGGCGGACCTTCGTGATGATACTCGAGGTTGTAGTGCTGAATGAGCCACTCGGCGAGCGTCGATTTTCCGGCTCCATCAGGACCCTCGAGGATTATGAACATAACTGATCTCCCCAGCTTGTCCAGTTTTCACGTGGTCGTCTGGCAAATAGCTCAAGATACGGTCCGGGACACACGCGTTCGATTAGCTGATAAGCCTCCTCAGGTTTCTCTGAGTGCACACCACGTTGTGCAAAGACTAACGTATCCTCATCGTGAAGCAAGACGTTGTTCACGCCTTGATCTTTCACGTAAACCTTTGGTCGACCCCGTGTTGCTAGCACCATATGTTCTGTACACCCACGTGTGTAATGTCCCATGCCGGTGCGAAGTACTAGTGAAGGTTGATAAGACTTTGACAACGTTAGTCGACCCTTCACCCACGTGATTAGTTGTTTTGGCTTGAAGCCCCACGCGATACAAACTCGTGTGGCGCTACCGTCGAGAAGATGTGGATTCGTCGTCCACAACCACAAGAATGAATCTTCGGCGGCCTCATATCCGTAGTTAGGCCCACCAAGCTTAAACTGTCCGTTACTTCCTAACGCACAGATCTCCTCGAGCGACATCGTCTTGTAGTGATCGGCGGCACCACGCAACGGTTGAACGTCGTTAAGCGGTAGAAGATCGTTGTAAGTCCACGCCGGATCGGCTAGGATCGTTCGATATCGCATCAAGCACCATCCTCGCACCACCTTCAAGTCGGTGATGTGACGCCTGAAAGTAATCATATTGAAGACGTGCAAACTTTCTCCAGTTCTCATCATCTTGAAGTTGCGTCAACCGGTCATTGAAGCCACTCATCGTACTGGGCCGTAAGAAGGTGTACAGTTCTTCAGGCATGTACTTAGCACTGTAGATATGACCCTGTGAGTCATAGTCAGGATGCTTAAAGCAGATGACACCTGCCTTGAAGCACTCCCAGGGTTTCGTAGTTGCCCAACCAGAACCACTCGCCGGAAACGTCATCGTCGCACACCAGCGTTGAAGCGTCTTCGTCACGTCATCAAGCGGAACAGGTGTGATGATTCTGTTTAGCGTCTTTTGACTCTCTTCACACCACGTACCGAAGATCTCATACTCTATGAAACCTTTCGTCCACTGTTGAATGATGTGAAGCCGGTTGTGCTTACCGAGGTTGGAGTACCCCTCGTTGACCAACAACCCAAAGAGACGTTCGGGTGGGTTCTCAAACGTGGGCTCATCGTTATCTAACGGAGCCGCCAACAGTTCGATGCCGCTGTAGGTGTAACGTGTTCCACCCTTCTGAAGTCTATCGAGTCTCTCGTCATAGAACGTGTTGTCCTTGTTCGTGTTGAACTGTGCGAGGATCTCGCGTTGATTTGGGTTCCAGAGGTCACGGAACTTTATCATGTTTCGTGGGTCGGGACAGAGCCAGTAAGGCCGGATGCCAAGTTGGTTAACCATCGCAACGAGCGGGTATCCGTAGTTGAGATCACTCACTAGTGGGTTCGTGTATGTACCCTTCTTGGAGTTCATCACCGCTGGTACCGGGTGTAATGACGACCCGTGCTGTCCCAACCAGATCAACCACGCGTCAAAGTCGGTCGGGAGCTCGTGACAACGTTCAACAAAGAACTTGTGATAAGCTTCGAATTTCTCATCTTTGTGTCGACTGGCTTCAGGTGAACCATCGAAGATACCACCAGGTGCCCAGTGATTTATCAAGTTAGGATGTTCGTGGTCACAGCGATTGCGGCCCACGAGATGAACCTCATGACCCTTATCAAGCAGGATATGAAGCAGTCTCACCACCTCGGCGTCGCCACCGACGTTACTGGCGGCTTCCATGCTTAGAGGAATACTTCTTCCTAATTTACCGTAGGCTAGCTTCATTTAGTTCCTTAAGCTGATACGTTAAGATCTCAGCGAGATCGTTTGTGGCAACGGTCCCATCCTCACGGATGAGTGCGTAGATGTCATGACACTTGTGATAGAACGTGATCGTTCCACCATACGTGCTGTGTTGAATACTTGCAATTTCTTTGTCACACCTGGGACAGTGAGTCATTGAAGTTCTTCAGGCATCCCGAGATCTTCACAACGCATCTTAAACGGTTGAAGCGTAATGCCATCATTAGTGGCGAGACGCATAAGCTCAACGACTGTGTTAGGACGGCTCATTAATGCTTGAGCAATCATTTCAGTTCGGAGCAACAGTGGTCCTATCCACACACCATCACCCACAACGTCAACACCTTGAGCATCTGCCTCGATGATATGAACGCCGTGTTGTAAAAATTGAGGTGTATCATCTTTAAAGGTTGTGACGTCGATAGGTTTACGCAGCTTAAAGCGTGTAAAACGTCTAGCATCTTCAGGTGACAACTTTCTGGTCCCAAAGCATGAGTGCTTAGGAGGAAGTTGAATAGATTCACCGTCTAAAGTGAACGTGTTGTCAGCACAAAGAATGAGCGTCCACTCACCATCTGAAAATGGCAATCCACGTGAGATTGCATCCACCACCCCAGAAGGACCCGGTTGAACGATATAGTTATATTCAGGCTGACACAAACTAAGGATGGCGCGGGCATTCTCGGGAGCCACAATGATAGACACTGTGCTTGCTCCCCAGTCTTTTAACGCATGGTCAACAGCATGTCTGATTAACGGCTTACCGTTCATCAGGATGAGAGGTTTACCAAACGGCGCAACGATGCTGTTGATACGTGTGTTGGCTCCAGCTGCGAGAATAAGTGCACACACTCGTCCGGGTTCAAGACTTTCCATGTAGTTAGTTCCTTCGTGAGTTCCCGCGTTTCTTCATCATCATCAACGTAAATTCCCCAACCGTGCGTGGCGAGCCAGTTGATCTTTTGAATCTTCGTCAAGCCCCACGCTTGAACATGTGCGTAACGTTCAGGAAGTAATAGAGCCCGATGTAGTGCAAAGGTTGCCTCAAGAGAGGCGCCCGTGATCACATCAACTGTCATCTTTCGTCTTATGCACAGTTGAAGTAAGTTTGATCTCTCACCATATTCACGAAGCATAACTGGATAAAGTTCATGTTTCTTTTGGTGCGCGTTGTGATCGTCGCACCACTCGTGAAACGGTTTTCCGAACGCGTCGATCGGCATACGCACACCTGCGCCAAGGTATGCCATTCTGACAGCCTCACGTGTATGAACGAGCGTACCGTCGAGGTCGAAGATGATACGCACGGGTCTTAAGTTTTATGACGAAGGTTGGTATGCACGACGGAACGGTGTGCACGAATCGTTGTAGAACCATGTTTGACGATTGGGCGAACGATCACGCGTTTTGTGGTGACGCGAATGACCTGGCATAAGAGCTCGTGCCCATAATGAAGCTTGTAGAAAACCTCATCACCCGGTGAGAAGTCGTCTGTGCACTTAACTACGGTGAGGTGGGTAGACCGTTTTGTCACCGTAATTATTGTATACTAGCAAGTTTGAAACTGTATACAAGAATCTTTAAAGCACACTCAAGAAAAGATGGTGACTCGTTCAACCCGACGTTTCACCTTGCCACACTCCGTACACTCTCGTTCTTGAACGAGCATCTGACCGACGTTGCGTGTATTACCGTCCTTGTCGGTGACGGACAGGGCCGAATCATATAGCATCTTCCACTTCGTCCACGTGTGCCAGCACCACATCATAACAGTTGTCCTAAACGCACCCTCTCGGTGGGCATGATCTCACGACAGAAGAAGTGCGGACGTGGAATGATCGGATGTACGATGCCTGTGATGATGTTTCGGGCACAGATGTTCTTCGCACCTTTATGACCCTTGAACAACATCTCAACTTTTTGCGAACGATCCCACACAACGATGCCACGTCGTCTGGCAACGGTAAGCAGTTCTTCAGGTGTCATCATCTATGGATTCGTGTTAAGAGTGCACGTAAGATGGTGTGGAAGATAGTCTTGTCCTTCTCTTCCTGATAAGGCATCAACCGAATGTAGTGCACAGCGCACCATGCGAGCCCAAGGTCACGATCGAGTGAGTACAGTTCTGCGATGTCATCTAGTAACTCTGGGTCACGAGATAACGTTCCGACCGCACTTGGTTTATTTAGCAACACCTGCTCATAACCCAAACACGACTGATACATCTTACCGAGGTCAACGTGAGGATCTCCGGGGATATACTCACGAAGCAACGGGTCAATCCAGTGATAGCCATTTGAACTTTGTAGAAGATTCGCAAGCGTTGGGTCACCGTGAATCCAACACGGTTTCTCAACGTCACGAAGCTGGGAGATCAACGCATCCACCTCAGCATCGGTAATGATCCTAAGGTTCTTCAGGTGGGCTCGAAGCTTCTCACGCCAGTCCTTATCGGAACCTCGCCACGGAGTGTTCCACAGCGTCTTAAGTGAGGACGAAGCCTCGAGGAGTGCTCGTGGTTCGAGGTAATCAGGTTCGTTAAGTCGCACCATCGTGAACTCGTGATGCTTGATGTCTTTCACCTCGACAAACACCTCTGGGAACCGACGCATGAATAACGGTTCCCAAGCGTTCACAACCTTCTTAGTGACGGTGTGAGCGTCAAACCTGAGATGTGACCGACCACGACCCATTGTCATTCTGGTTTTCCGATTCTTGAACCGTTCGGTTCTCGCCAAAGCGTGTCGACGAAGATACGAATGCTACCGCCGGCCGTTCGCTTGTACTCAATCTTGTTAGCTGCGATCCAGTTGTAGATCGTTCGGCGGGACACGCCAACCATCTCACACGCACGTATGATACTAACGGTCTCACGCTCTACGTGTGTGTTCGTTGACAACTCTCGTTACCTCTGATACGATCTTGGCCCACAGCTCAGGGTGTCGGCTCAACACCGAGTGAGATTCAACGTCTATAGTCCGAACTTGTATGGTCGGGTGACCCCAGTCAGGATGCTTCTCCGCCTCAACGGGAACGGTGATGGTGACGTGCATTACTTTTTTCCAAAGGGTGACAAACGTCGATCACGTCTGTCGATCGTCCATCCGACAGTCTTATACCCACACATCAAACACTCTTGAAACAAACGATCGTCGGTTCGAGCGCGATAGAGCTCGTGACCACCGTTGACGATCCGACACCACGTGTGACGCACGAATAGTCTAATCTTTCGAAGTGAGTGTTTCCAGGTAGGTTCGCGTGGAACTTCGTGAAGTCGTAGGGGTTCAGGGTTAACGCGAGCGTGTGCACCTCTCATGTTACCTCTGATAGTATCAAAGTTTTAAACGCTTGTCAACTAAAGGAAGATCAAGAGAACGAACGATGTGTACGGTTGCACTGATGCAGAGCCATGTAGTCTTAAAACCACTCCGGGCCTTAACTTACTATCCCGGTCCTCCCCGCGCCCTTTTTAGAGCCATGGGTTAGGATGCATCTGTCAAGGTCGCCGCACGCAATGACACAGCGTTTAGATCACATCGTTCGTTCTCTTCATCGTGCCGGTTTACTCTGAAATCGACAAAGATGAGCCGGACTCAACCCGCCATCGAGTCCGGCTAACAGCTCGCTCTCGTAGCTGCCACGCGGCGGTCTATTGGATAGACCGCAAAATCCTCGACAGATGATGGTGTCGAGACCTAAGCTCCGTCTTCAGCAAGTGCGGAGGCGTATGGATCTGGTGGGGTCACGAGGTCCACACCCTCATTCTCGACTGTGCGAATGAAGTCGAGGATTCGCTCTGACCAACCGTCCACGTGGGTCCACTTTCCGTAGCCCACACCGTACTGATTGGTCGCGACGTTGACGACGTAACCCTTACCGGTGCTTGGTGCGTTGACCCGGTCGTGCGACTGTTCGTCGGTAATGACGATCAGACGATCAAACGGAATCCGCTTCACGAGGTAATCGACGGCCGCGCCCATGTTCGTGCTCGAGTGCGGCTGCGATTTCAGAATGCCCTGCACCAGCGATAAACCTCGATACGACGGTGCTTCGACGAGCGAATCTGAAAACGTGAACACACGACAGTCGTCACAAAGTTCACGAACCAGAACAGCCAAGCCCGCGGCTGCGTCGATGCGCTGCAGCTCCGACTTAGCCGAGATGGGCGCGTCCATCGAACCCGACACATCGACGAGCACGATCGTCTTGCCCTGAAGCTTCGGCAACTCGGCGGTCACGCGAAGCATCGCGTCGTTGATCTCCTGCGCGTAGGCCGGAGCATGACGAACTGCCGACAAGAATCGAAACGGTAGCACCTTGTCGAGCGGCTGTGTGAAACGAGTGCGAATGAGTTCACGGTCCACACCGGCGTCGACCATGTTCCGCAGATTGCGCAGGAAGGCTAACCCACCGAGCTTCTTCTCACCGAGGAGCCGCTCGAAGGTTGCCTTCTTATCCTTGCCGGCCGACAGCTGAACCTCCCACGTGTCTGGTGCCTCGAGAGTTCGTGAGATCACCTTCTTCCACGTGGCCGCCTGCTCTGAGTTGTCGGGCTTCGCGTGCGTCAAACGCAACACGTCACGAAGCTTGACCGCTGAATCACGGTCGTACTTCGCTAGCGTCTCGGCGCGGAACTTGCGAAAGGCCTTTGACAAGCCGCGCTTCGAACCGGCCGACAACGGTTCGGGTCGCTTGTTGTTTCCCGAGGCCTTGCCGCTCCAGTACATCGCGAGGTACTCGCCCATCTCGTCCGGACGCTGGATGACGTGTGCCAAGGTATCGGTCACCAGTCGACCGTTACCTTTCACACGAGCCAGCTGGCGAACGAGGAATAGCGGGACATGACGCAGATACATCTTGTCCCGGGCCTCGATGGCAAGCGCGGCGACGTCCTCGGGCTTGCACAGCTTGACGAGTTCCTCGACCCGCTTTGAGTGAGACTTGCCTGACTCGTAAAAGGTGTTTTCCCACAGCAACGCCGTCAACACCGAACGGCGAAGCTCGAGCAGCGGACCGGTGCGAATGGCCGGCGCACCTTCGTGGGTCTGAACTGACGGATATCCCGGAGGACTTACATTCATGCGCGACATTCATTCACCTCGACTCTCGGACTTCAATCCGAGGAACACCACGCCCTTAATTGGGCGGGGACTTTAAGTGACGAGAAAGATCGGCTCTGGACGTATTGCTGACTAATGCTCTGCCATCTGAGCTACTCAATATGTGATTCCGTCTTGGCTAGTCACCTACTAAGATGGGAATCGAACCCACGACCCTTAGTTTGAAGTATCCACAACCTACACTACGTCACCGAACTTTAAAGATGACGAGAAGGAGCGAGCTTGGCTATTTTCGTGCGCTGCCTTGCGGCCCGCTTCCGTTCTCCCTAAGAAGTAACCAATCTCTACACTACGTCATCATCGTTCTGGGGTGACCGACCGGATTTGAACCGGCTAATACCTGGGCCACAGCCAGGCGCTCTTCCTATCGAGCCTCGGCCACACCACAACGATTTAGTGCATCTTCTTACCGTGAAAACACTTACCCTTTGCGGTGCAAGCACCGGTCCGAGTATGTTTCACCTTACCGATGATCCGACCCTTATTCTGTGGGCCGAACTTTTCGGCCTTTTTAAACTTCTTGGCCATGCTTTAGTCGCCTCCTAAGCGACTATAGCATGGGTACCTCCGTGAATCATGTTGATCCTTTCTTAAACGGTTTTCGGTCGGCCCTTCATGTCGTCTTACGGGAATCGAACCCGGGGCAGTCCAGCCTCATCAACGCATTACCCTCCGACCGAAATGGTGGAGCCGGCGGGAGTTGAACCCGCGTCCGCCGACCGTCCTCCTACCTCTCTACGTGCGTATCCGGAAACATTCCGGCCTGTTACCCTCACGGGCTGAGGCTTTATGGGACCTAGACACCATCTCTGATGTCTAGGTCGCCTCCACCATCACATTTCACCAACATACCGAGACGAATGTGTAACGTGGCTCGGGGCTCGACCGATGATGACGTTTAGACCCTGTTATCGGTATCACAGGCTAAACGGCTTTGGCTGTTAGGCCGCAGCGGGCAATGCGTATTCCGCAGTTGCGTTTGTGCACCGGAGATTAACGAGCATCTGTGCTAGCTCGGCACGCCAGGCAGGATTCTGTATCGCCGTCGAATCCGTGTCGGCCCCAAATGTATTTAGTGACGAGAAACGTCGAGTTCAGTTAGTGTCCTCGCCGATTCTGAGGACGTTATCAAACGGCAAGCCGTCTGACAGGAGTCGAACCTGCTATGAAGTAACCGAGCTCTACACTACGTCACTGAACTTGACAACGAGAAACGTTCTAACACGGAGATGCCCTTGCCAGCCGGGCGAACATATCATTCGATTGATATGACAGGACTCGAACCTGCGAATCGTTAAGTAACGAAGTAACCGTGTCATACACTACGTTGTCGCAACTTACCGTGGTGAAAGAACTTCGCCACGCACCTTGATGTGCAATGCAACTTGGTCTTGCGACACTTGGCACGCAAACTACTTTAGTGCGTGGCGAACTTGTAAGTGACGAGAAAGGCGAATTCAGTTCGCTTTGCCGACTCGAACGGCGCAGGCTGGTTTTTACCCCGCCTGTTCAACCAAAGAAGTAACCGAATCCTACACTACGTCGCCTATAGCTTGTGCTAGAAAAGGACATTCCTCTCTGCCCGATTTCTTTACAGCACGTGGGAAATTCCCTATGCTTTCAGTCCGTCACTTCGGGCCAAGCGAGTGTTCCTAGCACAACTTAAATGACCACCGTGGCGAAGTAAGAAGCATCGCTTCCGCTTACCACCGATATTCTTGTCCGTCGGTTGAACGGACTCCACGGTTAGACGCTCCCGGGAGGTAATCACCTCCACATCATTCCTCGAGAGTGGGTCAAAAAAAAAACGGTGAGAAACAGCGGACCCTGTTAGCCCTTGCGGGCGCTCTTTGAGTGGAAAGAAGTAACAGGTTCCTACACTACACCGTCAAGAAATGACGTTGGGAAAATTCGAAAGCGGAGATTTTGGCGCTCTAACCAACTGAGCTACACCAGCTTACGCTGATGACGGGGCTCGAACCCGCGACCTCCTCCTTATCATGGAAGTAACCGCCCTCTACACCACAACGTCAAAGTTTGGTAGCGGGGGAGGGATTTGAACCCACGACCTTGTGGTTATGAGCCACCTGTTCTACCGGGCTGAACTACCCCGCAACACATTCAGTTGTCAAAAAGTTCGTCGCCTTTAACGCAGAACAGGTGACGAGCAACAAACGCTAACGGAGCCCTTTCAAGAAGTAACCGTTAGCTACACTACGTCACCAAAGAACTTTGCAGAACATGCGATCACTCGTGTGATCTGCAAAGTCCTCATGAAACAGCTGGCCTAACCTCGCGTGTGTCTCCAGCTATTGACACTTACCCAGGCAACGACGGGAACCTCTTCGTCCTACAGCCGGCCTGCTACACCGACAATCCTCCGAGGTTTTACGTGGCGTTCCACACAACCGTCTTGTCGAACTCTTACGCCGAGGCTCCCGTTGCGGCAGCAGTCTTGGCCGCTTCGGCCTCGTTCGCCTTTGCCGCGGCCGCCGCGTCCTTCTTGGCCTGACGAACGGTCTCGCGCTGAGCCTTGGCCGCAATGGCCTTCTCGGCCTTCTCGGCCTTCGCGGCGTCGCGCTGAGCCTTGACTGCCTCACGGGCGGTTGCCTTCTCGGTTTTCTTCGCCTCACGAGCTGCGATCGCATCCGCCTTGGCCTGAGCCTTCGCGGCACTGTTGTCGACGCCCGGCGTCGCCCGGTTCCCAGCGCTGAAGTCGATGGTGTCGGGTGCCGGACCGTCGAACATCTTCGGGCCGACGTAGACGCTGGCCTTGATGCCGGACATGCTGTAGGACGCCCCGCCATTCTTGTAAGTATGTCGCTTCTGGAGAGTTGCCATAACCGTTGTGCTCCTTGTTGGTTTAACTGACGATTGCGATTCTTTCGATAGACTAATAATATCCCAGTTCCGAGGCTAGTCAACAGGTAATTTGGGTTGATACGAAGAATCTTCAAGCACTCTTGAGCTTCCCCTTAGGCTTCGTCCTGGTTCCTCGTGAAAGGTTCCATCAGGAAAGACTAACCAGATTCGCCGCTTGTGTTTTCGAGCATACCGCACCGTAGCCCACGGACCTGATCGTAAGATCTCAGCACTCGTTGGTACGGCTGCCACCAGACCGTCGATACCTTCTCGCGCAATGTTGTCGTTTCGCACGAGGTACGGCAGTTCGTGACGGATCTCGTTATAATCTTGGCAGTAGGCACGAAGCCGGGGTTTATCAGGAGGATGAATCGTGACACAAGCCGAACCACCACGCAGTAAGTTCTTTGCAAGCTTATGGGCCTGTGCATCGCCACCCACACAGTCACCGTGATGTAGGTGTGAAATCTCCAGTTCGTGAAAGAGGTAACGCACAGTGTCTTTTTGACGTGGGGTCATGCCGATTTCAGGACCCGTATAACCGAGGATCATGTAGTTACATTATACTCGAGTTTAAACAGTTGTCAAACGTCCGACAGTGTCGTAACCGACAAGTTCAGAACCCTTCTTCGAACGAAACTTCCAGCATCGTCCTTTGCACTTGGGACAAGGATCTTCTGCTAGCTTCTTGCCCAAGGCGGTTTCCCAGAACCGTTGAAGATTACACGATTCGCAGATGACCCAAAATCCACTTGGACGTTTCATTGTGGTCGGTATTCGACGCGAGACACACTGAGCATAAGGTGGCTTGCGACAAACTCGTGTAAGACATTGCGAATGATCACAAGATCCTCAGCAGTACCTGCGATGAATAACAGAGGATAGCACTCTGGATAACATAGCGGTGCCGTCTTTGGCTTATGACGCGTGTAGATTTTCGTGATCACGTTGTCCTCAACTTAACAAATTCTCTTGCCACAGAGTCTCGTAGTTCGTAACCCGGTGTGCCGTAAGGAGGTATGCGAGCGGAGGGAGTCGAACCCACACGAGGTTTGGAGCCTCTCGGGATTTTAAGTCCCGTGCGTCTGCCAGTTTCGCCACGCTCGCTCATTCTTCAAGCTCCGTAGTCTTAACAACCGCAACAGAAAACCCGCCTCTAAGTGTTGAGTTGATCGTTGCCGCTAGAGTGTTGGCACGTTCCTCATCGCCGTAAGCCACAATGATCTCTGATGGGTCATCCTGTGTTTCTATCACAACGATGAAGATTCGTGTCGCGAAATTCTTAGTTGTCATGCCTTAGCCAACCGATCGACAGGACGTAGCGGGTTCCCTTCTTGATCTCACTGACACGATGAAGCGTGATATCAGGCCGAAACAGGACTACTCGGCGGCCGACGTGCCAGGTTCGACTATTTGAGTAGTAGAAGAACCCACCCTCGATGGCTTTCTTTAGAACGATGTTTAGGCGGAAGTGGCGCCAGCCAGTGGCAACGGGATCCTTGTGACTTGGAACCATCGCTCCTGATGGATACTTCAGGATGTAGCAGTCGAACTTCAACCGCTGAGATTCGAGCAGCTTCAACTTAAAGTAACCGGTGCCCTGCCGGCCAGGTTGCCAACGAATCACTTATCCTCCCACAGGCACGCTTCCCAAGACAGCTGTGTCATTTGATCTCTTTCATCGCCAGAACCTCTTTGACTCAGCGTGGGACTTCCAGGGACACGACGTGCAGTAGAGCTGGTAGGTATCAGGCGTTGGGAAGCGCGTCTTGATGATGTGACGATGCGTCTTGTTGTCCTCAAGTTTTTGAATGTGATAGACGCACAATAAAACTACGACTATCATAAACGCAGACCACAGATACGCACCTAAAATGGCATTGAGACCACACAACACCGCGGCCAGTCCGGCGGCGAGATAATAGGGAGTACTCATGTGTCCATCCGCTTTCGTATCGTGATGAACGCCTTGTCGGGCTTCATCTCACGACGATGCATCTTGTGAAAGGTCTTCAGTCGACGTTTGGCCTCGCGTGGTGTCATCACCGATTCGATCAGCCACAACAGTTCCTCGACGGCCTCATGGGCGTCACCCATGTTCTCGATGAGTGACCAGCCACCGTCTTTGCCGCGAATGTGATTGTAACTACCGGCCATTTTCAACCTCCACCATAACGATGACGTCACGTTCATGTGTCTTCGTGTCAAATTCCCACTTAATTCCTGTGACTGTGTACGGGTATCCATCGATGATAACTTGCTCACCAACATACGGCACGAACGCCGTCTTTGTAGTCATTAGTACATCATCTGACTCAAAGCGAAGCCTAACCACCTTCATTCGGATCTCGGCCATTTAAACTCCTTAGTGTCAGGATCACCGTCACACGTGTGGTTCTTGGGACAACAGAACGTAAAGCCGTGTTCATCGATGGGAACGTTTGGACACGGTGGGTAATCAGGATTTGCGAGGTCAGCCTTCATCCAGTGACCCTGCTGGCTCGACGGTCGACCACAGTGCGCGCAGAAGTACTGGCTCATCTCACCAGTCCCCACTAGATCCTCCGCCACCGGAGTCACCACCTGAAAAGCCGCTACTTGAGTCGGAAGGTACTTCCGTAGGTGAGGATGACTCAGGTACGGACAATGATGGTTCGGAAACAAAACCTGCGTCGTAAAGCTTACGATGAGAGTCAGCTAGTTCGTCAAACGTTGACACCGACATCATAGGACGTGATTGTTCTTGCGGTAGTTCAACTCGCTGTATCTCAGGTTCGGTCGGAGTGCGTCCGGTAATGGTATGACACCACGCGCCGTCCCCAGAGATGTCATGTTGATACATCCGGCGACCACAGTTTCGACAGATGCTCAGGTTGTCAACACTGGGCTGGAACCGTGGTCGGTTGCTGGCAGCCTTCGGAGGTGAGGGTGGAGACAACACCGGATACTTGCACCTCTGTCCGGGAGACAGAGTGTGTTGACCGACACACTGGCGCACTAGACAAAAGCACCACTCATCTTTCGGAGGTGGCACGTGCGCGGGTCGTCTTCGCCAGTGACGAAACCAGTTGAACCCCTTCATCGCTTCCTCCTAATGATCGGGTGATCACTTTTCCTCACGAGGGTCGACGAGAACGGTATGTCTTCCACGAGAATTTCATCTGTGATGTGCCACGTCGCACTTGGTGTGTCGGTAACTCTATCCACAAACATACCTCGCTTGGCCTTCTTAATGGCCGATGCAGGATTGGTGTCGATCACCGTATGTTTCGCAAAGACGGTGTACACCTCGATGATCGTGTAGCGAGTGAGAGGCTTCATCATTTCTTAACCACCGAATGTCACACCTTGCCCATACTTCCACTCCCAGTTGATACAGTCACCGCCGTCTGTGATGATCACACGAACGGTCGTTCCCAGCTGGCCGCCAACGCTTAACACAAGGCCCATGGCAACATCCACCGCCTTCTCTGCCGAGACGAAGCGTTGAACCTCCTCGGTTGAGCCATCTACGAACCACTGATAGACCGAGAACTCATGCTTCACTTAAGCCTTCTTGAGCTTATTGATAACGTCAATGATGAGTTCACCGATGACCTCGCGCTGTGAGCTGTTGAAGCCCACGGTCACAAGTGCGTTACCGTTCGAGTCACGAATGAACTCGTCATCTGGACCGAACATCTTCCACCTCCAGGGACGTGGATGATTCTCAAACAGTGTCTTGATGTACTTGTCGTTCACTTTGTCTCTCCGAAGCTTTGCACCGCCGCGTTGATGACATGCTCTGGAACCACCCACTCGAACATCGTCGTAGGGTCGTTCAGCTCACGAACTTTGCAGGCGATCAAACCGTTGTCAAGTGGAAACGGATATGAGATAAGCTCAAGTCGCTCACCCATAAGCATCATCTGTGCGTGAGGCTTATAGCCCGCGCGACGTAGAATGTTGCACATGTTGAGGGCACTCACTCTGACCTCCGTAGTAGCCAAACGGCTAGCAACCCGAGGATGAAGATAACAACGTAACGTGGCCAGAACTCTATGAATAGCCGGGTCTCTGTCAGGTCGGGGTTGCTGAACCGCGTGACGAGACCGATCACAAAGATGGCGATGATACAGAGCCAAAGAAGTGCGATCTTCACTTCTCGACCTTTTCTTTCTTCATCAACAACGGATAGTTATGTGGCCAGTCCATCAACACCGATGCGTTACCGTGATCGCCCTCACGAACGGTTTTGACCTGTGCTAATGTGAAGGCCTGACCGTAGTAGGCCGTGCCCTCGTTCTTCCATGTTGGGTCGACAACGGTCCCGTCGGCCGTCACACACCAAGCGTGATGAACGGTGATGAACCGTGAGGCAAAACCTTCGACGTAACGAAGTGTCTTGTGCCGCCGTTCGGCGAGCTCATATGCGTTATCGAAACAGAATTTTGACTCCATCGGGTCAACGCCTCGAGGTAGAGCCTTAGGTGGCGGATTCCACAACCGGCCATACTTAAGAACGTATTCCTCGAGTGCATACATGTCGTCGCTACCTAGAGCGATATGGCGCCTTCGAAGCTCTGTTATGCCGGTGAGATACTTGATGAGGTCGGCCGAGTCGCTCATAAGAACGGCTTTCTCTTGGCCGCACTGGCAGAGATCTTGTTACCGGCGGCGATGTTTCGACCCCGACGATTACGCGCGGGATCGACCTGTGCCTCGGCGATGCTGGTTCTCGGGTTGAGAACTAGACGGGTGTTAGCCCGCGTTGACAAACGGTCGACACTCATGCCGCCGCCGTTCGCGTGATAACCTTGCCGACTGTTGAAGCGGCCCTTCTTCACTTGACCACCTCTAGCGCGGCCTTGAGAGCCGGTGACTCTTCAGCGTTCGTGTTGAAGTAGCCAACGAGCACGGCCTTCGACTCGGTCTCGGTGTAGCTGCTGCCCATGTCGTCGATATAAGTGTCGGCGGGTGCGTCATAGAGCAGGAACTTCCACTTGCCAGCGAAGCTGGGAAAGTTGCTCTTTGCGTTGCTGATGGCCTTCTTAGCCGTGATGTCCTTGCCCCAGCAGTGTGGGCCGACCGCAAAATACTTGCGGCCTTCGACCAACGGCGGGAGTGCGTTCATCGTCTTTATCGTGGTGTGTAGCATCTGTCTCCTTGCTATAGGTCGACGTTATGTCGACCTAAGAACTAGTGTACTCCAGGTTTTAAACTATGTCAACAGTTTTCTCACCATCAACCCAGGGTGGTCACGGTGAAAGTCTTCCTCCGAGTACTGATGCACGTGCAGCTTCATGCAGGTGTTGTCACCGCAGCGGTAAACGGTCTGCTCTCCGGACACGGTGTTGGTACTAACAAACACGATGCGCACAAAGGCGTCGCAGCAAGGAGAGCGATGAGTCTTTTCGTTGAACTTAGGCATAATGCAATGTCAATTCATGTTACTAGCGTACACTAAGTTTTAAACATTGTCAACAGGAAACTGTGTGAATACCTGTGAAATTTCAGTGCTTGGAAGCTCATTAGATGAGCTTTTAAGACTGCCTATGATAGTTACTATCTCCCATTTTCGGGTCCTTTAGAAGCCGTGTGAAAGTTGTTGACATTTAGTTTAAAACTGATGTAGTATAGAAGTATGAAGAGAATGCCGGGCCTCGCGGCCCACATCAATCAAGACCTCGACCGCTACTCGCGACCCGTCAAGATCTTTTGAGCGGTGCGCGTCGCCTTCGGTCCGAAGGTGCCCAACGGTTTTCTACCAGTCTTCAGTGTTGACACCGAGGATGAGGCGAGAGAGCTCATCACACTGTGTTGTCCGCTCGACCACGCCGGTAAACCCTACGCACGTGAACTCGCACGAGAACAGACACTTGAGAACCTCGAACGGTTCAGCGACAAGCTCGCACAAGGCTACGAGATCATGAAGAAGCGGCGTTGACATTCGTTTAAAACTGGTGTAGTATAGAGATATGACAAATGACAGTGACGAGATTGCGGCGGCCGGTTCTGGCCTCTGGTCGGTCCGCTTCAACGACAGCACACCCGTGAAGATTCGGGTTCCTCGTGGTTCAAACCTACGTGAGGTTATCGAACGTCGGTGGCCCGGTATCTCGAACTCCTCGGTTGCCATCAGTGCAGATCCGCTATGAACATCAGCGGCCTCAAGAGTCTCGATAAGATCGGTGAGAGCCCGAAGGTCCACAGCGTCGAGAAGAGTGGAAATGATATCCTCGTCTTTCTTGAGCCCGGCTGGTCCTCGACCACCGGTGATCACACACTTCGCGCCGACAACATCAAGGACATTTGGACGGCGTTCCGACACGACATCAAGCGATGTGATTGTCCCGTATGTGACGTTGTGGATCACCCAGGTGAACCGAGAGCTGGGTCGTGGTCGGGACCACCGAGTGGTCAACCGATCGCAGGTGACATCATACGTGAGTTTCCTGTCACAAAGGATGTGTCGCTTATAACGTCCATCGACGTTAACAACCCACTCACCTGCAAGCCCAAGGGTAAGTCTCCGAACGACTACGGTCACGTCTGGGACGGCGGCGGTTCCGAGACTAGTTACAAGGAACTCAAGGAAGGCGACCCGTGCATGTGTGGCATGAAGCGCTGGACGCTTCCAGCCAATACGAACGACCGACGCTGCACTCCGATGGACCACTGCTTCCCATCGCCGCCAGGTGGCACCGTACCTAAGGGTACCGTTTGTTACTGCGGTAAGCGTAAGTGGGGCGTCGAATCCAAGAAGAAGACCAAGCGAACGCTTCAAGACGAAGATGGTCACCAGTTCACCGCTTGATGAGGAGGATTACTAGCTATGCCTAAGGCCCAGGAGTTCATTCCCTTCCCGTGTCCGTACTGTGGTGTAACGGTTGAGGCCGGAGATAAGCACGCCGAGGTGATCACTCGTAAGAACCTCCGCGGTATGCCGACCGTTATCGTCACGTGCATATTGACCCGAACGTTTGGCCTACAGTTGAAGACCGTGGAGAAACTGATGAATGACGTCTAGTGGTCAAGCATGTGTGCTCATACTGGTTCGTCGTCACACCTGATAATAAAGGTATCGTTTATCACGTTCCCGCCTTGAGCGCCAAGCAGGCGTATCAACGCGCGGGCCGCGTCCTCGGTACACCGGCATACACACGAAAGCAAATGTTATTGTCGGGTTTCCGCGCGGTCAAGTTGGACCTCATCGAGGTGTTTGCGAATGAGGTGGAGGTCGGATGAGAACTGACATTCCACACCCTGAGCTGTTTACCTGTGGTGTGAACGTCCTGCTACTTATGCGACGTGCCAAGGAAGGTGGTTCGGCTAAGACGGACCGTTCCGCAAACATGAAGCGTGTTGTAAGTGGTCCCGAACAGTTCAATGATGCGCTCATTGAAATGCGTGAACGCTGGACCGAACCGTTTAGGATTTATTCAACTGTCACGCCACGCGACGTTGACAAGGCCATTCAGCTGTTCAAGTATCGACAGCTGGATGCCTCATTCGCGGGTGAGGATGTTGAACGCGGCTTCTACGTGGATGTTAAGAACCGGTGGATCTCTTGCTTAAAGGACCCGAAGGCTGCCATGCGGAAAGACTTCTTGTTCGACATCGACAGTGACACCGAAAATCGTAGTAACATCATCACAGAGATCGAACAAAAGTGTGAGGTACTTGACGCCTATTACACCAAGAACGGACGTCATTACATCACACGCCCATTCAACCCAGCGCTGTTAACAGAACCGGGAAGTCAAGCGACCCTTCACAAGAACGCACTTATGTTGTGGAGTTATTAGTTTCATGTGCGACAAGCATCCACAGATAGGTTCGATTAAGATCTGTCCCGCGTGCACGCTCCTCGACAACCTCGAGCGTTCAAAGGCCGCGTTCACCGCGGGCTGGAATGCCCAGCGTCGGGTGCACACCCACGACTGGGGACCACCGCCACCTGATACCGCCGAGGAGGCGTTCGCGCAGTTTGAGAAGGGTTACCGGCAGGTGTACCCGAAGAAACGAACATGACCTTTCAAGCCTGGGTATGCGAGAGTTGCCGAAATCCTCATAGAACACGTTCACGCATCTGGAACTGCCCAGGATGCGATAAGGAATGTTGTGAGTTATGCTTCCGTATATTTGCTCACTGTCGTTCATGTGCAATGGGTAAATCAGAAGAAGAGCTACGACTAGCCGCAAACGCAAAAGGTTGGGACTTTACATGAAATACATCTTCCTCGACGTTGACGGCGTGCTCAACAGCTCGGAGCGTTGGGACGATTGTCATCTAGTCTCACAGGATCGCCTTTCGAAGATCGACGATCGCGCGGTCTTTCGATTGCTTAAGATCGTTGAGCAGACCGGTGCCGTCTGTGTAATCTCTTCCACGTGGCGGCTGTATGACGACATGCTAACCGGATTGTGTGAGACGTTGTTCGAGGTCGGGATCGACGTTGTGGGTTACACGTCTGACCTGCGTGAGATCCACCACGGTCAGGGCACTGATAGGTCACGCGCCCATGAGATACGCAAGTGGTTAATTGAGAGTGGTGACTGTGAGGCCTTCGTGATCATCGATGATGACCTCGATGCGCGTATCGAAGATCACTACGTCGGCACCATGTTTGAGACGGGCCTGCTTGACCAGCACATCGAACGTGCGATAAGGATACTCAATATGTAACCCAGTGTTGGTTGCAACCCCAACCGACCTGTGGTATATTGGTACCGCTGGGGTTGGTAGTAGCCGGCCAGCTACCTACCTTAGCGCAGGTGCGTACTCACCTGCGGCCCCAGCCCTTCCCAACGGAGTACGCCGTGCATGTTCGAGACGATCGAGCAATAACCCGCGTGTCAAAGCTGGACGTCTCGTGAACGTAGGCGAGGCTGCCGCTCTCTATATCTCTCGTGGTTGGCCGGTCATCCCTCTCAAACCCGGCACCAAGAAACTGGTAGACGAGGGCTTCGACATGAAGTCCCGCCTCCGCTTCACTCCCACAGAGTTTCAAGAAGACGACAATATCGGAATCCGAAGCGTGGCCGAGGATCCTGATGGTGGTATTCCCGTCGTGATCTCCGACGCGGACTGCGAGGAGGCCGAAGCTCTTGCCTCTCACTTCCTACCCAAGACAGGCGCCATCTGGGGTCGCGCGTCTCGCCCGCGTTCCAAGCGTCTGTATCACGCAGCGGGCATCGAGAAGACGATCGCCTTTAAGGATACGCAGACCAACAAGACGTTTCTCGAGCTGCGGTCAAACCATCAAGATATGGCCCCGCCATCCGTCCACCCAGACGGAGAAACCTTAGCTTGGGCAGAGCTCGGACAAGCACCAACCCTGCTCTCTGACGTGCTAATACGCCGTCACCGTCTCCTCGGCACGTGTTGCATGGTCGCACGATACTACGCACAACCGGGAGCGCGTCACGAGTGGGGCTTGGCGCTATCTGGTCTCTTAAAGCAACTAACACTCACCGAGGATGAGGCCTCCGAGGTCGTTGAACAAGCAGCGAGATATGCCGGCGATGGGAAGACCGGTGACCGCCTTACCGAGGTTCGGTCAACCTACTCCAAAGGTGAGGATGATCCCGTCGCCGGCGCCAAGCGTCTGGTTGATCTGAGTTCCAAACAGTTCGTTACGACGTTACGAAAGATCTGGGGTGGGGTCGAGTCGGCCGAGGCCGCCAAGCACATCGAAGACCTGAACAAACGACACGCCGTCTTGTTCCAACAGTCGGGCGACCTGCTGGTGCTGAGTGAGGACATTGAGGACAATCGCCCACTGTTGCGTTTCTCGAAGCCGTCGGTGATGGATCTGCTCTATCCTCAGATGATACAAGCCGGTCAGAGGTTGAACGGTGACCCCATCTACAAGTCGCTGGGTACCGTCTGGCTCAAGCACTCCAAGCGTCGCGCTTACGACGGGATCGAGCTCTGTCCCAACGGTTCTGCCGGAAACAGGGGCTACTACAACATGTGGCGTGGCTGGGCCGTGCAGCCCAAGAAGGGTGAGTGGCCGTTGTTTCGCGAGCAGATCGACCTGATCGCCGATCACAACCCAGAGCACGCGGCCTACATCATCGCCTGGATGGCCGAGACCGTGCAGCATCCGAATCTTCCTATCGGTATTAGTCTCGCGTTTCGAGGTCAGACGGGCACGGGTAAGTCCACCTTTGCAAAGTGGTTCGGTGCGTTGTTCGGCCATCACTTCCTCCACCTTGACTCCGAGTCGCGCTTGCTGGGACGCTTCAACGCTCACTTGCACAACGCGATACTGGTCTTTGCAGATGAGGCCGTCTGGGCCGGAGGCAAGCAGGGACTCGGCGCGCTCAAGCGTATGGTGACCGAGGACACGCTTGCTATCGAGCGTAAGGGTATCGACACCATCTCTGTCAAGAACATGATACACATGCTCGTGGCGAGTAACGAGGACTGGTTTGTGCCAGCCGGGTTCGACGACCGGCGCTTCGCGATCTTCAAGGTCTCAAACAGGCGTAAAAACGACTCGGACTTCTTCGCGGCGGTACGCAAGGAGCTGTTCGAGCGCGGTGGGTTAGGTGCCATGCTCTATGATCTGCTTGAGCACAAGACGAATATCGACCTGAAAAAGATCCCGTCGACCGAGGAACGTGACGCGCAGAAGATGTTTACCCTGTCCCCAATCGATGAGTGGTGGCAGGAGGTGTTGAACGACGGGGATCTCTGGATACCAGAACAACGATACGTAAGCACGAACATCGAGGAAGAACTACCTACATGGGATGAGTTTAAGGTTGACCGTGACGCGTTATACGACGCGTATGCGGTGACTGTTGAACGCGCGAACCGTAGATTTACACTCGGGTCACGTGGTGCGTTAGGTCGATCACTGCGAAAGTTGCTGCCCGAACCGTATCCTAAGAGCGTGCAGCCATCAGCAACGAAGACAGATCCCGGGCGACGGCGCTTCTGGGTGATACCAGAGTTGAAAATTTGTCGCAAATTTTATGAAAAGAGCCACGGCGTTATCAAGTGGGACGCAGTGTACGAAACTGGCACACAAGCGAAACTTCCGGGTGTGGGTCCTTTCAACTGAGGAAAAATTACTTGTTCTAACCGTTCCGAGTGTTCTGGGTGGGATATGTAACAGCGTGTTGGTCGGTTTTCATTTTTGAACATCGAGGTAGTTAAGTCATTTCTAGTGAGTGTCAGTGTCATCTGGAACAAGCAATAGGTGTTCAATTCCGAAAAAGTTTCTTACTTGTTCGCATTACTTGTTCATTGTAAGTTGTTGATTTTTTAATACTTTATCCAATTTCAGAACAGACAGAACAACTAGAACAAGTATATTTATGATTTGCTATAGTAAAACTAAGCGACTCGCTACTTTTCCAATTGATTTAGAAACGATTTTTTCTTGTTCTTGTTCCAAGCGTTTCCTCGAGAGTGCTTGTGGGAGAAGGAGAGTGTTAAGGATTGGTTGAAGAGAAGATTTAGCAGAAATAAATATTGCAATGCGTGGCTAAGCGTGATACAATCTAATTGCGGTAAGTATGGCCTGGTCTGAGCAGCTTCAACCACCTCCTACACCAGAGACGGCACGTGTGGACCACAAGCCCGGCACACAGAGCCTCGGGAGACGTCAGTGCACTGGGACAGCAAAGAACGGCGAACGCTGCAGACGTCCACCCCATCGCGGTGGCACGTGCTGCATCTTGCACGGTGGCGGGTCGCCGCTCGCGAAAATGGCAGCCCAGCGCATGCTGATGAGTATGGTCGAGCCTGCGGCCGCGATACTGATGCTCGCGGTGACACGGTGCGAACACGAGTGGATCACGCCAGAGAACGAAGACGGCTCACCCAATACTAAAGGCAAGTTCCTGATGTGTATGGTGCACGAGGCCGACGGCTGTCCCGAGTGGTCGGTGCGTGTTGCGGCGGCCAAGTCCCTACTCTCACGTGCTGGGTTCGGTGAGCAGGCAAAGATGACCATCTCCACCGATCACGACAACCTCGAAAGTCTCGACAACGTGTCGCTGGCTAACGAGCTCGAGAAGCTGTCTCATGACCTGCGTGCCAACGCACGCAACACAATTGACGTCACGCCTGAAATTCACTTACGTGACGAAGATGGTCACGAGTTTTCGATTGACTCCGAAGGCATTACGATCCAAGGTTAGTGAATGAATGACGCCGTGCACGATTAACTATGGGCGTTGTTTCCACAAGTACTCGAATCTGAGCTAACTCACGAGGAAAAGCTCGCACGCTACACCCGCCTCACTGCGGAGGCGAAGAAGCGTCTGTGGGCGCGTGATCCGGTCGCGTGGGCCACCGAAAAGCTAGGTGATACGTTGTGGAGCGGGCAGGCTGACATCCTACGCTCTGTCGCCCAGCACCGTCGCACGGCCGCGAGAACGTGCCATGAGATTGGGAAGTCCTATGACGCTGGTCTCGCGGCTGGTTGGTGGATTGACACCCACAAGGCAGGTGAGGCGTTCGTCGTCACAACAGCTCCCACAGGTCCTCAGGTTCAGGTCATCCTCTGGAAGGAGATCGGTCGCGTGTTCGCACGCGGCAACCTCAAGGGACGCATCAATCAGGTCGAGTGGCTCATTGAAGTAAACGGCCGCGAGGAGATCGTGGCACTAGGTCGCAAGCCCTCCGACTATTCTCCCACTGCGTTTCAGGGTATCCACGCTCCTTACGTCCTCGTGATCGTAGATGAGGCCAACGGTGTGCGTGGGATGCTGTGGGAGGCCGCAGATTCCCTCATTGCGAACGACGGCTCGAAGATCCTCGCCATCGGAAATCCTGATGACCCCACAGGAGAGTTTCACGATCACTGTAAGCCCGGGAGTGGCTGGAATGTCATAGGTATAGGTGCGTTCGACTCGCCCAACTTTACGGGTGAGACCATGCCTCGTCACATCCTACGTCAGCTCATCGGCAAGACATACGTGGAAGAGAAGCGACGCAAGTGGGCGCCGCGTTGGTTCTGGGTCAACGAGACAGGAAAACGCGTGAGTAGTGAGGAAGGCATACGCTGCGTTCCTCCTGAGGGTGTCAAGCCAGAGGACACGAACCCTCTGTGGCAGTCGAAGATCCTCGGCCTGTTTCCTGAGAAGACCGAGGCAGGCGGCCTGATTCCCATCACGTGGATCGTGAGTGCGCAGCAGCGGAACCTTTCCACGGAGGGCGAGAATCACCTAGGTGTTGACGTGGGAGCCGGCGGAGATGAGTCCTCGGTTTGTCACCGACTTGGGAGCGTCTATCGCATCCGCCGCACGGACACTGACCCTGACACTATGTCACAGTGTGGGAAGGTCATTCACGACCTCCGCGAGACGAAAGCCAGCCACGCGAAGATCGACAAGATCGGTATCGGGTGGGGTATCGTCAACCGCGGGCAGGAGGTCAAGAAGGAGCTCGAAGCCAAGCTCGATGACAAGGGCCAGCCAACACTTGTGCCGTGGGAGTTCGTGGGCGTTAACGTAGGTGAGGGCGCGGTTGAAGACGATGCCACGAGCGACGATCGTTTCTTAAACCTAAAGGCTCAACTGTGGTGGAACGTGCGGGACCTGTTTGAGCGTGGGGATATTGACATCGACCCAGATGATGAGGATCTCGCGGGTGAGCTCGTCGGCATTCGTTATGAACGAATGTCAAACGGGAAGATCAAGATTAGTGACAAGCGCAAGGACGCACAGGGTAAACCTCTCCCATCACCGAACCGCGCCGAGTCACTCATGTTGGCGGCCGCCCCTGTCCCAAGAGAAAAGGTCTGGGAGGCCACGTGGTAAGACAGTGTTGCGTAACACATTGCACAAGGCCCGTGACCTTTCGTGCGTATGACGCGTGGTTTTGTGTTAAACACTGGTCGTTAGATGTTGTGTGTATAGTGCGTGTTTCTCGACTGATGCTTAACACGTCTGTGGACGAAGAGTTGAGTACCTCGTGATAACCGAACAGCACATGCCTGTGCGGCCTGGCAGCAAGCCCGGAGAGTTTCGAGGAGAGGGACCTGGCCCGTTCCTCATACGTCGTGTTGATCGCCTGTGTCCCATGTGTGGACGTCAGATGTTCGTGTTCGAAGGTTTCACCGAACGTGTGATCATCAAACATCTCTGCACGAAACACGAAGGTTGTGCGATCGTCGAGGACATTCCAACCGGATTCGCGATCATCGGTTGTAAAGAGTGTAAGTGTAACTTCACGGAGCCGTCATGATCTTCGGCATACGACGTGACGTGGTCGCGATGGACGTATCTCAAGATCTAAACGGTGAGTTCTGGGAGGCTCCCATCTTAGCAGACGAGCCAACGCTCACCGTCTTCGGGATCGGTCTCCCGCGTGGATGGCTGATTCCTTGGTACATTCGTGTTACGACGATCAGACGACAGATACGTGGAGTCGGACGATGAAGGTTTCGCACCTCACATCCTACGGTAACAAGGATGGCGTTCCCACGGGACGTCAGTCGCTGTTCTTCATCTGCCCAGGCTGCAATGAGGAGCTACACGCGGCGACCGTTACATTACCAACGGTTGATGACGGTGGAGGTCGAGCGCAGTGGTCTTGGAACCGGAGTGAGGATAAACCAACGCTCACGCCCAGTCTTCTCATAACGTCCGCGCATGGTGACAAGAAGACGATCTGTCACAGCTTGGTGAACGAGGGTCAGATTCAGTTCCTCGGTGATTGCACACATGCGCTCGCCGGACAGACCGTGCCGCTTCCTCCGTGGCCCGACGGACATCTTGGAATCGGTGTGATAGACAAATGATCAAGGTCAAGAAGAGTCCGACGGCCGACACGCGAACCTGCGACTTTGCGAACGTGTCGAAGGAGACGCTGCTCGCGAGTTCGCATCAGCACATCGCTGATGTACGTGAGGCACTTCGTTTCTTTGGTTACCTCTTAACACAGGCAGGTGATCATCACGACACCGACAAGATCACCGACATCGATTCCTTTCACGTAGATTTCGTAACGGGTTTCAAACAGCAGAGCTGGTATGACCGTCATCGTAAGCTCAATCGACATCATCTTACCGCACCAGACGGTTGTCCCGTGGATGTCAATCTTATCGACGTGCTCGACTTCATCGCTGATTGTGTCATGGCAGGTATGGCACGTAGTGGCGCGGTGTACGAGCTAAAGCTCGGGCCTGAGATTCTACAGCGTGCGTTTGAGAACACGGTCGAACTTCTAAAGCAAGAGGTCGTCGTGGAGAATGAACATGACTGAAGAAACGATAAGCGAGTCTCAGCAGGTCGCCGAGTTTCGTGCGGCCGCGAGTCTGCTCATCGAGCGGATTCAGTGGATGCGTCAGCATGGGATCTCCTTTAAGGGAGAGCGCGATCTCTATGAGATCCTCGGCTATGAGCGTGTCATCACCGCGAAAGACTACCGGGACACGTATGCCCGAGGTGGTATCGCGGGACGCATCATCGACGCACTCCCAAAGGCGACCTGGCGCGGCGGGGTTGAGCTCATCGAGGATGAAGATCCTGAGAACGAGACTCCGTTTGAGAAGGCGTGGATGGATCTTGATAAGCGGCTCAACATCATACCCATGTTGCAGCGTGCCGACATCCTCGCAGGACAGGGTCGCTACGCGGTGCTCCTGTTAGGCGGCCCGGGTGAGCTCGACACGCCGATGCCGAAGTCCCGGCCTGAGAAGTTGATATACGTCTCGCCGTTCGCGGAGGATGACGCGCTAATCACCGAGTGGTGTACCGATTCGGCGGACCCGCGGTTCGGCTTGCCGAACAAGTACATGCTCCGCCGTATGGACGTGACGTCACAGAACTTCACAAAGAACTGTCACTGGTCACGGGTCATACACATCGCCGAGGATTGCCTTGACAATGATGTGTATGGTATGCCACAACTCGAGCGTGTGTGGAATCTGCTACACGACCTCGAGAAGGTGACGGGCGGTGGTGCTGAGGCGTTCTGGTTACGCGCGAACCAAGGCCTGCAGCTCGACGTGGACAAGGACATGGACCTCAAGCCCGAGGCTAAGGCCGCGTTGGCTGATGAGGTCGAGCAGTATCGTCACAACATCTCTCGTGTCATGAAGACGCGTGGTGTCACTCCTAAGGTGTTGGGATCCGACGTTGCGAACTTTGCGAATCCAGCCGATGCCATCCTCACACAGATCGCAGGATCAAAGTCGATACCCAAGCGCATTCTGACCGGTAGTGAAATGGGTCAGCTGGCGTCCTCGCAAGATCGTGATAACTGGAAGGATCAGATCAACGGACGTCAAACCAGTTACGCAGGCCCATTCATCGTGCGTCGTCTGGTCGATCGCCTTATCGAGTTTGGCTTCTTACCAAAACCTGGTGCGAAGGCCGTTGTCTCGGCGAAGAAGACGTTCGTCGCCGGTAAACCTAAGAAGGTTGAGGGTGAGGAAGAGAAGCCTGAGGTCAAGGTTGAGGCGAAGATTGGTCTTAAGGCGGCGGCCAAGATTGGCCCAGTTGACGTTGAAAAAGCTAAGAAAGATGGCCTTGAGTCCAAGGTCATTGAGGATGACGCTAAGAAGGAAGACATTGAGGATCCTGACGCGGAGGACGAGGACGTTGAGGATGTTGCCGCAGCGGCTGACTATGAGGTTCGTTGGGCACACATTCAGACACTGACAGAGGAGGAGAAGTCAGATGGCGCCTCAAAGTGGGCTGGTACTAAGACAGATGAGGGACAGGTCTTCACACGTTCTGAAATTCGTGATAAGTGGTATCAGCTGCCACCTCTCACCGACGAACAGCTAGCCGAAATGGCGGCCTCCGCGGCTGCGAACGCGCCCCAGGTCCCGATGCTCGATGAGAACGGACAGCCAATGCTCGACGAGAACGGACAGCCCATCATGCAGCCGGCGCCTGTTCCTGGCGCGGTTCCTATGCCGGGAGCGGTACCTGGCGCTCCTACGCCTGGCGCTCCTATCACACAACAGATCGACCAGCTACTCGCGGAAGCTATGCCTGAGGAAGAGGAAGACCCGAAGAAAAAGTTTCCGTTCAAGGCCGCCGGCGGTGATGGTAGCGGAGTCATAGGTCACAATACTTGGAAGGGTAGTGCCGGTGCCGCGAGGTCAGGTGTGCCTGGAAAAGGTGGCGCGGGTAAGGGTGTGGCGTTTAGCGGTAGGGCTCCGGCTCCGGGTAACGCTAGCGTTCCTCACACGACTCCTGAAGCAGCACAGCAAACATTCGAGTCGGCCGCCAACCACCTTGTGTCTCGAGGCTTTAAGATCGGTCCGTTGACCCGAGGCAACGGCAACGAAACACGTGCGGCCTTTACACAGGGAAGGGTGACGGGAACCATCACGCTCACCGCTAACAACACGGTGACCGTTGCACTAAATAATAGACCAGGGGCACCCGCACCGCGAACCTTTGGTAAGGGACGTATCGCCGATGCGTTCGTGGGTGAGACGATACTCACTCTCCTTCAAGAACGTAAGTTCTCTTCCACGCAGGTGAATCTTCCGCCCACGCTCGCGGCCAAGATCAAGAAGATCGGGCTGCAGATCGCAGATGAGGACCTGGCAGATGACGGACGTGAAGATAAGCCACACGTGACGGTCAAGTATGGTCTTCATACCGAGGACGTCGAGGACGTCGAACGAATCCTGAGCGACGCTCATCCTATCGAGCTGACGCTCGGACCGCTGGCACTGTTCAAGCACGATGACTATGATGTCCTGTTCGCAACCGTGACTAGCCCTTATCTTCACGAGCTTAACGCATTGATCTCTGACCGACTACAGGTCACCGACACGCATCCTCGTTACTCACCACACGCGACGATCGCGTATCTGAAGTCCGGGTTGGGAGAGGACTATCTAAATGATGATAGTCTAGTGGGTGAGACCGTTATCATCGACGAGGTGATGTTCTCGAACACCGACGAAGAGCACACTCCCATCCGGTTGCGTGGCGAACTTAAGGTAGCCAAGACTGTTGACTCTGAGCTTAGTGCGGATGAGCGACGTTTAGTCGATCACCTCGAGAGCCTATACGCCGCCGGTGAGGACCTAAACATCGTTCCAAGTGCCGACGGACGATTCACTGTCAATATAGCAGAGACTCACGTACCTGTTTCGCCACCTCCTCCCGTTCAACCCAACATCATCGTGCACCCACCTAACATCGTGGTGAACGTTCCCGCACAGGCCGCGCCTAACGTGACGGTGAACATGCCGAAGATGGGTGGAAAGAAGTTCACGTATGGACTCGTAGATGGAAAGATGCGACCAACGGGAACCGTCGAGGATGATGCAGATGGAGCCTGAGGAGGTTGACATCTCAAACGTCGCGCTGTTGCTGCGGATCATCGAACTTGAGAAGACGGTGAAGAACCTAAAGCGACAGCTGGCTGAGATCGAGCCGAAGGCCGATCACGCATATCTACACACCATACGTATCGGCGGAGGGAGTTGATGGGAAAGTATCGAAAGAAACCCGTCGTGATTGAGGCCGTGCAGTTTCTTCCTGGCGATGGTTATAAGCAGGGCGACCGCTTCGAGGCGCACGGCCTGATGCACGTGATACATGAAGGGAGACTCGGGCCGGTGCTCCTCATCGACACACTCGAGGGTGAGATGCAGGCCGGTTACGGTGACTGGATCATTAAAGGTGTGAAGGGTGAGATCTATCCGTGCAAGCCTGACATCTTTGAAGCAACCTATGAGGCGGTGGACGAGTGAGTCTAGTCCTCTTAAACCAAGGTGAGGTGTTCATCCTCGAGTGTCTCATCAACTCGGGTCTGACGTTGCACCTGTTCTGCAACGACATCGTGCCGCTCGAGGAAGACATCAGCGCGGTGTATGAGGAACCTGTCGGCGGTGGCTACGCGCCTAAAGCTCTCTTAGCCGGTGACTGGGTGATCTCACAGGGTGGGCCTAGTTTAATGGAACATCCACGTCAAGATTTTATCTTCACGGGAGTACCAACACCATCAACAGTCTACGGTTACTTTGTGAAAACGGTAGGTGGCATCGTGCTGTGGGCTGAACGTGGGCCAGCGTTTGTTGTGCAGCAGGCAACAGATGAGTATCGTGTTGTGCCAAAGTACACGCAGGACTAAACATGGAATACACTGTCATCGAATCGAAGGCGTGGTCGGGAGACTGGCGTGTCGAGTGCGTTGAGCCGAACGATGGTGCGGTTTCTGTCGTGACGTTCTCAGGATTTGATGCCGAGAAGCTCGCCAAGGAATACGCAAGTTGGAAGAATCGACAGATGATTAGGGCCGTGGATTAAGAATGATCCTTCTTACAAACGACACATCAGAGATTCGGCTGCTTACAGACTCCGATGCTCTTGTGCATGTTCAAGTGTCGTGGGTGGATAGATCTGGAGCCGTCATCACCTCTGGCGGTTTAAACACAAACATCAGTAGTGCGACGACTACGGTGATCGTTCCGTCACCCGATCCCGGCGTCGAGCGTAACGTTCAGACGATCGCGATCTCGAACGTTGATGCCGTTGACCCAAACGGTTGTAGCCCACTACACTTTGACGGAGCCATCGAGTCAGTATTACGTCCCAGGACAACTCTCGCCGCAGGTGAGAGTATGCAGTTCGTTGATGGTGATGGCTGGGCTGTGTATGCGGTCGGTGGTGCGAGGAAGATTAGTCTGACGACGATCGTCACAGACATGTCTGTCTCGCCTACCTCTGCACAGTTTAGTAC
>Ga0137314_1000045_pt1 | contig 45278 bp, 47 predicted proteins | sample EasRivERMZT199_2_FD_102289 | JGI IMG/M metagenome (GOLD analysis project Ga0137314, IMG submission 102289) | Soil microbial communities from meander-bound floodplain in the East River, Colorado, USA - East River MetaG ERMZT199_2 | ecosystem: Environmental > Terrestrial > Soil > Floodplain ... | reverse complement strand
CTACGTCGGCACCGCGGTCGTGGCCGGCGGCGCCGTCTCGATCGCGCCGGCGACCGCGAGCAACGTGCATGTCGGGCTGCCGTTCACCAGCGACCTCGAGACGCTCAACCTCGACACGCACGGCTCGGCGGTGCGGGACAAGTTCAAGCGGGTCGGCACCCTGACGCTGATCGTCGATCGCTCGAGCCGGACGTTCCAGGCCGGGCCGGACACGTCGAACCTGACGCGCTACGAAGTCAGCACGCTCGACCCGGCCGGCGACGAGCACACCGGCCACGTCGAGATGCAGCTCTCGGCGACGTTCAACGAGCACGGGCGGGTGTTCATCCGGCAGGATGAGCCGTTGCCGCTGATGGTGATCGGCGTGCTGCCGAACTTGATTGTGGGGGGCTGATGTCGAAACTCACGAGCATGAAACTGACGAAGGCGGATCGCCGGAAGCGCAACGAGGTATCGCCCTCGGCGATCACCGACGACGGCCCGGCCTACCCGTGGGGGCTGACGCTGAACCTGGACGAGACGATCCTCGCGAAGCTGAAGCTCGAGGCGCTCCCCAAGGCGGGCACGACGATGCTGATCGAGGCGCGGGTGCAGGTCGAATCGGTCAGCGTGCGCGACGACGCCGGCGGCGGCGAGCAACGCAGCTTGTCGCTCCAGATCACCGACCTCTGTCTCGAAGCCGACACCGACCGCGGCTCGGCGGCCGATCGGCTCTACAAGGCAAAGGGGTAAGCCGATGGCGGCGTTCACGTCCATCATGCTCGGGCTCGCGATCGGTGGCGCCGCCATCAAGGCGGTCGGCACGATCAAGAGCGGCAACGCCGCCGCCCGGCTCGGCACGGCGCAGCGCGAAGCGGCCGAGTCGCAGGCGGAGCTGTCCGACTTCAACGCCCAGGTGGCGACGCTGCAAGCCGAGGATGCGATCGTGCGCGGCCAGGACGAGGAGCAACGGTTCCGGACCCGCGTGCGCTCGGCGATCGGCGCGCAGCGGGCGGGCTTCGCCGCCGGCAACATCGACGTCAGCTCGGGCTCGGCGGTCGATGTCCAGGCCGACACCGCCTTCCTGGGGGAGATGGACGCGCTGACGATCCGCACCAATGCCGCGCGCGAGGCGTGGGGCTTCAAGGTGCAGGCGGAAGACTTGACCCGGCGCGGGCAGATCCAACGGAAAGAGGGCGCCATGTATGAGAAGGCCGGCAAGTCGGCGCGCACGGCGAGCCGCTTTGATACCGCCGGCTCGCTCGTCGGCACCGGCGCGTCGCTGCTGGAAGCCAAATACGGCATGGGCCGGAGGGGTAACTAAATGCCGGTCGTGCGACGCCAACGCGAGATCAGTCAGGCGCCGATTCCCGGTGTCCGCAAGACCGCCGCGGAGACGGCGCTCTCGCGCGGCGCCGGCGTCGAGCAAGCCAAGATGGGCCTCGGCGCGGCGATCGCGGACTTCGGGGAAACCGTCGCGCGCGTCGGCATCGCGAAGTTCGCGCAGCTCAAGCAGGCCGAGCGCGAGAAGGCTGACCAGGTCGCGGCGCTGGCGATCAGCAACTATTGGTCAAAGTTCGACGAGGATTACTTTCGCGACCCGGCCACCGGCGCGCTGAAGCGCGAGGGCAAGAACGCCCTGGGTATTCCGGAGGAGTTCGAGGAGGCGTTCACCAAGGCCAAGGGCATCGCCGACGCGATGGCGACGACCGACGAGCAGAAGATGGAGGCCGAGCGCATCGCGGGCCGCGCCTACCAGAACGGCTACGCGACGGCCCGCCGGCACACCTTCGGCCAGATGCAGGCATATGGCAAGGGCGAGCTGAACGCCAAGGTCAAGAACAGCGGCAACGCCGCGATCGTCAACGCGCACGATCCCGCCAGGGTCGCGATGGAGATCAGCGAGGGGGAGTTCGCGATTCGCCACACCGCGCCGCAATACGGCGCCGGCGCGGAGGAGATCGAGGAAATGGTCGGCGCGTTCAAGTCGAACACGATGGCGGGCGTCATCACCACGCTGATCACGGACGGCAACGACCTCGAGGCGCGGGTCTACTTCGAGGAGCACGACCAGGAGATCACCGAGGGCGCGGTGCGGAACCAGATCGGCGAGAAGGTGAAGCGCGCCACCACGAAGGCGAAGGGCGCCCGTGCCGCCGGCGAGATTTGGAAGGGGCTGGCGCCCGACGCCGCCGACGACATCTCGCCGATCTCGATCGACAAGATGGAGGCCGCCGCGCGCGAGAAGTGGGGCGACGACCAGGACGCGCTCGACGCGACGATCGACGCCCTGCGCTCACGGATGGCAGGCGTCCAGGCCGGCCGCAACCAGCGGCTCGACGCGCAAAGCGATGCGGTGTGGGGCTCGATCCGGAAGGGCGCCCGCCTGGAAGACCTCGAGCGGTCGCCGGCGTTCGTCAACTCGTCGGGCAAGGAGCAGCAGCGGGTCGCCGAATACTTCCGGCGCGAGCGCGAGCACACCGCGGCCCTGCGCGCGTCGGAGGAGAGCCGGGCGGCGTCGGCCGACTCGCGCGCGTATACCGCGGCGCAGCGCAAGGAGCAGCAGCTCGAGGACGCGACGTGGGAAGCGTTTCACGGCTACAACGATCCGGCCGTGCTGCGCTCGTTCAGCGAGGCCGACCTGCTCAGGGCGCTGCCCGAGCTGGGGATCGCGCACGTCAACCGCCTGATCGCCAAGCAGGCCGCGATCAAGCAGAGCGACGCCGCCTATCGCGCGGCGGTGATCGACGCCGACACCTTCAAGGACGTCGGCTATGCCGCCGGGATGACCTGGCTGTTCAAGCCGCGGAGCGACTGGAGTCCGACACAGCTCGCGCTGTCCGGCCGGCTGCAAGAGGAGGTCGAGAGCGAGATCGGCAAGGCGCAGGTGAAAGCCGGCGGGTATCTCAGCCGCGAGGACAAGAAGGCGATCGCGCATACCGTGCTCGACGCGCAGGCGCTCAAGCCCGGCTACGTGCCGGCGTGGATGGGGGGCGGCACCACGGTGCGGATCGTCGACGTGCCGGCGGATCACCGCGCGCGCATCACGCGATCGTTGCAGATGGCCGGCCAGCCGGTGACGCCGCAGGCGATCATCGACGCCTACATGCGCAGCCAACCGAAGTAACGCAATGGCGTTCCCGAACGACCCCGCCGTCGACGAGGAGCAGACCCCGGCCGCGCCGCGCCCGCTGGGGCCGGAGACGGCGGACCCCTACGATGCGATCGTCCGGCAGATGGCCGAGGACCGCGACACCCGGCTGCGGCAATCGGTCAAGGCGACCGGCACGACGACGCCCGATCGCGCGGCCGACGTGCGCCGGCTGGCCGAGCGTTACCAGGTCGCGCCGGACGTGGCGGAGCGCAACTACGACGAGCTGAAGCAGCGCGACGTCGTCGACCGCGCGCCGATCGCGAAGATCCAGGCCGAGACGCCGAAGCTGGCCGAGTGGCTGGCGACGCCCGCCAACGCGCAGCTCGTCGGCGACGACCTCGAGCCGCTCTATCAGCTCGCGAAAACCCTGGGCCGGCCGGGCGCGTTCATCCAGAAACAGATCACCAAGGTCGCGCGCGACATCTCGGCGGGCCTGAACGAAGGCATCGCCGCCGCGCTCGGCAGCGTCGATTGGGCGACGCGCGTGATGGCGCAGGAGACGCTCTCGCCCGAGCAGCGCGCGGCGCGGGTCGGCCAGGCGTTCCGGCCGTCCGAGATGGTCGGCGGCGGCTTCGGCACGCGATCGAGCGGCCGGCCGCGCCGGAGCGAAGCGCAGACCGCCGAGGAGGCGGCGCCGGTCCAAGCGATGCGGGTCGCGATGCAAGAGGTCGCCCAGGTCGCGCGCGGCGCCGCAGACCCCGACGCCTCGGGGCTCGAGAACGCGATCCATAGCGGCTTTGAGTCGGTCGGCATGATGATCCCTGGCCTGGCGGCGTCGATCGCCACCGGCACGCCGGGGCCGATGCTGGCGATCCTCGGCACGCAGACGTTTGGCGCCAGCTACAGCAAGCTCGACGACGCCGGCGTCGGCTTCGACAAGGCGACCACCTTCGCCATGATTGACGCCGCGGTCGAGGTCGGCACCGAATACTTCCCGGCCAAGTGGTTCTTCGCCGACGTCGGCAAGGGCGCGGGCCTCGCCAAGATCCTCTGGGGGCAGCTTGGCGGCGAAGTGCCGGGCGAGCTGGTTGCCTCGACGGCGCAAAGCCTCACCGAGTTCCTGGCGCTGCGCCCGACCGAGCCGCTCGCGACCTGGCGCGACGAGCTGCCCGGCGTGTGGCGCGACACCGTCGTCGCCACGATCACGATGGTCGGCGTGATGGGCGCGGTCGGCAAGGTGATGACGTCCGCCGGCACCCCCGCGGGCCGGGCGAAGCAGGCCGAGCGCGACCAGGCGTTCCTCGACACGCTCGGCAAGAACGTGACGGCGGTCAAGTCGATCGCGCGCAGTCCGGCCGAGATGGCGGCGCTCCTGAAGGAGCTGGGTGACGACGGCGTGGTCTATACGCCGCTCGCCTCGTTCGAGGCGTATTGGGACGGCAAGGGGCTCGACACCCCGCACGGGCGGGTCGAGGGCGCCGCGGCGGTTGCCGGCGAGCTGACAGGGCAGGCCGATGCGCTTGAGCGCGCGCGTCGGTCGGGAGAAGACCTCGAGATTCCGATCTCGGCGTATGCCGTGCAGCTCGCCGGCACCCCTCACCATACGTTCTTTGCCGGCGAGCTGCGGGTCAACGACCCCGACGTGATGACCGGCGCCGAGCTGACCGCCTACCGCGCGCAAACCTTGGCCGAGGCGACCGAACCGCTCGAGGAGCCGGCCGCGCCGGTGTCGAGTCCGGTGCGCCAGGCGACCGTGGCGAAGATCCAGGGCGCGCTGCTGGGCTCGAACATCGACGTGCCGGAGGGCGCCGCCGAGAGCTACGCGGACGTATTCGAGGCGCTGACGGCGGGCTTCAAGCAGGAAGGGCTCGACCCGGTCGAGACGCTCCGGCTCTATGGGTTTTTGGTCGTCGGCCCCAAAGGGCAGATGGCGGCCGAGCAGCCCCAGCCGTTCAGCGAGCGGCTCGAGGCGCTGCGGGCCAGGAAAGCAGCGGACGCCGCGGCAGCGCCCGCGGCCGGCACTGAGCCCGGCGCAGCACCCGCGGCTGCGCCGGGCGCGGAGGCTATCTCGACCGCACCAGGAGCCCCAGGAGCCCCGATCTCGGAAGACGAGGCGGAAGCCGCCCGAGCCGCCGCGACCGCCGCCAGCCTGACGCCTGACGGCCGGGCGGCCCTTGACGCCCAGGTCGCCGCAGACGACGCGCGGCGAGATGCCCGCGCGCTGGTGGAACCCTTCGAGCGCCCGGCGCATCTGGACCCCGAGGCGGTCAAGACGGGGCGCGCGCTCCAGGAGCGGCTGGCGGCCAACAAGGCGCCGGAGGCGCCGGCACCCAAGGCCGACACCCTTGACCAGCGCGCGGCGTTTGACCCCGACGCGCTCGCGGAGCTGATCCAGGGGGCGCCGGCGGACTTCGTGCCGACCGCGGTGTATCGCGGCGAGCAGGAGGACGGGATCGGCGGCACGGTGTCGCTCTACGACATCGTCGGCGGGCCTCGTGGGCGATCGACCGTGGGCGCCGACACCCTGCGCGAGCTGGGCATCCCGGTGCCGGCGCGGCCGGGCGACGTGCCGCCGGTCAGCCCGCTCGAGGTCGCCGCCGCGTCGATTCGCGACACCCTGCGCGGCACGCGCTCGCTTTACCAGGGGGAGATCGAAACCACCGAGAGCGCCGCGCCGCGGTTCTATTCGCGCCTCCTGCGCGCGGTCGCGTTCACGCCGATGCAGAGCGCGACGGGGCTGAAATGGAAAGGCGTGATCGCGAAGTGGTCGAAGCAGAAGCCGACGCCAACGCTGGGCGCGAGCTGGTCCGAGGGCATCAACCAGATGGAACTGGCGCTCACCAGCATCACCGATCTCGACGACGGCACGGTCTACACCAAACAGGACGTGCTGACCTACCTCGGCGCGCACGAGGCGTCCGTCAGCGAAGTGATCTTCGGCGACCCCGACAACCCGATCGCCGGCGCCCGCGACGACTCGAACGAATCGGAATGGGTGCAGGAGCGCGCCCAGGAGCTTTACGACGAGGCCGAGCGCGAGGAGCGCGACAACGCCTGGGAGAACTTCGAGAGCGAACTGCGCTACGAAGCCGAGGAAGAAACCGAGACGGTCGACGACCCCGACAACGCCGATGAGGAAATCGAAGTCACGACCTGGCGCATGGTCGCCTACCGGCGCAGCCGCGGGCGCGGCCGGCGCGAAGAACAGGATCGGCACGACGAGGTCTTCGAGAGCGAAGGCGACGCCGAGGACTGGCTCGACACCAGGGCCGGCCAGGAGTGGAAGGAAGGACTTGAAGACACCGAGCGCGAGAGCTGGATGGACAATTACGAGTCCGACGCCAGTTGGGGCGACGCCGAGAACGCCGCGCAGGAGGAATGGGATAACGACCACGACGACGACGCCGGCGACGGCAGCGAGGTGCATTACGAGCAATACCAGATCCCGCGCCCGTCGCGGCGCGAGGATGACACCTATCGCGAAGCGTTCATCTCGGCCAATGGGCAGCAATATCTGACGCCGCCGATCGAGCTGAAGCGGGCGACGCTCGAGCTGCGAACCCAGGCCGCCACCGAGGCCCGCATCGAGGCCGAGCAGCGGTATCAAAACACGCTGCGCGAGCTGGAGGCGCGTGACGCACGGGACGCCGAACGCCTCGCCGTCGCGGGTCCATTACGCGACGCCTTCGACAAAGCCAGCGCCGAGGAGAGCCAGGCGCGTGCACTCCAGTTCGCCCTGAATCGCGCGCCGACCTCCTGGCGGGACGGGCATTCACCCTACGACAACGTCAAGGATCCGATCGCGCGGGTGCGGTTCGCGATTCATGTCGCGTTCGTGCCGCTCGAGGGCGCGGAGGCCGAGGCGAATGCCGCGGCGCTCGCTCAAGTGGAAGTCGATCTCGCGCAGGCTGTGCACGAGATCCGCGTGCTCGAAATCGAACGCAACGAGACGGAAGTGCTGGGCGACGGCGGCACGGCTGACCAGCGATTCCTTGAATTAGACGATGTCTTGATCCCGACGCGGCGCCGCGACCGCACCAACCTCGAAGCCAAACTCGACGAGCTGCGGAAGGGCGGGCGGGGGCGGGCGATCAGGCTTTTTTTTATCGAGGAGATTCAGCCGCCGCAGCCCGACCAGCAAGAGAGAATGACACCGATCTACCGTGAGCACTGGCGGGAGATCGCGTTCAAGTGGGCGCTGAACTACGCCGCCGCGCACGGCTATGACGGGATCGCGTGGACAACCGGGCAGCAGCAGGTCGATCGCTACCCCTCGATCGCGCAGCTCGTGCACTCGATCGGCTGGGAGACGCTGCCGCGGAGCGGCCCCGACCCCCTGCGCGTGGTCATGGTCGACGTCAAGGACCGCGGCACGATCAAGATGCTCGTCAACGCGAAGACCGGCAAGATCGAGAACGCCGAAGGACCGAGCGCGACACATGAATGGGAAGGCCGGCACCTGGGGCAGGTCATCAGCGCCGAGCACGCCAAGACCATCCTCGCCGGCGAGGCCGGGACACTCACCGGCGACGCGCTCGAGATCGGCGGCCAGGGGCTCCGGCAGACCTACGACGTCGACTTCGTGAACGTCGTCAACAACCTGCCGGCGCTGCAACGCTTCCGCGAGCGAAAAGTGATCCCGAACAAGAAGGATCCGAGCAAGCGGCCCAAGGTGAAGTTTACCGGCAGCCTGGTGGGTTCGTTCGACATCGGCGCCGAGCGCGCGAGCTTTCACGTCGAGCAGAGCAGCGATCGGGTGCTGGATACGCGCATCGTCGTCGAGAACACGACCGGCCGACCGGGCGAGGCGGCCGGGATGCCAGAGGGCCAGTTCGAGACGCTGGCCGAGGCCGAGGCGTTCATCCAAGCGCGCGACGCCGCCGGCGGCACGCCGGGCTTCCTGCGCGTCCGCCCGCCAGGGCGAGCGCGCGCGCCGATCCTGGTGTGGGAAGACCCTGGGCCGAACGACCCCGACATCCTGCGCGGCACGTTCGACAGCGAGACGGAGGCGCATGTGTTTGTGGAGGAACAACCACAGGACGTGCAGAACCGGATCTACAAGACGGGCGGCAATGCGCTCCAGCAGCCGATGCGGAACGCCACGACCTATGACGTCATCCGCCGCGCTGACCGCGCCCGCACCAAGATCGCCACGTTCGCGACCGCCGAGGAGGCCGCCGCCGAGCTGACCCGGCGCCAGCAGGCTTACGACGTGCCGGTGCTCCAGCCAGGGCTCGAGTTCACGCCGGAGCTGAAGGAGGCCGTCAAGTCGATGTCGTTGTTCCAGGACGAGGACCGCGAGCCCCGCCTGATCATCCAGCACAACACCACCCCCGACAAGCTCCGGCACGCCGCGCGCCTGGGCGGCATTCCGGTGCCGTCGCTGGCGATCGCCAAGGTCGACGACACGGTCGTCGGGTTCGGCGAGATCACGCTGATCGGCAAGAAGGAGATGGCCGACCCCAAAGGCTACGCGAAGCCCAAGGTGTTCGGCGCCGACATCTACTCGCCGCGGTATCCGCAGGTGCAGTTCGCGCCCGACACCGCCGCGCTCAAGCGGCTCAACGCCATCCTGGCGCCCTACCGCACCGCGCCGACCGACCCCGCCTTACAGCACCGCGCCGGCAGCCGCGAGATTTACGGCGCGGAGATCACGAGCCCCGACGACCTCGCGCAGCGTCCCGAGTTCCTGGCTTGGCACAAGGCCACCGCGCCGGCGACGCCGGATCATTTCATGGTGCAGCGCGCCGCGGCGGCGGCGCTCCTGCGACAGGTCGGTGCCAAGGAGCGGATCTTCATGGGCTTCACTGACGCCGGCAACCGGCGCTACAAAGCCCACACGCTCGATAACGTCGTGGCGATCCTCAAGAAGGATCTCCGCGGCGGCGAGAGCGACAACAACATCTATGGCATCGGCCAGCTCCGATCGAAGTTCACGCCGCAGTTCCGATCGGTCCAAGGGATCATCGACGCCCAGGCTCGCCTCATCAGCGACGAAGCGTTCGATGCTGTCAAGAAGGAAACCGACGAGGAGTTCTGGGCGATCGTCGCCGACCTGACTCCCTACTCGAAGCGCGACGCCGGCTTCGGGTTCGCCGACACCGTGATGGCGGTGATGGCAGACGCCGCGACCAAAGGAATCCCGTTCGCGCTGCGGGAATACAGCGACTTCGGTGACGTGCCGCTCGAGGTGCAGCAGCGGATGGCCGGGTTCATGCGAAACCTGCGCACGATGCCGACCGAATACTTCGAGGCCAAGATCCTGCGCGAGGTCGACCTGGCGGAGTTCGCCGGCGCGGTCGTGCCCGAGGGCGCCCCGCAGGACATCCTCGACTTGCTCGCCAGCCGCGGCGTGCAAGTCGCCACCTACAGCGACGTCAACTCGCGCAAGGCCGCGGTGGCGACGTTCGCGAAGCAGCTCGGCGAGGCCGTGCTGTTCCAGACCGAGCCGCCGCCGCGGGTGCGCGGCAAGCGCGGATCCCTGACCGCGAGTGAAGACGACTGGACCGCCGGCTTCGGGCCGCTCCGCGCGTTCACGCTCCAGATGTTCGAGGGCGCCGACGTCACGACGTTCACGCACGAGACGGCGCACCTGTTCCTGAAGATCATGGAGGATCTCGCCGGCCGGCCGGAGGCGACCGCGCGCATCAAGGGCGATTGGGCGCACCTGCAACGCTGGTTCTTCGGCGCCGCCGGCCAGGGCATCATCGGCCGTGCGGAACATGAGCGGTTCGCCAATGCGTTCAACCTCTACCTCTCCGAGGGCAAGTCGCCGAGCGTCCGGCTGCGCAAGGTGTTCGAGCAGTTCCGCACCTGGTTCATGAACTTCACCGGCGAGCTGATCCGGCACGACGTCAAGCTGACCGACGACGTCCGCGGCGTGTTCGATCGGATGCTGGCGACCGACGCCGCGATCGCCGAGGCGCAGGCCAACACCAACGCGACGGGGATGTTCACGACGCCGGAGTCGGCGCGGGCCTCGCTCGAGGAGTGGGACGTCTACCAGGCGAAGATCGCCGCGGCCGGCGTGGCGGCCCGGCAAAAGCTCGAACGCAAGCTCCTGCGCGACCTGCGGAAACAGCAGCGGCGCGACTACTTGGAACAGAAGCAAGCGATCCGCGAGCAGGTCGAGGCCGAGGTCTACGCGATGCCGGTCTACCGGGCGCTCAGCGCGATGCGCGACGGCACGCAGCCGGACGGCTCGCCGCTGGCCGAGGACGGAGCGCCGCCGGTGCCGCTGACGCTGTCGCGCGGCATCCTCCAGGCCCGCTACGGCCCCGATCGCGCGCGCCGGCTGGCGCCGGAGCTACAGACCGGCGACGGCGGCCTGGACCCCGACACCGTCGCCGAGCTGTTTGGGTTCTCGAGCGGCGACGCGCTGCTGACGGCGATCGCGACGGCGCCGCCGATGGCGGGGCTGATCACGTCGGCCACGAAGACCCGGATGCTGGCGGCGCACGGCGACCTGGTGCTCGACGACAAGCTCTCGGACTTGGCGAAGGAGGCCGTCGCCAACGAGCACCGCGAGGCGATCGTGCGGATCGAGATGCAGATGCTCGGCCGGCTGCGCCGCACCGCCCAGGCCGGCGCCGTCAAGGAGCGCGACTACGAACGGCGCTGGTTCGAGGCCGAGGCCAAGCTCCGGATCGCGATCGCCGAGGGTCGCAAGCAGACCGAGATCGACGCGCTCGAGGCGGAAGTGCAGACGCTTAGGGGGCGAGCCCGCGGCGGCGCGGCCCGCATCAATGCGTCGCTCCCGAGCCAGGAGGATCTCCGGACCATCGCGCGCGACCGCATCGCACAGACACGGGTGCGCGACATCAAGCCGGCGCTCTTTCACGCCGCCGCGCGCAAGGCCGGCCAGCAGGCGATCGACGCCGCGGCCCGCCAGGACTTCGACACCGCGATCCGCGCCAAGCAGCAGGAGGCCACCAGCCTGGCGCTCTACCGCGAGGCGACCCGTGTCGTCGCCGACCTCGAAGCGCGCGTCAAGGCGGCCCAGGTGCTCGACCAGCCGGGATCCCGCAAGCGGGTCGGCTTGGCCGGCGCCAGCTACCAGCAGCAGATCGACGCCATCCTCGACCGCTACGAGTTTGCGTCGATCACCGCCAAGGCGCTCGACAAGCGCATCGCGCTGCGCGCGTGGATCGTCGAGCTGGAGAAGGACGGTATGGCCGTCTCGCTGCCGGCGGCGATGATCGACGATGCCCGGCGGATCTCCTACAAGGAGCTGACGGCCGACGAGCTGGTGACGGTGAGCGACACGCTGCGGGGGCTCGTGCACCTGGCGCGGCTCAAGAACCGGCTGCTCAAGAACGAGGACGCGCGCGCGTTTGCGATCGAGCGCGACAAGCTCGCGGCGTCGATTCGCCTCCACACCCCCGAGCGGCCGATCCCGGTGGCGTTCCGGAAGCGCGACGTCGCGGCGCGCAAGGTCAAAAGCTGGTTCGCGTCGCACGCGCGCATCGCGACGTTGGGCCAGCTCCTCGACGGGCTCCAGGATGGCGGGCCGTTCTGGTCGGCGATTATCCGCCCGATCAACGAGGCGGCGAGCGCCAAGGAGCAGCGCAACGTCAGCGAGGGGGCGACCTACGGCGCGATCCTCACCCGGCACTACCCCGGCCGGTTGCTCGGGACGATGCACGAGCTGATGCACATTCCCGCGCTCGGGCCGGCGACCGATCGCAACGCCAGCCTGACGCTCGACGAGCGCCTGGCGGTCGCGAAGAATTGGGGCAACGAGACGAGCCGCGACCGGCTCTCGAGCGACCCCAAGCGCCAATGGAGCGCGGCGCAGATCCAGGCGATCCTCGACACGTTGACGGCGAACGATCTCGCCTACGTGCAGGCGACGTTCGACTTCGTCAATGGGTTCTGGCCGGAGATCGCCGCGAAGACGAAGCGGCTGACCGGCATCGAACCGGAGAAGGTCGAGGCCGTGCCGATCGTCGCCAAGGCCGGCACCATCCGCGGCGGCTACTACCCGCTCGTCGCCGACAGCCGGTTCAGCGCGAAGACCCGTCAGTGGGAAAAGATCACCGAGGCCGCGCAGCTCACGAGCGCGGCATATGTCTCGAACACGACGCGCCGCGGGCACCTGGAAACCCGTGTCGCGCACGCCGAGTATTCGGTCAAGCTCGAGGGCGGCGTGCTGTTCGGGCATCTCGAGCAGGTGATTCACGACCTGACCCATCACGAGATGCTGATCGACGTCACGCGGCTCCTGCGCGACCAGAAGGTCGCCGATGCGATCTACGACACCGCCGGCGACATCGTCTATGACCAATTCACGTCGGCGCTCGAAGCGGTCGCCGCGGGCCGGCTGGCCGGCGCGCAGAACGGCATGGACGAGGCCGCGCAATTCATGAAGACCGGCACGCAGATCGCGCTGCTCGGCTATAACCTCTGGACCGCGCTCCAGCAGCCGCTCGGGCTATTCAACGGGGCCGATCGCGTCGGCGCCCGCTGGGTCGCGCGCGGGATGGGGCGCTGGCTGAAGGACACCGCGACGCTCGAGAGCACGGTCGGCTGGATTCACAGCGTCTCGCCGTTCATGGCGGGCCGCTCGAGGTCCGCGACGCAGGATCTTGCGGACCTACGCAAGAACCTTCAGACCGCCGGCGGCTGGTTCGATCGCTTCATCCGCACCATCACCGGCGACGTCGTGACGCAGCAGCGGCTCCTCGACTCCATGCTCTGGCATATCGGCCTGATGCAGCGGGTCGCGGACGTGCCGACCTGGCTCGGCCAGTATGAGAAGTCGATGGCGGCCGGCGAGTCGGAGGCGCGCGCGATTGCGATCGCCGACCAGGCGATCATCGACTCGCAGGGCTCCGGCCGCATCAGCGACCTGTCGAAGATCCAGCGCGGCGGGCCGGTCGCGCAGCTCTACATGACGTTCTACAGCTACGGCGCGACCACCTACAACGCGAGCTATCGGCGGGCCGGGCGCACTAGCTTCAAGAAACCGATCCAGGTGGCGAAGTTCCTCGGCGGGCTGTCGCTGATCTACATCCTGCCCGCGATGGGCACCGTCATCCTGCGCGAGCTGACCCGCGGCGGCGGCGGTGACGACGATGACGATTGGGCGGCCTGGTTCGAGCAGGTCGGGCGCGAGTCGATCGCGTCGGCGCTCAACGGTATGGTGCTGGTGCGCGAGCTGAGCCAGGTCGCCGCGGAGGGCACGCGCGGCTACGCGGGGCCGGCCGGCGCGCGGGCCTTGCAGATGATGAACCAGTTCCTCGACCAGGCGAAGCAGGGCGAGCTGGATGACGCGCTGCTGCGCAAGGGGCTGGCGGTCGCCGGCGTCGTGGGGCGCTTCCCGTCCGCGCAGGTGCAGCGCACGATCGACGGCTGGATGGCGCTCCAGGAGGACGAAACCGACAACCCGCTGGCGCTGCTGTTCGGGCCGCCGCGAGACTGACATGCCGCGCAACAAGTTCTATCGCGCCACCGTCACCGCGCGCTATCCGCTCCGGCGACAGGACGGCACGCCAGCGACCGGCCTCGACGGCACACCGGGCACGCCAGGCACCCCAGGCGCCGATGGCGCCGATGGGGCGGACGGCGCCCCTGGCGCCCCTGGAACGCCCGGTGTCGATGGGGTCGACGGGGTCGACGGCCTCGACGGGGCGACGCATTATGACTTCGGCGGCAACGGGGTCGAGTGGGTGCAATCCCCGACACCGACGTGGGTGTCGGCCAACCCGCGGCAGATCAGCATCGACGGCGGGGCCGGCGGCGGGGCACTGACGCTAACGGTGCGGATTCGGGCGGCGAGTGGTAACGTGACCGCACGGCTGCGCGATGTCACGAACAACGTGACCGCGGGCACGAGTGGCGCGGTGGCGGCGAGCGCCTACGGCACCGAAGTGATCGCGGTGACGCTCTCGGCGGGCGTGGCGATCTACGAAGTGCAGTTGCTGCCGAGCGTCGCCGACGAGGACGTGAACCTCGGATCGGCCTACATGGAATGACGACGATGAAATGGCAATTCGTGATGCCCCTGGTGGTAATTCTGTTTACCGCGGCCCCGGCTGACGCGCAGACGGTCGCGGGCGATCGGTTCCGCTTCAACACCGGGCCGTGCGTGATCCGCAGCGGCGCGGGCTCACCCGAAGGGGTCGTCACGGGCAAGGTGTGCGATAAATGGCACCGCACCGACGCGCCGTATCTGGTCTACATCAAGCGGAGCGGCGCGGGTAATACGGGCTGGCTGCTGCTGGCGTCGACGGATCTCACCGACACGGCTAACCTCGCGTATCTCAATGCGGCGACAAATGCGTTCACGTCGGCGATGACGATCGGCACGACGCTCGTGACGGCCGGCAACCCGACGTTTGGGAATGATTCGACCAATGTGCTCGTGAACCTGGACGCCGGCCTAACCTCCAATAGCACGATCGGGTTCCGGCAGAACAACACGACCAGGATGTCGCTGCAATATCGGAACAGCGATGGGTCGTTGGTGATCGGGAGCACGGCGATCGGAGACATCCTCCGGCTGGAGGCGAGCAGCGGCAACGTGAGCCAAACCGGCGGCGGTGCCTTATCGACGACAGGGAACGCCACCGTGGGCGGCACGTTCGGCGTGACGGGCATCAGCACATTGACGGGCCTCGCGAACGCCAACGGCGGCATCGCGGTCGATACCTCCAACTTCACCGTGAGCGGGACGACGGGGGCGATCGCGACTACCGCGGTCGCGGCGTTGACCACGGCGGCCGAGTCGTGGGTCGGGCCGAGCACGACGACCGGCGTGTATTTCAAGAGTGGCAATATGGGGTTTGGCCTCGTCGCGCCGACCGAACTGCTTCATCTCGACCACGCGACACGCCCGGGCCTGCGCTTCCATCTCGCGGGCGCATTTCGCGGCTACATGGGCGTGGACAACAATTTCTACTACTCGACGGCACCCTCTGGTGATTTCATCATCGCCGCGGGCGGCAATATCCGACTCGGGAGTTCCGCGAGCACTGGGGAAAAGGTCTTCATTGACAACACCAGTGGCAGCGTCGGCATTGGCGACACCACCCCGGACGCGAAGCTCGAAGTCGTCGCGGGCGACATCGGCATCAGCACGCAGGGGAACGGTTTGATCCTCAAGGCCACAGACGGCGCGACCTGCTACCGCGTGACCGTCAACAACGCGGGCGTGCTGGCGACGGCCAGCGTGACCTGTCCATAGGGAGTGATACATGCGAACGCTGATCCTGCTGCTTGTGCTCCTCCTCCCGGCCCCGACGACCGCGCAGGAAGCGATTACCCTCACCAAGCCGGTCGTCACCACGACCACGCTCACCGGCTGGGCGCCGAAAAGCCTCCTGATCACCGTCTCGCCCACGCCGACGATCGAGATCGTGCTGATCGACTCACTGGGTGCCGACATGCGGTTCCGCTACCCGTGCCCGATCGCGCCGCCCGTTGACACCTGTGCCGTCACCACGAACGCGCAGGTGCAGACGATCATCACCACGCTCAACACGGCCAACCTGGCAACACGATCACTCTGGCGTCGGATCATGGATCGACTCGTCGCCGACTTCCCGGCGCGCTTCCCGGGTGGCGCCACGGTGCAATAACGCCACGAGCAGGAAACAGACCCATGCCCGATCCCGAGTCGCACGCGAAGATCGTCGAGGCCGTGCGCGCCGACCCGGTCGTCAAGGCCGTGGTCGAGGCGGGCGCGCTCAGTTCCGTCGACATCGCGCACACGGTCACAACGCCGGCCGGCGATGAAGTCACGACTCCCACGACGACACAGGAGCAGAACCGGGCGACGGTGGGGCAGCGTCGCATTAATTTGATTTGGGAAACCCAGCAGGCCGCGATCGCGACCGGCGTCGTCGCCGTCGTGCTCTACGTGAGCGCGCGGATCACTCTGGCGATCCTCGACAAGGAAGCCACCGAGCAACAGACCGCAATGGCGGTGACGGCGTTCATGCTGCTCAGCAACATCGTCAACCTGGTGATCGGGTTCTACTTCGGCCGCACCAATCATCAGAAGGTCGGCGGCGTCGAGATAGGGCGATGAAAGAACCGATCTGGCTCTCGGTCGCGCGGCTTCTCGTCGGCATCCGCGAGATCCCTGGGCCGGCGTCGAACCCCGTCATCCTGCAATGGGCGCGCTACATTGAGGCGCCGGCCTGGTATCACGACGACGATCAAGCCTGGTGCACGGTGGCGATGAACGCGCTGCTGAAGGGCTGCCAGCGTCCGATGGCGGGCACCGGCTACGCGCTGCTTAGGGCGAAGACGTTCGAGAGCTACGGCCAGCAGCTCCTTGAGCCGTGCCTGGGCGCGATCCTCGTGTTCGCCCGCGACCTGGGCGGGCACGTCGGGCTCTACCTCGGCGAGACGGCGACGCACTTCTTCGTGTGGGGCGCCAACCAGGGCAATGCCGTGTCGGTCGCGTGGATTGCGAAGGACCGGCTGACGGCAATCCGCTGGCCGCCAGGTGTGACGCTGCCGCACCCGCTGCGCGTGATGCTGCGCGCGGACGGCTCCCCGATCTCAACCCACGAAGCATAAAGGACGACCCATGACACCGGCTGACATCATCCGACCGTTTCTCTGGGAAAGCGATCGCCGCAAGCCGCGGCTCCGGATCGACAATCGGTTCCCGAGCTGCTTCGAGCTGCTCGAGGACACGCTGCTGCTCGCCAACGAAACCGCGCGCGCCGCGGGCCAGCCGCAGGAGTGGCAATTCATCGGCAAGACCTCGGGGATGGATGGCGCCCTGTTCCGGCCGGTGTGGTTCGAGCCGCGCAACGTGCTCTGCAAACGGCCGGACGGGCAGCCGCAGTTCGTGCTGATCGACGGGCTCGGGATGGATGCGGCGTGGTATCTGCCGACGCTGACCCAGGTGAAGGTGCTCACCAACAGCACGGCCAACGAGCCCGGCCCGCACGAGCACGGGCCGGCGGGGCTCAACTCCTACGACATCCCGCTCCACAACCCCGAGACGGGCAACCTGCAATACCGCTGGCACAATCCGCCGATGCCGATGCGCGAGGGATTTGTCGTGACGCCGATGCCGCCGCCGGCCACACTCCCGCCGGCCGGCACACCGACCAGGGGGCTTCCAGGGCGCGACGAAGTGATGGCGGCCGGGCTGTGGCTCGATGTCTGGTATGCGTCCAAAGAAGGCTTGCAGCGCCCGTTCGGGCTCTCGATCGACGGCCGGCCGGATTGGGAGGGCGTCGGCGCCTGGCTGTTCGACGTGTGGCTCAAAGAACGGCTCGCGGGGCTGAGCGAGGGCGACGCGCGGCAGCGGGTCATCAATGAAATCCGGAAGACAAACGAGTGGAAGGCTCGACACCCCGGCGAGATCCCATGAGCCAAACCCCGATCTTCGACGTCGGCAAGGCGCTGACGATCGCGGCGGCGAAGGCCGAGCCCGTCGCGCCCGCCCCGAAGGGCACGAGCGTCGCCTTCGATGTCGCGGTCGCCGGCCAGGTTAAGACGTTTGGCCTTGAGGTCGCGACCCAGCACGTCGGCGAGCGGCTCGCCTGGTCCGCGGCCGGCTGGGTCAAGGTGACGACCGGGCCGGGCGGGTTCAGCGCCGGCGGCACGGGCAAAGTCTCGTTCTGAGCGTGGTTGACTTGTGGAGAACAACTCCGCTAGACTCGTGGCGTGAACGAAGCCCGCACGATTGACCGGCTCCTGATCGACAGCTCGAACATCAAGAGCTGCGGCTACGCCGAAGACCGCCAGATCCTCGCCGTCGAGTTCCTCGCCAGCGGCGCGATCTTCCACTACCGCGGCGTGCCGCCCGGCGTCTTTGAGGCGTTCGGCGCCGCGGCCTCGAGGGGCGCGTTCTTCGCGAAAGAAATCAGGGGAAAGTTTTCCGCTGAACGGATGGACGGGCTCTGCCCGAAGTGCCTCGCGCCTGGGCTCGTCGGGGAGCCGTGCGAGACGCAGGACTGCGGCGGCGAGGTCCGCGCGATCACCAAGCGCAAGCCCTGATGTTCGTAACGGCTGCGCGGTCGCGCAGCGAGAGGGAGTTCGATGGCAGAGCAGATGGGGCGGCCGAGCGTGTTCCGGCCGAAGCCGCCCGAAACCAACGTGCACGGACGCCTCACGCTGGAGGGGCGCCGGATGTTCGAGCTGGCGCGCAAGGCGCTGGCGAAGATCGTGGGCTGGAAATCGGAGCGCGTGAGCGACGGCGACGTCATCGAGTTCCTGGCCCGCGGCGAGCGGAACACCCGCGCCTATCTCGGGAGCGGGAGCATCAAGAAAGCGTCGACGTAAAAACACGAACGCCCCGGTGCTGTCTTTTGTAGCAGCACCGGGGCGATTTAGGAGAGAACCGCGGACTTCAGACCCCGCTAGGTTACTCGGAAAGGCTCTCAATGGCAAAACCAACGAAGAAGGCGCAGCGGCGCCTCGCGAAGCCCCGCGGCGGCAAACCGCGCCCTGGCACGGGCCTCGCCCGCCGGCCCTACGTGCCGCCGCCGTCGCCGGCGACGCTCGTCATCAACGACCCGCATCAACTCTTACCGGGTGCGCTCGGCGACGACGCCGCGGTCGGGATGCTCGGCCAGGTCGAGATCAAGCTCACCAAGCAGGAGGAGGAGATCCTCAGCGAGCCGGTGCAGCTCGACGACATCCGGATGAAGCCGACCGGCCAGCCCTACCTGTCACACCCGACGTATACGCGCTGGTTCAATCGCGCGTTCGGTCGGCTCGGCTGGGCGATCGTGCAGCAGAGCAAGCCGATCCGCAGCGTCAACGGCAAAAAGGTCAGCGTCGTCTGCCCTTACATGCTCTACATTCATCGGCAGCCGGCGGCGTTCGCGCTGGGGGAGCAGGAATATTTCGAGGACAGCCAGGAGCAGACCTACGGCGACGCCTACGAGGCGACGGTCGCCTCCGCGCTGCGGCGCTGCGCGAAGCGGCTCGGGGTCGGGCTCGAGCTGTGGGACAAGATTTTTCTACACGAGTTCATCACGCAGCATTGCGTGATGGTGGCGGTGCAGACCCGCCAGGGCCGCAAGGATCGCTGGCGCCGCAAGACCGATCCGAAGCTGCCGGGCGAGCTGGGCGGGGCCAGCCAGGGCGTCGCTGACGCCGAGCGCGAGGAGCCGTATCGCACCACGACCGGCGACAATGGTTCGATGGCGACGGCCCCGCTCGCCGAGCCCGAGCCGGTCGTGACTAAAGAGCAGCGGCAGCGCCTCGGGCGGCTGATCACGCAGAGCGGGCGCCACGAGGCCGAGGTCAGGCTCTGGCTGAAGAAACGCTATAACGTCACCAGCGCGCAGATCCGCCAGCATGACTATCAACAAATCTGTGACCAGATTCGGGTGCGCGGCGTGCTGCCGATGCCCGGCGACGGGGAGGGGTAAGCGATGAAACTACTTGGACTCGCGGTGCTGGCCGTCACGCTCACCAATTACACCTGCCAATCGCCGGAGGTCATGAAAGCGCGACAGGAAACGGTCGACCTCTGCCAGGCTCGCGGGGGCATTCCGATCCTCAACAACGCCGGCGACAACATCGTCAATTGCGCGTTCCCGCCCGTGAGTGGCGGGCCGTTGACCGTGGAGCGGGTGAAGCCATGACGCTCTGGCAACGGGTGTCGGCGCGAATGGCGAGCCTGCTCGCCGAATCGCGTAAGCTCGAGACGCTGACCGTCACCACGGTCACGCGCAACCTCACCGAGGAAGATCACAAGAACCTCGACGCCGCCTTCGCAAAGTTCGACGAGGGGTTCGCCGAGCTGGGTAAACTGTTCGACACCACCAAGCAGAAATAGCCATGCACGAGTTCACCAACGCCGACGTCGCCCTGCTGCTAAAGATTCAAGAGGAGTTCCGCGCCATGCTCCGCAAATACGGCACGCGCGTGCCGGCGATCGTGCCGGCGGTCGCGTGCGTTCGTATCGCGAAGGCGCTCCTCGACGTCTACCCCGAGGCCGAGCGCAAGGAAACGATCGAGACGACCATCATCCCGTTCCTGCTGGGCGAGACAAAGTCGCGGCCGGCGAAGGGCAAGTCGCGCCTGATCCTGCCGCCAGGGACGTTGAACTAAATGGCGGCCGAGCTGCGGTTCGACGCCGAGCGTCACGAGTATTGGCTCGACGGCGTGCTGGTGCCGAGCATCACACAGATGCTCAAGGCAACGGGCTGGGTCGACCCGGCGTTCTACACCGAGGCGGCGCGCGCCCGCGGGCAAAAGGTGCACACGCTCGCGATGGCGCACGACCTGGGCTCGCTCGACCTGCACCACGTCGTGCAGCATCGCGGCTACGTGCTGGCCTACCTCGAGGCGATGCGCGCGATCCGGCCGACCTGGGACGCGATCGAGGAGCCGGCCGTGCATTCCGGCTATCCGTTCGCCGGCACGCCGGATCGGGTCGGCACGCTGTTCGGCGCCCAGGGCATCGCCGACATCAAGACCGGGGCGCCCGAGCCAGCCGACGCGGTGCAGCTCGCGCTCCAAGCCATCCTGATCTCGGCCAACGGCGGGCTGCCGCCGACGAGCTACTTGCGGGCGAACCTGTATCTGAAAGCGTCGGGCCGGTATACCCTCGTGCGTCACCCGCACCGGCGCGACTTCGATCATGCCTATCGTGTGCTGGATGCGTGTTGCTCGAAGGGAGGCCGCCGATGACTCTGGAAGCTCTGATCGCCTTGGCGCTCTACGCGCTCGGCTCGTGGTTCGTGGTGTCTCATTTCCTCGCGCCGGACGAGGATCTCGGCGAGGTCGACCTGGGCGAGCGCACGCGCGCACGGGCCGTCAAGGAAGCGGAACGGCTGGCGTTCGAGGAACGGGTCGCGGAATACCGGGCGCAGGCGCATCAGGATCTCGTGACGCGACAGGAGCGGATGCGACACCATCCGCAACAGGTGCGGCGACGTGTCGCGCTCGACAGCTTCGCGATTATCGAAGATGCGTTTGCGCGAGCCCAGCACGGTGCGCGTCCGCGACGCTGGAAGGTCGACCTGTGACGTTCGGCCGACCGCGGAAGCCTCCCGGCATCACCGCAAAGCGCCGCGCCGCCAAATCGCGCAAGCTGAAGGCGGCCGAGAGCGCGCACAAGGCCGAGGCCCGTGCGCGCGACGGCGCGGGCGGCGACGAGCTGACCGGGCGCTGCCGGTTCCCGCTCTGCGGCTGCGCCGGCCGCGCCCCGCTCGGATCGTCCCGCCTCGACGGCAAAGGGTTCTACTGGATCGAGGTCAGCCACTACGTCAAGCACAAGGGCATGGGCGGCGACCCGACCGGCGCCCGGTCGCACGCGAAAGACTTGATCTGCCTCTGCAACTGGCGGCACAAGGAAGGGCAGTTCGCGATCGATCACAAGAACCTGCGCGCGGTGCCGCTGACGGACCAGGGCGCGAACGGCCCGGTCGCCTGGGAGATGTTCCTCGCCGTGTCCGGCTGGTTCGAGCTGGCGCGCGAGTCGGCTGTGCAGGTCATCGAATCGATCACGCCGGCGGGGGAAGACATCCTGCGCGATCTCGCGCGGATGGTGAACTGAAAGACCTGTTGACAACAACTCGGGCGTCGACGTAGAATCCTCGAACGGGTCAACCCCGCGGGCGACACGGGCCGGCAAAACAGCCGGCCGCGATCGTGCCGAAAGGATACTCACCATGAACACCGGACGCTCCCTGCAATCCCTCGCCGCTGAACTGGAACGGCAAGTCGCCAGCCGCAAGGACTACATCGCTCCCCAAGCCAACATCACCGCCGTCGTCGAACCGGGCGACACCGACGTCATCCGCTTCGCCGGCTTCAACGGCGACGCCGTGCCGGCCACACCCTACGCGCACGGCCAGCTCTCCGACCACCTGGGCATCCCCAAGAAATACTACGACCGGATGCAGGTCGAGCAGCCGGCGCTCCTCGCCGGCAACATCAACACCTGGCTCCAGGCCGACCCCGACAACAAGCGCATGATCCGCACCCTCGACGGGCGCGTGCGCGCGGTGCTCTCGCCGAAGTTCCGGCCGCTCGACAACTTCGACCTGGCGCAGACCATCCTCCCCGACCTGATCGCGCGCAACGCGCAGGTCGTCAGCTCCGAGCTGACCGAGACGCGCCTCTACATCAAGGCGATCCTCCCCGAGCTATCCGACGAGTTGCCGATGGGCATGGCGTGGGGCACCGGGCACAACATGGTCGGCGGCGCCGGCGTCGACCGCGGCCGGGTCGTCAGCGCGATCGTGATCTCCAACTCCGACATCGGCGCCGGCACGCTCCGCATCGAGCCCAGCGTGTTCACGACCTGGTGCACGAACCTGGCGATCATGATGAAGGCGGCGATGAAGAAATACCACGTCGGCCGCGCCCACGACGCCGATGCGAGCTGGGAAGTCTTCCGCGACGAGACGCGCGTCGCCGACGACAAGGCGTTCTGGTTGAAGGTCCGCGACGTCGCGCGGGCGGCGTTCGACGAGAAGATTTTCCGCGCCGCCGTCGCCGACATGGTGCTGGCCGCCGGCAACCCGATCAAGCACGACGACCTGAGCGTGGTCGTCGACCGCACCGTCATCGAGCTGGCGCTGCCGCCGGCGACCGGCGCCGGCATCCTCAAGCACCTGGCCGCGGGCGGCGACCTGTCACAGTGGGGGCTCTCGAGCGCCGTGACGCGCGTCGCCGGCGAGGTCGCCGACTACGAGCTGAGCACGCAGCTCGAGCGCGCCGGCGGCTCCATCCTGGCCCTCCCGGCGGCGAGCTGGAAGTCGATCGCTGTCGCTGCCTAATCGTTCCGCACGCTTTCACACCGGCGCCCTGGGCCTCGAGCCCGCGGCGCCGGTTCGTCGTTTCCGGACCTGTTGACAACAACTCACTCGATCGTTATGCTCTGCACGACAGGAGAACCCAATGACACAGACCGCGACCGAAGACATCACCGTGACGATTCAACCCAACGAGAAGGGCACGCCGACCGGCAAGCTGGCTGACGCCGAGCTGCACTTTCACACCGGCCCGATGGCGGGCCTGAAGCTCCTCGGCTTCAGCGTGTGGCAGCGCCGCACCGGCGGCGGGCAAAACGTGACCTTTCCGGCGAAGACCTACAGCGTCAACGGCGACCGCCGCAGCTTCGCGCTGCTGCGTCCAGCCAGCGACGTGCACAGCCAGGAGACGATCCGCCAGCTCGTGCTGAACGCCTACGCCGCGACGCAGGGAGGGAAGTGATGGCGGCCTCGAAGCTCAACGCCCAGCGCCCTCGACACGCCGCGGACGACCCTCGCGACCCGCCGGATGTCAAGGGGCGCACCGGCCGCCAGCCGGCACCCGCTCCGCCCCCGGCCCGTCCGGCCGTGCAGCTCGACATCCAGCCGAGCCCCGACGCCGGCGAAGCCATCACGCTGCGCCAGCAGGCGACGCAGATCGTCATCGTCGACAAGGCCAGCCACACCCGCGCGCTCGAGTTCACCCGCGGCGCCAAACAGCTCAAGCGGAAGATCGAAGATCACTGGATGCGGATCACCCGCAACGTCGACGACCTGAAGCGGAACCTGCTCGACCTGAAGCGCGCGGACCTCGAGCCCGTCGAGGCCGCCCTGGCACAGATCGACGGGCGCATCGTCGACTACGTCAACGCCGAGCAGCGCCGGCAGCGCGAGGAGGAAGACCGCCAGCGCCGCGAGAACGAGGCGCGCGCCCGGCAGGACCGCGAGCGCGAGCTGGCCGACCAGGAGGCCGAGGCCGCCCGTATCGAAGCGCAGACCGAGACGCTCTCGGCGCGCGAGGAAGTGTTCGTCAACGCCATCGTGACGCATCACTTCCTGCCGTCACGCGCGGCGGAGCGGGCCGGCTACAAGAACCCGATCCCGACGTCCGTCAAACTACTGGCGACGCCGAAGATCGCCGACGCAATCGCGAGTCGCAAGGCGGCGGCCGAGATCCGTCAGCAGGCGGAAGCCGTCAAGCAGCAACCCCTGGCGGTGACGGCGCCCAACGTCGAATCGAACCTCGGACGTGCCGCCGGCACGCGCATGGTGACGAGCTACTCGTGCGAGCCCGACGTCGACCTCGACGCGCTGTTCCAGGCGGCGATCCTGAACCCTGACCTGCGCCGGGCGTTCAGCGCCAACACGGTCTACCTGAACCAGCAGGCGCGGGCGCTGCGGGAATCGTTCGAGTCGGTGTTCCCTGGCTGCCGCCTCCATAAGTCGACGACGGTGGCAGGATAGCCAGATGGCCCGCCAAACCGCATTAGAGCCCGCAGGAGCGCCGATCCGGCATTCCTGCGGGCGGAAGGTCATCGACCGGGTCGGGCGCTCAGGGATGCCGCTTATAGACCGGACAGGTCAACGATTTGGGCGATTGACCGCGCTCCGGCATCTCGGCTGGCGCGCTGGCGGCTGGGAGTGCCGGTGCGACTGTGGCTCGACCGTCATGGTTACGGGCGGACATCTCGCCGCTCTCCATACAACCTCGTGCGGGTGTCTAAAGCCGCGCCCGCACGGCGATGCTCGACGAGGCCGGCGGTCTGCTGAGTGGCGAGCGTGGGTCGCGATGCGCGCCAGATGCGGGAACCCGAACCGACCGGATTTTCAGTATTATGGCGGTCGCGGGATCGAGGTCGCGGCAGAATGGCGCGACGACTTCGCGGCCTTCCTGCGCTACATGGGTCGTCGCCCCAGCGCGAAGCATTCACTAGATCGCTGGCCGAATCCAGACGGCAACTATGAGCCTGGTAATTGCCGATGGGCGACCATGCTTCAGCAACGACATAACCGCAGCCGGAGGGCGCAATGATCGCCGCGCCCGCGCTCCGGCCCTATCAGGAGAAGTGCCTCGATGCAATCGTGGCGGCTCGGGAGTCCGGCCTCACACGGCTGCTGGTGCAGGCGGCGACCGGGGTAGGAAAGACCCAGATATTCGCCTCGCTGCCGACGCGCCTGAAGCCGTGGCTCGACACGTTCCCGGCCGGGTCGAGGCGGTTTCTGATCATCGCGCATCGCGACGAGCTGTTAGAACAAGCCGCAGCGCGGATCCAGTCGCTCAATCCAGGCTTAATGGTGAGCATCGAACAAGGGCCGCGGGTCGCGAACCGCTATGCCGACGTCGTAATCGCCAGCATCCAGACGCTCAGCGCGATGAAGTATCGACGGCTCAAGCACCTGATGGGTCCGCAGGGGTTTCGAGTCGTGATTTACGACGAATGTCACCACATTTCGAGCCCGACCGCTCGGACGTCGCTCGTGCATCTCGGGTTCCTGCCGCCCGGCGACGCCAGTGATACCGACTCGCTCGAAGCACCGTCCTACGACGACGTCACCGTGATGGCGGCGGCCTTGGACGGGTGGGATGCGACGGCGCCCAAGGACCGGCTACTGATCGGGTTCACGGCGACGCCGAACCGATCAGACGGCATTGGCCTTGGCGCGGTGCTGCAATCGCTCGTTTTCACGTATCCGATCAAGAGAGCCATTGAGGATCAATGGCTCGTGCCTATAGCGGCGTGGGTCATTGAAACCAAGTCGACGCTCGACCAGGTGAAACTCAATCGCGGCGACTTCAACCAGCGCGAGCTGGCCGAGGCCGTCAATAATCCCGCGCGCAACGCGCTGGCGATCGCGGCCTGGCAGGAGCACGCCGGCGACCAGCCGACGATCGTGTTCACGGTCGACGTGCAGCACGCGCACGATCTCGCCGCGGCGTTTGTCGCGGCTGGCGCGCGCTTCAAGGCGCTGAGCGGCGAGACACCGAAGGACGAACGTCGCGCCATGCTCCAAGAGCTGCGGAGCGGCGCCCTGGACGGCATTTGCAACTGCATGGTGCTGACTGAGGGCACCGACCTGCCGATGGTGTCGTGCATCGTGCACGCGAAACCGACGAAGTCGGCGACGCTCTACGAGCAGATGACCGGGCGCGGGCTCCGGATCCATCCGGGGAAAACCGAGTGCACCGTGATCGACCTGGTTGACATCGCGCGCAAGCACTCGCTGCAAACGGCGCCGGTGCTCTACGGTCTACCGCCCGGCATCAAGGCCAACGGTGAGGATCTCGGCACGCTCGAGAACGAGCTGGAGGAGTTCCTGCGGAAGCATCCCGGGTTCAACCTCGAGAGCGCCGGCCGCAAGACGATGGCGGAGCTGAACGCCTGGGCGTCGACGTTCGACGTGTGGGCGGTGCCGGAGCTGGGGGCGTTCGGCGTCGGCCGGGTGCTGACCTGGATCAAGAGCGGCACCGACGAGTATCGCCTCGAATACCCGTGGCTCGACGGCTTCGAGCTGCTGAAGGTGGCGCGTGACCTGCTCGACCGCTTCAGCGTCAGCCTGACGTTCCGGCCGAAGGAGGGCGGCCCGGTGCGGCAGCGCACCATCGCCCACGAGATCGAGACGGCCGACGCTGCCGCCGGCCTGGCCGAGGCGTTTGTGCTCCAGGAGCGGCGGGCGGTGATGAAGCTCAAGAGCGCCGATGCACCGTGGCGGGCGCGGCCGGCGAGCGAGAAGCAAATCAGCTTGCTCCATCGGCTGCGCGTGCCGGTGAAGCCGGGCCTCCTGGCCGGCGAGGCGAGCGACCTGATCGATGTCGCGCAGCAGAGGAGGAAACGATGAGCCGGCCCATAAATCAGTATCAGCTCCGCACGATCGCCGAGTGCTGGGCTTACTTCCGCGAACAAGTGACCCCGCCGGACTTTCCGCCGATCATGGTCGAGCAAGCTGAAATGTGCTTCTATACCGGCGCGGCGTTTGTGTTCGACCAGAACATCGCGATCGGCGCCGACGACGTAACGGCGCAGCAGGGGCTCGAGCACCTGGACCGGCTCCAGGCTGAACTGAACGCCTACCGGGAGCAACTCGCCGCCCGCATCGCCTCGCGCCAGCGTCCAGGGCGGCCGAACTGATGGAGTGGGTTCATATCGGCATCGTGATGTATCTCGTGCCCTACGGCTGGGACGTGGCGATCTTTCAGGGCGCGCGCTTCGTTCGGCACCGATCGCGGCTCGGCAACAAGGATCACTGGATTCGTGTTGATCTCGCCGGCGTGACCGGCGTATAAGACAAAAGCCGCCGGCGGGTCGATGGTCCCGCCGGCGGCAAGCGATCCCGTAGGTGGACTACGGAGGCGCCCCAGGCGGTCATTCTAGCGCCTGAGACTTCTCCCGCACAACTACGGCCGGCGGCGGTTTGACGGCTCAACACACCTGGGCCGCCGCCCGGTGACACGAGACGGCCCTCTCAGGGAAAGCTCCCGAGGGCCAGGCGGGGCCGCAAGGTCACAGCCGAGGAGCGGGCCGTGCGACGGCTGAAGTGTGACCCGCCCTTGCCCCTGTCGTCACGGGCGCAGGGGGCCACGAACGGGCGACGGCCACGGGCTGATCGAAACCGTCTCCGAGGCGCGGCTGCTCTACCCTCACCGGGTAGGGGAGCCTCTGCCTCGGGGGCTCCGGCGCTGAGCTAATCGATCTATACGGACAGGAAGTGATCTATGAAAGATGAAAAACCGAAGGTTATAAAGCTCCTGGGCGTGCTCCGCGATCTCCGCGAGAAAGAGCAGGCCGTGCTCGACGAGATCGACGTGCTGCTGAACGGCGGCGTGAGCATCGGCGACAAACTAAAACAGTGTTACAGCACGTTCGCCGGTGCGTGGGCCGCCGCGCATCCGGGGCAAGCCTACGTCTGGAACTACACCAAGGACGCGCCGCAGATGAAGCGGCTCTTGAAGACACTCGAGCCCGACGAGATCGGCAACCGCGCCGCCCGCTACGTCGCGAACAATGAAGATTTCATCGTGCGGGCGCGGCACTCGTTCCCGATGTTTGTGGCAACGATCAACCAGCACGTCGCCCCGGCGTCAGCCGAAGCGGACGGGCTCGAGGCCGACGCCGCGGCGACGCAGCGCAAGCGGCGTGAGATCCGGCGATGACGCCCGCCGAGCGCACGCTGCCGTGCAACCTCGACGCCGAGAGATCCGTGCTCGGGGCTATCCTGATCGAGAACAGCGTCGCGCACCAGGTCGCCGGCACGCTGCCGGCCGCGGCGTTCTATCGCGCTGCGCACCGGCTGATTTACACCGCGCTGCTGACGATGCTTGATCACAACGAAGTCGCCGACCTGGTGACGTTGACCGAGAAGCTCGAGTCAGCGGGCTACCTAGAGGAGGCTGGCGGGCCGGCCTACGTGGCGAGCCTGGTCGATGGGGTGCCGCGGGGCGTGAACATCGCCGCCTACGCGGAGATCGTGCGCGAGAAGGCGCTGCTGCGCTCGCTGATCTTCACCGCTAACAAGGTGCTCGGCTCAGCCTACGAGGCCGACAAGCCGCCGGCGGACATCCTCCGCTGGTCCGAGCAACAATTCTTCGATCTCCTGCACGGTCACGTCGACGGGCGCATGGTGCAGCTCAAGGCCGGTATCAGCCCGCTCAGCGACGATCTCGCCTGGCGCGTGCAGCACCGCGGCGAGCTGACCGGCGTCACCACGGGCTTCCCGTCGATCGACACGCACACCGCCGGCTGGCAGAAGGGCGACCTGATCGTCGTCGCCGCCCGGCCGTCGATCGGGAAGACCACCTTTGTGATGAACAGCGTCGTCGCCGCCTGTCGTGCCGGCAAGCGGGTCGCGGTGTTCAGCCTGGAGATGCGTCGGCGTCAACTCGAGTGGCGGATCCTTTCCAGCCTGGCTGACGTGCCGATGGTGCGGATCCGCGCCGGCGAGCTGGGCGGCAACGACTACCAAAAGATCGCGGCGGCCCAGGAGATCATGTTCGACCTGCCGCTATGGATCGACGACACCGCCGGCCGCACCGCCTGGGACGTCCGCAGCGCGTGCCGCCGGCTGCAAGCCGAGGGCGGGCTCGACGAGGTCGTGATCGACTACGTCCAGCTCATGCCGGGCTCGCTCGACCGCCGCGGCGCCACACGCAACGAGCAGATCACCGACATCTCCATGCGGCTCAAGCACCTGGCCGACGAGCTGAGCGTGCCGATCCTGCTGCTGTCGCAGCTCTCGCGCGCCTCCGACAAGCGGCCCGACCCGCGGCCGAAGCTCTCCGACCTGCGCGAGTCCGGCGCGCTGGAGCAGGATGCCGACATCGTCGCGTTCCTACACCGCAAGAACCACCGCGAGGGCGGGCTCACCTACTTCATCCTCGAGAAGGAGCGCAACGGGCCGACCGGCACGCTCAAGCTCAGCCTCGATCGCGACATCGTGCTGTTCACCGACGCGCCGACGCTCGAGGAGCCCAAGCCAGAGCCGAAGGTCGAGAAACCGAAGAAAGTCAAACCACCGGCCCTAACGTATTGACAGCGCGGGAATTGTTCTCCACAATAGCCGCGAGGCGGCGATCGTCACCCCGAGAGGAGTCAGCAGATGGCAAAGAAGAAGGCAGCACGGAAGGCAGCGACGCGCAAAGCGGTGGCCCGCAACGCGATCAAGGGCAAGGCCCGCAAGGCGAAGGCGGCGCGCAGCGCGAAACCCGCACGGGTGTCGAAGACGGCCGCCAAGTCGCGCGCCCGCCGGCCGATGCCGGCACAGCAATCGTTCGAGGAGTTCCGCTACAAGGATCTCGATCGCATCTGCCAGGGCATCGCGGAAACCCGCGCCGAGATGAATCGGCTGCGGGGCGAGGAAACCGACCTCGAGATCCAGGCGCTCAAGGCGATGCGGCTGCACAGCTCGACCGCCTACCAGTCGGCCGGCGTCGAGCTGGTGCGCGTGCCGGGTGAGGAGAAGCTCCGGGTCCGCACGGCCCGCGAGCGCACGGCGACAGCCGAGTCGCCGGCGGAACCGGACGAGCCGACCGACGAGCAGAACAACGGCGACGACGCGCCGGATGAGCCCATCGGCGAAGCCGACACGGTGAACTGATGCCGAAGCGGGCGCTCGTCAATCAGCCGGACGTCGAGGCACCGTTCTCGATCGGGTGCTTCGAGTTCAGCGGCACCGGCGTGCAGGTTCACGGGCGCCCGACCTTCCATGAGACGCAAAGCGCGTTCGACTTCGTCACGCGCTCGATCCGGTGCTCCGGGTTCTGGATGGTCGACCTGATCAAATACATCGAGAGCCGGGACGACTTCGGCGACCGGCGCGACGAACTCATCAGCGCCGAGACGGGCATGGCCGAAAGCACCGTGAGCGTGTATCGGTCGATCGGCAAGAGCGTGCCGCCGGAGAACCGGGTCGCCGGCGTGCCGTTCGGGCACCACATGGCGGTCGCGAGCCTCGAGCCCGAGGAGCAAACCGAGTGGCTCGAAAAGAGCAAGGCCGAGGGCTGGACCCAGACGGAGCTGAAGGGGGAGATCCGCAGCTCCAAGCGTCTTAAATTATTAAAGGGCTCGGCGCCCAGCGTGCAGCAGCTCGAGATCGTGCTGCACGTCTCGGTCGAAACGCCGAGCTATACCAAGGCCGCGGTCCTGGCGAAGACCGAGATCGCGCGGCTGCTCAAGAACGCCCCGGGCGGGCTGATTCTTGAGGCCAAGGTCGCCAGTGTGAAAGCGAGGAAGTGATGGAAGTCGGCCGGCGCGCGTTTATCCAGATGATTACGGCCGCGGTCGCCGGCGGGGCGGTGCTCGACGTCGACAAGCTACTGTGGGTGCCGAAGCCGATGATCGTCGTGCCGGCGCTGCCGGTGGCGCTCGTCGAGGATGCGACGTTCACGCACTTCGCCGGCTTCGGCACCGGCTGGTTCGACTACATGAACCGGCAGCTCATGGCGGCGACCGGCGTGCCCGAGCACCTGATGACGCCCGAGCTGGGGCGGGAGATGTCTCGCGGGCTGCTGTCGCCTGACGACATCCGCCGACTGGCGGCCAAGTGAGCCGACCACCGCGGCAGAAGCCCGGCCGCTCGCGCCAGGACTTCGTCACCCCGCCCGAGTTCATCGCGGCGGTGAAGCGCCGGCTGGGGATCCGCGGATTCGCGTTCGACTTCGCGGCCGACTACCTGAACACGAAGGCGCCGCGCTACTGGAACGAGACGGCCGACGCGCTGAGCTTCTCGCCGGATGAGTGGCGCGCGCAGCTCGGGAGCGGCTGGGGCTGGCTCAATCCGCCGTTCGCGAAGATCGCGCCCTGGGCGGCGAAGGTCGCCGCGGTGCGCGGGCTGGGCGGGTCGATCGCCTTCCTGGTGCCGGCGGCGGTCGGGAGCAACTGGTTCCGCGATCACGTGCACGGCCAGGCGCGCGTGCTGTTCCTGAACGGGCGGATCGCGTTCATGCCGGACAAGCCGACCTGGGGCTACCCGAAAGACGCGATTTTGGCTTTATGCAGCCCGAGTGCGAGGGTCGGTTACGAGGTATGGAAGTGGCGCCAGCCATCAATAAAATAGACACGAACGGGCCGATATTTCCAGAGCGCGGCACGCCTTGCTGGCTCTGGCTGGGTCCGCCTCGCGAAGACGGTTACGGCATGTCGAGCGTGAGGCATGTCGCCATGAAGGCGCATCGCGCAGTCTGGATCAAGAGCGGGCGCACGATCTCCGCCGGCCTCGACCTCGATCATTTGTGTCGGAATCGTCGATGCGTCAACCCCGACCAGTCACGCGGGCTGTGAATCTCCAACGGAGCCCACTTACCGGACCAGGGATCAATGCCAGAAAAACACATTGCATTCGCGGCCATAGCCTCGTCGGCCAAAGGGTCTACCGTTACGTCGATAAGCGCGGCGTTTCGCACCGTCGATGCTTAACCTGCGTCCAAATCAGAAGGAGGCGACAACGATGACCAAGCAACGCAAGGCGGAGCTGTTGAACCAGATCGAGCACGCGAAAACATGCGCGCAATCGCATCGCCTCGAGGACGTGATCGACGGCTTCAACCTGCTGGCCGAGGTCGTCGCCTCGACCGTGCGCGAGCTGGGACCGAGCGCGCACGCCGAAGCCGTGTCGAACCTCCAGATGCCGGCGTCGAAGTCCGGCGGCGATGTTCGCTGACCCGGTGCTGCCGGCGCTCGTCGCGGTCGCCGTCACGGTGCTCGTGGTGCGGGTGTGGAAAATGATTTTCCAGCGATGAAGGGCTACCTCCCGGTCCATTGTTGTTGTGAGCCCGGCCGGCGGTTCGGCTGGGTGCCGGCGCCGTCGTGGCTCACGGCCACGCGCCACCGGCCCGTGGCCGTGCGGTTCCATATACCACCAGAGCGAGAGTTCATCGGCGCCCTCGACGAGATACGTGCGGTCGAGATCAAGAGCGGGCAGGTCATCTACACCGAAGTCAACGAGCTGGCGCTCGCGCCGGTCGACGGCGGGACGGGCGAGGTCATCCTGGCCGTCAGCAGCGCCGACGTGCCGCTCGAGACGTGGCGCCAGGTGCCGGGGTTCATCGAGGACCGACGATGACCAAGCTCACCCTCAAGGAGCAGCGATTCATCGACGCCTACCTGGGGTCGGCCGGAGGCAACGGCACCGCGGCGTGCCGGCTGGCGGGCTACCAGGGCAACGCCAAGGTGCTCGGCGTGACGTCGGTGCGCCTGTTAGCAAAACCTAGGATTCAGTCCGCCGTCGCGCTCCGAGTGCGCCGGCAGGCCAAGCAAGCCATCCTCACCGCCGACGAGCGCGACAAGATCCTGTCGCAGATCGCCGGCCGCGGCACCGAGGCCGGACGCATCCGCGCGATCGCCGAGCTGAACAAGTGCAGCGGTCGGCACTCGATCAAGCACGTCCTCGACGTGACGGAGACGCTGAGCGACATCATCGCCGGGTCGCGCAAGTGAGCAGACGAACGATTCAAGGAACGGAGAACCAGGCCGTTCTCGGCGCCGCGGCGTCCCGCAACAACGGGCGCTATAACGGCAACGGACGCGAATGGGCGACACCGCCGGAAGTGTTCAACCCGCTCCATGCGGAGTTTGATTTCACGCTGGACGCCTGCGCGACGGCCGGCAACGCGAAGGTGCCGCGCTACGTCACAGAGGTCGAGAATGGCCTGATGCGGTCGTGGGCTGGTGAGCGGGTATGGATGAATCCGCCCTATGGCCGCGAAGTTTACGCCTGGACGCGCAAGGCGCGCGAAGCCAGCCCCGACGCCGAGGTCATCGTGGGACTACTGCCTGCCTCGACAGACCTCGCGTGGTGGCACGACGACGTTCTCGCTGCCGGCGCGGAAGTGCGCTACCTGCGCGGCCGGGTGCGGTTCCTGACAGGCGGGCCGTATCGAGCGAGCGGGTTCTTCGCGTCGGTCATCGTGATATGGCGGCCGATGCTCCGGCATTTTCACGCGAAGCTCGGCCCGGTAATTCGCTAAAACAGGCCACAAAATGCGGATCGCCCACGGGCCGGAGACACCATGACGCCCGCGGAGTCCACCATCAAACGCTGGCGCGAGGACGAGCGCGGCATCCTGCAATACGCCGACGAACAATTCCAGTTTCAACCGGACCCGTGGCAGGAGCGCGCGCTGCTGGCGTTCGCGAGCCCCGACCCGAAGTATCAGCGCATCAGCCTCCAGGCGTGCGTCGGCCCTGGGAAGACCGCGGTGCTGTCGATCGCCGGCTGCTGGTTCCTCGGCGTGCAAGGCGACAAGCTCGAGCACCCTCAAGGCGCGTGCGTCTCGATCACCGGCGACAACCTCAAGGATAATTTGTGGAAGGAGTATGGGAAATGGATCGGGCGCTCGGCCTACATGCGGGCGGCGTTCACGCAGACCAGCTCTCGCATCTTTGCCAACGACCATCCGACAACGTGGTTCCTGAGCGCGCGGTCGTGGGCGAAGTCGGCCAACGCCGCGGAGCAGGGCGCGACACTGTCGGGGCTGCACTCGAAATACGTGCTCGTCGAAGCGGACGAGAGCGGCGCGATCCCGACGACGATCCTGCGGGCCGGCGACCAGGCGCTCGCCCAGGCCGGCGGCGGGTTCGCCAAGTTCCTCCAGGCCGGCAATCCGATCTCGCTCGAGGGGATGCTGCACGCTGCGGCGAACGAGCTGCGGCATCTCTGGTTCATCATCCGCGTCACCGGCGACCCTGACGATCCCGAAGCGTGGGTCTACAGCCCTCGGGTCGGCGCCGAGCCGTTGCGGTGGGCGACCGAACAGATCGCGACCTACACCCGAGAAAACGCCTGGGTCAAGAGCTACATCCTCGGCCAGTTCCCGCCGGCGTCGATCAACGCGCTGCTGGGGCTCGAGGACGTCGAGCAGGCGATGGCGCGGCACCATCCGCGCACCGCCTACGAATGGGCGCAGAAGCGGCTGGGCGTCGACGTGGCGCGCTTCGGCGACGACCGCACGGTCATCTTCCCGCGCCAGGGGCTCGTGAGCTTCATGCCGATCGTGATGCGCCACGCGCGCGACTCGGCGGTGAGCGTCAACATCGCCACGCAGGTGATGGCGAGCAAGCTGCGCTGGGGCTCCGAGCTGGAGTTCTTCGACGCGACCGGCGGCTGGGCGGCCGGCGCCGTCGACGTGATGCGCGCCGCGGGGCACGGGCCGATCAATGTGCAGTTCGCGGCGCCGGCGATCGACCCGCGTTACGTCAACCGCCGGGCGGAAATCTGGTTCGCGATGGCGGAGTGGATCAAGGGCACCGGCACGCTGCCCCGCGGCCTCGACCAGATCGTCGCCGAGCTGACGACCCCGACCTATATGTTCCACAAGGGCAAGTTTCAGCTCGAGGAGAAAGACCAGGTGAAGATCCGCCTCGGGCGCTCGCCCGACCTGGCCGACGCGCTGGCGCTGACGTTCGGGATGCCGGACATGCCGGCGCATATGATGCAGCAGCTCCCTGGTGGCGTCGGCCGGCCTCGAGCGCGGGCGGTGACGCAGGATGACGTCGACGCAGAACGTGAAAAGTAGGCGCAAATATGGCACCCCGTCAGCGCACGGCCGAGCTTCAGCAGGTCGGTTACAACGAATGGGTCGCGCCGGCGCTGCGCGGCTACCTGATGGTGTGCTGCGGCTGCGGGCTGCGGCACCGGATGGACTTTCGGCGCTACCGTGGTCGGTTACATCGAGGACAGATTCAATTCAGAGCGCGCCGGCTACGGCGCCAGGAGACACCGATGGCGAAGAAGCAAGCAAAGAAACCAAACATGGCGGACTCGACGCTCCGGCTGCATCGGTCGCTGAAAAAAGAAGTCGACCTGCTCCGCGACCAATTCGCCAAGCGCGTCGCCGAGGTGGAGGCGCGCGTGACGGACCTCGAAGAACGCTTTGAAGACGAAGACCAGGATCCGGACGGGGAGGACTAACATGCCGCCCGGCAAAATCATTCACGAGTTCACGCTGCATCGGCTGGGCCGGGTGCAGAAGTGGGTGCTGCGGACGGAGCCGTTCGCGCAGCACCGCAACCTCCGCCGCGCCTACGAGGCCGGCTTCACCAAACGCACCGAGGACTACAACCAGGGCGTGACGCGCGAGGCGCTCAACATCCCGGTCGCGAAGGTAATGACCGTGGGCGATGCCTGGGAGCGCGGTTACGCCGATGCGATGAAGCAGGAGACGCCGCTCCCGCCGGTGGCGCCGTGATCCGTGAAGCGACCGTCGCCGACACCGACCGCCTCGTCGAGATGACGATGCGGTTCCTGACGACGACCGACTACGGCCGGCTGTTCGGCGCCAACGTGACCTGCATCCGCAAGCTCGTGGGGCTGGTGCTCGAGCATGGCGTCATCTTCGTCGGCGAGACGTGGAAACACGAGCTGATCGGCATGATCGCGCTGACGGCGCTGCCGCACCTGCTGACCGGCGAGGCGTGCGCCGAAGAACAAGCCTGGTGGGTCGAACCCGAGCACCGCGGGGGCTCGCTCGGCCCCCGGCTGCTGGCTGCCGCGGAGGGCTGGGCTAGGGAATCTGGCCTAGAGATGATAAAGGTAGTCGCGCCGGAAGGGGGCGACGTGGGCAAGTTCTATACCAAGCTCGGCTACGAAGCCGTGGAAACGGCGTATGTGAAAGTGCTATAGGTGGCGGCCTTCACCGCGACCGCGCTCGCGCTGGGCGGCATGGCCGCCTTCGGTGCCATCCAGACGTGGCGGGCGGCCAAGAAGAACAAAGCCCCCACACTGGCGCCGGCGCCGGTCACGCCCCTGGCACCCCCGACGCCTCCCACGAACGCCCCCGGCGAGGTCAACGCTGCCGCGGTCATCGCCGGCACCAAGCAGCGCAAAAAGGCCGCGCAGGGCTCGCTCCTGACGCACCCGAAGGCGCCGATCTCGAACGTCGCGCCGGGCGTCGCCAAGACCACACGCCGCTCCCTGATCGGCGGCTACTGACGTGGCCGAATACAGCTTCGGCGGCGACGCGAAGCTCAAGCGCGCGCGCTACGAGTCGCTCGCCACGGTGCTGCTGAACGAGCGCAAGAGCGGCTTTGATCCGCACTGGCAAGAGCTGGACGAGTTCCTGCTGCCGCGGCGCACGCGCTTCTGGTCCGGCGACAAGAACCGCGGCGACAAGCGGAACACCAAGATCATCAACTCGACCGGCCGGTTCTCGGCCCGCACGCTCTCGAGCGGCTTGCACGCCGGCCTGACCTCGCCGGCACGGCCCTGGATGAAGCTGACGACGCCCGACCCTGAGCTGGCGAAGTTCGCGCCGGTCAAGGCGTGGCTGCACGACGTCACGCAGCGGATGCTGGTGGTGTTCGCGCAGACCAATCTCTACAACTCATTTCCGATCACCTACACCGACATGGGAGTGTTCGGCACCGCCGCGGTCGCGGTGCTCGACGACAGCAAAGACCTGTTTCGCTGTTACAACTTCGCGCTCGGCAGCTACGCGATCGGGCTCGACCGCCGCAACATGGTGTCGACGTTTGTGCGCGAGTTCGAGCTGACGACGCGCCAGGTGGTCGAGGAGTTCGGGCTCCAGGAGGACGGGCGCACGATCGACTGGTCAGGCATCTCGGCGATCGTGCAGCGGTCCTGGGAGCGCGGCGACTACCAGACCCCGGTCAAAGTGACGTGGATCATCACGCCCAACCAGGAGGCCGACCCCAACAAGCTGCTCCCGAAGTATTTGCCGTTTGCGTCGTGCTGGTGGGAGACGGGCTCGAACGAGCCCGGCAAGAGCTTCCTGCGCGAGAGCGGGTTCCGCACCTTCCCGGTCATGTGCCCGCGCTGGGACATCACCGAGGGCGACAGCTACGGCACCGACTGCCCTGGCATGACGGCGCTGGGCGACGTCAAGCAGTTGCAGATCATGGAGCGCAAGAAGGCGCAGGCGATCGCGAAGATGGTTGACCCGGCGCTGGTCGGCCCGACCGCGCTGATGACGCAGAAGACCAGCCTGCTCTCGGGCGACATCACCTATTCGGACGCCCGCGAAGGCATGGGCGGGCTGCGCTCGATTCACGATGTCAACCTCCGCATCGATCATCTGGTGCAGGACATCCAGAACGTCGAGTATCGGATTCAGCGATCGTTTTACGAGGATCTGTTCCTGATGCTGGCGCGCTCGGATCCACAGCAGGGCGCGCAACGCCCGACCGCGCGCGAGGTCGAGGAGCGGCACGAGGAGAAACTGATCGCGCTGGGGCCGGTGCTCGAGCGCACCAACGACGAGCTGCTCGACCCGATCGTCGATCGCGTGTTCGACATGATGGACCGCTCGGGCCTGATTCCGGAGGCGCCGGAGTCACTCAACGGCAAGAACCTGAAGGTCGAATACATCTCGATCCTCGCGCAGGCGCAGAAGCTCGTCGGCGTCGTCGGGCTCGATCGGTTCATGCAGACCGTGCTGACGGTGGCGCCGGTGATCCCTGGCATCTTGTTCAAGGTCAACACCAACCGCTACATGGACGTCGTGGGCGACCTGCTCGGCATCGACCCGACGATCGTGCGCGAGGACGAGGACGCCGACGCGATGGCGGCCGAGCAAGCCAAACAGCAAGCCGCGATGATGGAAGCCGAGCAGGCGAAGAACATGTCGGTGGCGGTGAAGAACGCCGGCACGACGCCGATGGAGGGCGACACCGCGCTCAGCCGGATGTCGATGGCGGCGGCTGAGAACGCCGCCGCGCAGGGCGTCGCATGAGCCGGCCCCTGGTGCGGAACGCCGCCTCGCCGCGCCAGGTCGGGCACGCCGCGCGCAAAGCGAAGGAGCGGCGCACGCGCGAGCTGGTCGACCTGCGGGCGGTGCTCGACACCGAGCCGGGCCGGCGCACGATCTGGCGGTTCTTGAAGTTCTGCGGCGTCAACGAGACGGTGCTGCGTGAGAACCCGATCACGATGGCGGAGGCGGCCGGCCGGCAGAACGTCGGGCACTACCTGATGGCGGAAGTGGCCGCCGCGGACGAGGAAGCGATTTTCACGATGATGCGCGAGGCCCGGTTCCTCGAGGCCCGCGACAACCGGGAAACCGACGCCGTGCAGACCGGCGACAGCCAGGAGAAGGCAGACGATGGCGACAGCAGCGAAAACCCCTAGCGCGGCCGACACCGCCGCCGCCGATACCGCCAAGGCCGCCGCCGACAAAGCGACCGCCGACAAGGCGACAGCAGACCAGGCCGCGGCTGACAAAGCCACGGCCGACAAAGCGGCAGCCGACAAGGCCGTCGCCGATGCAGCAGCAGCCGCCGGCAAACAGCCCGAGGGTGCCGAGGGCACCAAGGACGGCAAGCAGCCAGGCACGGGAGGCGCCCCCGAGAAGTATGCGCTGACGCTCCCCAAAGACGGGGCGGTCGACGCGATTGATGTCGCGGCGGTCGAGAAATATGCGCGCGAAGGCAACCTGTCGAACGCGGACGCGCAGGCGCTCCTCGATCAACAGAACACGATGCTGATCGAGCAGAGTGACGCGTTCGCGGCGCAGTTGACGGCCGATCCGACCTACGGCGGAGACAAGCTGCCCGAGACGCAGCGCCTCGCCAAGATCGCGATCGACGCCGTTCGCCCCGAAGGTCATCCGCGACGCGCGGCGTTTCAGCGCATCCTGGACAAGAGCGGGGCCGGCAACCACATCGAGATCGCGAGCTTTTTCGCCGACCTCGGCAAGAAACTGGCGGAAGACAAACCCGTGTCGGGGTCGACGACCGGCGGCGACGATCGGAGCAACAAGCCGCTCGCCAACCGGATGTATCCCAACATGAAGTGAGTCAGGTCCGTCGAGGGAGTAACGAGTATGCGTGCTGTAATTCTGGTGGTGCTCACGGCGATCTGTGTCGCACTGTTCGGCGTCGACATCGGCGCCGTCTCTCACGTCAGCCGCGGCCCCGATCTCGGGTCGCTGCGCGACTTGCTCGACACGGGCCTGGTGCTCGTGTTCGGCGTGGCGCTCTCAACCGGCGCGCTGACGATCGCCGATTGGGCGAAGCGCCTCGATCCGACCGGCAAGGTATCCGACATCGTCGAGCTGCTCTCGCAAAGCAACGAGCTGCTGACGGACATGGTGTGGATCGAGGGCAACCTGCCGACCGGCCACCGCACCACGGTGCGCACCGGGCTGCCGGCCGTCGCGTGGCGTCTCCTGAACGCCGGCGTCACGCCCAGTAAGTCGACGACCGCGCAGATCGACGAACAGGCCGGCATCCTCGAAGCCTGGTCCGAGGTCGACGTCGCGCTCGCCAAGCTCAATGGCAACACCGCGGCGTTCCGGCTGTCGGAGGCCCGCGCGTTCATTGAGGCGATGAATCAGGAGATGGCGCAGACGTTGTTCTACGGCAACGGCGGCATCGCCCCCGAGGAGTTCACCGGCCTGGCGCCGCGCTACTCCCTGCTCTCCGCCGGCAACGGCGGCAACATCATCGACATGGCCGGCGTCGACGCCGCCGACAACTCGAGCATCTGGCTCGTCGCGTGGGGCGAGGAGACGGTCGCGGGGATCTTCCCCAAGGGCAGCCAGGCCGGGCTCGAGCACGACGACTATGGCGAGCAGACCATCCAGGTCACGGCGGGCGTGGCCGGGCAGCGGATGCGCGCGCTGCAAGAGCGGTGGGTCTGGAACGCCGGCATCATGCTGAAGGATTGGCGCTACGTGATCCGGATCGCCAACATCGACATCAGCACGCTGTCGTCGTCGGTGCCCGACCTGGTCACGGCGATGGAAACCGCGCTCGAGATGCTCCCGAACGAGCTGGGCAAGCCGGTCTTCTACATGAACCGGATGCTCCGCCGATTCCTGCGCCGCCAGGAGCGGCTCCAGGTATCGACCGGCGGCGGCATCACCTTCGAGAACGTCGACGGCAAGCGCGTTTACGACTTCGGCGGAGTTCCGGTGCGGATCTCCGACGCCATCCTCAACACGGAAGCCCGCGTCGTCTAACGCGACCAGGAAAAGGAGCAACGTATGTATCTTGATGCTTTCCTGCGCGTCAGCAACGCGCAGGCGTTCGGAGCCGCCGCCGTCTCGACGGACTCCATCGATCTCGGCAACGTCACGCCCAAGCGGCGCATCGGCACGGGTGAGCCGATGGGCTTCGGCTTCGCCGTCACCACCGCGGGCACCGTGGCCGCCACGCTCCTCGAGATCATCTCCGCCACCGACGCCGCGCTGACCGCGGCGATCCTGGTGCACGCCTCCCGATCGATTCCGCTCGCGGAAACCACGATCGGCTCGCTGCATTTCGTGCCGCTCCCGCAGGGCACGCCGACGCAGCGGTATCTCGGTATTCGCGCCACGACGGCCGGCGGCACCATCTCCGGCACGGCCTGGCTGACGTCACACGATCTGTTCTCGATCGCGGCGCAGGCCTACGCCCGCAACTACGTGGTCTAACGACCTCGCCACCTGTCGCGTCCGCCGGGCGCTCAATGTCGAGCGGCCCGGCGGGCTCGACCGATACACCATCGACAGAAGCGAGGACGATCATGGGAAAGTCGAAAGCACAATTGGCGAAGGAAGCCGCCGCCGCCAAGGCGGCCAAGGCGCCCGACGCCGCGGCTCGGCGCACCGACGAGCTGAACCAGCCCCGCCCGGCTGACGGCCCGCGCGCCGACGCCGCCAGCCAGCGCGCGGCCGACGAGGACGCGATCGATCAGAAAACGCAGGACCGGGTCGCGGCCGACAAGGTCGCGTCGGATACCGCGCGCGCGGCCAACGACCCGCGCGACACGTCGCAGGCGCGCAAGAACGCCGCGCCGCCACCGGGGGCCGAGCGCCGGGTGCCGCACCCCAAGGCCCGCCCGCGGCGGGCGGTCGACGAGATGCCCGACCGCGACCTGGGTCCGCTGATTCGGGTGCGCGCGTTCGCGGTCGGCTTCGTCGACAACGTCCGCCGGCGCGAGGGCGACGTCTTCGACGTGCACACGACCGAGTTCTCTGACCAGTGGATGGAGCCGGTCGACGGCCGCACCCCGGAGTCGATCACCGGCCCGCAGGCGGCGCTCAAGGGCCACCACGACCGGACGATGGCGGAGCGGGCGCAGTTGCGGAAAGGCGCGACGGGCGCCCCGCACGACCCGCTGGGGGCCGAAGCGGCGTCACACCGCGCGTGAGCTAACACCAGGCAAGGCCACGGGCGCGGAGCTGACCCCGCGCCCGTGGTTGAGATGACGCTATGGCAAAGATCCGTTACCTCGACTATCAAATCTTCCTGACCGACCGGGACGAGGTCGCGGCGCTGAATGTCACCTATCCCAACGGCATCCAGATCGCGCCCACGGTGGCGGCTGTCACCTACTCGGCGCCGATTCGAGAGTTCAACGCCATCTGGACCGCGCCGGCGACCAGCTCGCCCTGGTTCTGGAGCGTGGTCGGCGACAACTATCCGCGCAACGAGGCCACGTTCACGCGAAAAAGTGGCGGCTGGTTCGGTATCTCGTGGCTGTTTGGCAGCACGGTCACGTTTGTGTGGGTCGGCAAGTTCATCTATGGCCCAGGGCAGAGCCAAGGCCCAGAGATCGACGACACCCCGGTCGAGGTTGTCGCGATGGCGCGGCGTCGCTTCATCACCGGGTTCGAGATCCCGCAGGACGGGGAGGGCGCGCAGGGCAACGGCACGCGCACATATTGCCGCGAGGCGTCGCGCCATCCAGACGGCATGGGCTGGGCGTTCCGCGGCGACACCGGCATCATCTCGTCGTTCCCTGACGGCTTCGGGTCGCCCGGCGGCTCCGCGCATTGGGATCGGTTCTACGTGCGAATCCGCAAGGCGCCGACGAGCGCCGCGCGCTTCTGGCTCGGGAGTGGCACGGCCAACGGCATCGAGCTGAAGCTCAACCCCAACCTCACATTCCTGCTCTCCAATATGGCGAGCGGCACGATGACGCCGATCACCACGTCGTCACGCGCGCTCGAGCTGGACGTCTGGAAGAAGGTCGACATCGTGGTGTCCTACGCGACCGCCGGCGCCGGCGTGGGTGCCTACGTCGAGGTCTACATCGGCGGCCTGCCGGCCATCAATCACCGGCTGTTCCCGGCGACCGGCCTGGGCGTGATCGGCGGGTTCGGCGCGGGCGCCCCCGTCTCGCTCGGCAGCCCGACGACCGTCGACTATTGGGCCGACTTCGATGATTGGGTCGGCGCGGAGACGCCGACGAAGGAATCGGTCGCGCCGTTCCGCTATGTCGGCAAGGACTGGCTGAACGGGTCGAAGGTGCAGCGCGTCATGGCGACGGAGTTCGGCGCCGGCGATGAGCGCGCCAACTGGACAAACGACAGCTACAGCAACCTCAACCAGTATCCCGACAACGCGCAATCGCCGATGGTCAGCATCGTGCCAGCGGCGAAGATCGTCGTCAACACCGATGCCGCCCGGTGCATCGACGCCCAGCAGGGCGCCCTGGGGATTGCCGCGCTCACCGTGGGGGTCTGTCACACCGGCGTCACGGCCGGCGTTTCGATGCTGGCGTTTCAGATTGCCGGCGGCACGGTCGATTGGCTCGCGCTGCCGTCCTCCTCTGGTTTTATCAACCAGTTCTACATGCACCGGCTGGCCGGGTTGATCGAGCCCATCACGCCGATTGCGCCGCTGAGCCTGCATTACCTGAAAGACAACGACGCGACCAGCGACACAGTGCATCACCTTGGCTGCGTCGCTGAACTGATTGGCGTGTTCGGCCCCGAGGACGTGTTCCCGCGGACGTCGGGCGCGACGCCGCCGGCGACCCCGGCGGCGCGGGTGCGCGGCACGCACAACAACCCCTACCCCGAGAGCCCGTGGGCGCGTGACCTGAAGGTGCCTGGACCCTACATCATCCATTCGGGCACCTACGCCGGCAACGACATCGGCCACGACTTGATCTTCCGGCTGCCGGTGCATTGGTTCTATGTGCGGAAGGTCGGCACCGTCACCAACGCGCCGGGCTTCTGGTTCTCGTCGATGATCGGATCGCACCAGGGCATCAACCAGTTCCTCAATCCGACGTGCCCGGTGCAGGCGTTCATCGACCCGACCTTCGTCGGCGCCGGGGCCGAAGACGATCAGGAACAGCGCACCATCCTCCGCATCACCGGCGCCATGTCGGTGATCAACGCGACCGGGAGCACCTATCAGTGGGTAGCGGTCAGCGACCCGGCCGCGCGCTTCCTCCAGACCGGCGCCCTCGCCATCGGCGGCGTCGATGCGACCGACGTGCACGCGCTGCCGAATCCGGACTTCGCCCCCGAATCGGCGTTCGTGCAATACGAGGCGTCGCCCGGCGGCGGCGCCGCCGGCGGCGGCTACTTCAAGGGGTTGGGGCACGCCGCCGATGGCATCTCGAGCCTGCCGGGGGCGGCCGAGACGCTGAACTTCCTATCGTGGGCGGCGGGCGCGCTCACGACCTTGCCGGCCGCGACCATCAGCGCCGCGCTGACCGTGACCTATGCGCTCTGGCGGCGCGACGATGGCAGCGGCGACGCCGGCACGTCGAAGACGGTGCAGATGGGCACCTATGTCGGCGACGGCACGGCCTCGCGGACGATTGCGTTTGGGCCGATCGGGCTCCGCCCGCTCTGGGTCAGCGTCACGCCGCACGGCGCCCAGGCGTCGATCGTGCGCGACCCCTCGAACACCGGCACGACGTCGGTCATTTGGACCGGCGCCAATCAGGCCACGACCGGCATCACCGCCGGCGGGATCGACACCTTCACGGTCGGCATCCTCCTCAACGCCAACGGCGTGACCTACTCGTGGTTCCTGCTGCCGGGCGGCACGGTGGCGTGCGAGAACGGCTTCTCGTGTAATGGCGAGTTCCTGCCGGTCGAGCCCGAGATCCCCGAGGGCGTGTGTCTCGACCCCGAGGCGACGAACTTCGGGGAGTTCGGCGTCTGCGTGTTCGACCCCGACCCCGGGGAGTCGACGACCTGCGACGATCCCGCGGCGAACAACTACGGCGCGCTGCTGCCGTGCACCTACGACACCACGCAGCCGCCCGGCGGCGAGTGCCTGCCCGGCGAACTGACGACCTGCGTCGCCGAGACAACCAGCCTGGTCAACCTCGCCCTGTTCGAGATCGGCGTCAGTCGGCTCCTGACCGACTACTGCACGCAGATGACGCGCGAGGCGGTCGTCGCGCGCACGGTGTTCAACAACACGGTGCGGACGGTGCTGCACGCCTACCCGTGGCCGTTCGCGACGCGCTACCGGGCGCTGACCTTGGCGCCCAATCAGCCCAACAATGCCGACTGGACGTATGCCTACCTGCTGCCGAGCGACTGTGTCTTCGCGCGCCGCCTGGTGGTGTCGCGCGGCACCGGCGTCGATCCCGAGCCGCCGGCGTTCATGATGTCGAGCGATGACGCCGGCGGGCTGCTGTTCACCAACGAAGCCGGCGCGGTGCTCGAATACACCTGCCGACCGGGGTGCGTCGCGGTGCTGGGCGATGCGCTGTTCATCGAGACGCTGAAGTGGAAGCTCGGCGCGGTGCTGGCGCCGCCGCTGACGCGGATGGACGAGCCCGCGGCGCGCTGCCAGAAGGAGTATGAAAAGTGCCTCGAGCTGGCGAACGCCATCCGGAAGCCCGGCGTGCCCGGCCGGCGCCCGGCCGCCGACCCCGCCAGCCCCGACCTGGCCGCGGTGTGCGTCACCGCCAACATCCAGGCCGTCAACCGCGGGCTGCTGCGCATCGGTGCGCAGACGATCATCAACCTGGCGACGGACCAGAGCCGGGGCGCGGTCGCGGCGACCCTGATCCTCGAGGACGAGATCCGCGCGTCGCTGCGTGATTACCCCTGGAAGTTTGCCAAACGCTACGACGATGCGCTGGTGCTCGTGGCCGGCACGACCACGGTCGCGGCCAATCCCGACTGGCAATACAGCTACCGGCTGCCGACCGACTACGTGATGGCGCGTCGGCTCGTGGCGGCCGGCACCGGGCGCAAGTTCGAGGACTCGCCGCCGCCCTGGGAAGTCGGCACCGACGCGACCGGCGATCTGCTGTTCACCGACGTCGTCGACCCGGCGCTGGAATACACCGCGCGCATCGCGTGCGCGGTGCAGAAGGGCGATGAGCTGTTT
>Ga0137314_1000044_pt1 | contig 45580 bp, 38 predicted proteins | sample EasRivERMZT199_2_FD_102289 | JGI IMG/M metagenome (GOLD analysis project Ga0137314, IMG submission 102289) | Soil microbial communities from meander-bound floodplain in the East River, Colorado, USA - East River MetaG ERMZT199_2 | ecosystem: Environmental > Terrestrial > Soil > Floodplain ... | reverse complement strand
CCCAGCGTGGAGATGACTTTCCAGGTGTCGATTGAGGGGTCGTAGCGGAAGCCTCCCAACGTCCGGCCTCCCCAGACGATCATCTCGGTGCCGGTCCAGACAACCGAATGCCCCGACAGCGCCCGCGGCACAGTCGCGAAGGGTTGGGTATCCCAGGTGTCGTCTGGGGGGCAGACGATCGACGGGACATCCTCGCCCACGGGCCCTCGGCTCGAACGATTGGGGCGCCGGATCCCGTCCGTCGGGGATGGATTCGGAAGTCGATTCGTGGGCCGGGCGACGGCGCGCGCGTCCGATGCGGGGAACCGCGCCTGCGATCCCTTCCACCACGCCTGCCAGGAAACCTTGGGGACCGAGTAGATGGCGATGCGCGCCGATGTCTCGTTCTCAGAGAGGAGTCTTCGGATGACGAACGCGTCGCGCTCCTCCACGACATCCGCGACGTCGCCGACGCGCGATGGCGCGAGGGATCTCTCGGAGGCGTACTCACCTGCCGCGAGGGAGAGCTGCTGGATCCCTTTCTCTTCGTGGCGAGCCTGGTGAGAGCGAGAGGTAACGGCATCCGAGGCTCCGGGATATGTCGACGCCGCGTCGGCGGTTCTCGTGGATTCCACTTCCCGGACAAGCTCAATGATCCTGGGGGTCGTATCGTCAACCTGCGTGGCTGCGGCATCAGTGAGGAGTCTCTCGCGCAGCCTCTCAGCCTCCGCCCGCGCCTCACCGTGAATTCTCTCGTCGGTGGCGAAGAAGTCCCGCGTCAGCCGCTCCGTAAGCGCCGGGCGCGCCAGCGCCTCCTGCACCAGCACCGGGTCATGGTCGAAGGCGGCGTAGATCTCCAGCAGCCGGTCGGGAAACAACGTGCTCTCGGCGATGCGCTCCATCTCGCGCTGGAGCATCTCGGGGGTGATGGCCGTCTTCCAGAACAACTCGAGGGCGACGGACTCCTGGAGCTGGGTACGGACCCTGCGCTCGATCAGCGCGCCGGGGACGGCTTGTTCGAAGGGAGTCTTCGATCCTTCCAGGTGGGAGTGGCGCAGGCGGTCGAGCACACGCTGCGCGGCGACGCGCTGCTCGAAAGACACGCCGCGGTCCGCGGCCCCTGGGAGTACCAGAGCCGCGCAGACCACGGCTCCGGCCGTGAAGAGGATGCGGGGCAAGCAGACCTCACTATCTTTCATCCAGTATCTCTACATCGATCATGCGACGTCCCGACGATGCACCGCTCAATACTTCTCGCAGCGTGAGGTGTTGAAGTTGAGGCAGTCCGGCCGGCACGCGAGAGTGCCGAATCCCGCTCCCAGTGTCGTGCAGGTCTGGCCGTTCAGATCGGCGCCATCGCAGGCCTCGCCGTTCTCGGCGATGCCGTTGCCGCAGTCACTGCAGGTAGAGACGTCCAGAGCGTCGCACGCAGCGCTGCACGAGACCGATCCGCCATCGAAGCCGAGGCTGAGACATGACACCGGACCAACATCACTGCCGTCGCAGACCTCGGTGCCGCCGCGGATCCCGTCTCCGCACAGCGTCGTGCACCCTCCGGCATCGAAATGGCAGGTTCCGGTGCAGGAAAGAACGCCGGTGGGGAAGCCCAGTCCCAAGCAGGTCATCCCTCCCAGGTCCGTCCCGTCACATTGCTCGCTACCTCCGCGCCATCCGTCACCGCAGGTGCCGGCGCAGAGGCTCGTGTCGTAACGGCAGTCCTGAGTGCACTGGAGCAGCCCGTTATCCAAGCCGAGACTGGCGCATGTGGCGATGCCGAAGTCTCCCCTATCGCATTCCTCAGGGCGGGTCTTGAGGCTATCGCCGCAGATGCTGGTGCAGCCCGAGGTGTCCAGTCCATCGCAGGTCGCGTTGCAGCCGAGAGTGCCGCCGAGGAAGCCGACGCTCGCGCAGGTCTCTCCGCGGGAGAAGCTCGTTCCGTCGCAGACCTCGCCATAGTCCCCTTCCCCATCGCCGCATCCGATGCAGGCGCGCGTAATGTACCCGTCGCAGGTGGAGTTGCAGAACAAGTACCCTCCCGGGGGATATCCCATCGTCTCGCAGGTAACGGAACCAACATCGTTCCCGTCGCAAAGCTCGGACCCATCGATGATGTCGTTCCCGCACTGGATGCAGGACCGCGTATCGATTTCGCACCACGGGAAGCATGCGAGCGTTCCCCCTTCGAACCCCAGCATCTCGCACGTCATCCCATCGGGAATGATCCCGTCGCACTCCTCGAAGCCATCGACGACGCCGTCGCCGCACTCGCTGTCGATGCAGGACGAAGTGTCGAAGCCATCGCAGGTCGGTTTACACCCCAGCGTGCCGCCGTCGAAGCCCAGGTATTGACACAGGTACCCTCTCAGATCGGATCCATCGCACATCTCCCCGCTCCGCGCGATCCCGTCCCCGCAGGTGGTCCTGCATCCGGAGGTGTCTAACGAACACCCCTCATGGCACCCCAGAGCCCCTCCATCGAAGCCGAGCGCCGTACAGGATTTCCCGCCGAGATCCTCACCATCGCAGCTCTCAGAGTGCTCCTTGATCCCGTTGCCGCAGCTCGTGCATCCTGAGTCGTCGATCCGGCAATCACCGTTGCACTGCAGCCAGCCGAAGTTGAAGCCGCGCGCCTGGCACGAGTTCTCGCCGGGATACAGGCCGCCGTCGCACTCCTCGTCCATCTCGACTCTGCCGTTGCCGCATCCCATGCAGTAGAAGGTCTCGAACCCGTTGCAGGCCGCGTTACACCCGAGCACCCCGGCCTCAAATCCCTGGGTCGCGCACGTCTCTCCCCCGAGGTCCTCCCCGTCACAGGTCTCGCTCTCCTGCCGGACTCCGTCGCCGCAGTCGTTGCATCCCGTCAGATCGAAGCCATCGCAGGTGTCGTTGCACTCGAGCGACCCGCTGTCATACCCGCGCGTAGCGCAACTCTCCTCGCCGACATCGGCACCGTCGCAGATCTCCAGGCCGCGCCGGACACCATCCCCGCAGATAGCGCTGCAACCCTCCGTCTTGATCAGGTCGCACGTATCGCTGCACGCCAGGACTCCCTCGTCGAAGCCGAAAGCGTCGCAGGAAAGTCCCCCGAAATCGGAGCCATCGCAGACCTCGCGATCCGTCTTCGCTCCGTCGCCGCACACGCTGGTGCAGCCGGAATGATCGAATCCCCCACATGAGTCATGACAGGCGAGATTCCCCCCATCGAAACCGAGGCTTTCGCAGGTGGCTCCTCCGAGATCCGCGCCATCGCAGATTTCAAAGCCACGCCGGCGCCCGTCGCCGCACGTGGTCGTGCAGGCGGTGACATTGTGTGCGTCGCATCCGGCGTTGCAGTAGAGCGTCCCCCCGTCGAAACCGAGATCCTCGCAGGTCGAGGAGACGACGGCTCCGTCGCACTCTTCTCCGGGACCTATGATCCTGTCTCCGCAGGAACTCAGGTCCCTTGCCCGCTCGATGAGGCCGGCGCACTCCTCACGTCGAAGCTTCCCGACGCTCGTCTTGCGGGCACAGTCTCTGGCGACACAGCGCGCGAACATGTCGTCCAAGGGCCATGCTTCGGCTGGGTCGCAGGCGAGGACGCCGTCGCAGTCCTCGTCCGTGGTGTTGCCGGGCAGGTCCGGGGCACCCGGATGCACTCGATCATTGCGGTCGTCGCAGTCTCCAGCGCAGGTGGTCCAGCGATCGCGGTCGCGATCGACCGAAAGCGTATAGAACCCGCCGAATCGCGACGATGTCTGGAAGGGCGTCTCGACGGAGCCACCCCACACGATGAGGCCTCTGCCCGTCCAGACGGCGCTGTGACCTCGACGCGGTTGCGGAGCGTTGAGTGTGGACATGGGTGTCCAGGCATCCGCGGCCGGATCGTAGCGAGCACCGGTGTTGACCACTGTCCTGGTCTGGGCGGACATCCCACCCCAGACAACCAGGGTCGTGCCCGTCCACGTGACACTCTCGCCATACCAGACCGGCGGGATGCCGCGATCCGTGAGCGAGCTCCAAGTATCAGTGCGCGGATCATAGCGGGCTGGTGGCGCTCCGGTCCCTTCGTTCCGCCAGACGATCATGTCCCGCCCCGTCCAGACAGCCCCCTGCTCCGCACGGGGTGCCCCGTTCTCGTTGATTCGCCTCCAGCGGCCGGTCTCAGGGTTGAAGCGCCCCCCGGGCAGGTCTTCTACGTACCAGTATTCACGACTTCCGCCCCAGATGATCATTTCGGTCCCCGTCCAGACGGCAGCATGACCATCCCGCGGCGGCGGGCCCCATGTGGAGTCGGCGGCTTGCCAGTCGACCGGCGTCTCCGTCCATCGGTCAGCGACAGGGTCGTAGCGGGAGACGCTGTCGAAGTACTCCTGGCCATCGCCATACTCGTCTTCCAGATGGCCGCCGAACAGCAGGATCTCCCGGCCCGTCCATATCAGCGAATATCCATGGTGCCGATGAGGGAGGTTCTCGTGCGACATCGGAAGCCAGGCGTCGGACTGCAGGTCGTAGCGCGCGCCTGCCGCGCCGTTGTACAGGACCAGCAGATCGCCGGTCCAGATCCCCCGCGAGTCGAAGAGCGCCGGCGGCGACAGCGTCTTCCAGCGTGCCGTCAACGGATCGTAGGCGCTCATGGCCGAGCCCACGATGAGCATCTCGTTTCCCGTCCAGATGGCTTGTTGGCCCGAGCGTGCAGAGGGACCCGCGGGAGCGGCTGTGGGTGTCCAGGTGTCCGTCACAGGATCGTATCGCGCTCCGGTGCTCTTGCCCCCACCCCAGGCGATCACGTGGCTTCCCGTCCAGACCACGGAACCACCTTGGGAAGAGTTGACCCTCGAGATGTATCTCCACCCGCCGGTGTCGGGGTCGTAGGCCCCGGCCTCATACCCCCAGAAGATGATCTCCTTTCCTGTCCAGGCCAGAGGCACAAGCCCGGCCAGCCACGACCCGAAGCCCCCGGCCAGCAGCGACCAGCGGTCATTGTCGGGGTCGTAGCGGGCCGACACTCTTGACTCCCAGTCGCCCCCTCCCAACACGATCAGCTCCTTGCCGGTCCAGACGGAATGTGCGGCGCCCGCAGAAGGAGCACCATCGCTGGAGACTGGCTTCCATCGATCGGTCGCGGGGTCGTAGCGTGCGCCATCCCTGAGGGGCGGCCATCCTGAAGCTCCCCCCCATATGATCATCTCCGTCCCTGTCCAGACGGCGAGGTGCCTGGATCGAGGGGACGGAAGGTTCCGGTTGGCGATCGGTGTCCAGTGGTCGGTCAGCGGGTTGTACCGCGCGCCCGAGTTCAGGAAACCAGCGGGAAAGTGATACCCGCCCCAGATGATCATCTCGGTTCCCGTCCAGATGACGGGGTAGTCTGCCCTGGGCGATGGCGCGTCCATGCTGGCCATCGGGCGCCAGGCGTTGGTCACAGGGTCGTAGCGGGCGCCGATGCGGGCCTCGCCATCCCACACGATCATCTCCCGACCGGCCCAGACGGCGGTCCCCTTTTCGGGGGCTCCTTCCGACGACATCCCGCGCCACGAGTTGATCAGCGGGTCATAACGGAAACTACCTTCGCGTCTGCCTCCCCAGACGATCATCTCCCGGCCGGTCCAGACTGACTGGTGCCCCGTCATCGCCCTTGGGATGATCTCGAACGACGAACGTGTATCCCACGTGTCGTCGGGAGGACACGCTGCCGCGGACGGCTCGTCGGTAGGGGGCTCGCCATGGCCGGGGCGGCGCGGACCGCTGCCGGTTGCCGGCGGGCGTGGCAGCCGTCGGGCGGCTCGTGCCATCCGTAGCGCGGCGCTCTCCGGGAAACGCCCCTGGTTGGCGTTCCACCACGCCTTCCAGGAAACCTTGGGGACCGAGTAGACGGCGATGCGCGCCGATGTTTCGTTCTCAGAGAGGAGTCTTCGGATGACGAACGTGTCGCGCTCCTCCACGACATCTCCGACGTCGCCGACGCGCGATGGCGCGAGGGATCTCTCGGAGTCGTACTCCTCTGCCGTGAGGGAAAGCTGCTGGATCCCTGGCTCCCCATCTTGGCGATCCGCGGGGAACCGCGAGGCGCCGGCATCCTGGGTTCCGCGAGGACCATGGGACGCGTCGGAGCTGCTCGAAGGTTCGGATTCCCGGACAAGCTCGACGACTCTGAAGTTCGCCTCGTCTGCCGGCTCCGGCGACTCGGCGGAGCGGTCCTTCAGGAGCCTCTCGCGCAGGCGCTCCGCTTCCTGCCGCGCCTCCCCATGAATCCTCTCGTCGCTCACGAAGAAGTCCCGCGTCAGCCGCTCCACCAGCGCCGGGCGCGCCAGCGCCTCCTGGATCAGCACCGGGTCGTGGCCGAGGGCCGCATAGATTTCGAGCAAGCGATCGGGAAATAACGTGTTTTCGGCGATGCGCTCCATCTCGCGCTGGAGCATCTCGGGGGTGATCGCCGTCTTCCAGAACTGCTCGAGGGCGACGGACTCCTGGAGCTGGGTGCGGACCCTGCGCTCGATCAGCGCGCCGGGGATGGCTTGTTCGGAGGGACTCTTCGACCCTTCCAGGTGGGAGTGGCGCAGGCGATCGAGCACACGCTGCGCGGCGACGCGCTGCTCGAAAGACACGCCGCGGTCCGCAGCCCCTGGGAGCACCAGAGCCGCGCAGACCACGGCTCCAGCCGTGAAGAGGATGCGGGGCAATCCTACCTCTCTTTTCTCCACCCGATGATCTACGTGGTGGGCCGGGATTGTCAACAGGGTCCTACAAAGTTCAGGCACTCCGGTGTCCGACCGTTCCGGTTGTCAGGGGTTCTGGCATCCCGAAGTGTCGAAGTCCAGGCAATGCGACCGGCAGGCCAGGCTCCCGGATCCACCGGCCAGGTTCTCGCATGTCTGGCCGTCCAGATCGCTGCCGTCGCACGCTTCGCCATACTCGCGCACGCCGTTGCCGCACTTCGCACATCCCGAGACGCCAAAGGTCTCGCAGCCCGGTTCGCACGTGAGGCTCCCGCCGTCGAAACCGAGACTGCGACACGACGCGCTGCCGACATCCGTTCCGTCGCAGACTTCCCCTCCCATGCGCACGCCGTCCCCGCAGACCTCGAAGCCGCACGCCGCCGTATCCAATGTGCAGGAGCTGCCGCAGCGCAGGACCCCGCCGTCGAATCCCATGTCGGTGCAGTCGCGTCCGCCGAGGTCGAGCCAGTCGCATTGCTCGTCCCCGGACTTGATGCCGTCGCCGCAGACCGTGCATCCGGACCTGTCGAAGCTGCAGTCCTGCGCGCAGGAGAGAACACCGTAGCTGAAGCCGAGCGTGCCGCAGGTCGCGCCATTGAGATCGACGCCGTCACACTCCTCCGGAGCGTTCCGCGTCCCGTCGCCGCAGACGCTCGTGCATCCCGAAAGGTCGAGAGCCTCGCAACCCTCCTTGCAGCCCAGCGTCCCGGCAGCGAATCCGAGGCTCACGCAGGTCGCGCCAGCGAGATCGGCTCCATCGCAGACCTCCGGCCCTCTGCGGGCCCCGTCGCCGCACGTGTACGCACACCGCCTCGCGTCGATTGAGCAGAAGCCTGTGCAATAGAGCTCGCCCGTGTCGAAGTCCAGCGAGCCGCAGGTAAGCCCGCCGAAGTCGAGAAAGTCGCACTCCTCGTCTCCCGCCTGAATGCCGTCACCGCACATGGTGCAATTGGCGACATCGTGGTGGCAATCCTGATCACACTCCAGAAGCCCCCCGGTGAAGCCGAGGCTATCGCAGGTGACGTTGCTGAAGTCGCCGCCGTCGCATTCCTCCTCGCGGTGCCTGATTCCATCGCCACAGACGGTAGTGCAGCCCGAGAGATCGAAGCCATCGCACCCGGGATTGCAGGCCAGTGCACCCGACGCGAAGCCGAAGCTCTCACACGTTCGTCCACTAAGGTCGGAGCCATCGCATCTCTCCTCCGGGTCGTTTGCGCCATCGCCGCAGCGGGTGCACATGGGATCCTCGTAGCCGTCGCACGTGTCATTGCAGCGCAGCCTGCCGCCAAGCGGGTGTCCCAGCGCCTCGCACGTCGCCATCCCCAGGTCATCCCTGTCGCAAACCTCGCCATCCTCGAGGATCCTGTTACCGCATCGGCTGCAAGGGCTCCTATCGACGCGGCAGGACGCATCACACAGGAGCGAGCCCCCCGCGAACCCCAGGGATTCGCACGTCAGGTCGCCAAACTTGTCCCCATCACACTCTTCCTGTCCCTCGATCACCCCATCGCCGCAGATCGAATTCCTGCAGGACGACGTGTCGAACATGTCGCATGTTCCCTCGAAGCAGCGCAGCGTTCCGAGGTCGGCGCCGAAGTGCCTGCACGTGTAGAGCCCTACGTCCGCGCCGTCACACTTCTCCCAGCCCCGGCGGACACCGTCGCCGCAGACGGTCGTACACTCTCTCGTGTGGATCTGACAGAACGAGCAGACAAGGTTGCCTCCATCGAACCCCCAGTCTCTGCATGTCTGACCGCCGAAATCCGCGCCATCGCACCCCTCCGTCGACTCTCTGACTCCATCGCCGCAGGTCGAGCAGTTGGAATCGTCGATGCGGCACTCGTTGTCGCACTTCAGAGGGCCGTAGTTGAAGCCGCTTCGCGTTGCACAGGAGTCCCGCGGGAAAGACCCGTCGCACTCTTCGCTGGCCCCATCGATCTTGCCGTTGCCGCAGCGGGCGCAGTCATCGATGTCGAATGAGCAGTCGCGCTCGCAATCCAGCTCTCCTCCCCAGTGTCCCAGGGAGACGCAGGTCTCGCCGCCGAGGTCCGAATCATCACAGGCTTCTCCATCTCCCCGCTCGCCGTCTCCGCAGATGGAGCACCGGCCAGTGTCGTATCCGTCGCAGGCGCCGTTACACTGCAGCGTGCCACTGCTGTAGCCGCGGCTGAAACAGGTCGCGTCGCCGAGGTCGCTCCCGTCACACAGCTCGAGACCCCGCCTGACCCCATCACCGCAGACTGCGGTGCACCCCTCGGTGCCGATCCGATCGCACTGCGCGCTGCAGGAAAGCACCCCTTCGTCGAAACCGAGCGTGTCGCACGAGCGTCCCCCGAAGTCGTCTCCATCGCAGACCTCGCGCCCGGCAGCGACCCCGTCGCCGCAGTGGCTCGTGCACCCGGCGTTGTCGAAACCCAGGCAGGAGTCATGACAGCCGAGCGTCCCACCGTCGAATCCGAGGCTCGCGCAGGAGGCGCCTCCCAGGTCGGCGCCGTCGCAGGTCTCGAAGCCCCTGCGGATCCCGTCGCCGCAGCGGGTCGTGCAGGCGGATGTGTTGTGGCCGTCACAGGTGAGGTTGCAGTAGAGCGATCCTTCATCGAAGCCCAGACCCTCGCAGGTCGTGGAGACGGTGCCCCCATCACACAGCTCATGCGGGTCGATTGTGTGATTACCGCAGGTGCCGAGGCCCCGCGCCTTCGCGATGAGGTCCGAGCATTCTCCGCGCGGGATCTTCCCGTTCCTGATCAGCCGTGCGCACTCCGTCGTGACGCACCTCAGGAAGAGTCCGCCGTGTTCCCATGGCGCGGCCGGGTCGCAGAGCAGCGACCCGTTGCAGTCTTCGTCCATGGAGTTGCCGGGACGATCGACGGCTCCGGGGTGGAGAGCAGCATTCCTGTCGTCGCAATCCCCGGCACACGTCGTGACCCCGTCCCGATCCCGATCTTCGGAGATCGTGTAGAGGCCGCCGTCAGTGGCCAGCGCCCCGGCTGGAGCCTCGACGACGCCTCCCCAGATGATCACGCCTCTCCCGGTCCATGTGGCGCTATGACCCCATCGTGGGGCGGGGGCGTTCAGCGTCGAGGTGGGTGTCCAGGTGTCCGTCTCCGGATCGTAGAGAGCTCCCGTATTGGTCAGGGGATTGCCGCCACCCCAGACCATCAGGGATGTCCCCGTCCAGGTGGCGCTCTGGTGCGTCAGGTTCACCGGTGCATTCGCAGTTGATATGGGTCTCCAAGTGTCGGTGAGGAGGTCGTAGCGTTGAGGTGCTTCATAGTGCCAGGCCAGGATCTCCCTGCCGGTCCACACCACATGGGACGCGGGGACTTGCGCCTTGTTCAACCTTCGCCAGTGTCCCGATACAGGATTGAACGCCCAGACGTTCTGGTCGGTGCTGGACCAGTAGTTGCGCGAGCCTCCCCAGATGAACATCTCGGTGTCGGCCCAGATCGCCCAGTGCCCTCCACGCCCCGGCGGATCACCAATGGGATTGGTGGGACTCCACTCATCATTGGTGATGGTCCTCCAGACATTTCTCTGCGGGTTGTAGGCGGACACTTCGGTCGTATAGGTCGCCCCTTCCTCGTCGTCATCGTCGTCAGGGTGGCTGCGGTGGCCGCCCCAGAGCAGCAGCTCGTCCCCCGTCCAGACGATGGAGTGCCCGGTGTGACGGCGCGGGAAGCTCTCTCCTTTCGCCATGGAGTCCCAGGAGCTCGTGAGAGGATTGAATCGTCCCCCAATCTCGCCGTTGTAGACGAGCAGCTCGCTTCCGGTCCACACCGAGCGTCCGCGCGCGAGCGACGGGTGCGGCGGCATCGCCCGCCACTGGGACGTCAGGGGATCGAACCGGCTGCCAGCCCCTTCTGCAGGCCCTCCCTGCCAGGGATCCAGGACGATCATCTCGTTGCCCGTCCATACCGCCACGTGGCTCGACCGCCCGCGCGGCCCACCTGGTCCCGCGGTCGGGGTCCACGTGTCGGTGACGGGGTTGAAGCGGTAGCCCTGGCCTCCTCCCCAGACGATCACATGATCACCGGTCCAGATGACGGAACGCCCTTCACCCGAGGGGGGGGCGTTTTCGCTGGAAAGCCACCGCCACTCTTCTGTCTGCGGATTGAAAGCGCCGCCGCGGTTCCGGTAAAAGTCCCAGGTGATAATCTCACGACCCGTCCACGTCACGAGATCCATGCTCCAGATGACTGACGCCAGTTGCGGCCACAAGGCCGACCACGAGTTCGTGCGCGCGTCATAGCGAGCGATTGACCCGCCGCCGCGCACCACCAACTCGGTCCCCGTCCATACCAGCGGGTCAGCGAATCTTGGACCCCTTGCCATCGGCGACCATCGGTCGCGCGTGGGGTCGTAGCGCGCCCCCTCGAAGTTGTGCCCCCAGATGATCACGTCGTTCCCGGTCCAGAACATCTGGTGTCCCGATCCGGGAGCGGGAAGGCTGTTGTTGGCGATGGGGCTCCAACGATCGGTCAGCGGATCGTAGCGAGCGCCCGAATTGAGGTTGCCGTTCCCTTCGTGGAAACCGCCCCAGATGATCGCCTCCCGACCCGTCCAGAGGATGGGGAAGGACGACCGGGGCGAAGGCGAGCCCTCGGCGCTCATGGGGCTCCATGTGTCGGTCACCGCGTCGTACCTGGCGCCGCGGCGCGCCTCGCCTTCCCAGACGATCATCACCCGGCCCGCCCAGACGGCGGTCCCCTTCTCGACGCTCCCCTCCGTCGCCATGTTTCTCCACGCATCAATCAGCGGGTCGTATCGAAGCCCGCCTGCCTGTCTTCCGCCCCAGACGAGCATCTCCCTGCCGGTCCAGACGGCCTGGTGACCCGACAAGGCGCGCAGCTGGACCAGGAACGACCGTGTGTCCCACGTGTCGTGCGGAGGGCACGCCGCTCGCGGTGAGGGCGCATCCGGCGGATCGTGGCGTCCGAGGTTCCCGCGACGCGCACCTGGTTCTGTCGCCGAGGGCCTGGGGAGCGGTCCCGCTGACCGCGCCACGCTGAGCGCCTGAGTCGCCGGAAATCGGCTTCCGTTGGATTCCCACCATGTTTCCCAGGAGACCTTGGGCACCGAGTGGACCGCGATCCGCGCGGACGCTTTGTCCTCGGAGAGGAGTCTGCGGATCGTGAACGCGTCGCGCTCCTCAACCAGATCTCCGACGTCTCCAACGTGCGACGGCGCGAGGGATCGCTCGGAGTCGTACTCCCCTGACGTCAGGGAGAGTTGCAGCGTCTCACGCTCGGCGTCATGCCGTTCCTGTCGCAGTCCATCAGCGGTTCTGGCAGGGTCGTCTTCGCGGACGAGCTCGATGATTCGCAGGGTTGCATCACTCTTCAGCGGCTCCTCATCGGAGTCCTTGAGGAGCTTCTCCCGCAGCCGTTCAGCTTCGGCCCGCGCCTCACCGTGAATCCTCTCGTCGCTCGCGAAGAAGTCCCGCGTCAGGCGCTCCGTAAGCGCCGGGCGCGCCAGCGCCTCCTGCACCAGGACAGGGTCATGGTCGAAGGCGGCGTAGATCTCCAGCAGCCGGTCGGGGAACAGCGTGCTCCCGGCGATGCGCTCCATCTCGCGCTGGAGCATCTCGGGGGTGATGGCTGTCTTCCAGAACTGCTCGAGGGCGACGGACTCCTGGAGCTGGGTACGGACCCTGCGCTCGATCAGCGCGCCGGGGACCTGTTCGAAGGGAGTCTTCGATCCTTCCAGGTGGGAGTGGCGCAGGCGATCGAGCACACGCTGCGCGGCGACGCGCTGCTCGAAAGACACGCCGCGGTCCGCGGCCCCTGGGAGCACCAGAACCGCGCAGACCACGGCTCCGGCCGTGAAGAGGATGCGGGGCAATCAGACCTCAGAACTGAGGTCTATCCTGTACGTCGTTGCCTGGCATTGTCAATCAGAAAGATGTTCAGTTCGGTCTGTTCTCGTTCGGAAGGGTCAGCACCCCCTGGCTGTGGGGGGCCGTTCCCTAGCTATGCGAGCGAGAGCCGGATGTGGGTGGTCGGGACGAGAGGATTTGAACCTCCGGCCCCCTGCTCCCGAAGCAGGTGCGCTACCAGGCTGCGCTACGTCCCGACGCGACAGGTTTCCAACCGGATGTTGTGCAGGGCGCGACCATAACCGATGGGCCGCGGGGCTGTCAAGAAACCTCCTCGGGGGGCTCCTCCCATCCCTCCTGCCCGATCAGCTTCACGAAGACGCACTGGTCGTAGCGCTCGGTGCGGATCCCCGTGGGCCCCTTGACCACGACCTGAACCTCCTGGAGCTTCTCGTCTCCCACCGGGATGACCATCCGTCCCCCGGTCTCGAGCTGCGCCAGCAGCGGCGCCGGCACCCCAGGCGCCCCCGCCGTGACGATGATCCGGGTGAAGGGGGCCTCCTCGGGCCATCCCTCGGTGCCATCCCCGACGCGCAGGTGCACGTTGTCGAGGCCCAGGTCGCGCAACGCGGCGCGGGCGCGCTGCCACAGCGCCCTCAGCCGCTCCACGCTGTAGACCTCTTTCGCCAGGGATGCCAGCAGGGCCGTCTGATAACCCGATCCCGTGCCGATCTCGAGGACCCGGTCCTCGGGGCCGACCTTCAGCAACTCGGTCATCAGCGCAACGATGTAGGGCTGGGAGATCGTTTGCTTCGAGCCGATGGGCAGCGCGTTGTCGGAGTAGGCCTGCGCGCTCAGCGCCTCCTCGACGAAGAGGTGCCGTGGCATACGCGTCATGGCTTCCAGGACTCTCTGGTCGGTGATCCCTCGCGGGACGAGCTGCCGCTCGACCATCTGCCGTCTGCGGATGGCGAACTCGTCGTCGGACCCCTGCCTGATCACGATGCTTTCTCCCCGCTCCCGGGCGGGAGCGTCAGATCCCAGGAGGCGATCGTCTCCATCTGGCGATCGTGGGTCATGTCGAGGTGCAGCGGCGTGACCGAGACGCAGCCGCGTGTCACCGCGTCATGGTCGCTGCGCTCGTCCTGACTCCAGCGCGCCGGATGCCCGCCGATCCAGTAGTACTGGCGCCCCGCGGGGTCGACGCGCTCGACGACCCCTTCGTAGTAGATCCGCTTCCCCAGGCGCGTGCACCGGACTCCCTTGAGCGGCGGCGCAGGGACGTTGACGTTGAGCAGCGTGTCGGGGGGCATCCCCTTCTCGAGCACCTTGCGCGCCAGAGTCGCGGCGAAGGTGGCCGCGGCGTCGTAGGTCTCTTTCGGGTCGTGGGGCCAGTTTCCCGTGTGGTAACCGGAGCGCGCCGGGTTGGCGCGCGACACGGCGATGGAGGGATACCCCAGAAGGGTCCCTTCGAACGCCGCGGAGACCGTGCCCGAGTAGGTGATGTCGTCGCCGAGGTTGTATCCGTTGTTGATCCCCGAGACCACCAGGTCCAGCTTTTTCTCGAGGAGATTGAAGACCCCGATGTTGACGCAGTCGGTGGGGGTGCCGTCAACCGAGTAGAGCTCCTCGCTGTGGCGGCGCACGCGCAGGGGCCTGGTGAGTGTGAGCGCGTGGCTCACGGCGCTCATGTCCCGGTCCGGCGCCACGACCACGACACGGCCCAGCGCGCGCAGGGCGTCGGCCAGCGCCGCGATCCCCGGGGCGTCGTGACCGTCGTCGTTGGTCACCAGGATCGTGCTCACGGGGCGACCGGAGTGTCGCAGTACTCGCAGCGCGGTTCTTCGACGGCCGACCTGTGCCCGCAGGCCGGGCACGGCACCGTCCCTTCGCGCGCCTCGTTGAGCAGCGCGCGAGCCGCTGCGGCCTGCGCTGCAGGGACCCAGATCTCGAAATAGGAAGAGGTCCCGGTGGGGACCGGCATCTCCGAGATGGCCTTGTTCATCATCTCGCAGGGGATCTCTTCGCTCTCGAGCAGCCCGCAGATGATTTCGGCGCTGTCGGGACGTCTCGTCCGCAGCAGGGCGATCCAGGGCTCATCGCCACCACGGGTCTCAGGCGGCTTCGTTTCTGGTTTGAGCTGAGCGCCGCATTCAGGGCATGCCGTGCGATCGTCGGTGGTTTCGGTCAGGCAGTTTCCGCAGTAGAGCAACGGCACCTCTTCGGGCGACCGGATGGGTCAGCGGTTCAGCGGGTGGGTGCGGCGTTGGTCGGGACGACTGGATTCGAACCAGCGACCCCTTGACCCCCAGTCAAGTGCGCTACCAGGCTGCGCCACGTCCCGACCGTTGATGACTAACGACTTCCAGATCCGACCCGATCCTCAAGGTGGGGGTTTGTGTCCTCCAAGTGTCCACCGATTCGCTCCGGCTGTCTCCCCATGAGGGTCACGGCCCCCTGGACGTGCTCGGGTGACAGGTGCGCGTAGATCATCGTGGTCTTGATGTCCCGGTGTCCGAGAAGTTCCTTGAGGCGGTACAGGTCGCCACCGCGCATAACATACCACGAGGCGAACGAGTGCCGCGTCGTGTGAAACACCACGTCATCGGACACGCCGGCGTCCTTCACGGCCCGCGTGACACCGCTTGTTCGCGTCTTCGCAACGTGTAGCAAGCAGCAGCCGCCGCGACGTCCAACCCCCGTCGCCGTAATTCGCATCGCCGGGGGCGCCGAATGGGCGTACGATTGGGCCATGAAGCCATAAGTATGGAGGTGCCCCATGCGTGCGTCCCTTCCTCTGGCGATCGCTCTGACCTTCACCCTCTTCCCGGGCGCCCTTCAGGCGCAGCCTGAACTCTGCGGTGGCGCCCCGGCGACCCTCCTCGATAACAGCCGCGTGAGCGGAGGCCTGTCCACCGCGATCACGCTGAGCGACCTCGATGGCGATGGGAGGCTCGAGATCCTCTCCGGCGACGCACAGGGCAAGGTCCACATCTGGAATGCCGACGGCAGGCGCCGCAGGCAGTGGCCGAAATGGGTCCAGAACGGATCGATCTTCGGCCCGGTGTCGGTTGCCGACATCGACGGCGACGGGCGGGTCGACGTGGTGGTCACCTCCCACAACGATGCGGTGATCCACGCGTGGCGCGCCTCGGGAGGGGTCGTCACCGGATTCCCGTTGCGGATCGGGGGTTTTGACGAGGCGGTCCGAGGATTCCGGCGGCCGATCGAGGCGCCGGAGACGGGGTTCCTGCGCGGCGGTGCGATGCTGACCGATCTCGACGGTGATGCGGTACCGGACGTCGTGGCAGGAGCCAGCCACGGGCTCATTCATGGTTTGACGGAACCTTTCCCCGATGAGGTCCCGGGATGGCCGGTGCAGGGCCCCTCGAACTTCCAGGTGACACCGGCATCGGCCGATCTCGACGGTGACGGCAGTCCCGAGGTCGTGCTGCATGGCGGCAACACAGTGAGCGTGTTCCGTGCGGACGGCTCTCCTTTCCCCGGATGGCCGCGTTCCCCGGGATTGAGCCACACGAATCCGGTGCTGGGGGACCTTGATGGCGATGGCACCCCCGAGGTGGTCGTTGCTGCCGGTAACACGCTGCGCGCCTACCGGTCGAATGGGTCCCTGTTGTTCGGTCCGGTGGTCATCAATAGTGATGACCAATTCCACTATTCCTCAATCGCCCTGGGCGACGTCACGGGCGATGGACTGCCGGAGGTCTTCATCGGAACTTTGCAGGGTGCGATCTGGGGTTTCGGCGGCAACGGCGCGAACCTGCCAGGCTGGCCGGTCGACGTCGGGCCGGGCCCCGTGAACTCTTCGCCCTTGATCGTCGATCTCGACAGTGACGGAACGCGTGACGTACTCGTCCTCGCGGAGAGGGGCGCGACGCTGCATGCCCTCGGCGCGGACGGTTCGCCGATCTGTCCGCTTGTCACTCTGGGCGGCGTGGCCTTCGCCTCTCCCGCCGTCGGGGATCTGGATGGGGACGGGCTAGGCGAGGTGGTGGCCCCGACCTACGGCGGCGGCATCTACCTGCTGGGCCTGCCGGGAGCCTGGACTCCGTCGCGCGCGCCCTGGCCGATGTACCTCGCCAACGAGCGTCACACCGGCGAGCTTCAGTAGGAGCGGAAGCCCGGAAGTCAGCGCGCCGCCTGCTTCAGGAGGGCTCCGAAGGCTATGATCGCGCGCCGGTGCCGATGACGATGACCAACAGCGAACGCCACGAGACGACCCTTGCGCTAATCCGGAACAGGCTGCAGGAGACTCTCGCCCCGATCCACCTGGAGATCATCGACGAAAGCGCGCGCCATGCGGGTCACCAGGGGGCTCGCGCGGGGGGCGGGCACTTCGCGATGGTCATTGTCGCTGCCGCGTTCGAAGGCCGTCCGGCCGTGGCGCGACACCGCGCAATCTACGAAGCGCTCGGGCGGGAGATGGGTGCCTCGATCCACGCTCTGGCGATCACGGCGCTTGCCCCGTCGGAGTGGCGCGCCGAGGCTGCGCCTCGGGCCGAGGCGGCGCCGAAGCAACCCAGGAAAGACTGAGCTGCTCCCGCGCGGACTGCGGCGCTAGCGCCCTTTCAGGAGCGTCAGGATCTCCCCGAGCGATGTCTTGACCTCGTGCAGGGCCGACTCCAGCGCCTTCTGCCGGGTCGTATCGCCGCCGCCGGAGATGGGCTTCGCCGCGGCCGCCCTCTCTTCCAGCGCGTCCACGGGGTGGTCCGCCTCGGCGCCAGCCGCGCGTTCCTTCACCTGCCTTGCCGGCGGGGCGACCTTGGCTGTGGCCGGTCGCGGCGCGGTTTTGGCTGCAGGGCGGCCTGTGGCGGATTCATCCTCGAGCTTCCGCCGGGCCCCGGCGATCGTGTACTCCTCCTCGTAGAGCAGCGCCTTGATGCGGATGATCGTCTCGATGTCCTTGCGCTGGTAGACGCGCTGACCCGAGCGGTTCTTCCGCGGCGAGAGCTGCGGGAACTCCGACTCCCAGAAGCGCAGCACGTAGGGCTGCGTGTCGGTGAGCTCGCACACCTCGCCGATCTTGAAAAACAACTTGCCGGGGATCTCTGATGCTGTCTTCGCCACGTCTCTCTCCCCCTCCACCTCGTTCAGTTCAATGAATCGATCAGGATCCTCGACGGCCTGAAGACCAGGCTATGCCTCGAATCGATCGCAATGACTTCACCCGTCTGGGGGTTACGCCCCACACGCGACCGCCGTCTGACGATCGCGAAACATCCGAAACCGGAAACCTGAACCCTTCCCCCCGAGAGCAGCACGTCTTTGATCGTCGCGATCAGGTGGTCGACCATGTCGGCCGACTCCTTGCGCGACAAGCCGCCATGAACGCGGTAGACGGCATCGGAGAGATCCGCCTTGGTCATCGGGGGGCGTCCTTCGCATCGATGCGACCATACGCGTCCTCCAGCCGGACGACGTCGTCCAGCTCGGTCGTCGACACCTCGAACACGCGGCAGTCTTCGACGGCCTCCATGCGGTGCCTGACGCCCGGGGGAATGTGGCAGCACTCCCCCGGCTTCATCGCGCGCGTGATCGGCGCGACGGCGCCCTCCGCCTGCACGGTCAGCAGCATCTCCCCCGACTGGAGGTAGATGGTCTCGTCCTTCATGCGATGGTACTGGAAGCTCAGCTTGTGCCCCTTGCGGATGAAGAGGACCTTGCCGACGTAGCGGTCCGTGCGGGCCCAGAGCAGCTCGTACCCCCAGGGCTTCTCGATCCGCTCGATCCCTCCCGCGGGGGTCACATGGTCCACGTTCCACTCCCCTCCACGAGACTGGGGACGGCCTGCATGAGCCGCCCCAGGATCTTGCGGCGCGCGTAGTCCTCGACGTCCGATGCCGTCGGCAGCCGCAGGACCTCCTCCACCATCTCGCGCGCCTCCACGACGCTCAGGGCCCTGATCGCCGCCTTGACGGACGGGATGTAGATCGCGTCCATCGAGAGCTCGTTGAGGCCCATTCCCAGGAGCAGGGGCACGACGAGCGGGTCGCTGGCCATCTCGCCGCACATGGCGACAGGGATCCCGGCGCCGCGCGCCGAGTCGACGGTGAACTTGACGGACCTCAGGATTGCCGGATGCATCGGCCGGTACAGATAGCTGACCGACTCGTTGCTGCGATCGATCGCCAGGGTGTACTGGATGAGATCGTTGGTCCCGATGCTGAAGAAATCTGCCTCGTGCGCCAGCAGATCGGCGACCGCCGCCGCCGAGGGGACCTCGATCATCAGCCCCACCGGAACGTCCGGCCGATACGGGATCCCCTCCGCCGTCAGCTCGCTCATCGCCTCAGTCAGGACCTGGCGCGCGGCGCGGAACTCCTCCACTCCCGAGATGAGCGGGAACATCACGCGGACGTTGCCGTACATCGTGGCCCTGAGGATCCCCCGGAGTTGCGGCTTGAAGATGTCCTTGTGCGCGAGGCAGAACCGGATCGCCCTCATGCCGAGGACGGGGTTGTTCTCGTCTTTCTTGAGCACGCTGTGGAAGTATTTCTCACCGCCCAGATCCAGGGTGCGGATGGTGACCACCCTGGGCGCGAGACGCTCGGCGAGCTCCTTGTAGACTTCGAAGTGATCGTCCTCGCTGGGCAGATAGGGCGAGCGGTGCAGGAACAGGAACTCGGAACGGTAGAGACCGATCCCCTCCGCGCCGTGCTTGATCACCAGATCCAGCTGTTCGCGCAGCTCGATGTTGGCGTGGATCTCGACGCGGAATCCATCCAGCGTCTCCGCCGGCAGGTCCCTGAAGTTCCTGAGCCGTTCTTCTTCGCCGCGCTTGAACTCGACCGACATCCCCTGGTAGCGAGCGACCTCGGATGGGGCGGGGTTGATGGCCACGATCCCGCGGCTTCCGTCCACGACGATCACGTCTCCCGAGATCACCTTGGCGGTCGCGTCGTGCAGACCCACCACGGCGGGGATCCCGAGGGCCTTCGCGACGATGGCTGTATGAGAGGACGGCCCTCCCTTGTCGGTCACCAGACCAACGACGTGCGGCACGCGCAGCAGCGCGGTCTCCGAAGGTGTCAGCTTGGCGGCCACGATGACGACGTCGTCCGTCAGCTCGGAGAGGTCGTGGTGGCGCCCCCCGGCGAGGACCGTCTGGATGCGCCCTTCGATGTCCTCGATGTTCTCCAGGAGGCGTTCGCGGTCGGGGACGTCCGCGAAGGACTGCGACAGATGATGCAGCTCCATGCGAAGTGCCCACTCCGCGTTGATCTTCTGCTTGCGGATCGCTTCTTCGGCGCCTCCCATCAGGGCCTCGTCCTCCAGGAGCAGCATCTGCGCGTCGAAGATCGACCCGGCGGTCTCGCGGTGCTCCTTCTCGAAGGTGTCCTGGAGCCCGACCACCTGCTCCTTGGCCTTGCTGACCGCGTTGCGGAAGCGCCGCACCTCCAGCTCGACTTCCTTTTCCTTGATCGACACGCGGAAGATGGTCTGCTCCGCGGCCTCGAGGACGAGCCCCGGGGCGATCGCGATCCCCCGCGAGGCGCCTATCCCGCGGAACGTGCGTCCCGTGCGCGGCGTCTCCTGCGGCTCGCTCATGCTTCCTCTCCGAACTTACCCGCCACCAGCTCCTGCAGCGCCGTGAAGGCCTCCACCTCGTCGTCGCCTTCGGTGCGAAGCGTGAGCGTCACCCCCTTGGCCGCGGCCAGGGTCAGAAGTCCGACGATCGACTTGCCGTCCACGACCGCGCCGTCGTGCACGAGGGTGACGCGCGCGCGGAACCGCCCCGCGAGCCTCGCGAACTTCCCCGCCGCGCGCATGTGAAGGCCCAGCTCGTTCTCGATGTTGATCGGAGCCTCCTTCATCGGCTCCCCTCGCGTCCTGCTGCGGGCGGAGCGTCGGTCTTCTGGGGCCGCCTGAGGGCGCGCGACGGGATCTGGATCGCCTCGCGGCCGCGCGTGCAGACCAGCTCCGCGATCTCCGCGAGGCTCATTCCCGAGGTCGCCGCGTTGCCGAGCTTCAGGAGCATCGACAGGTTGACGCCGGTCACAACCTCGACGCGCCCGGGATCCAGGAGGGTCAGGCTCAGATTGGATGCGGTCCCGCCGAACATGTCGGTCATGATCAGAACCCCCGCCCCCTTGTCCACGGCTTCCACCGCGCCGACGATCTTCTGCCTCGCGGTGGCGACGTTCTCCTCCCACGAGATGCAGACCGCCCGAAGGTGGGGCGACTCGCCGCAGATCCTCTCCACCGCCGACACGAGCTCCCGGGCAACGTCCCCATGGGTCACGACCAGCGCTCCGATCATCGGATCACGGCTCCCTCTCAGCCCTTCCACATGTCGCGATGGGTTATCCTCACGCGGTATTGGTCATCCTGGCCCGCCAGCGCGGCGCCGAGCCGCTCCGCGAGCCCGACCGATCGATGACGGCCCCCGGTGCAGCCGATGGCGATCGTGACGTAGGCCTTCCCCTCTTTCGCGAAGCGCGGGAGAAGGAAGGTCAGCAGCGAAAGGATCTTCTCGTAGAACGTGTCGTAATCAGGAACAGACGCGAGGAAGTCCTGCACCTCCCGGTCGCGCCCCGTCTTCTGCCGCAGCCCATCCACGAAGTGGGGGTTCGGCAGGAAGCGCGCGTCGAACAGCAGGTCGGCCTCGGGGGGAAGACCATACTTGTAGCCGAAGCTCACGACCGACACGAACGGCGTGCCGGCCCCGCGTCCCTCCTCGCCGAACGTGTCGAACAGATAGTTGCGCAGCTCGTGGACGTTGAACCCCGAGGAATCGATCATCATGTCGGCGCGCTCGCGGATGGGGGCCAGGACCTGGCGCTCCCGGCCGATCCCCGTCTCGAGCGAATCCTCCGCGAGAGGGTGCGGCCGCCGGGTCTCGGAGAAGCGCCGGATCAGCGTATCGGTGGTGGCTTCGAAGAAGATCACCTTGAGGTCGATGTCCTGGCTGCGCAAGGCGTCAAGGATGTCAGGGAACTCCCCGAGGCGGGATCCCTCCCTGATGTCGATCACGAGCGCCACCTTCTGGAAGTCGCCGGAGCGCCGGCCGATGAGATCGATGAACGTCGGGATGAGCTGGATCGGGAGATTGTCGACGCAGTAGTACCCCATGTCCTCGAAACACTTCGCGGCGAAGCTCTTCCCCGAGCCCGACATGCCCGTGATGATCGCCAGCCGTTTATTCATCAATCCTCGTGGGGCGTGATGGGGCCCTTGGCTCGCGCCGCCTTGATGAGCCGCGACTCGAGACGGGTCGCAAGCTCGCGCGCCGGGTCGTATCCCTTCGTCTTGAGGAGGTGGTTGCGCGCCGCGACCTCGATGAGCACCGAGAGATACCGCCCGGGGGCCACCGGCATCACGACGTGGGGAAGACTCAGGCCGAGCACGTCGTAGGTTCTCTGATCCAGCCCGAGACGCTCGTACTCCTTTCCTTCCTCCCAGCGATCGAGCTGAACCACCATGTCGACGTCCTTGTTGTAGCGCACCGAGGCGACGCCGAACAGATCCTTGATGTTGATGATTCCCAGGCCGCGGACCTCCATGTGGTACCGCGTCAGCTCGGGGCCGGTTCCGCGCAGCACGCTTCCCTTGCGTGTGATCTCCACGATGTCGTCCGACACGAGGCGATGACCGCGCACCACGAGATCGAGCGCGCATTCGCTCTTGCCGATCCCCGACTCGCCGAGCAGCAGGACACCCACGCCATAGACGTCCAGCAGGACGCCGTGCAGGCTGATCCTCGGCGCGAGACGCTCTTCGAGGAAATCCGTGAGACCGTCGATGGTCGCCGAAGAGACGCGCGGCGTTCTGAGCAGCGGAATGCCATGGGACTCCGCCGCCGCGATCAGCTCGATCGGCGGCTCGAGCCCCTTGGTCATCACGAAGCACGTCACGTCGCAGGCGCAGACCTGATTCAGGATCTCGCGACGTTTGTCGGCCGGCTGCCCCTCCAGGAACGTCATCTCGCTCTGGCCGAGGATCTGCACGCGCCCTGGGTGGATGTATTCGATGAACCCCGCCAGCGCCAGACCGGGTTTCTGGATCCGCGGGACGGTGATCTCTTTCTCCAGACCGCCGGAGCCGGCGATCACCTCCAGCGCCAGGTGCGCGGCCTCTCCCAGAAGGAGATCACGAACGCGGATGCGGGGCGTCTGCGCGGAAATGTCGGTCGGGAGCATGTGCGGCAGGACCCTTTAGCGTGATACTTGAGCTTCGGCGTGTAACTTGCGACAGAGCAAAGGGCGAGGATACCCGCACACCAGGGCCCTGTCAAGGTGGATCCTGAGTGCGGACATGAAGTTACGCCGGTCGCGCTCGATTGACAGTGCCGCGGGTTAGCGATAGATTCTCGTTCACTTTCCGAGCGTCGTTTTCCTCAACCAGTACTTGAGGTCAGGCAGGTCCTGGCTCCGGAGGATTCTGATGAGCAAGCGAAAGATCGTTCACGTCGTGGGCACCGGGACCATCGGTGAGCCGCTCATCGGTCTCCTCGTGACCATGGCGAAGGACTTCGGCTTCGACGAAGTCTCCTTTCACAAGCGCACGCCGCTCCTGACCGATCGATCGAAGGTGCGCGAGCTGAAACGGCGTGGCGCGCGCCTGGCGGTCGACGCGGCCGCGCGCGACGGATTCAGCGAGATCGGCATCGAGCCCGATCTCGAGTCGATGGAAGCGCTGGAGCGCGCCAGCGTCGTGATCGACTGCACTCCGGTGGGCAACCAGAACAAGGAAGACATCTACTCCCGCTTCACCTCCAACACCCTCGGGTTCATCGCGCAAGGGAGCGAGTTCGGCTTCGGGAAGCCCTACGCCTGCGGCATCAACGACAAGGCGTTGAAGCGCGAGGAAGATCAGTTCGTGCAGGTGGTCTCATGCAACACCCACAACCTCGCGGTCCTGCTCAGCACCATCGCGCTCGGCGAAGGGCCCGACAATCTGGAGGAGGCCCGCTTCCTCTGCATCCGCCGGGCCAACGACATCTCGCAGGACGGCTCGTTCATCCCTTCTCCGCAGGCCGGCAAGCACAAGGACGAGCGCTTCGGAACCCATCACGCGCGCGACGTGTGGCATCTGTACAAGACGCTCGGGATCGACCTGAACAACGTCTACTCGTCGGCGCTGAAGGTCAACTCGCAGTACATGCACAGCATCTGGTTCAACATCAGGGTGCGTGCGCCGCTCACCACGAAGGAAGTGCTGCAACGGCTCGAGAGCAACGAACGCGTCGCGCTGACCTACAAGATGTCCGCCAACACGATCTTCTCGTTCGGGCGCGATTACGGACACTTCGGGCGGATCATGAGCCAGACGGTGGTGGCGGTGCCGAGCGTCACAGTGAACGAGGGGCATGAGGTGATCGGCTTCTGCTTCACGCCGCAGGACGGTAATCCCCTGCTCTCATCGGTGGCCGCCGCGACGTGGTTCCTCGACCCGGATCACTACACCGAGAAGCTTGCCGCGATGAAGGAATTCTTCTTCAGAGAAGTTTGATCTTCTTGATCTCTTCGACCAGCAGCGGGATCGCCTCGTAGAGGTCTCCCACGATCCCATAGTCGGCGATCTTGAAGATCGGGGCATCCGCGTCCTTGTTGATGGCGACGATCACCTTGGACGACGACATTCCGGCCAGGTGCTGGATCGCCCCCGAGATGCCGCAGGCGATGTAGAGCTTCGGAGAGACCACCTTCCCCGTCTGGCCGACCTGGTGCTGGTGGTCGATCCACCCCGCATCCACGGCGGCCCGGGACGCCCCCACGGCGCCGCCGAGCGCGTCGGCCAGCATCTTGATGTACTTGAAGTTCTCGGGCCCTTTCATCGCCCGCCCGCCGGAGACGATGATGTCCGCCTCGGCGACGTCGATCGTCCCACCCGCCTCCGCGTGCACCGCGGTGGTCCTGCAGCGGAAATGCTTCTCCTCGAGCCTCGCGTCGAGCGGCCGGGTGGCGCCGCGCCCCGGGCGCGGCTCCTTCGCCAGCGGGAAGACGTTGGGACGAAGCGTCGCCATGGCCGGCTTCGCGCCCGAGAAGGCCACCGTGGCGATAGCCTTGCCGGAATAGACAGGGCGGCGGGCGGAAAGCGCGCCGCCGTCCATCGAGAGCGCCGTGCAGTCCGTGGCCAGCCCCGTGCCCAGCGCGGCGGCAGCGCGCGCCGCCAGATCGCGCCCCATCGAGGAGCCGGGGAGCAGGAAGACGTCCGGGTCGATCTCCTTCACGGCCATCGAAGCCGCGTGCGCGTAGGCCTCGGGCGCGTAGTACGCCAGGCGCGGGTCGTTCACCATCAGAATGACGTCGGCCCCCATACGCGCGGCCTCGGCGTCCAGACCTGAGAGGTCACTGCCGATCAGGAGCGCGGTCAGCTCCCCTCCCGTGCGGTCGGCGATGCGACGTCCCTCGCTGAGCGCCTCGAGGCCCGGTTTCTTGAGCTTGCCATCCCTCTGTTCGGCGAAGACCAGGATCCCGGGCATCAAATCACCTTCGCTTCCTCGTGAAGGAGGCGCGCGACCTCTTTCACGGCGGTGGCAACGTCGTCCTTGAACACCTTTCCGGCCGGCTTGGGCGGCGGCAGCTCCAGCTTCTGGATGGCGATGCGGGCGCCGGCGGAACCGATGGTGGCCGGGTCGAGGCCAAGACCTGCGGCATTCTTCTTGTCGATCGGCTTCTTCTTGGCGGCCATGATCCCCTTGAGGCTGGCGTAGCGCGGCTCGTTGAGCCCCTTCTGCGCGGTGATCACGCAAGGCAGCGGGGCCTCGACCACCTCGTGCGCCCCTTCGATCTCCCTGTGGGCCACCACGGAGCCTTCCTTCACCTCCAGCTTCGTCACGACCGAGACGTGCGGCCAGTCCAGAAGCTGTGCGAGCATCACGCCGGTCTGCCTGTTGTCCGTTCCGACGGCGTACTGCCCCGTCAGGACGAGGTCGGCACCGACCTCCTTCACCGCGGCCGCCAGGATGCGCGCCAGACCGAGGGCATCGGAGCCCTCGAAGGCCGGGTCGTCGAGATGGAGAGCGCGGTCCGCTCCCATGGCGAGGCAGGTGCGCAGCGCCGCGGCGGCCCGCTCGGGGCCGATGGTGACGGCCACGACCTCACCGCTCCCCATCGCCTCTTTGATCTTCAGCGCCTCTTCCGCGGCGTACTCATCGTACGGGTTCACGATCCAGGTGACTCCCGTCTCGTCGATCGAGCGCCCGTCGCGCCCGATGACGATCCGCGTCTCGGTATCCGGGACCTGCACAATCGCCACGACGATCTTCACGCGTCGAACCTCTTCATGAGGATGCTCGCATTCGTTCCCCCGAAGCCGAAGGAGTTGTTCAGGGCATAGGTGACTTCCACACGCCGCGCCTCGTTCGGCACGTAGTCCAGGTCGCATTCGGGATCCGGCGTGCGGTAGTTGATCGTCGGCGGGATGATCCCCTCGCGCACGACGAGCGCCGTGATCGCGGTCTCGAGCCCTCCCGCGGCCCCGAGAAGATGCCCGGTCATCGATTTCGTCGAAGAGATCGCGACGCGCCTGGCGTGGTCTCCGAACAGCGTCTTGATCGCGAGGGATTCGATCTTGTCGCCGATCGGCGTCGAAGTCCCATGAGCGTTGATGTAGTCGACCTCGGAGGGTGTGATCCCCGCGTCCTGGATGGCGTTCCTCATGACGCGCATGGGCCCGTCGCCGTTTTCCGACGGAGCCGAGATGTGGAAGGCGTCGGCGCTGACGCCGTAGCCCGCCACCTCGGCCTGGATGCGCGCGCCGCGGCGCCGCGCGTGCTCCAGCTCTTCGAGGATGACGATCCCCGCCCCTTCACCGATCACGAACCCGTCTCTCCCGGCGTCGAAGGGGCGGCTGGCGCCTTGCGGGTCGTCGTTGCGCGTGGAGAGGGCGCGCATCGCGGAGAAACCGCCCACCGCCAGGGGCGTCACCACCCCCTCGGTCCCGCCGCAGATCATCGCGTCGGCGTCGCCGCGCGCGATCAGACGGGCCGAATCGCCGATGGCGTGCGTCCCCGTGGAGCATGCCGTCGAGTTCGCGAGGTTGGGCCCCTTGGCGCCGTAGCGGATCGAAACCTGGCCCGAGCCCATGTTCACGATGAGACCGACGATGAAGAAGGGGGAGATCCTGCGCGGCCCGCGCTGCAGCAGCTCCTCATGCTGCCGCTCGATGGAGGGGAGTCCGCCAATGCCCGAGCCGATGTAGACGCCGACGCGCTCGGCGTTGGCCGGCCCGATTTCGAGACGGGCGTCCTCCATGGCGAAGTGCGTGGCGGCGAGGGCGTACTGGATGAAGAGGTCGCACTTCTTGACGTCTTTGGCGGGCATGAACGCGGCGGGGTCGAACCCACGGACCTCGCCTGCGATGCGGCAGGCGTAGTCGTTCGTGTCGAAACGCGTGATCGGGCCGACGCCGCTCCTGCCGGCCAGCAGTCCATCCCACGTCTCTTTCGTCCCGATGCCGAGGGGGCTTACCAGCCCCACCCCGGTCACGACGACACGCCTCTCCACGGAACCCGAGCCTCGATCGGAGACGGTGATCAGGACTTGTTCTGGCTGATGTAGCTGATCGCGTCCTGGACCGTCTTGATCTTCTCGGCGTCCTCGTCGCTGATCTCCAGCTTGAATTCCTCTTCGAACGCCATGACCAGCTCGACCTGGTCGAGCGAGTCGGCGCCGAGATCTTCGACGAACGATGCGGTCGGGGTCACCTCGGCCTCTTCGACTCCGAGCTGCTCGACAATGATCCCCTTGACCTTTTCTTCGACGTTCATTCGCATCCTCCGGTTTGACGATCCGGGATCGCAGCAGACGAACGATCCCGCGGTGGTGTCATGAGTTCGCAGGTCCTCCAGAAGGGCATTGCACCGGGCCCGGTTCCGAAGGGGCGCCAGTCTACCATAGCCCCGCGCACCGACGCCGCGCGCGCCCTCTACATGTACAGTCCGCCGCTGACATTCAGCACGGCCCCCGTGATATAGGAGGCCTCCTCGCTCAGAAGAAACCCGACGGCCGCCGCGATCTCCTGAGGCGTCCCGAGCCGCCCGAGCGGGATCTGCGAAGCGAGCTGGGCGCGGCGCTCCTCGGGAAGCGCGCGAGCCATGTCCGTCTCGATCAGACCCGGCGCGACGACGTTCACCGTGACGGCGCGCGACGCGATCTCCCTGGCCAGGGATTTCGCCAGGCCGATCAGACCGGCTTTCGAGGCGGCGTAAGCGGCCTGCCCCGGGTTGCCCATCAGCCCTGCCACCGACGAGATCAGCACGATGCGCCCGTAGCGCGCGCGGATCATCGGTGACACCGCGGCGCGGACGAGGCGGAAGGTCCCCGTCAGATTGACCGACAGAACGCGGTCCCAGTCTTCAGGTTTGAGCCGCATGATGAGCTGGTCCGCCGTGATGCCGGCGTTGGCGACGACGCAATCCAGCCCCCCGAGCGTTTCGCGTGCGTGCTCCACCGCCCGTTCCACGGCGGCGCCGTCGGCCATGTCCGCGCCGATCGACACGACGCGAACGCCCCGCTCCGATGCCGCGCGCGCGACCGATACGAGGTTCTTCTCTTCGCTGGCCATCAGCGCGAGATCCGCGCCCCGCTCCGCCAGATGGAGCGCGATCGCCTCGCCGATGCCGCGCGAGGCCCCGGTGATCAGCGCGCGCCGCCCCTTCACGCGCCCACTCCGGCGGCGGCAATCCCCTCCAGAGTCCCGGCCGGGGTGCAGTCGATCCTCTTGTCGATCCTCCTGACCAGACCCGTCAGGACCTTCCCCGGCCCGACCTCCAGCGCCTTCACGACTCCAAGCTCAGCCAAAGCCTTCACGCTCTCCTCCCAGCGCACGGGCGCCGTCACCTGCCGGACCAGCAGATCGCGCGCGGCATGACCCTCGCGAACCGCCTTCGCCGTGACGTTCGCCACCAGCGGGACCGTCAGGTCGTTGAACGACGTCGCCTTCAGATCCTTTTCGAGCCGGTCCGCCGCGGGCTGCATCAGGGCGCAGTGGAAGGGGGCGGTCACCTCGAGCGGGATCGCCTTCATGGCCCCACGCTGTCTGGCCAGGGCCATGGCGCGCTCGACCGCGTCCGCATGCCCCGAGATCACCGTCTGCCCCGGCCCGTTCATGTTCGCGGGCGAGACCACGCGTCCGTTGGCCGCCTCGGCGCAGACCGCCTCGATGGCTTCGCGATCGAGCCCGATCACCGCCGCCATCGCCCCGACACCCACGGGCACGGCCTCCTGCATGTATTGGCCGCGCGCGCGCACGAGGCGCAGGGCATCCGCGAAGCCGAGCGCCCCTGAAGCGACCAGCGCGCTGTATTCGCCCAGGCTGTGCCCCGCCACGATGTCCGGGCGGGTCCCTCTCTCGACAAGCAGTCGCAGCGCCGCAACGCTGGTCGCGAGGATCGCAGGCTGGGCGGTGGCGGTCAGCTTCAGAGCGTCGGCAGGTCCTTCGAAGCAGGCGCGGCTGAGAGGGATGCCCAGCGCGGCGTCGGCCTCCTCGAAGGTCCGGCGGCACACGGGTTCGGCGTCATGGAGGTCCTTCCCCATGCCGACGATCTGGCTCCCCTGCCCCGGAAATAGAAACGCCAGCATGACGACCCCCGTTCCGATGTCGCCGCGAAGCGTCAGACGGCCAGCAGCGACCGCTGCGCGCTCATGACATCCTGGATCCTGTCGTTCACCCGACTCTCGATCATCTCAGCGGCCGCCCGCACGGCGTTCTTGATCGCCTTGGCCGAGGATCGTCCGTGGCAGATGATCGCGCTTCCCTTCACCCCGAGGAGCGGCATGCCGCCATACTCCGCGTAATCGATCCGCTTGCGGAAACGCTGGAAGGCGCCTCGCGACAGAAGGTACCCGAGACGCGAGGGGATGCTGGAGCTGATCTCCTGGCGCAGCATGACCGCCAGCATCTCTGCGACGCTTTCGATCGCTTTGAGACTGACGTTCCCGGTGAAGCCATCGCTGACGATGACGTCGGCGTTGCCGTTGAAGATGTCGCGCCCTTCGACGTTTCCGATCACGTTCATCGCGCTGCCGCGCAGCATCGCGAGCGCTTCTTTGGTGATGCTGTTGCCTTTGGAGTCTTCCTCCCCGACGCTCAGGATGCCGACCCTGGGATTCGCCACGCCCAGGATTTCCCGGGAGTAAATCTCGCCCATGATGGCGAACTGAACCAGATGCTCCGCGCGCGGCTGCACGTTCGCTCCCACGTCCAGCCACACCGATCGTCCCTTGAGGTTCGGCAGAACCGCCATCACCGCCGGCCGCTCGATGCCGAGGAGCGTGCCCATGACCACCTTGGCGGTCACCATCACGGCGCCGGTGTTGCCCGCGGAAATCATCCCGTGGGCCTCTCCCTCGCGCACCAGGTGGCAGGCCACGCGGATCGAGGAATGTTTCTTCTGCCTGAGCGCGAGCACGGGGGGCTCGTGCATTGCGATCACGTCCGCAGCGTCGACGATGGAAATCCGGTCGGATCCTGTGCCGCCGACCTGCGTCAGCTCCCTGGCGACGTCGTCGTGGCGGCCCACCAGCAGGAGCCGGTGCTTCCACTCCCGCGCCGCGGCAACGGCGCCCTCGACCACGACACGCGGGGCGAGATCCCCGCCCATCGCATCGAGGGCGATGACGACCGGCATCAGGTGCTCTTCACTTCGATGACTTCGCGGCCCTTGTAGTGCCCGCAGTGAAGGCAGACACGGTGCGGCAGTTTCTGCTCGTGGCAGTTCGGACACTCGGACATCGGCGGGATCGCCAGAGCGTCGTGGGCCCGGCGCCGGTCTCTGCGCGCCTTGGAATGGCGCCGTTTGGGATTAGGCATCGTTGACTCCTTTACCTCGGTGATTGCATTGGCTGCGATCTAGGACGGCGCCCCGACAGCGCAGAGGCATTCGTCCCTGTTGCGATTGCCGCCGCACTTCATGCACAACCCGCGGCAGTCGGGTGCGCACAACGGCTTCATCGGAATCTCGAGATAGATCTGCTCCGCCGCCAGATCGCGCATGTCGACGCGCCGCTGCTCGTCGAGATAGTCGACGTCGAGCTCGGAGCGCGGGATATGCACCTCCCCCTCCCGACCGCCCCGGTTCTCCGGCGGCGGCATGTACTCCACGCGAAACTCGCGCTCCACGGGCAGATCGTAGGGTTCGAGGCATCGTGAGCACGGGACGCGCACCGCCGCGACCATGCGGCCGGCGCAGGTCAGGCCGCCGCGTGACGGCTGGACATGTGCCGTCAGTGACGCCGACGTCACCTCGATCTCGAAATCCCTGACGTAGCTCAGCGGGCCTGGCGCGATGGCCAGATCGACCTGCAATCCCTCGGAGCGCAGATCGTCCGCGCGGACGATCACGTTCACCTCCGGAAAAAAGTGGCCGGATTATAGCACCGGGTCCCCAGGGCCGTGGCGGGAAACATGCACCCCCCCGGGGGGCAACCTGAAGGAAGGAAGAGGCTTAGGTCTGGCCGCCGCCGAGCCGCGACATCGCATCGCGCGCGGCATCATGTCCGGGGAGGATCTCGAGCGCCTTCTCGAATTGCCGCCGGGCGCGGTGGTCGAAGCCGTGACGCTGGTAGAAGAGCCCGAGGGACACGAGGTATTCGGCGTTATAGGGCTCCAATTCGCACGCCTTCACGTAACAGTCCTCCGCCATGCGCTGCCACTTCGTGTGGGGGTTCTTCTCCAGCGCCTCGGCCATGAGCATCATCACCGAGCCCGTTTCCCCGCCGAAGCTGACCGCCAGACGGCAGAACTGGATGCAGTTATGGTAGTCCTTCTCGTTGAAGTACTCGCGCGCCTTCTGCTCGTATTTCTCCGCGAGCCTCGTGTTCTGCTCCTGCGTCTCCTGCGCCTCGCTCTTGACCATCTCGCGACGCCGCTCGAGCCCCTCGGTGTCGAACTCCGCCACGGTGGCCTCGGCGGCCCGGGGCCGCGCGGCTTCCTCCAGCCGGCCGACCTCCAGGCGCAGGAAGGTCTCCGTCAGCTTCCTCTCGATGAACGTCAGCTCCTTGCGGCACAAGGTCGCGACGTGCTCGCTGAACCGATCCCGCCGGAAATCGTTCTTCATCCGGGTGAAGGCCTTCTTGACCTCCTCCTGAGGGGAATCGAGAGTCAGGCCCAGCAAGGCCATGGGGTCCTCGGCGAGCCGCTCGAAGGTGTCCTTGATGCGCTTGACCTCGCGGTCGTCCTTTCCCGCCGTCTCGTAGTGATTCTGAAGGATCTGCTTCAGGCTGAACAGCCCCTCGCTCAGGGGCGGATCGAACTCGACGATCCCGAGGACGGTGAGGCCGTAGAGAAACTGCAGGCCCTCGTTCTCCTCTTCGGCGGAGAGCAGCAGCGCGATCTCCTCCAGACGCATCGACCCGTCGGCGCGGGACAGGACGTAACCATGATGCGGCTTCAGCGCGAGCTGGTGCACGGGAAGGAAGACCCTGCTTCCCAGACGAATCCTCCCCGGCTGACGCATGAGCACTTCCTTCAAGGAGTCGAAATCCGACATCCGGAGGATCCCCTTGAGGATGCACTCGAAGGTGAAGAGGACATTGGAATCGAAGAAGCCGCTGTCGGCCTGCACTGCCGTGAATTCGTAGCTCGATGTGGGCCAGGAGAAGGCGCGGGCGACGGACGACTCCACGAGCGATCGCACGGCGGGGGCGATACCTTCCTTGGTCAGGATCTTCCGCGCCACCAGGGCGCTGGCTTTTTCGAGACCGGTCCGGGGCGTCTGCTTGAGCTTGGCCACGGTCCTCTCGGGGAGCACGCCTGCGGTCAGGAGGTGGGACTCGAACTGCCCCTCAGCCGCGTTTGATTCCGCGAAGTAGAGCATCCCGCGGTCGAAGTGCAGGCAGACCCATGCATCGCCTGGGGGCGCGATCCTGATCACCCCCGTGGACTCCTGGAAATAGAGGTCCCGCAGGACCTCGGCTAGGAAATGTGAGGTGCACTGTCCCTTCATCGGGGTTTTCCGCGGGGTTTCCAGATGGTGGCGCCTGACTCCATGGCGGTCCAATATAAGGGCACGTCCGCGGGTTCGTCCACGCTGCGAGAGGCCACCCCCCGATGCTGTTAAGTATCGTTGTTTCAATAGGTTTAACTGTTGCCGTCGGGCAGTTCGCTCCCCGGCCCGAGGTAGCCCCCGGCCTGGAAGCTCTGCGGGAAGGGCGGTTTGACGAGGCGGGGCGCTGGTTCGACCGGGTCACGTCGCAGGCGCCCGGGGCCCCCGAGGGGCCATTCTTCCAGGCGTTTCAGATCTGGTGGCGTCTTCTCGACGATCCGGACGCCACGGGCACCCTGCGGGCGCGCATGGAGGGACTGCTCGAGGGGTCGGCGCGGCTCGCCGAGGGCCTTGCCGGGTCGACGGAGCAGGACGTCCGCGAGCGCGGTCTCGTCTTCGCCGGTGTTTCCCGTCTGCTCGAGGCTCAGTCGCTCGCCGGGCGCGGCGAGCATTGGAGCGCGGCCTCCATGGCGCGCAAGGGACACCGGAGCCTCACCGACGCACTGGCGATCAACCCCGACTCCGCCGACGCCCTCTTCGCCCTTGGCGCCTACGATTACTACGCCGACAACCTGCCCCTCATGGTCAAGGGGATCCGATGGCTCCTCGCCATCCCCCCCGGCGACGAGACGCGCGGCATCGCGCGCCTGGAGACCGCCGCGGATCGCAGCGCGCTCTTCGGGACCGAGTCGCTCATGCTCCTCACGCACATCTATGCGGGAGGGTTCGAGGAGGATCACCGTCGCGCGCTCGACTACGTCCACAGGGCGCGCGGCCGGCACGCCGACTCACCGCTGATCGCGCTCGTGGAATCGGACCTGCTCTACGATCTGGGACGCTTCCGGGACGCCATGATCCCGGCGCAGAAAGCGGGCAGGATCATCGAGGGATCGGGGGCCGTCTTCGCTCAGGATCTCTCCCGCTTCGCGCAGCTCAGGATTGCGACTCTCGAGCTCGCGAGCCGTCAGCCCGCCGCGGCTCTCGCGCGCGCCGAGGCGGCCCTCGCCTGCTCGCTCCCCGCCACGCAGGATGACGCCGAGCGCTGGGGACGCCTCCTTCTCGCGGCGGCGCGTGAAGCCGGACGCATCGACGCCGCGGCGCAATGGCTTGCGAAGCTCCCGCTGGAGCCGAAGATGCGACGCCGGCTCGAGGAGAGACTCGCCGCCGCGCGCGGCGACATCGCGGCCAGGGAGCTGGCCGCCGTCGAAATCACCCCGGATGCTGATGCGGAGCTTCGGACGCTGCGCGGACTCCTGGAGCGATTTCCGGGGGACCGGAGGATTCAGTACGCGCTGGGACGGCGCCTCCAGATGGAGGGGCTGCTCGAGGAAGCGCGCCCCAATCTGTCAGCCGCGGCGCGCGGTGGTCAGGACGAGATCGCCGGCTGGGCGATGATCAGGCTCGGGTGGGCGCTCGAGCATGCCGGCGCGCGCGCGCGGGCGCTCCCATTCTATCGACGCGCGGCGGAGATCAAGCACTTCAGTTTCCGCGCTGCAGCCCGCGATCGCCTTGAGCACCCCGTGTCCGATCCCCCGGAGGGGTGATGCGCAGCCTCAAGTCGCTCTTGAGGACCTTCCCCGCCGCACTGCGCGGGAGATCGGCAAGAACCACGACCCCGCGCGGAACCTTGTAGCGCGCCAGGTTGCGGATGCAGTAGCGCCGCAGTTCTCCTTCCGCGTCGGGAAGCTCGCTCCTGAGCGCGACGAAGGCCCAGGGGATCTCTCCGCGCGACGTATCGGGATGTCCCACCACCGCGGCCTCCCGGACCGCTGGATGCGATTCGAGGACCCCCTCGATCTCGCGGGGGTAGATGTTCATCCCCCGGAAGATCAGCATGTCCTTGTTGCGCCCGACGATGAAGATCTCGCCATCCTCGTCGATGCGCGCCTGATCCCCCGTGCGCAGCCAACCGTCACGAAGAGCGAGGCGCGTCTCCTCCGGGCGTCTGAAGTATCCCTTCATGACCCCCGGCCCGCGGACGAGCAGCTCCCCCGGTTCCCCTTGCCGCGTGTCCCTCCCGTCCGCATCGACCGTCATGACTTCCACACCGGGGAGCGGACGCCCCACCGAGCCGGCCTTGCGCGCTCCCTTCCGCGGCGACAGCGACACCACCGGCCCGGCTTCCGAGAGGCCGTAGCCTTCGCAGAGCGGCCTGCTGAACTTGCGCTCGAACGCGCGCAGTGTCTCGATCGGCAGCGGAGCGCCGCCCGAGATGTAGAGCCTCACCGGGTTCAGCCAGCGCGCCAGCAGGCTGACGCGGGCGTCGGCCATGGCGGTGAAGACGGCGGGAACAGCGGGGAAGATCGTCGGCCGGCGGCGCAGGAGCGCGCGCTTGATCTCGGCGCGATCCAGCTTCTCGCAAAGCACGATGCTCATCCCCGCGAGGATCGGCCCCAGCATCCCGACCATCTGCGTGAAGGAATGGAACAGAGGAAGCGCCACGATGATGCGATCGCGCGGGCGGACGCCGACGGCGTCGATGCATCCGCGGGCGTTCCCCAGCAGGTTCCGGTGCGTGAGGATGACCCCCTTGGGAATCCCCGTGGTCCCCGAGGTGTAGATGACGACCGCCGGGTCGTCCTGGTCGATGCGCGGCGGTGCGTTCGGGCCCCCCACGGGGGGCTGCTGGGTGATGAGTCTCGTTCCGGGGGGGAGGTGCGCCGGAACGTTCCGGGTCTCTTCCCCCAGGATCAGGAGGCGCTGCGGCGGGCGGATCCTGTCTGAAGCGCTGCCGTGCTCCTCGAGCCAGCGGCTCGATGCGAGGAGCGTCTGGCACTCCGCATCCTCGAGCAGCGCCGCGACCTCGGTGGTGACGAGGAACGTGTTGAGGGGGACGAGCACCGCGCCCGTCCTGCACACGGCGAAATACGCGACCACGTAGTCGGGATGATTCTCCATCGCGAGCGCGACGCGCTCGCCTGGGCCGACTCCGGCCGCGACCAGCAGTCCTGCGAGCCGGTCCACGCGCCCGGCCAGATCGTCATGGGTGAGCCGTCGATCGCGGAAGAGGAGCGCCGGGCGGCGGCCTCGTCGCCTGGCGGTGTCGAAGGGGACGTCGCCCACGAGCCGGACGGGGCCTGTCTCGGTCCTCACCCCCTCATGCTATACCACGCTGAGCCCTGCGGTGGACGAAGATGCCCGTGCAGCGCGGCCAAACGGCGCGCCAGGTCAGCGGCCGGCGTTCAGTCCCTGGGGGATCGGCTTGGGTTTGGCGTAGAGATCGATCACCTTGCGGATGTAGGCGATCGTCTCCTTGTAGGGTGGCAATCCGTCGTAACGCGCGACGCGTCCCGAGCCGGCGTTGTACGCGGCCAGCGCCCGCCAGTACTGATCCCCGTTCTTGTCGAGGAGCTCCCGGAGATATCGTGCTCCGGCGAAGACGTTCTCGCGCGGATTGAAGGGATCGACCACGGCGAGGTCTTTCGCCGTCGCCGGCATGAGCTGCATGAGCCCCTGTGCTCCCTTGGGCGAGACCGCGTCGGAACGGTAGCCAGACTCGACGGCGATCACCGCCGCCAGCAGATCGACCTCCAGGTCGTACTCCGCGGCCGCGTCACGGATGATGGCCTCGAGCCCGCCATCGTCGGTGGCGGAGGGAGGAGGTGTGGTCTCTGACTCCGGGCCGGGCTCTGCCGGACATGCTTCCACCGTTGCGACGGGAGGGGCAGGCGCCGGCGCCGCTTCCGGCACGGTCGCGGGGGGCTCCGGCAGCGACTCGACCTTGCGGATGCGATCGGCCGAGAAGGCGATGACGTGACCTCCCTCGGTCCTCAGGGTCGCGCGCCCTTCGCTGATGGTGATGCCGAGGACGTCGAGGGTTCGCCCGTCCGAGAAGACGACTCTCTGGCGCTCGGACTGCGCCAGGACGGGGGGGCTGCTCAGGCTCGTGTCGGCGCGCCCTGGCGCAAAACCGCCCAGGGCGGCGAACCCCGCGATGGTCAACCCTGCGAGTGGGAGCGAGAGCCGGAAGTTCCGTGACTTGTTCAGAGTAGGGGTCCTCATCTGGGTCGAATCTTATTGTACGGCGCGCCCCAGGGGGGGTCAAGGCTGCGGGCCGCCGACATCATGGACGATCGAAGCTTCGCTCGATCTGGCGCTGCGAGAAACGCACCACCGCGGGGCGTCCGTGGGGACACTTGAGGGGGGTCTGCGTGCGGAAGAGCGCGTTGATCAGATAGTTCATCTTTTCCATCGTGAGGGCCATCCGCACCTTGATGGCCGCGTGGCAGGCGACCGTGGCAAGGAGGCGCTCCCGCCGCGAGAGGCCCCCGCCAGCGGGTGGATCGTCGTCGTCCATCGCGTCGAACAGATCCTCGAGCAGGCCTGTCGGGTCGCCGATCTCCAGGGACGCCGGCACGCCGCGCACGACGAGCGTCCCCTCGCCGAACGGCTCGGCGGCGAACCCCATGGCGGTCAGCTCGTCTGCGAGGTCGCTCAGACGCTCCCCCAGCCTTCTCGGAGGGACGATGGTCACAGGGAAGAGCAGCTCTTGTCGCTCGGGATCCGCCTTCGCGGATGCCGCGACGAGCTGCTCGAAGAGGACCCTCTCGTGGGCCGCATGCTGGTCGATCAGGAGAAGGCCTTCCTCGTCCTGCGCCACGATGTAGCTCTGTAGGTAGTGCGCCAGGGCCACCGTGCCGGGGAACATCCCCGCGCCCGGCAACACCTCGCGCGACGCGATCGCCTGCGCGTCCATGCTCCCCGATGGCGGCGTCGCCGCGAGACTCCCCGCGTCCGCGCGATCGCGCCCGAACCATCCACGCGGTGCCGGCGCTGTCCGATCCTCCACCGCCTGGGCCGCGTAGCGGCGCGTCGCCTCGTGAACGTCCGCGGAGAGCCCGCTGTGCGCTCCGGCCGTCAGGTGCGTCACGGGGAGCGCCTCCTGCAATGCCGCCACGACGGTCTCCTTCACCAGATCGTGAACCATGCGCGGGTCGCGGAACCGCACCTCCGCCTTGGCGGGGTGGACGTTCACATCGACGAATTCCCCGTTGCATTCGATGAAAAGCGCGGTCGCCGGATGCCGTCCCTTGGGAAGGAAGGCTTCGCACGCCGCGAGCATGGCGTGCGCGACCAGACGATCGCGCACGACGCGCCCGTTGACGTGGATGCGTTGTGACCTGCGCCCCACCGAGGTCCCTTCAGGGCGCATCGCGAGGAAGCCGTGCACGCGCACCGGGCCGGACGATGCGTCGAACGCTACCGCGGAGCGCCAGGCGGCGCCGTCGAGCTGGCAGAGCCGGTCCTGAAGAGTCGCGGCTTTTTGCGCGTCGATCAGCATGCGCCCATCGTGCATCAGGGTCATCTTCACGCCGGGGAGAACAGTCGCCAGCCCCGCGACGGCGTCGGCGATGTGGCCTGCTTCGGTTGCGGGAGACTTGAGGAATTTCGCCCTGGCGGGCGTGTTGAAGAAGAGATCCCGCACATCGAGCGTGGTCCCCGTCGGATGCCCCGTCGCGCTGACGCCCCCCACGACCCCCCCTTCGACGTCGATGCGCGTCCCCGAAGCGCCGTCCGGTGACGTGAGCAGCGTGAGGCGCGCGACCGAGGCGATGGCGGGGAGCGCTTCGCCCCGGAAGCCGAGCGTGAGGATGCGCCGCAGATCGGATCCCTCGGAGAGCTTGCTCGTCGCGTGACGCTGGAGGGAGAGCAGAGCATCCTCCCGGGTCATCCCGCATCCGTCGTCGGCGACGCGGATGCGGCTCCTCCCCCCGCCCTCCACCTCGATCGCGATGGTGCCGGCGCCTGCGTCGAGCGCGTTCTCCACGAGCTCCTTCACCACCGACGCGGGGCGCTCGATCACCTCACCCGCGGCGATCTGGTTGATCAGATTCTCGGGAAGGACGCGGATGCGCGCCATCGCTGTGTCTCCGCGGTCATGCTATCCGTGAGATGGCGGCCCGTCAACGCGCACTATGCTACGCTTCCCCTCCAACACGCGGAGGAATCCTCCTGAAAGCCTTCATCATGATTCTGCTAACCGCCGGCGCTGCGCAGGCGCCGCCGACGGAGTCGGCGGCGGACACGGCGCACCCGATGCAGGTCGTGTCGCGCTGGAGCTTCGAGAAGGAGGCCCCTGCCGCCAACGCCGTCGCTTCGGGGCCGGCCGCCAGGATCGAGAAAGCGGTCGTTGCCGAGGGCCATGCGGGGACCGCGCTGCGTTTCGAGGACTGGTCCGTCCAGGACTACCTTCATCCCGATCCGAACCGCGCCACCCGTGTCGTCGTGCCGCACGATTCCACCCTGGGGGTCTCCTACCCGCTGAAGATCTCCGCGTGGATCTACCCTACCGCCGATCCCGTCTACTACGGCGGAATTGTCGAGCGAGGGCTCGGATACGGGGCGGCCTTCCGGCTCGTGCTGCTGCGTGGCCTGCGGGTGGGAGGGAGCGTGGGACGCGTCAACGTCCGAAGCACGGCGCCGATTGCGCTCAACGCATGGCACGAAGTTGCGCTGACGGCCGTTGGGAAGACCCTGACGCTCACGGTCGACGGCGTTCAGGCGGCCGTCGCGGACCTTCCCTCAGGGGCGCCAATGGCTTCCAGCGACGCCGTCGTCATCGGTGAGCGCTTCTCCGGGACGATCGACGAAGTCTCGATCGCCCGATAGCCGCGTTGCAGAACGCGCTGGTGTCCGTATGGATACGGGACACTAGACCGCGTGCCGGCGCCGCGATGCACCGCGAGCCGTGGGGCGTGCCGAGGGGCGCGGCCTGGGCCGGCGAGCCACTGTGCGCTTGGCCGACCGACTGTGACCCCCGAGCACGACCTTGAGCCGTCGCGGACTCACCGCGCGCCGTCGCCTGATCTGCGGCTCGGGCTTTCTGCTGCCCGTCATGAGGGCCACGCGCTCGAGCGCCTCGGACTGAATCTGCCGGACCCTCTCGCGCGAGATCCTGAGACGCGAGCCGATCGCCTCGAGGGTGTATTCCGGCCCGCCGTCCAGACCATACCGCAGTCTCAGGACAGCCTGATGACGTGACGGGAGCTGCTTGAGCAGCGTGGAGACGTGCTCCTTAATCTCCCGCAGGTAGACCTCGCGGACCGGGTTCACCGCCGCGGTATCTTCAACCTCAATCGGTCCTTCCCGGTCTGGATCCTGCCGGCGATCCAGCGAGATGGGCTGCTGCAGCCTTCGGGTGCTCTCCCACTCCTTGAAGGGGACGATCCCGGAGCCCTCGACGGTCGCTTCGATGTCGATCTCGGGGTCGTCGGGTGCTCCTTTGCTCTCGAGCAGACGCTCCACGCGCCTCATCTTCTGATGCATGTGGACCGGGACGCGGATCAGGTCCTGCTTGTCGCAGATCGCCCGTGCGAGCGCCTGACGGATCCACCACGACGCGTACGTCGAGAAGCGGGTTCCCTTGCGCGGGTCGAACTTCTCGGCGGCCCTCATGAGCCCGATGTTCCCCTCCTGGATGAGGTCCTGGATGGGCAGACCCGAGGAGCGGTATCGCTTGGCCCAGTAGACGACCAGCCTGAGATTCCGGTTGATGAGGTCTTCCAGCGCCGCGGGATCGCCCTTTGACGTCTTGCGCGCGAGCTGTCGTTCCGCGTCGGGTGTAAGGAGGTCCCACTTGGAGACCTCTCGGAGATACCTCTCGAGCGACTCACCACCCGCAGTCTCGGGCTGCACAACACCCCGCAGGGCACCGGTGGCGGGCTCGGGCGTCTCCACAGCGTCGAGCGGCGTCTCGTCGATAATCCGCTCGCGTGTTCGGGAGATGGCGCGTCTCGTCATCACGATTGCACCTCGCTGGTCATATGCCGGATAAGGTTCCCGCCCTTTGGGAGCGGCGCGTTCATTCCCGGTTTATGCAAGTAAAATGCCATGGCCCTCGGCAGGCAGGGACCTGGTCTTGCGAGTCGGGGCGAGGTCCCCTTTCTCCTATGAGAATGGGTCAAAACACCGCGGAGGGAGGGTTCGAAACCGGGCGTCTGCCGGATTGACCATCGCCCCTGCCTGTCTTGTAGATTGGACACCTGATGTCCCCTGAGGATAGACGCCGGACAAACGGAATAGTCGTCATTGGGACCTCGAGGGGGCCCTCTCAGGCGCCGGAATCCTCGATCAGGAGCCGAGGACCTCGATGCGGTTGATGACACCGGCGACCCCTGGTACTCCGAGCGCGAGCCGCTCGGCGGTCTCCTGTGTGGCCTGCCGTGCCGCCGTCCCCTGCAGGAGCACGACCCCGGCCTGATCGATCTGGACTTCCAGGTCGCGGATGACCCCGAAAGTGAGGGTGTTGGTCAGGACGGAACGCACACGCTCCAGAACGATCTCGAGAGGGATGATCCCCTCGGTGCGGACCTTCATCTCATTGGAGACTGCGACCACGCCACCGACCTGCCCGGCAATCTGCCCGGCGTCGTACCGGTCGAGGCTGCGCTCCACGTTCCCCGTGAGGCGAACGACCGCGGCCGTGACCGAAACCGTGATGGACTCCTCGCGAAACCGGGGGCGGCGCTCCAGCAGCCTGGTGACCTCCTCCTGAATGGAGGCATCGGAGCGGGTCGAGGGGCGGATGGCGATGCCGTTGGTGACGCCATCCACGCCGACGATCCCGGAGACCAGTCTCACCACCTTCTCGCGCTCCCCGATGCTGCTGACGCTCCCCTGCAACGAGACGATTCCGTCCTGGACGTTCACGGAGAAGTCGCGCAGATCGAGACTCACCTGCCCCGAGAGCCGCACTTCGATCCGCAGGCGGATGCGATCGTCGTTCTCCTGGTCGGCGGAGACGTAAGACGCGCCGGTCAGCAGCGACAGGACCACCAGTGTGGTCGCGGCGGCGCGGGAAATGACACGGAGAGAACTATCGGAACTCTTTTCCAATGCGCGCAAGGTCATGTTGTCCCCCTGAATCGTCTATCCCTTTATTACGCCCATTGGCACCAGTTTGGCCACCTTTTTCGCGATCCCGGCTCCATGAACGACGTCCACGACCTCCGCGACGTCCTTGTACGCCTCGGGGATCTCCTCGGCGAGCGTGTTGCGCCCTTCGGAGCGCACGATGATCCCGCGATCCTCCATCTCGCGCACGATGGGCCGGCCCCGCGCGCTGCGCGCCGCGGCGGAGCGACTCATGCGGCGGCCCGCTCCATGGCATGTGCTCCCCCAGGTCTCGCGCTGGGCCCCTTCGGTCCCCACCAGCACGTAGGAATAGCGCCCCATGTCTCCGGGGATCAGGACAGGCTGCCCCACGGCGCGGTAGGCCTCCGGGATCTCAGGGTGCCCAGGAGCGAAGGCGCGCGTGGCCCCCTTGCGGTGCACGCAGAGGGTCTTCTCCCTGCCATCGACGATATGGCGCTCAAACTTGGCGATGTTGTGGCAGACGTCATAGACGACGTCCAGCCCGAGATCCCGGGGCCCCAGTCCCAGGACCTCCTCGAAGCTGACGCGAACCCAGTGGGTCATCATCTGGCGGTTCGCAAAGGCGAAATTCGCCGCGGCCGCCATGGCCCCCAGGTAGCGTTTTGCCTCCTTGGATTTGATCGGGGCGCAGCAAAGCTGCTTGTCGGGGAGCTGGATTCCGTAGGACCGCGCCGCCTCCAGCATGAGCTGCAGGTAGTCGTCACAGACCTGATACCCCAGGCCGCGCGAGCCGCTGTGCAGCGTGACTGTGATCTGGTCGGGGAAGAGTCCCAGCGCATCAGCGGCATCCTGATCGAAGATCTCGGTGACGCGCTGGATCTCGCCGAAGTGGTTCCCCGATCCCAGGGTCCCGAGCTGTGTCCGCCCCCTCTCGATGGCGCGCGCGCTGACACAGTCGGGATCGGGCCCCGGGATGCACCCCTGCGCCTCGATGTGATCGAGATCCTCGCCGCGCCCATAGTCGTTCGCAACGGCCCAGGAGGCGCCACTCAGAAGCACGCGGCGGACCTGGGCGGCCGTGAGCTTCACGTCCCGGCGCGCCGAGCCCACGCCCGACGGGATGTTCCGGAACATGCTGTTGACGAGATCCCTCATCCGGTCGCGGATGCTCGTTGCGGTCAATTCCGATCGCAGGAGCCGCACGCCGCAATTGATGTCGTAGCCTACGCCCCCGGGAGAGACAACCCCGGCATCGGGATCGAACGCCGCCACTCCCCCGATCGGGAATCCGTAGCCCCAGTGAACATCCGGCATGGCGATCGAGGCGCCGACGATCCCCGGCAACGTGGCGACATTGACGACCTGCTTGAGGCACTCGTCGTCGCGGATCGCGTCGATCATCGCCTCGCTCGCGTAGAGCCGTCCCGGCACGCGCATCGCCCCCTCGCGCGCGACCTCCCAGCGGTACTCCGATTCCCTGATCAGCTCCATCATCCCCTCACACGTCCAAGATGACGCGCGCGCGCCATGCACCGGAATCCTGTGCGACCTGAATTTGATGGTAGGTCACCGCCTTGATCTGCGCGAGGATCGTGTGACGTGACGGGTCGTACGGCTCCCCCGCGACGACACCGATGACGCGATCCTCGCCGATGCTCTCCGCACGGAAGCCGCAGGCGAGGAACCCCTCCGCCTCGTGGAGATAGAGGATCTCGGAGAGCCACCGGACGAGAAGCTCCTCGCGACCGCAGCCGGCGACATCGATCCGCCGCTCCTCCCGCGGCTCGATCCCCACAGGATCCGCCAGAAGAGAGCAGAGAGCGCGGCCGGCGGTCTCGAAGAGTGCCTGAAGGTCCGGGGCGCGGATTTCCAGCCCGCAATCGGCCGTGTGCTCGAAAACCGACCACGACCCGCCGCGGGATGGGTCGCCTGACGCGCCCTCATCCCCGCCATGCATCGACTTCAGCCGAGCATCTCCATCACGTCCCTGCCGGGAAGACCCTGGGACTCGGCCACGGCGCGATGCACGATCTCCCCGCGATGGACGTTCACTCCCCTGCGGAGGGGGAGGCTGGTTCGGACGGCCTCTTTCAACCCTCTGCGCGCCAGATCGAGGACGAACGGAAGCGTGGCGTTCGTGAGAGCGAAGGTCGAGGTGCGAGGCACGGCGGCGGGCATGTTCGCGACGGCGTAGTGGATGATCCCGTCGACCTCGTACACCGGCTTGGTGTGCGTCGTGGCTTTCGTGGTCTCGACGCATCCCCCCTGATCGACCGCGACGTCGACGATCACCGAGCCGGGTTTCATGAACTTGAGCATGTCGCGCGTGAGCAGATGCGGTGCGCGGGCTCCGGTCACGAGCACGGCGCCGATGAAGACGTCCGCGCGCCGGAGCGCGCCGACGATATGCGTCGGGTTCGACGCGAACGTGACGACGCGTCCCTGGAAGATGTCATCGAGGTACTGCATCCTTTGCGCCGAGGTGTCGAGGATCACGACGCGCGCGCCCATCCCCAGCGCGATTTTTGCCGCGTTGGTCCCCACGACACCTCCCCCGACGATCACGACGTCACCGGGTGGCACGCCCGGGACTCCGGGAAGAAGGATGCCGCGCCCTCCCTGGGTCCCCTGGAGGTAGTAGGCGCCGACCATCACCGACATTCGTCCCGCCACCTCGCTCATGGGGGTCAGGAGCGGGAGGGTCCCGTTCTCGAGCGCCATGGTCTCGTAGGCGATCGCCGTGACACCGGAGTCCATCAGCGCCCGCGTCAGCTCGCGCAGCGGCGCCAGATGGAGATACGTGAAGAGGATCTGCCCCTCCCGGAAGAGCCCGTACTCGGAGGGTTGCGGCTCCTTCACCTTGAGAATCAGGTCCGCCCGCGCGAAGACCTCCTCGCGCGTGACGATCGATGCCCCCGTGGCCGCGAACTGTTCGTCGGTAATCCCGCTGCCGAGCCCCGCGCCGCGCTGCACCAGGACGGTGTGCCCCTCCTGGATCAGGGCATGGGCACCGGCGGGGACGAGGCTGACACGGCTCTCGTTTTCCTTGATCTCGCCAGGAACTCCGACGATCATCGCGCTCCCCCCAAGATGCCGAAAAGGCGCCCCGCCCCCTCAATCGACTCTGTCGATCTGGGCTTTCTGGAGCCGGCCGCTGAAATCGACGTAGATCGACTTCCATTCCGTGAAGATGTCCAGGACGGTCGTCCCCGCCTCGCGGTGACCGTTGCCCGTCTGCTTCACGCCGCCGAAGGGGAGCTGCACTTCGGCGCCGATGGTGGAGGAGTTCACGTAGAAGATCCCCACCTCGAGATCCCTCATCGCGCGGAAGGCGCGGTTCACGTCCCGGGTGAAGATTGCCCCGGAGAGACCGTAGTCCACGTCGTTGGCGACGGCGACCGCTTCATCGAGATCCTCCACGGGGAGGATCGAGAGCACCGGTCCAAAGATCTCCTCTTTCGCGATCCGCATCTGCCGGCGGACGTCCGTGAAGATCGTCGGTTCGTAGAACCAGCCGCGCGCCACATGGGAACCGGTGGGACGTTTCCCCCCCGTCAGGAGCCTCGCCCCTTCCTTCGTGCCGATGGCGACGTAGGACTCGACCGTCGCACGCTGCGACTCGTTGACGCAAGGGCCCATGTCGACCGCATCGTCCAGGCCGTTCCCGATCCGCAGCGCCCGTGCCCGGGCGACCAGCCGCTCGGCGAACTCCCCGGCGACCTTGCGGTGCACGATGGCGCGGCTCGTAGCCGTGCAGCGCTGTCCCGTGGTCCCGAACGCGCCCCAGGTGGCCGCCTCAACGGCGAGGTCCAGGTCCGCATCTTCCATGACGATCATCGCGTTCTTTCCGCCCATCTCGAGCGAGCACTTCTTGTAGGTCTCCGCGCACGCGATGGCAATGGAGCGGCCGACTTGTGTGGATCCGGTGAACGAGATCAATCGGACATCCGGATGGCGCAGGAGAGGATCCCCCGTTTCGGAGCCCGTGCCCGTGACGACGTTGACGACCCCGGGGGGAACACCCGCGTCGGCGAGCGTCCGCACGAAGTTGATGACCGACAGAGGCGTGTCGGTGGCCGGCTTGATCACGACGGTGTTGCCGCAGATCAGCGCCGGAAAGATCTTCCACGACGGGATGGCCATCGGGAAATTCCATGGAGTGATGAGGCCGCAGACACCGATCGGGGATCGGACCGACATCGCGAACTTGTTCGGAAGCTCCGCGGGGACGGTCTCGCCGAACAGGCGCCTCCCTTCTCCACCGGCGTAGAACCCCGTGTCGATCGCCTCCTGCACGTCCCCGCGCGTCTCCTTGAGCACCTTCCCCAT
>Ga0137314_1000040_pt1 | contig 46455 bp, 76 predicted proteins | sample EasRivERMZT199_2_FD_102289 | JGI IMG/M metagenome (GOLD analysis project Ga0137314, IMG submission 102289) | Soil microbial communities from meander-bound floodplain in the East River, Colorado, USA - East River MetaG ERMZT199_2 | ecosystem: Environmental > Terrestrial > Soil > Floodplain ... | reverse complement strand
GTGCTCGGAGTTCATGGCGAACGCCGACACATCCGGCAGTAAGAACGCGATTCAGGCACTCGGCTCGGCCGTCTCCTACGGTCGGCGCTACACCACGCGCGATCTGTTGAACATCGCCAGCAAGGATGAGGACGACGACGGCTATAAGGCGGGCAAGGCTGTGGCGCCGGAGCCGCCCAAGGGCTACGCCGAGTGGTTGGAAGGGCTGGAGGATGTCGCGCTAGAAGGGCTGGCGCGGCTGCAGGTGACGTTTCAGCAGTCGAATCGGACGTTCCGCGAATACCTGACGAAGCATGACACGGCGAAGCATATCGCGCTGAAAGCCGCAGCCGCGAAGGTGACGCCGACGGTGCAGTCGTGAGGATCATCCAATGCGAGCAACGCTCGCCGGAGTGGTACGCCGCGCGGCTCGGGCGGCTCACCGGTTCGCGCGTGGCGGAAGCCTTCGCCAAGCTCAAATCCGGCGGGGAAGCCGCTGGCCGGCGCAACACGCGGGTGCAGTTGGTGCTCGAACGCCTCACCGGCCAGGCGCAAGAAAACGGCTATCACTCGCCCGACATGGATCGCGGCCTCGAACTGGAAGCCGAAGCCTGCCGCGCCTACGAAGCCGAGACGGGCATTCTCGTGGAGTCGGTCGGCTTCGTCGCGCATGACGAGCTGATGGCGGGCTGTTCGCCGGACGGCCTGACGCTCGACGGCGGGATCGAAATGAAGTGCCCGAAGGCGGCGACACACCTCGACTATCTGCGCGGTGGACTGCCGAACGAGTACTTCCTGCAATCCGTGCATGGCCTCTGGCTCACGGGCCGCGCCTGGTGGGATTTCGTCTCCTACCATCCGACCTTTCCCGAATCGCTCCGGCTCAAGATCGCGCGCATTCACGCGAAAGACGTCGATCTCGCCGCGCACGAACTCGGCGTGCGGCTGTTCCTCGATGAAGTCGAAAAGGAAGTCCTGTCCCTCGGTGCGCTCGCGGCAGTGCCAGCGTGACGCAGTTCTCCGTTCTCTGCACCGTCGTCGGCGGGAAGTTGAAGCTGTTCGATCGGGATGGCTTCGACGCCGAACTAAAGCAGTTTATGGACGGCGAAGAGCTCGAACTGCATCTCGAATCGGTCGGGTTGAAATACACGCGGGCGCAAGAGAAATTCTTCCACGGGCCGGTCTTGAAAGCCTTTCAGGCGCTTGGCTATCACAAGCAAGAAGCCAAGGACATGCTGGCGCTGATGTTCATCCCGCGAGAAGTGCGGCAGATGGACGGCACGATCGCGATCGTGCCAGGGCACACTTCAGCCCTCACTAAGAAGGAATACGCCGAGTTTCTCGATCAGTGCGTCCAGCTCGCCGCTGAAGAAAACCTATATATCGAAGACGCCGATAAGTGGCGCGCGCAGCACGACCAGGTCGCGTCATGAGCCTGGACGATCTCTGTACCTTGGCAAACCGGCCGACGCCGAATCTCCAAAAGGGGCCGACGCGCCTGGATGCCGCCGAAGCCGATCGCAAGGCGGACGAGAAGGCCCTCGAAGCGTGGAAGAAGGGCGTCCGTGCCAGAGACGGGAAGCGCTGCCGCTGCTGTGCTCGGAAAGTCGTCGTCACGCTGAAGCTGCAAGCGAGTCGGGCGGAGTGCCACCACGTGACCGGCCGGGCGCACAAGCCAACGCGCTACGACATTCGGAACGGGCTGCAGCTCTGCGCGACGTGTCATCAACGGATTGAGCATAACGAAATCCTGATCAAGAGCACGCAGATGTTCATGATCGGGAACAGAGAATACCTCGACATGACGGACCCGAAAGCCGTCACGTTTCCGGAGGCCGCGTGATCTGGCGCTTCGTCCTGTGGATCAATCGGGTGAACGATGCCTAAGACGCCCCGGCAAGTGCGGACATTACGCGGTGGTGAAGTTGTCCCTAATGAGACGCCAATGCTTCAGCAACACCAGGGATATATCGTCCACCGATGGAAGGTTGGTAATTGTAGCTACGTCCAGGTGCTCGCGCATCGCGTGTGTGATGGCGTGGTTGTTCCAGAAGGCACCCATGCTCATCATCGCAATCATCTGAGAAATGACAACCGTCCAGAGAATCTGGAGTATTTGTCGTCACAACTCGAACACAGCACGCGCCACCTGAGAATCGACATCGTAGAAGCGATCAGTCTCTATAAGCAGGGTTGGTCGTTCCACATGCTTTCGAAGCATTACGGCATTACAAGTGCGAATATTAAATCGGCTTTCAAACATCGTGGAGTGCAGAGTCGAACACAGAAAGAAGCCTGGATACATCGGAGGGGTAGGCAGTTCACTGCTAAAGGTGCAACGTGCTTGTGAGGTTTCTCCTATTCCTTAATCGGCTCTGGTATCGCTATCGAGATGCCTGCTTGCCCCACGTGAAAATTCGGGACGATTGGGGCTACTCACGAGATGGAGATCGGCCATGAGCGCACAACCAGCCCTCCCGTTTCAAGGGCGCTCTCCGCAGGCTCGGCATGCGAGTTGGACAGGCGCACAGACCGCGCAGCCTCGCGCGGGATCGCAGTGTGGGCGGATTCTGAATGCACTCGGGAATGGGGCGTTGACGCGTCACGAGCTTGCGCGAGAGACCGGGTTGCCAGTGACGACGATTTGCGCCCGGCTGGCGGTGCTGCTGCAACAGGGGCGGATTCAGGAAGCGGGCCTGACGCGTGGACCGTTTGGCGCGCAGAACATCACGTATCGGCGGCGTTTATGACGACCTTAGAGCTCGCTGAACAAATCACACGAGCGGTGCTCAAAGGCATCGACTGCGATGAGATCGCGCTCGCGCCGCACGATGAATATTTCGACGGCTCCACCGACACCCCAGCGCAGTCGGTGCTGAACGTCTTGCACGAGACCGGGCACTGGTTCTGTTCGGTGCAGGAGACGCCGCAGGAAACCGTCTTGGACCAGTTGCCGCAATTGCCGTTTGATTCGTAGGCTGGCGTGGGGTTCATTCGGCTCAGTGATGACTACAACGATCACCCGAAATTTGACTGGCTCTGCGACGGGGCTTTCCGGCTCTGGCATCAAGGGATGGGCTTCTGCCGGAAGTACCAGACGGATGGCCTTATTCCCATCAACTCACTCCGGAAACTCAAGGCGTATAGCCCGAAGCGTATGCAAAAACTTCTAACACCGTGGCAGGCGGGCGCGAACCCGCTCTGGACGGAGATGCCCGGCCGGGGCGTGCAAGTGCATGACTACCTCGAGTGGAATCTCTCGAAAGCCGAAGCGCAAGAGGATCGCGACGCGGCGAAGCTTCGCATGCGCCGCCTTCGTGGCGTGAGTTCTCCCGTTCGTTCGGCCGAACATCACACCGAACATTCACCGAAGTTCCGGGAAGGGAAGGGATCGGATCTTCCGATTAAAGAAAAAGATCGCGCGGAATCGATCGAACAGCAAGCCGGACGATTTTGCGAGCGCTTCTGCGAACTCTACGCCGAACACCGCAAGGGCGCGCATTACCACCTCAAGCCAAGTCTTGACTGGTCAAGGGTTTGCGACCTCTTGCGCACGTGGGAGTTTGTGCGGCTGGAGAAACTCGCTGTGGTGCTGTTGACCAGCGACGAAGAGTGGATTTCCCGCACGGATCGGGGCATTGGCGTCTTTGCGGCCAAGGCGAGTTGGTGCGATGACCGCCTACGGGAGTGGGAAGACGAGCACGGGGTGACGGTATGACCCTCGAATCAGCCCTGCAAGAACTCAGTGCCGCGCATGGTCCTAAGGCCCTCACGACGGCGTTCAACCGCCTCCGTGGGCAGGTCTCGGCGTCACGGCGACAGGCGTCTCGGCGCCTCGGAGCCCTCGCCGAAACATTCATCGAGGCGATGCGGATTTGGGACGCGCAGAAGGCCGACGGCGTCTCGAAAGCGGATCGTGTCACCGGGCTGGCGAAGAGCCTTGAGGCCGCCTGGCCGAAGGGCCGGGACACGACGTGGAAGTATCTTTGTGATCATTGCCACGACTACGGCCTCGAGATCCTGACCTGTCCCGGGGATGCGACGTGCGGACGGTCGAAGCCACACCAGGCGCACGAGTGGGGCAATCCGTGTTGGTGCTCGAAAGGCCAGCGGTTTAAAGTGCCAGCCAAGCCAAGCGCCGAGAACTTTTCGGCGGCCGGGAAGACACCGAAGCGCAGCGCGTTCGCCAGGATCGGTCGATGAGGCGGCGGGGGGGATCGCCGGGGCGCCCCGCATGAGCAGCGAGTTCTGGGAACCGGACGATCTTGAGTGGGAAGACGATGACGACCCAGACGATCTCGCGCCAGAGTGCCCTGAGTGCAAGTGTGATCTGGAGTCGGAGCAGCACGCGTGGGACTGCAGTTATGGCGACGATGAAGCGGAAGACGAGGATCCTGCGGGATGAGCGTCCGGCCGCGCCAGCAGGCATCTCGTGGGTAAGTTCACCGTGCATCGGCTCGACGCGAATCATCACGCGATTTGTGACGCCTTGCGGAAGGTGGGCGCGACGGTGAACGAGAAGGGGCCGCTGGACGTGCTGGTGGGCTTCAGGGGCGCGAATTACTTACTGGAGGTTAAGACCGCGCGGGGCCAGCTCCGACCCACGCAGAAGGCGTTTCTGGCCGGTTGGAAGGGGCAAGCGTGCGTTGTGCGGACGGTCGAGGACGCGTTGGCGGCGATAGGAGTCAAGTAATGGGGCAGTCCGGCAAAGTCATTGATGCGTTTTGGGCGGCGGGCGCCTCGCTGGTCACGATGAACTGTCCGGTGTGTGGGCTGGACTACGCCCTCACGCAAGACTTTTATGGGTTGATGAAAATGGGGGCCGGGCGGGAATGGTCCTGTCCGAATGGGCACTCGCTGCACTTTCCCGAAACGGAGACGGCGGCCCAGAAGGAATTACGGGCGGCGCAGCACCGTGCCGAGCGAGCTGAGGCGGACGCGACACAGCAGCGAGAGGCGCGCCAGTGGGCGGAATCCCGTGCGAAGGGCGCGAACATCGCCGCCGGCATCGCGAAGGCCGCGAAGAATCGCCTGCTGCATCGTGTCGCATGCGGCGTCTGCCCGCACTGTCAGCGCACCTTTCAGCAACTCGCGCGGCACATGAAAACAAAACACGGGCAGTAGGGGCGTTCACCGCGAGGGGAGAGCCGAACAGTTGAAAGCTGAACAGGCAGTGGGGGAGGCCGATCCGAGGCGCCACGCCCTGCCCAAAATCGTTGAGGTGAGGTGGTCAGCATGTGCGGAAAAGTAGCCCGGCGCTTTCAGATCTGGACGTTGAGCGATGGGACGCGGATTCGGATTGCTATCCCGAGACGCGGCCGCCCGCCGCTTTACGTCGACAGCGGCGCACGTTTCCGAACTCGGCGGAGACGGGTTGGACAGGTCCGTTTGTGGGAGACGCGAGCTGGCGCTGCGACTTTGCGGGCGGGGAGTGCTACGTGATTCTGTGGACGTTCTATCCGTGGAAACGGCAGGATTTATGAACGAACGAACGAACGAACGAACGAACGAACGAACGAGGCGCCGCTAGTGCCGTGCGAGGTTCCCGACTGTCCGGCGATTCCCGAACACGGCAAGGCGCTCTGTGCGCTCCATCGACTCGCGCGGCTGGCGAAAGCGCTCAATATTGCGCGACAGGCGAGCGGTAAGGGCGGGCAGCGGTGTCTGACGTGTCGCCGCTACTTCAAGGCGCTCGATTGGGTGCTGCGTGAGCCTGTCCGGCGCGACGAGAAACGCAAAGGAAAGACGATGCGGCCGGGTGATCCCTACGGGTATTCGCACGTGCAGTGCGAGCCGCCGACGGCGCGTCTCTCGAAACGGAAGATACGCGAGGAAGAGAAGCCGCTCTTTCCTTCGACGGTCTGAATCTGGGTTGCGGTAAGGCATAACGGTGGGGCGACATCAACGTACGCTTCGCGCGCATAAGGATTTTCTTATGAATTTAACAGTTGGGGAGCGATGACGCCCTCGGGCGCGCCCGTGACGGTTGAGGACATGGACGCGGTGAGGGCGTGATCCCATGACGACTATGAAGACCAAACTACGCATTGCCGCGCATCCCTTGCAGGTCGCGATTGCCGAACTGGTGGCGAATCGGGGGATTGATGATCTGTCGCTGCGTGCCATCGGGCAGCAGGTCGGGCCGGAGGTCAGCCCTCAACAGATCAAGCATCACCTGCAACAACTCGTGCGGTATGGCTTTCTCGATATTGTCAGCGGCAAGTACCGCCTTGGGAAGGCGTTAAGGGAACAGCGATGACTAACCAGCCCTCGGGCGCGGCGTGGATCGACAAGCTCAAGAAGCACTATTTCGCGGAAACGATTGAGGGTATGTACGTGGTCCCACCGTACCCCAACCGACTGTTTGAAGTCTTCGTGAAGCTGGCGGACGTCCTGGCGGCGTGGCCCCACCCGCAGGAGCAGGACGTGATTGTGAAAATGATTGAACGGCTTTAGCAGGAAATTCCGCTGCACCGGAAAGCCCAACTGATGCAGGAAGGGTTTTCACTTGATCCGGCGTTGGCGGCGCTCCCCGGCGAGGCGTGGCAGCCCATCGAGACATTCTCCGTGAGCCGTCGTAACGAGCCCTTGTTCTTCTGGATCGTGCCGAAGGCGCCAGAGGAAGCCTACGTGAACACGTCTGGCGATCCGATCTTCGGGACGTTTCCGCCGCGTCTGCACATGGGCAAGTTCGGCACGTGGTCATCACTAGCGAAGGCCACGCACTGGCGCGAGATGCCAGCCCCTCCGGCTGCGGCCTCCGGGGTGCCCGAGGAATCGAAGTGAAATATCTCGACGCGTCCGCCGAAATCAGCGCGTGCGGGCGGTATCGCTACTGGCTGTCCCGGCGCTTGTCGATGGGCGAACGCACGGTGCTGTTCGTCGGTCTGAATCCCTCAACAGCCGACGCCACACAGGATGACCCCACGATTCGGCGGTGCGTGGGCTTCGCACGCGATTGGGGCTTCGACTGGCTGCTGATGGGCAATCTGTATGCGTGGCGCTCGACCGACCCGAAAGTGCTGCTGCATTTGAACCATCTCGAAGCGGTCGGGCCGGACAATCAGAGCGCCCTCAAATGGCTGTCGCAGAAGGCGGAACTCGTCGTGGCCGCGTGGGGCAGGAATAAATTGAACGACTACGCGACGGCCCTCGGCGCCAGAATACTGGCACTCCCGCAGACGCGCACGCTCGGCACGAATCAGGACGGCACGCCGAAGCATCCCCTGTATCTGCCGAAAACGTCAGCCCTGCTTGCCGTCACCCCTTCTGCGGGAGCCGCGCCCACGCCCGACCAGGAGCCACGATGACTGAGATACCGAAAGGCAATTACGACGCGCCTGCTCCCTGTTGGCTGCCAATTGTGGACCCTGACGGGAAGCAGATGAAGCCCATCATCAAATGTCAGTGCGGCGAACTTTGCGGCATCGGCCTGCACCACGTCCACGCAGACGGGACCGTTACTGAGTCCTTTCTACATCAGGGCACGCATAAGTTCACGGACGGGCGCGAAGAGTCGTTTGGCTGCGGGTGGCACGTTCACCTGAAACTGCTCGACTACGACTGCGGCGATTTTCCGCCGGTGGTTCGAGCGGCCCTGCGCTCGCCCGGAGAGGAGACCCTATGAAGAAACCGACGCGCAAGCAACTCGAAGCGGCCTTAGAGGAAATCGCGACCTATATCCTGCCCGTCTACACGATGCCCGCCTATCCGATGGATGCAGGCGGGAAATTCGTGAAGCTCGAACACGCGGAGCACCTGCGCACGGTGGCGAAGGAAGCCTTACACCCGGCTGCTCCCGTCTCGGAGACGACGCATGAGTGACCGCCTGTGGGTGTTGATCGCCGTCTCGCTGTTCACGATCGGCTGCGCGGCAAAGCTCCCGCCACATGTCTGGCTGCCGGTTCACAACGTCATTGGCGTCGATGTGTTCTGGTGGACGGATACCCAACAGTGCTCGCTTCGCGTGATTCACGAACTCGGGCCGGATGATGTTCGCAGCATTGAGCTAGTAGTCGATAAGTCGCTGTGTTATGAGATGTTGCGCGGCGAAGGATATGCCGTGCCGAAGGAGCCAACACCATGAGTGACGAGTTACGCACCATCATCGCCCATCCCTTTTTCGCGCTCGCCAGAGAGTTCGGTTGGAATGATCGACAACTTCAAGCCGCGAAGAAACTGATCGATGTCACCGTGATCCGTGTGCAAGAGTTACAAGCCAAACCGTTGCCGCCCGCTGATCCGCAGGCGCGATCATGAGCGACCATCCCGGTAAGCCAACAGACGACGAACAGGATGCAGCGGCAGAATCCTTCTACGCACCTCCTCTCGCGCCTGACGCCGGAGCCGACCCGCAGGGATTTGCTGGTTTACCGGAGCGCCTTCAGCCATCGAATCTGCCACACGTGGCCGACGCCGGAGCCGAGGAGCCGCGCGATTATCCCGGCTACAAACGCGAGAAGGCGCTACGCATCAAAGCTGAGGCGGAGGTCGCGCAGCTCCGCGTCGTCCAAGCGCAAGACCGTGAGGAAATCTGGAAGCACCTCGGCACGATTAGCAGTCTTGAACACGAACGTGACGCCCTCCGCGCCGCCCTCGACGGCCTGATCCAGCAGTGGACGAAGGAAATTCAGGGACATACCGACCTTGCGAGCGGCATGCAACGTTTGTGCATCGCCGATCTTGCCGCCCTCTGCGCCGCGCACGGGATCCCCCAGGAGCCACCCGCGTGACGCCCGATCGGCTCGTGAGTGTCTCCACCGTCGCGCGCTGTCTGAACGTCCACGCCGAAACGGTGCGCGGCTGGATCCGCCGCGGGAGGCTGGACGCCATTCGCACCCCGGCGGGCGTCTATCGCATTCGTCAATCGATCCTCGACGCGCTGCTCACGCAAATAAAGTCGCAGAAGTCGCAGAAGTCCCAATCCCTCTCGCCCTAAACGACCGCGCGACGCCCCATACTCAACGGAGTCACGACTGAAATAAGTCGGAGTAGGTCAAGGGGCGTGCCATGCGTGCATTGATTGCGGTTCTCGCGCTGCTTCTCCTGCCGGCGACGAGCGTGGCCCAAACCCCGACACCGGTCACGGCGACGTCGCTGGTGTCGTTTGCGGCCTCGGCGAACCATGCGACGACGGACCGCTATGACCTCGAGATCGTTGCCAACAACGGGCTCGGGCCGATCTTCCTCACCAAGTCCCTCGGGAAACCCACCCCCACCGCGGCGAACGATATTGTTCTCACGGTGCCCGAGCTGGGGACACTCGTGGCCGGCATGACGTATCGGGCCACGGTGATTGCGGTGAATACGGCGGGTAGCGGGCGGTCTGCCTTTTCGAACCCTTTTGTCAAGGCACCGACGCTGATGCCGCCGGCACCGCCCGGCACACCGCGTGTGGGTACCCCCTAAGTTGGTGGAAGAAATTCTTGCGATGGCTGGGGTTCTAGCGCGTCGCGCGCTGGTGCTGGTGCTGGCGTCGGGGTGGCCCCAGTTCGTGGCGCCGGCTGCGCCGCAACGCGTGGTTATTCGCAATAGCAACGATGTGCCGGCGGGGGGCGTGGCGTGTACGGCCGTCACGATGTCCGAGATTCCCGATCTGAGCGGCGCGGTCACGAAAACCGCCGCCGTGTCTGGGAACTGGAGCAGTGGGGCGACGTGGAGCGGCGGCGTCGTGCCTGGGGCCAGTGACCGGGTGTGCATTGCGACAGGCCTCACGGTCACCTACGACGTGGACAGCACCACGACGATTCCCTATCTCGGCGTGCATGGGGCGTTGCAATTCTCCGAAGCGGTCGCCCGGCGCATCCGGGTCGGGACACTGCAAGTCTTTTCGGACGGCGCGTTGCGCATCGGGAGCACGGCCGATCCCTTCTGTGGCGTGACGGCGGATGTCGAATTCAACGGCGCGCCGGATACCTCCGCGGACCCCAAGCAATTCGGGATCGGGCTGTTGGTCGATGGCGAACTCACGGTGAACGGGTGCGTGAAAACCCCGTTCGTGCGGTTGGCGGAAGAAGTCAGCGCGGCGGAAACGGTCTTGGATCTCGCCTCGACGCCCTCCGGCTGGAATAACACGGATGAGTACGCGTTCCCTGATTCGCGGTTCCGCAGTCCGTTTGCGTCCGGGGCGGATGGGACCGACCACAACAATAACGGCGTCGGATTCGTTACCGAGAACGAACGCAAGGCCGGTAGCACGATCAGCGGCACGACCTTGACGTTAGCCGCCGGGGCGACGTATGCCCATCCTGGCGGGTATACGGCCACTGGCACCCTAGAAATCTTGCCGCATGTCGCGAACCTCACGCGCTCGGTGCAGTTCTCCACCCTCGCCGGCAGTACGGCGCGCGGGCACAGCATGTTTCATCATATGGCCACGGTGGATGTCCGGTACGCCTCGTTCATCAACATGGGCCGGACCACGACACTGGATCTGGATTGCGTCCAGTTCACCACAGGCGTGCTGACCGACGATAGCGATTGCGTGGAAGGGACCGGCGCGAAAACCCACGACGGGACGAACCAGAAGGGCCGTTATCCGATCCATTTCCATAAATTCATGGGACCGGCGAACGCGAGCGACGTGGGGTTTCAAGCGACGTTTCTCGGGAACGTGATCGACATGCCGCTCAAGTGGCCGCTGACGATTCACGACAGCTCGTACCTGCACATCAAAGACAACGTCATTTTCAATACCACGAACGCCACGGGCGCCGGGATCATGTCGGAAGAGGGGTACGAGTTCTATAACATGCTCGACGGCAATCTGGTCATCGGGGCGCGCGGACAAACCTACGACGGATCGGGCACGCTACTGGCGGGCTGTGCGAATAACTGCTCCGATCCGAGAGAACAGGGCGGGCGGGAAGGCGCCTGTGTCTACTTCCGGAGCTTCTATAACTATTTCCGCAACAACGTGTGTGCGGGCGCGTATGGCGATACGCAGCAGATTGCGAACTCGGTCGGGTATAAGTTCGGCAACAGCACGACGCTGACGCACGGCGGCGCCGTCAACAGCACTGGCACGGATCGGACGGTGAGCCGCCCGGATTTTCGGGGCGCGGACGTCACCAACGCGGCCGAATCGACGGATGTCATCATCAGCGCCCTGCCGATTCTAGAATTCTCGTACAACGAAGCGTACGGCGCAATGAGCGATGGGATGACCTCGTGGTTTCACCAGAGCGATTCTACCGGTCCTCCGGATGGCGCGCGCGGGACGCAGTGGAGCATCGTGGATCATTTCACGACGTGGAACATTAATGAGTATGGGTTCTTCGCGTATCCGTTGGCCCGGTATCGATTTGATCACTACAAGGTCCGGGGGCCGTACAACAGTCTGGGGCGAGGGTATCTCGCCGGGTTCGTCAATGGAGATTACGCCACGAACGATGTGATCTTCTATCAGCCGGACATCCAAAACGTGGCGGCGTGCCTCGCGAATTCGGTCGCGGCGAGTGGCCGATGGGAAGTCAATAATCTTCTCTGTCGGGGGGACATCGGCGTGCAGCGCATGGGGTTCAGCGGGTTCACGAACGGGACCGAGCCGTGGACCCCGGCCACTTGGACCTTCGATGCCGTGGATTGGGCCGGGATTAGCGGGAACGCTGAAACCCTCGTCGCGATCAATGCCGCGTGTGGGGTTGGGTTGACCGACCGGGCGTTCCTCTTCGAGTGGAACTACGGCGGCGCGGCGGTGGTCGGGCAAACCTCTGGGGCCTGCTTCCACGACAACGGCGAAGCAGCGGCGATCTCCACGACGTTGACCCGGAGCGGGGCGACGGTGACGGCGACCACCTCGAGCGCGCATAACTCCGTGACGAATCGCTGGCGCACGGTGCTCGGCGCGGTGCAGACGGAATACAACGGCACGTTTCAGATCACCGTCACCGACAGCACGCACTTTACCTATCAAGTGACGGGCACCCCAGCGACGCCGGCGACGGGGACGATCGAGAGTTTCGACACGAACGATCGGCCGCATCTGTCCACCACCTACACGGCGCGGCACTACGGGGCGACCCCGCAGCAGTTCCGGATCTACTTCCCGCAGCAGGAAACCTACGCCGTGAACGGAGATGCCGCGCTGGGCTCGTGTGATGACACCACCTATACCGAAATCTTCGGCTGTGTGGGGGCCATTACCAGCGATGCGCTGGCGTCCCTCCCGTTAGGCGCGGTCGGGAATTATATGTTCTCGGAAACCACGGGGGGATCGACGCCGAACCGGGTGACCGATGTGGACGCGCTGTCAAATCTCACGATCCACCATAGCGATTATTCCGTGAGCGGTGATGGGATTGATTTAAATCCGACCATCACGTTTACGCATAGCGCGGATTGGCCTGGCGAAGCGGAACCAGCGGGCACGTACCTCACGGCGACGAACTTTCCGAATACGTTTGCTGGCGGCGGGACAATCGGCATTCGGCTCAAGCTGGCGGCGAGTTATTACAGCGGCGTCGGGCAGGCGAGTTACATCGGGATTTTGGATGTGCGGCCGTATCCGGAAATCAACGAACTCTCGAACCCGCCCTATGGGATTGTCTTCTATCGCGGGGCGGCGAGTGCGCCCCTGCAGGTGCATGTCCGATCGGGGATGATCAACTACCCCGCGCTGAATGCCAACGTCGGCGATACGTTTGAGTCGAGCGAAATCACCGACCCCTCCGCTGCGTTCGTGAATCTCATGCTGGTCTGGACGCCGCTGACGGAAACGATTTACGCCAACGGGTCCGTTGTGGGGACGCTCACGCGTACGTCGATCAATCCGCCGACCATGACCAATTTCTACATGTTTGTGGGCGTGAATCCGTGGGCCGAGCATAGTGACGATCGCTCATTCTTTAAGGGCATCCTGCATCGCTTGGTGATCTATGACCACACGTTAACCGCGGCGGAACTCACGGCCCTGAATACGGCGTTGTCGGAGTAACTGTTATGCCACTACTCACAGGGCTCGTCTCGCATTGGAAGCTCAACGAAGCCGCCGGCAACAGCCGCGCCGATAGTCACGGGAGTAATACGCTCTCGGAGTCGGCCGCGACCGTGGGTTCAGCCACCGGGAAAATTGGCGATGCGGCGGCCTTCGATTATGAGGTCTCAGGCCGGCATCTGGTCCGGACGAACCCCGCGAGCCTCAAGCCCGGTGACACGGATTTCACCATCGCGCTGTGGGTCCGGATCTCGGTGACCCCCAGTACGATTGGGGATGGCACGGTGATGAGTGTCATCAATAAAGCGGGCGGGACCGACGGCGAGTACAGCGCAGACTTTCACTCCAGCACAGATCGCTTCCGGTTCACGGCCTACGGGGCCTCGGGGTACACCTCGGGTGATGTCGTCGCGGCCAACAATTTTGGCGCTCCGCCGGATACGAATTTCCATCTCCTGATCGTCAAGCATGACTCCGTCAATAACCTCCTGATCATCAAAGTGGACAACGGGACCGCTGACACCACCGCGCATACGAGCGGGGTCTTTCAGTCGTCCGAGAATTTCCATATCGGGTCGTTGCCGGATTTCAGCCAAACCCATAAAGGCGAGATAGACTCCGTGAGTTATTGGAGCAAACTCACCTCCGACGCCGAAGACACGGAACTGTGGAACGGCGGCGCTGGGCTGGATTACGAGAGCTTTGGGGGCGGCGGGGGGGGGAATGACGCCAGGATCGTCTTCCGGAAAGCCTGACATGGATCTGACCACCCAGACGCGCGAGACCTACGCCCAGATGTGGGACGTCCCCGCGTATGCGGCGCACTCGCCCGGCGTGATGCTGTTGCCGATCTTCCTCGACATGACCCGCACGACCATGCGCGGGAGCGTGCTCGATGCCGGGTGTGGATCCGGACAGGGCGCGCTGGCGCTGCAGGCGGCTGGGTTTCCGGTGACGTGTTGCGACATCACGGATGCCGGGCTCACCCAGGAGGCCCGCGCGTTACCGTTCCATGAAGTCTGTCTCTGGGGGAATCTCAAGCGATCGGTCGGCTTCCACGAGTGGGTCTACTGCACCGATGTGCTCGAGCACGTCCCGCCCCAGTTCACGATGTTGGCGGTCTCGCGGCTGCTAGAGGTGGCCAGGCGTGGCGTGTTCCTCTCGGTGTGCCTGCAAGCCGACAACCTCGGCGTCTGGATCGGGGAATCGTTGCATCTGACGGTCGAATCGTTCACGTGGTGGCGCGATGCGCTACGGGAACTGGGCACGGTGGTTGAAGCGCGGGATCTGTTGCACTCGGGCGTGTTTCTCGTGGAGCCCGTTCGTGCTCAATGACGCCCTCGCGGTGACGGATGATCGCTTGTCCGTCTTTGACGGCGTCGAACTCTCTGGCAAAGTCAACGTCGATGATGACCAGTTGCTTGCCAATGTCCGATCGGCGATTCGGCGGCCCTATCCGCAGATCAAGCCGCAAGCCCTCCAGCACACACGGATCTGTCTCGTCGGCAGTGGGCCGTCGTTGGCCGACACGCTGCCCGAGTTGGTCGGTCTGCTCCATCAGGGCGCGAAGTTGGTCACGCTCAACGGCGCGTATCGGTGGGCGCTCGACCACTATCTCCATCCGGGGACGCAGATCGTGATGGATGCGCGGCCGGAGAATGCCCGCTTCCTCGAGCCGGCGATTCCGCGGTGTCGGTATGTGCTCGCCTCCCAGTGTGCTCCGGAAACCTGGGACGTGGTCGAGGGGCGCGATGTCTGGATGTTTCACGCGGCGACGGGTTCGAGCGGGCCGCTGAAGGATCTGCTCGACGCGCATTACTTGGGCCAGTGGTTCGGCGTCGGGGGCGGCACGACCGTGTTAACTCGCGCGATCAGTTTGCTGCGGACGGTGGGGTATGTGCGGTTTGACCTCTTTGGGGCGGATAGCTGCTGGCTGAAGGGACGCCATCACGCGTTCGATCAGCCGGAAAACGCCAAGGACAAATGGGTGTCGATGATGGTGGCCCCGACCGGCCATCCCGAGCTCACTAAGGTGTTCCGGTGTAGCGGGTGGATGGTGAAGCAGGCGGAAGACTTCCTGCAGCAGATTCGGATCAACGGGAGTCAGTTTGTCGTCACGGTTCACGGGGACGGGTTGCTTGCCTACATTCTGCAATCGAGTGCCGATTGCACGCTGATCGAAGCTGGCGATGGCTAATGCGGTCATCCAGGGCCCGCCGGCTTTCTACGTCTCGTGGGGGTGTCGGCGGTGTGGGCATACCGGCGGGTTGGCCAAGACGACGTTTCCGGTCAATCCGGACTGGACCGAACCGATGATGCGGGAACTCTTGACCTCGTTGCGGCGCAAGCTCGTCACCATTCACGCGCGGCAGGGCTGTTTCGCAAGTGTCGAGGATTTTGTGATTGGCCGTGGGAAACCCGCAGACGCAGAGATTGTGGGGTTGGTCTGATGGAAACGCAGTTCATCGTCCGGTTGCTCGACCAGGATCGCCACGTGCTCGGCTGGACGAAGATTCCGGCCGAAACCAAAGGGGACGGCGGCCTCTGGGCGAAGCAGCAATTCGTGGCCGAAGCGGATACCACGGGCATCGGGGTGGCCGTGTGCTTTCACTGGCCGGATCTGCATTGGTACGCGACGACGCCGCTCCCGAATCCGCAGCCGGTCGAGGCCGGCAAAGTGTTCACGATTGCGATCATGGGCGTGCCGATGCTGCGCGTGCCGAGTGAAGCCTTGCCCCTCCCCGGTGTCACGGTGAAGAACTCGGTGACGATCGGGATTGGGAGCGCGAAGCCGATCTAAATGGCGGATGTCTCGATCGACGCATCGGTCGTGGCGGTCACGGCGCGTGGCCTGCGCAGTGTCGTGTTCACGACGCGCGACATCGGCTATTGGTTCTACTTCGACGGGGATGGCGTCTTCGGCTATTCCAAAACCACGGACGGCGGCGCGACGTGGGGCGGACAGGTCAACGTGGATAGTTCGGCGGCGACGACCGGGATCGCGTTCGACGTGTGGTACGACCAGTGGACGCCCGGAGACACCGGGACCAAGATTCACTGCTGGTTCTTCGACGTCACGGCGGACGACATTCTGTACCGGTCGCTGGATACGAATGGCGACACGCTCGGCACGCAGGTCCTGGTCGCAAACAACAACACGGCCGTCGCGGGCCGGGGCTGTTTCGTGTCCGGGACCAAGACACGGAGCGGCTACCTCTACTGCGCGTTCGACGTCGATGCCGGAGCCGAGCGTGACTTCTTCAGGTCCACGGACAACGGCGCGTCGTGGGGCACGTCGCTGTCCTCCACGTTTGTGGAAGCCACGCTCGACCAGTGCCTCCTGTTCCCGGCCTCGAATACGGGTGACAACAACGACTGCTGGGCGGTCTACTACGACGCCAGTGCCACGGCGCTCACGCTGAAACTGTGGGACTCGAGCGCGGGGTCGGCGAGCGAGTCGGCCACGATCCAGACGCACACGGACGGCGCGACAGACCTGACCGGGCAGATGGGCTTCAGCGCCTCAGTCCGGCATAGCGACGGCCATCTGATTCTCGCGGCGGTGTCGCTACGCGACAACGCGTCCTCAGTGCATAACGTCTACGACATCACGGACACGGCGACGATCACGACCAAGGGCAACATCACCACCAACATCGACGATCACTATTACCCGCAAGTGTTCATCGACCAGGCGTCGAACACCCTCTACGTGGCCTACAACGGGAAACGCGACGGCTCCGAAGTGATGGACACGACGACGAAGGTCTACTACACCAAGTCCACCGACGGCGGGTCGAACTGGTCGGCCGGCGACACGGCGTATATGGAAGGGGCTGCGGGGGTCGTGCAACAAGTCTGGGCGCCGCTGATGGGCCCGCGCTTCTATGCGGGCTGGCGGGTCGGCACGACGCTGCTCGGCAACAAAGTCAACAGCGTCATCACGCCGCTGGCAATGGTCGTGGGCTCGCTGGTGTTTGCGGGGCAAGGGCCGAATCTGGCGTTCGCGACGGCGCTCGCCGCCGGGGTCGTCGCGTTCACCGGGCAGTCGGTCGGGGTGGCGTTTGCCGGCCCGGACGTGGGCGCGATCACTATCACGGGCCAGGCGCCGACGATCGTGGCGGGGGGAGGCACAACGATCGCCGTACCCGCGGGCAGTCTGGCGATCACCGGTCAGGGTCCAGCGTTCCAATTCATCATTGATCTGCCGACTGGTCCCATCACGTACACGGGATTGGCACCGACCGTCGGGGGCGCGGCCGCGCTTGCGGTTCCGGCGGGCGCGCTGAGTCTGACGGGCCAAACGGTCGCCTCGGCGTTCCTCGGGCCCGATGTCGGTGTCGTGACGTTCAGCGGCGCGGCCCCGACGGTCTCCGTCAGTGCGGCGACGACCATTGCCATTCCGGCCGGGGCGTTGACGTGGAGCGGGCAGACACCGCTGCTCGTCGGTGTGATGCCGCTCCCCGCGGGTCTGCTGACGCTGACGGGACAGGCGCCCACGGTGGCCACGAGCGGCAGTGTCGCGCTGCCGGAGGGCGGGCTCACGCTCATCGGCCGCGATGTCGGCATTGGGTTCGTGGGCCCCGATGTGGGGCTGCTGACATTTGCCGGGCTGGCGCCGACGGTGTCGATTGGGGCGGCCGGATCCTCGATTGCCGTCCCGGCCGGGGCGTTGACGTTCACCGGTCAGACGCCGACGCGGGTCGTCGCCGGGGGCAACATCGCGCTGCCCGCCGGATCGCTGACGTTGGCCGGTCAGTACTTTGCGATTGCGTTCTTCGACCCGGGGCCGGGGCAGGTGAACTATACCGGCCAGGCGCCGCAGCTGCTATTCGCGGACGCGGTGCCGGCCGGTCTGCTCACGTTCACGGGCCAGGTCCCCGGTGTGGCGATTCCCGGCAGCAACGTGACCATTGCGGTGCCGGCGGGGGCCCTGACGTTCGCGGGGACCGTGCCGAGTCTACAGGCGACGACGATCGCGCCCGTCGGCACGCTCACGTTCACCGGTCAGACCGCGGTGGTCGCGCTGGCCGATCCGCTGCCCGTGGGGGCACTGACCTATACCGGGCTCGCGGCGAGTCTTGCGACCGCGCTCGGACTCCCGGCCGGCGCGCTGACCTTCAGCGGGGTGGCGGGATCGATTGGCGGCGCCGTCGTCGCGGTGCCGGATGTCGGCGCCCTGACGCTGAGCGGGCAGCTGCCGCTCGTGGCGCTGGTGCTGCCGGTGCCGGTCGGATCGCTGACGATCGCCGGGCAGGTGGGCAGTCTGGCCGACACCCACAGCACGCCCATTCCCGCGGGTGCGCTGGTCTTCACCGGCACGGTCACGGCCGAAGCCGTGACGGTCGCACTCCAGGCGGGCACGTTGGTCTTCTCGAGTGAGCGGGCGAATGTTGGGTTTGGGGACGGGGCCGATCACGAGAGTATGCAGGCGCGTGGCCGGGGACGGGCGCGGTAATGCCGTACAAACGCGGCGAAGGCGGCCGGCCGAAAGGCGTGCGGAACAAGTCCAGTGCGGACATCACCGATCTGATTGATCAGCTCACGGGGCCGGGCGCCATCCGGTGTTTCGAAGAGCTGGCGCGGATTGCCTTCGGATCGGATAAGGATGTCCGGGCCCGGTTGTTGGCCAATCGGACGCTCATTGAATATCGGCACGGGCAACCCCGGAAACAAGTGGAACTCACCGGCGCCGAAGGCGGGCCGATTCAACACACGGTGAAATTCGTCAAGGTGAGCACGGCCGCATGAACACGCAGGCCACCGTGACGCTCTCTGATCCGGCCGCCCGCGTGCTCGAGGCGACCGAGCGCTTCGTCCTCCATGAAGGGGCGTTTCGCAGCTCGAAAACCTGGACGTGTCTGATCAAGTGGCGGATGCGCATCGAGGAATATCCCGGGATCAGTCTGGTCATGGCGCGGTGGAAAGAAGACGACCTCCACACGAAACTGGTGCCTGATTATCGCCACGTCTGCGATCTCATGGGCGTGCCCTATGGGAGTTGGAATGCGAGTGAATCGCATTATGCCTTTCCGAATGGCTCCAAACTCTACGCGATTCACCTCAAGTCCAGTGAACTTGCGTCGATGCACTCCAAGCCGCGCGGCTTCACCGTCGCCGGCATCTTTATCAGCCAGCTAGAGGAAGTGCCCAAGGACGTCGCCAAGGAATGGATGATCCGCTTGTCGCAGCCGGGGTATCCCAAGCAATTCCTCGCGGACGCGAACCCGGTGCATCACGGGCACTGGCTGGCCCACAAAGAGATGTTCCCCGACGACAACAGCCATCCCGATCACCTGTATGTGTCGGCCTCGATCTGGGACAACGCACACAACTTGGACGCCGCGGACATTCAGGCGGCGGAGCAGATGTATCCCGTGGGCCATCCGATGCGCGGGCCGAAGTTGGAAGGGATTCGCGGGGCGAACGTCGAAGGCGCCCCGGTCTATGCCGGCTGCTTTGATCCGTTGCAGCATGTCGCGAATGGGCTCCAGCCGTATCCATTGGTCGACGTGATCGCCGGCTGGGATTTTGGCGCGAAACATCCCGCGGTGGTCTTCGCGCAGTTTCTGCCGTGGGGCGCGCTCTGGCTGCTTGGCGGGATCATGGGCTCAGATGTGACCTTGGACGGGAAGGACGGGTTTGCGGAACACGTCCAGCAGACCGCCCGGGAGTGGTTCCCGCAGCATCGCCTCGTCCATTGTGGCGACCCGGCCGGCAGTCATCGCAACTCCCAAGGCGTCTCGGTCAACGCGGTCCGGGCGCTCGCGACATGCGGCGTGGCCTTGAAGACCCTCCCGGATAGCAACACCAACACCGTCCGGAAGGCCTGTGTCGAGACGCTGCAAGGTTACATGCTGCATTCCGTGCGGCGCTTCGTCCTGAGTGACGAGAACCCGAACGATTGGTTCGAGCGGACCACCGACGGGTCGAAAGTCCCCGTCCGGTACGCGCAACCGTTTGAACCCGCGTTCCTGCTCAATCCCCGGTTTGAGATGTGGAACCCCCGGAGTTCCGGATCGGTGCCCGTCCTGCTCGAGGCGTTCGCCGCTGGGTATATCTGGGACGACGATCACCGTCGGGTGAGTCAGACAGACGGCAATCTCCGCTTGCCGAAAAAGGATGGGTTCTTCGAGCATGTGATGAACGCGTCCGAGTACGTGATTCACAACTTCTATCAGCCGAAGCCGTCGGAAATTGCGCTGGCGAAGGCGTTTCGCACGACGGCCAAGGAAGCGTATCGACGGGATCACGATCTGCCGTCGAAGGCGGACCAGATCGCGCTCCGCAAGGCGCAGCAGGATCGCGATCCCGACGAACTCGACACGTGGCGGCATGGGCATCGGCGGCGCCGTGTCGGGCGCGTGCCGCATCGCGTGCGGCGAGGGGGCTACTGATGGCGGGTGCCGATCTGAAAGCGCGTCTTACCCGCTACGTGCAGGAACAGGAAGCCGCCCTCGCGACGCTGGAGGCGTCCTATCTGACCGAAAAGACGCGCCTGACGAGTCAGATCGCGGCGGCGAGGACGGCGGTCGCGGCGTGGGATCAGCGCGCGGATGCGTTGATCGATCTCCTCACGGCCGCGGGGATTCAGGTGGAGGCGCGATGAGCCGGGCGCCCTTTCATCGCACGCTCAACCCCGTCGTCTGGACGTTGGCGCGCCTGAATGGCCGCACCCTGGAACATCTCGGCGTCTTCTCGGGGGATCTGCGGGCAAAGGCGCAAGCGGTCGCGATCATCGCGAAGGAGGCGGGCCTGCATCATCTGCGGCTGGACGTCTGGACCCCGCTCCCCGATGGGGGCCAAGAAGTGGTCTTCGCGCAACCGACACACACCTGGCGGTTTCGCGTGCGTCCAGAATGTCTCGATGGAGAGGCGGGCTAAATGGCCAGAGCGAAATCTGAGGCGTTCGACGTCAAGCTGACCGCGGAAGAACGGGAGCAGCTCGCCAACGATCTGGTGCAAGACGTCGAGGACGCCTTCAACGCGCGGTCTGAGACGATTGACACCGGCGGCACGCTCGATCTTCTCGATTGGTTCTACGAACAAGGCCAGTCCGAGGCGCAGGATCGCCCGTTCCCCGGCGCGGCGGACCTGACGAGCCCGTTTATTACCGAATCCGTGGATGCCCTCCGCGCCCGGATGCTCCGGACCATCTTCGGCGTGGAACCGTTCTGTGTGGTCGATGGCTGGGGCCAGAGCGCGTCCCGGGCCCCGATTGTTGAAGCCTTTCACGAGTGGCAGATCCACGAAGAAGGTCTCCCCGCCGAACTCGCGAAAGTCGTGCATGGCGGGCTGCTCGAGGATTGCTTCATCTTGGAAGTGCGGGAGCGGATCGAAACGGTCCGGCGGACGGAAACGGTTGACGTCGCCCTGGAGTTGCACCCGGAGAGCGGCGGCCCGATCTTCAGTGAAGGCCCCGACAAGACGCTCACGCCCAAGCTGAAAATGGACGGCGACGAGCCGGTCCCGGCGCAGGACGGCGAGCCGTCGGCCAAGGTGGAACGGCGATACACCAAGACCCGTCGTCTCGGGCCGGAATACGACGTGATCTCCATGCGGGATTTCGTCTTCCTGCCGGGGCACGCGAAGCATCACCGGGAAGTCTTCGGGTACGCCAAGCGGTTCAAGATGCGCGTCCCGCTGCTGCAGGAACGGGCGCACGACGGCGTGTTTGACGAGGAGGCCGTGAAGTTGCTCGGGGAAGAATCCGACGTGGAGATGGACACCACGCCCTCGGCGCCGATCGTTGCGCCGCAGCGGGGCCCGTCTGCGGAAAAGGAACTCTACGAACTGTCGATCAAGCGCGATCTGGACGGGGACGGCCGCGAAGAATGGTACGTCGCGACGGTGGGGGCGAAGACCCGCTGCCTCCTGCGACTCAAGCTCGACACGTTCGTGCAAAAAGTCGGCAAGCCGCGCTGTGTGCCGTTTGTGTTCTTTCCCCGCCGGAATTCGGTCTACGGCTACATCTTCGCGGAGAAGCTGTTGACGATGGCCGAAGAACACACCGCCTTGCGGAACATGAAGGCCGATCGGCAGGCGCTCTGCACCAATGCCCCGATGACGGTGTTATCGACCGCGCTCTGGGATCCGGAACTCGAACCGTTCGGGATTGGCCGGAAGATCACCGTGCGCGATCACAACGAAATTCAACAGCTGGATATCAAGGATGTCCCCTCGAGTTGCGTTGAGCAGGAACAGATGTTGTTCATGCTCAAGGAACGCATTTCGGGGCTGTCCGATGTGGCCTCGGTCGGCACACAATCCCGGCAGTCGCGCACCTTGGGTCAGGACGAAATGGTCGCGCAAGCCTCCCATGTCCGCATTGAGGAACCGATCGCGCATCTGCGGACGGCGATTGCGACCGTAATGGAACTGCGGCACGCGATCTGGATCGATACCCTGGAAGCCGATCCCAAAGGCTTGGAAGCGCCCGCGGAAGTCGTCCAGGCGTTGCAGGCGCGCGGCGTGGCCGATTTCGATGGCCGGTTCACGGCCCAGATGCTCAAGGGCAAATTCCGGTTCAAGCCGTATGGCTCGGTGGAGACGGCCGATTCCGGGCGGCGGATGCAGTACTTCAACGAGAGTCTCGTGGCGATTGGGAATCTCTCGAAGATGTTCCCCGGCTTCATGCAGATGTTTCAGAATCCGGATGTGATGCGATCGGTCGCGGAAGAGTGGGCGCGCGTCTACAAGATCCGCAATCCCAGCGTGTTCCTCAAGGCGCTCATGGCGCCGCCGCCGCAGATGGGCCTGCCGCCCGCGGGCGGGATGGATCCGGGCGGGCCACAACCCGGCGTGGGGGCCCCGCCGCCCGATCTGCAAGCCCTCATGGCGTCGTTGATGCCGCCAGGAGCGCCCCGTGTCCAGTGATCGCGACGACGAGACACCCGCCCTCGGCGCACTGAAGGACTTGCTCCAGAGCGACGGCTGGCAGCTCTTTCAGGCCTGGGTCAGTGAGTCGTACGGGCCGGCGGGGTACGGGCGGCGCATGAATGCGGCGTTGGCGAAAGTGCCGCACGGTCCCGATCGCCCGTACGAAATCGCGCGGGTCGCGGAAGAGATTGACGCTACGGCACGCGCCGTCAACGAGATCATGGGCTGGCCGGCGCAGCAGATCAAAGCCTTGAGCCCAGAGGCGAAGAGTCGGCGCCCGTTTGCTGGTCTTCGGAGGGCGTGATGATGGACGTGAAAGTGTTAGGCGATCGCGTGCTCGTGGCTTTACCGCCCGAGGAAGACCACATCACGGCCAGTGGGATTCTGCTGGTGCGCGATCCTGACGTGCTGCGGACGCCGACGCGTGGGGTCGTGGTACAGCTCGGCATCAAGAGCGCGACCGTGGACCTGGATGAGGTCCTCGCCCTCCTTGCGCAGGTGTCGTCTGTCGACGGCGCGCTGACCGCGGTCGAAGTGACCGGCCTGCGACACGACCTAAAGCGGCTCGGGCCTGCAGCCTTCGACGTGGAGATGGGCGACTGCGTCATCTTCCCGCCGACAGTCGGCGATCAGTTTAAACGTGATGGCATTGACTACGTGATCTTACGAGAAGCCGAGATCCTCGGCGTGGTGGAACCCCTTCAGAAAGCGAGTGCTGCATGAGCGACGAGCAACCCGATCCGAACGCCGCACCCGACGACGACGCCGAAGTGGCCGAAGTCGCCTCCCTCGTCGTCGACGACGGCAAGGGGAACAAGATGGTCCCCTTGAGCGCCCTCGTCGGCGCCAAGAAGTCCGCGCGTGACCTCAACAAGCGTAACAAGGAACTGGAAGCCAGCGCCGCTGAATCCGCGCAACTGAAGGATCGGCTCGATAAAGCGCAGCCGTTCATTGATGCCCTCGTGACCGATCCGAAACTGCGCGCGGCGGCGATTCGGGTGGTCCAAGGCACGCACGCCTCACCGGGATCCACGGAACAACCCGACGATTCCGATGCCACCGCTGTCGCGGAAGGGTTCGGGTTCTACCTGTCTGACGGCGCCACGCTCGATGTCGCGCGGGCGAAGCGGGTGATGACTCGCATTGATGCCCGGACCCGCCGGCAGACGGATGCGGCCCTGCGTCCCTTAGCGGGGATCGTGGCTGGCTCACAAGCCGAACGGAACGTCCATCACGCCATGACCCTCACCGACGACAACGGCCGCCCCTACGCGACTCAGGAGAGCATTCGGGAGATTTCCTCGAAGCTCGACCCGGCGCTGTTGGCGAATCCAGATGTGATGGACATCGTGTTGAACAGCGCGATCGGGTTGGATGTGCGGAAAGGGCGGACCGTCGCCGTGCCGGATGAGCCGTTGTGGCAGGCCACGGCCGGAGGGCGTCGGCCGACCCAGCCCACGATCAGCCAGGAGACCAAAGCCTCGTTGGACAAGTTGGGCCTCACGGAGAAGGAATACGCGGCCTCCAGTAAACGCTTAGAGTCGAGCGGCGGTCGCGCGATCGTGCTCGGGAGAGACTAATGCCTGTCCAGACATCAGGACCCAAAAAGAAGCGCGCCCCAGCCGTCCCGATGGCCGATGCGGCGACCCTCGCGGCCCGGTTCAAGGATTTTCCCGCGATTGACATCCTCAGTCGCCGCATGGTGGATCCGAGCGACATTGGGTCGCTCCCCATTCTGCTCAAGGATGAAGACGCGAACGCCTGCGTCGATTCCGGGCATCAGTACAAGCTCCGCGACTCCGACACGACCTGTCGGTTCTGTCACAAGCCCGTGCGCCAGTGGTATGTCCGCTATTTCAATTTGGCGAAAGAAGGCCGCAACGCGGAGATGCGCGCCAAGGGCTATATCGCCGTCCAGTTGAACGAACTCAAGGACGCCGATGACGTCGCGGATCTGTTCCGCTCTGATAAGGATCAGTTCGTTCGCCGTGGGGACCGGGGGCAGGAGATTCTCGGCAAGCAGCCGTTGCTCTACCACCTCGAGATCAAACGGCGGCATAAAGCCCAGATGGACGTGCACATGGGCTCCGCGAAAGCCCGACGCGAAGATCGCGCCGAAGCGGCCGGCGAAGCCTTGGGCGATGAAGCCGGGCAGCGGATCTTCAACGGAGCGATCAAGGAAGAATACTTCCGGCGGCCGAAGACGACGCTCGGCGACGAAGCCGACGCCGTCGAAAATGACGACTAGCGCGCTTGACACAGCGTGAGAGTGGTCTAGGCTGACCCCATAGGTTCGTTGCGCGTCCTCAGCCGCGTTCGGGAGTCTGAGGCGGTCGCGGTCCCGATCTGATCGTTTCGTGCGGGTGCTTCAGCCGCTCCCTGAAGCCGTCAGCGGTGCGACGTGACGCATCGTGAAAGCCTCGCCCACCGGGCCATGTGTGGGTGTAGCACGCGCGGGGTCGGTTGAAGCCCGACGCGTGACATGCATTTCAACCTCCATCTCTATCCCTGTTTCTCGCCGTCGACTGACGGCGCGAGCTGGAGGCTTACATGGCCACGTTCGTACCCAGCGCGGGCAACATCATGCGGCCCTATGGCCGCTGCCGCATCAAGCACTATCCCGAAGCCGCGTCCCAAACCTTTAAACGCGGCTACCCGGTCATTATGGATGCCGCCTCGACCGAAAACCGCATCAAAGTCGCGGCCGACAATCCCACGGCGGCGATCGTCGGGATCGCCGCGGCGGATGCCACGGGCGTGACGGGCGCGATGTGTCCTGTCTGGTGCGCCGATCCCGACAAACGGTTCATCGTCACGACGGTGGCGGCCGATGCCGTCGACTTCACGGATCGCGGCTCCGCGCGGGCGCTCCAGGCCCATGCCTCGCTCACGATCTGGGTCGTGGACACCACGGACGCCGGCAATGATTCGGTCGTGATCGAGGAATACCTCAACCCGGTCACGATGAACCAACAGACGGCGGAAGGCGATCTCGAAGTCTACGCGGTCGTGCATTTCGATCCGAAGGCGACGATTTTCGGCGCGGGCACCTAGCACCGTTCACTGATTCCAGTTCGCGACTGGTCCTGTTTGCGGTCGCAAGGAGCCTCTTATGGCACAGATTCGAAGCACGATTCCCGCCAATGTCGACAATGTCGACAAGCTGGTGACGGCGCTGCTCGACAAAAACGTCCGCGAGCTGCAGCCGATTTTCCCGAAACTCTGTCGGAAGCAAACCACGACGCGCAAGTTCGAGCGCATCGTCACCGTCGCGCCCTTTGGCGACGTCCCGCAGAAGCCCGAAGGCGAAGAGTACGCCACGGACCTCATTCAGCAGGCGAATACCAAGGACGTGACCCCGCTCGAATGGGGCCTCATGTTCGAGGTGTCCGAAACGGCGGAAGAGGACGATCAGGAAGACATCCTCGCCAAGAAATCGAAGTTCCTGGTCTTCTCCATGCGCCAGGTGGAAGACAAGCAGTTTGCCGCGGTGCTCGAGAATGGGTTCTCGACGCAGCTCACGGCGGACGGCTTGGCGTTGTTCCACACCGCGCACACCCTGAAGCGCGGCGGCACGGCGAAGAATCGGCCCTCGACGGATGCCGATCTCTCCGTGACCTCCCTCGCGCAAGGGTTCATCGACCTGGACACCGACACGAAGATCGAATCGGGCCAGATCGTCGCCCCGGCGAAGGGGTTCTACCTCGTGGTCGCCCCGGCGAACCGCTTCAACGCGATGCGGATCGTGAAGTCCTCGCTGATTCCGGGCGAAGCGAACAACGACATCAACCCGATGAAGGATCTGGACATCACGGTCGTCGTGAATCCCTTCCTCACCGCGGACACGGATGCGTGGTACCTGCTCCCGAAAGACAAAGACAGCAACGGCCTCGTGCATATGGAACGGCGCCCGATCCATATGCCGGCCCCGATGACCGACGCCCGCACCGGCAACCGGCTGTATAAGCTGCGCGCCCGCGAAGTGTGGGATTCGATCGACTGGCGCAATTCGTATGGCAATACCGGCGCGTAGGTGCCTCTGTCGCAACATCCTGGTCGCTGTCGTGGCGGGTGCGGCCCCGCTGGTGATTCCGGTCACTGCGACAGCGCCCGCTTACCGGAGGACCTGACATGGGCCTGACTAATTTTTCGAACGGCGTGGCGAGTTTCGGCATTCCCGTCGTGCCGGGTGCGGCGCGCGTCTACACCGGCAATACGTTCTTCGTCTGCAATCGGAGCGGGGCGAATGGGAGCAACGGCAACAGCGGGGCGAATCCCTCGCAGCCGTTGGCGACCGTGACGCAGGCGCTCGCGCTGGCGACCGCCAACAACGACGATGTGATTTACGTCATGGCCGGCCATGCGGAAACGCTCGGTGCCGCCGCGGCGATTGCCTGCGCCAAAGCGGGCGTGTCGATTGTGGGGTGTGGCGCGGGCCGGAACCGGCCGACGTTCACCTGGGCCACGACCGCGGATGCGACGTGGACCATCTCGGCGGCCAACGTCACTCTGCGGAATCTCGTCTTTGTCGGCACCGGGATTGATGCGGTGACGACGATGTTTGCGATCACCGGGGATGATTGCTCGATCATCGAATGCGAGTTCGATTGTGCGATCACGTCCTTTGTCGCGCTCTTGGGCATCACGCTGACCGGCGTGCAGCGCTTCCGGTTCTACTACAACAAGGTCCACGGGGACGCCGTCGCCAACATGACGAACTTCCTGCAGATCGTCGGGGCGTCCGGCAAGTGCCGGCACTTTGAGATTGTCGGGAACGACATCACCGGCAACTACACCACGACCTTGGGCGCGATCAACAACATCACGGCGGCGATGGTGGACGTCCTGATTAAGGACAACACGATCGTCAATCGCACGGCCTCGGCCACGAAAGCGATCGTGTTGTTGACCGGATCCACCGGGAAGGTGATGGGGAACAAGTTCGGCATTGGCTCCGGCGCGGCGCCGATTACCGGGGATGCGGTTCACTGGGCGGGAAACTGGTCTGCCGCCGCGGTCGCCACCAACGGCACCCTGGTGTAGGCCATGAGTGTGACACGGAAAGGCAAGTCGATCACGATGACCGCCGACGCCGACGCGTATCCCGGCGTCGTGTTCATTGTGGGGCTGACGTTTCAGGTGACGGCCGGGGCCGCCGCGCAGCGGCTCCGGCTCACCGATACCGGCGGGTCGATCATTGCCGACTACATGGTCGAAGCCGCGACCGACAACGCCGATCTGTGGAACGGGCGCGACGGGATGTTTTTCGACGGGCTCCTGGTCGAAGACTTTCCCAGCGGCACGGCGGTGTTGACAGTGATCACGGGCTGAGATGACGTTCGCCCAACTCTACGGCGAGGAACTCGACCGCGAACTCGGTAGCGCGGACCGCACCGTGCTGTTCACCGCCGCGCGCCGGAAAGCCGGGATCAATGCCGGGCAGCTGGAGTGGAACAGCCGCACGGAATGTCTCCAGCGGCGCGTCACCGTGGCGATGGTCGATGGGACCCAGGAATACGACCTGGAAGTCTCGGCCACAGACTTTCTCCGCATTGCGAAGGAAGGCATCAAGATCAAGATCGTGTCTGGGTCGACGACCCGGTACATCGAGGGGGACGATCTGGAGTTCACCTCGATCGAACGGCTGAATGTTGAGGAGCCGGGGTGGATGGCGGCCTCGGCCTCCACGCCGCTCAAGTACTACCTCCGGCCCGATGGCGGCGCGCTCTATCTCGGCTTGCACCCCGCGCCGGATGTCTCGGGCTCTGATACGTGGTCGATCCTGGTGCCAGTCGTGATCATCCCGGCGGACATGAGTATGGACCCCGATGAGCCGTTTACCTACTCGGCGAACATTCTGAAACATCTGCGACCGTATCACCGAGCCTTGGCGTATTGGGGCGCGCACGACTGCGAACAGTACCGGAAGGATCCGACCCGTGAAGGGGTGGCGCTGCAGAAGTTTGAACTTGAAGTGGAAAAGTATCTGGCGACCAGCAAACCGAAGGGCGGGCAGCGGGTGCGCTTCGCGAAGGATTATCGCGGGCTGGTGCGGCGAGGGCCGCGACGGCCGCTCGATCCGCGGATCTATCCATGAGCGGGCCGCAGGTGCGTCTCCGCTGTGGGTGTGTGGTGGCGTTTCAGGAGGGCCGCGAGCCGATCTGCCCGACGCATGGGCGGCAGGGCGTGGCGCGCAGTCTCCGCATGCCCCCCCCTCGTATTCGGGGCTGCGCGACCGGGCCCCATGTGACACCGCTGGATCTGGAGCCCCATCGCGCGCGATTCGTCGTGGAGCCGGAGTCCTAGGCAATTCGTTAACCTGCTAAGCCTCGAAGGAGCGCGACATGGCGGCCCAAGCGTGGAAAATCTATAACCTGGCGAAGAAGAAGATCGGCAACGCCTCCCTGACGTTGGCGAGCGCGGCCTTCCGCATCACCCTGCACACCTCGGCGAGCAACGCCGCGACGTTGACGCTCGGCGTCTACAACTCGCTGACGAACGAAGTCACCGAGGCGAACGGCTATTCTTCGTCAGGGAAGGCCCTGGCCAACGAAGCGTGGACCGTCGGGCAGTCCGCCAAGCAATACAAGTTCGACGCGGACGATCCGATCTGGACCGGCACGGGCGGCACGATTCCCAACATCAAGCTGGCCGCGATCTGGATTTCGGCCGCGGCGTCAGCGAACCGGCATCTGCTCTGTAACGCCTCGCTCACGAGTTCGCAGTTCACGCTCTCGAGCGGCAACACGCTGACGCTCCAGATGAATTCAGCCGGCATCTTCACCGTCGTCTAGGAGGCGGGGATGCCGAGACCCATCGGAATCACCTTTATGCCCTCGGCGGAGCAGGCCGACGACGGCCCGCGCCAAGGCGCGCTGACGGGCGATCTCAACCAAGCCTATAAGGTGCTCAGCCTGCGGCTCCCGCGCGTCGTGGGAGCGCACAGTATTGCCCCGGCGGCGCTCTTGCACAGTCCGGGCGCGAGTGGCGTGCCGGCCAGCCCGCTGGCGCCAGCCGGGCAGGCGGCGAATCCGCACGCGGCGGTGTTCCAGGCGCTGCTCCAGAGTTTGATCGCCGGTCGCGGGCGCGCGTCGGCCCCGACCCCGCCTCCCGCGGTGTTGCCGGTGGGACCGCGTCCGCCCGCCGCGCCGCCGGTCACGGCCGTGCCGACCGCTGGGCGGTCGACGCCGGCCCTGGCCGCCCCGGCTCCCACCGGGGGGATCCGCGACTTTACGGATCCGCGGACGCAACATCAGGCCCCGGCTCCCGCGGCGATGGCCGCGCCGATGCCCGAGCCCGTGGCTCCTCCCCCGCCGCCCGCGCCGGCCTTGCCGCCCCGGATCACGCCGGGGATCTTGGCGCCCGAACCGGCGCCGCCGCCAGCCCCCGAGTCACCGATCGGTGGCTTGGATCCCGCGGTGCTCTTGGAATTCCTCCGGCGCGGTGGCGTCACGGGCGAGGGATCGGCGCCGTCGTCGTTTGGCACGTGGGAAGATTTTCAGCAGTCGACGTACTAACTAATGGCGAAACGTCAGACCGTCACCGCCGACGAGCAGTTGATTGCCGTCACCGATCTGTCGGGCGGGCTCGATCTGCGCAAAGCGCCGACGTTGCTCAAACCGAATCGGTCGCGCGTGTGTCGCAACTGGAGTCTGCGCGAACCCGGCGCCCAGGTCATGTATCCCGGCTGGGTGTCGTTCTCGACGGCGAGTCTCGGATCGGGACGGCCCCAAGGCGCGCAGCGGGTCTATCTCGGGTCGACGACGCCGTTCACCCTCGCCGCCTGGAATGGCGGCGTCTACACGCCGAGCGATGCCGGGGTGTGGGGCGCCGCGGTCTCGACGGGCTGGTCGACGACGAACGACATCTTCTTTCCGCATGACCGCGATATGGTCGCGATTTTCGATGGGGCCACGGCCGCGCAGAAAAGCGTTGACGGAGCGGCGTGGACCTCGTTCGGGATTGCCGCGCCGGCCGCCGCGCCGACCGCCGCGAATCTCGCGGGCGGGTCGCTGGTCTCTGGCAACCAATACGAGTTCAGTTACACCGGCCGCGATGATGCGTTGCTGCACGAGAGCAACGAAAGCGCGACGGTCAGCCATACGCCCTCAGGCGGCAATCTCTCCGTGCGCGTGACCCTGCCGAAGCATCCGAATGCCCAGGTCGACACGTTGGTCGTTTATGCGCGGGATGTGACGGCCGGGGAACCGGTCCGGCGGCGCGTGGGCACAGTGGCGAATCCCGGCGGCGCCTCGGTGACGTTCGACGTCACGGCGAACATCTGGGGATCGGGCGATGAAGCCCCGAGCGATCACGACGTCCCGCCGATCCTGTCGTTTGGGGTGATCTGGAAAAACCGCTGGTGGGCGCGCGATGCCACCGTGCGGAACCGAGTGTATTTCACCCAGATTTTCGAGGCGCAGTCCTGGCCCGATAGCTTCTACATCGACATCCCCTTCGAAAAGGGCGATTCGATTCAAGCGCTCTTGCCCTTGGGGGATACGTTGCTCGTCTTCGGGCAGAGCAAAGTCTTTCTCGTGATTGGGCAAACATCGCTCGACTTTGAAGTCCGCCCCTCCGGCGCGAGTCAGACCGGGGCGCTCGGCCCTCGCGCGATTGATGCGGTGGAGGATGGGGCGATTCATGCGGCGGCGGAAGGGATGTACTTGTTCGATGGCGCGACGGATCGCTTGCTCTCGGATGACATTGACGGCTTCGCGCCGAGTGCGATCGGCTGGCGGACCTACGTCACGACGGCGAGCGCGGCGGATCTGGAACGCACCCCGCTCGTGTATCACCAGGCGGCGAAGGAAGTCGCGATCGGCGTGACGAACCTCTACCCGTTTGGGACGCCGGGGGAATGGATTCTCGACCTCGGCCGGACGCGGTTGCAAGAGGTACCGGCGTGGACGACGACCGATCGCCCCATCGGCGGCTATCTCCGCTGGGACGGGAACGAGCCGACGATTGGGAATCGCGGCAAGTTGTTCTCCTGGTCGCTCACGATCGGGAAGCTGTATCAGGAGCGCGTCGGCACGACGGCGGACGGGGCCGACCTCACCGCCGAGTATCACGGCCCGGTCTTTCCGGTCAGTCCCTACGCGGCGCGGTTCCCCGAAGCGTTCCTGGAATACGAACCCAACGCCGGGACCTTTGGCGTGGAGTTTCTGGTGGATGCGTTGTCGGTCGGGTCGCAAAACGTGCCCATCAGCGGCAGCGTGGATGTGTACGGCACGGGCCTGTATGGGACGGCGACCTATGCCGGCGCGGGCCGGCGCCAGCACGCGTTGACCCTGCCTCTGGACGCCGAAGGCCACACGATCCAACTGCGCGCGATCTATACCGGCGCGCAAGCCTTCCGCTGGTTCACGTACCGCATCGGGATGATTCCGGAGGCGGCCTTGCGGGGCCTCTAGCGATGGCGGCCAGTTATCCAGCCTCCGTCAAAAGCTTCACCACGCGTCTCGCGGGGGACACGATTCAGCCCGCGCATGTCAACGACCTGCAAGAGGAAGTCGCCGCGCTGGAAGCCGCGCTCGTCGGTGGCACGGGACTCGCGCATGATCTGAAGTTTGTCGATGCGACGTACGACATCGGGAAGTCCGGCGCGACGCGCCCGCGCGATCTCTTTCTGAGTCGCAACGCCACCATCGGCGGGCTGCTGACCGTGACGGGGTTCGGCCCGCATCAGTTCAGCGCCACTGGCAACGGCGACAACATTCTGACGGTCGCGAATGGCTCCGCTGGCGCCGCCGCGCGCGCGGTGCTCCTTGCGACCTCGGATGCCGCGTCTGGTGGCGTCTACGTCTACGGGTCGGGAGTCGTCGGCTCAGCGGGCACCACACTGCTCATTGGGACGGGCGCGGCCGGGATCGTCATCAGTGCCTCCCACGCGTCGGGGCCCCTTAGCCTGACGACGGGGGGCGGCATCAGCGCGCTCTCGCTCAGCGCGGCCCAGGCGGCGACGTTCGGCGGAACGGTGAGCATCCCCGCGATCACGAACAACACCGGCCTTGCGACCGGCGACTGGACCCCCACGCTCACCAACGGGGCGAACGTCGCGGCCTCGACGCCTCACACCGGGCGCTACATCCGCGTCGGCAACACGATCATGGCCTCTTGTGTCGTTGAGATTGATGCCACCGCCGCGGGCGATACGGCGACGACCATCGACTTCAGCCTCCCGGTGGCGTCGGACTTTGCCGCGACGGATGAATTAAACGGCATCCTCCGCAGTCAAGTGTCGGCCTTGACCTTCGGTCTCGTGACGGCCGACATCACGAATAACCGCGCCACGGTGACGTACGCCTCGAAAACCACCGTGAATGCGGCCTTTCAGATTGACATCATGTACGAGGTGATTTGATGACCCTTCAGGAACGACTCGACGTCGCCGGCGCGGAACAGGTGCGCGTCACCGATCTGCGGCACCGGGCGTTCGAAGCCGCCGATCGCGCCACGATCGAGCTGGCCCGGATCGACGGGATGATCGCCGTCCTGACGGAACTGCTCATCGCCTCGCAGGCGACGACGTCGGAGGGTAGCTAAACGGCGAGTCTTGGCTACGTGGAACGGGAAGTCAATAGCTTGCCGGCGGCCGTGCGGCCGGCGTTCCTGCGCATCTTCCGCGCGGTGTTGAAGGATCTGCGCTTCGGGCATCCAACCGGCAATGTGGCGGATCCCTGCGAGAACTTCGGCGCGGGATTTTTCACCGCCACGACGCCCGCGAGCGCGAATGCCCAGTTTGCGATCAGTCATGGGTTCGGGCGAACGCCGTACTTACTGGTACCGTGTCTGCCGCTCGATACCATCGGCGCGCAGATCGTGCCGCTGACGGTGGAACGCGCCGCCGACGACAAACGGATCTATCTCTCGAGCAGCGCGACGAACGCGCCGCTGACCGTGTACGTGGAAGGCTAATGGCCACCTCCCCTCAGGCCCTCGCGCAACTGCAAGCCGCCCTCGATGCGAATCCGCGCATTCGACAACTGGGGCAGGAGTGGACACAGACGGTCGCCACTGGGATGCCGCGGGCGAGTGGGGCGGGCGCGCAGCTCAGCGCGCAGATCACGCAAGAGTTGTCGCGGAGCGGGATCACGATTCCGCCCGACTATGCGCTGAACGTCAACGGCCAACTGGAGCACAAATCGTTTGCGGAGCGGCACCCCAACCTGATCATGTTAGCGGCGGGAGGGATGGTCGGCGCGGGCTTCCTGTTGCCGGCTGGGGCGGCGGCTGGAGGCGGCAGCGCGGCGGCGGGCAGTGGCGTCGGGGCCACAGGCGCGGGCGCGGCGAGTCTGGGCGCCGGGGCTGGTACCGCGGCGGGCAGTACAGCGGCCGGGATCGCCGCCGGGGCCGCCGGGGCGGGTACCGCCGCGGGATTGGCTGGGGGCGGGAGCGGCGTGTCCGACGCGATCAAGCAACTGCTGAAGGTGGGGCTACCGCTGGGCGCGTTTGCGGCGACCCGATCGCGCGGGTCGTCGATGCCGCCGCTGCCTGGTGGCAGTGGTGGTATGGGCGCGCCGGGCAGTGGGCCGCTGAACGATGAGCTCAGTCAGCTCATGGCCTTGAGTCGCCAGCGGCTCGAGCGCACCGGACCCTTGCAAGACGCCGCGATTCAACTCGCCAGTCGCATGGGCCCGTCCGCGAATGCGCCGCGGGTGCAGCAGGCGAGTCAGATCGCGCACGCCCCACGGCCTCAACAGGCGATGAATCCCGCCGTGAGCGCGATGATTCAGCAACTCTTGCAGAGTCGAGGACGCTAATGCTGCTCCGGTATCCCTGGCAGAAAAAGCCGACGGATCCGCTGGTGCCGACCCTGCCCACGGAGCCGACGACCCCCGCGCCCTCGGACGGGCAACTGATCGATCAGCGGCCGGACTTTAATTACCTCAATCGCGGCGGGATCACGGGCGGGGGGTCGCTGCCACCGGCGCCGATCGCGCCGACCGATTTTGGCGGCGGTCTCCCCGTGCAGCAGACCCGCCAGATCACCGATGCGCGCACGGCGACGGCGCCGCTCGGGTTTGATGCGGCGAAGTGGGCGAACCCGGATTGGAACACCATCAAGTATCGCGCGGGGTCGATTCTCGCGGGCGGCGGCAAGATCGGGGATGTCCTCCGCGATCCGCTCTTCCAAGGCTGGACGGCGCAAGGGGACGATGCGATCAAGGCCCCGGACGGCACGGTGTTCGATCTGTATTTCGATTTCGGTGGGCCGAATCAGCGCGTGCAGTGGACGCAACTTGGAAACGGTCCGAATGATCCCCGGCCCGGCGATCCGTGGGACCGTGCCGCCGCCGCCGGCACGCCGTACTCGGCCGCCCTCACTGCGTTTCTGAAAGCGAGCCCTGGGGATCCGCGGCCCGGCTCGCCGGAGCAACGGGCGCAGATGAATGGCGGCTTCGATCCACTGACGGGGTACCGTATCGGCGGAGCGACCACAGGACCCACTGGGGCGGCCAGTCCCGCGGCGTCGTGGTCCGATTCCCGTACCGACCCCTCTGCCACCACAGCCGTCGGCACCGGCTATGAGGCGAGCCCGAATACCGATCTGTACGTCAACGAAATCCTCTCCCGTTTGCAGCAGTTGCGGCAGCCGGTGACTGATCCGATGAGTTCGTTGCTGCAACTGCTGGCGTTGACACGGGTGGAGGATTTGGGCGGGGCGCCCTACACGGCCGGAGAAGACGCGGCGATGCGGGCGCACTATCTGGAACCGCTCACACAAGCCCGTGATACGCAGCGGCAGTCCGCGATTGAACGCCTTGGGGCGCGCGGGATCACGCCGAGTTCGGGGCTGTTTCAGGATCAAGCCTACGGGTCGATTGATCAGGGCTATCAGAAAGCGGTGGCGGGCGCGGCGAACGACACCGCGCTCCAAGCGATCGACGAAAAACAGCGGCGCAAAGACCAACAGCTGCAGATTCTTTCGAACCTGACCTCGCTCTCCGGGCAGCAGCGGGCGGAAGACGATCAACGCGGCCAGCAACTCGTCTCGACCGCGGGCTTGCTTCCGGCGCTGGATGAACGACGGTTGAACCTTATGCTCGATGCGTCTGGGCAGGGCAGCCAGGATCAGAGTCAGCTGATGGCGACGTTGATGAATCTCTTGCAATTAGAGAATCAGCAATCGCAGTTCGCCAGTCAACAGGCGTGGCAGCAGCAGGTCTACGGGCAACAAACGGATCAGCAAAACGCGGATGCCTGGGGCGCGTTTCTCGGCAACCTGTTAGAGAACCTCTAATGGCGATTGACTGGAAAGCGTTGCTCAAAATGACCGCCCCGGTCGTGGGGACGCTTGCCAGCGGCGGGCCGAGTCATGGGGCGTTTCTGTCGGGCTATACGCGAGGGTCGCAACTCGCCCAACAGGCGCGCGAGCGGAAAGCCGCGGAGGCCGCGAAGAAGCGCGAAGCCAGCGGGGAATATCGCTTGCGCGTGGCCGAAAAACTCCTGAGCCTCGACGATCCCGTCATGTTCGAGCAGCTAAAAGAACTGGCGACACAGACCGGCGTCGAGACGTTCGGGATGAACCCGCAGGACTTCGGACACCTGACCTTTCCCGAGAGCAAGCAGGCGGCGCGGCAGACGAAGGAACTGTCAGACCAACTGGATGCCCTAGAGAAGGCGGGCTACAACCTCGATGAACTCGCGCAGGCGGGCGGATCGATTGAGACGAAGACGGGCGCCTCGGTGCCGATCGGCACGGCGCTCAATCTGACCAGGCGGCGGCCGGTGAGTCCGACCGGGCAGCCGATCGCGCAGCCCAAGAAACCGCTCCCGCTCGAGAAGCCCAGCGACTATGAACAGAGTTTTGGGCGCTGGCTGAAGGACCGCGGCAAGACCCTCGAGACGGCTACCGGAGCCGACGAAGCCGCCTATAAAAAGGAAGGCAAAACGCTCACCGCGGATCCCGATCTGGCGGACATGAACAAGACGCTGAAGCAGTTACAAATCGACTCCGCCCAACGGCGCTTGGATGCGCCGCTGCCGGGTGCTGGGGGACCGACCGCCGCCCAAGAGTTCGGCATGAGTGAGCGGCTCGCACGCGCCTGGACCGATGCGACGAAAGCGACCCGTGAAGTGGATCGCCAGCTCGGTCTCATGACGACCGGTCTCACCCGGTTCCGGCAAGGCGACAAGAACGGCGGATCGCAGGCCGTGCTCGTGACGTTCCAGAAGATTCTCGATCCGACCTCCGTCGTGCGCGAATCGGAATACGCGCGGACCACGGAAGGGCAGTCGCTCCTGAATCGGCTTGAGGGTTATACGACCCGTCTCGCCCAAGGCGGCACGACGCTGACAGATCGCGAGATGGCCGGGATGGTCGACACCGCGAAGCAGTTCTCCGCGTCGATGAAAGCGCACACGCAAGGCCAGCGGCGGCGGATTGAGGCGCAAACCAAGAAATACCAACTTGATCCGGCAACGGTCTTTGACGATGTGCTGCTCGGCGGCACGCCAGAGTCCACGAGCGCGCCGTCGACTGGCCAAAAGATTCGCGCGCGTGATCCACAAGGGACCCTCCACGAAGCGGCCCCAGGCACCCCCTTACCGGCGGGCTGGACGGTGGAACCCTGATGCCGCAAGGGTGGACGCCTGTCGCGGACTACGGCACACGGGCAGATGGTTCCAAGAAGGGCGCCGGGTTCCTCGGAGCCTTGCCGCGCCCAGACGGGTCGGTGTCCTCTGAAATTTCCATTGGCGTGAACATCGACGGTAGAGAAGTCGAAATTCCGACGCTCGTGCCGACGCTGACACCACAAGAGAAGCAGTGGCTGCTCTCGAACGACATCAGCGATCCGACAAAGATTCCGCCAGCCATTATTCAGAAGGCGGTCGACTACGCGCGGCCACGTCTCAAGGCCGGACAGTCCCCGTTTGCGGATGCGAGTGAGTCACCGGCAGGCTGGACGCCGGTGCCGGAAGAACCGAATTTCAAGACCGAAGTTATCGGTGATACCTCGAAGATCGGGCGTCTCGTAGGGCTCTTACCGACGCTCGGCGGCGCGGCGGGCGGGGTGATTGGCGGCATCGGGGGCACCGTGGGCGGGTTTGGCGTAGGGGGCGTGCCTGGGGCGGTGGCTGGTGCGGGGCTGGGCGGCATCACAGGCGAATCCCTTCGACAGCTCATTCAGAAATTACGCGGTGTCGAACCACCGGGGACCGCGATGGATGCGGCGACGGACCTTGCGAAAGAAGGCGGCCTCCAAGCGGTGTATGAACTCGGCGGCCAAGGGTTGATGCGCGGGGCCAGTGCGGCAGGGCGGTCCCTGATCGAGAACGCGGTGCGTCCGCCGATCGGGCTGGTGAAGGAATTTCCGAACGTGATGGAGACGATCGTCAAGAACCGGCTTCCTGTTGGGCGCGGCCTTGTGCCATTGCCTGGCGCGAAGTCAGGTAGTCAGCAAGCGAAAGCCCTGCTCCAGAAATCCGGCGCGACGACGCGCAATCTGCTGAAAGAGGCGGGCGAAGCCGGGACCACTTTTGAGCCGCAGCAGATGGCCGCGAAGCAGATCAGTGACCTCGCCGCATCGGTGAAGGATCAGCCGATTAGCGGCCCCGATCTGAAGCGTCTCTCCACGATGGTGCTGACGTACCTCGACGAGCACGGCGCGGCGATGACGCCCCAAGCCGTGAAGGACATGAAACGCGCGGCGCAGACGATCGCGAAGCCCGTCTTCAAAGCGCAGCAGGCGGGCGGTGGGGTCTCTGCGGATCAGGCGCTCGGCGCACGGTTCAACGAAGCGGTGGCCTCTGGCGCGAAAGACGCCTTGGAGACCATCAAAGGGATCGCGGCGTCGGAAGCGCAGACGCAAAGCCTCATCGGGGCGACCCGCGCGATTCGACAGGCGGAATTACGGCGGTTGCCGCTCGCGGCCGAAGGCATCAGCGGCGCGGCGGCCGTCGTCGGCGCGATGTTGCAGCCGGGCAGTGGGCTCGACGACAAGCTACGGAATGGCGCGACCGCGTGGCTGATTGCGCGCGGTTTGGCCTCTCCGCGGTCGATCTCCAGGCAAGGGCTGGCGCTCACGGCGGAGCAGACGCAGCAACTCCTTCGGCAGTTTCCGCGGCTGGGGGATGCGGTAATGAAGCAACTCAGCGTAGGCCAAACAGGGGCAGGGCAATAGCCCAGATCAGATAGAGCAGGCCACAGCAGGCAAGTAGAGCCGTGGCGTAGATGTCGACCTCGTTCAGCAGGCGCTGAACCCACGGACGCATATAGGGCAAAAAGGATACCACGACGTGACCTCCATGACGGCGGAAACAGCGGCGCCGCTCCCGCCGTCGACGACCGATGAACAGGATCGGGTGACAGCGGGCCAGCGTGCGATCAATCTCATTTGGGAAACGACCCAAATGCGGATCGCCTTGTCGGTAATTTGGGGCGCGCTGATGGTGTCGGCGCTGTTGGCGGTCTTTGGGAAGTGGCTCGGCACGGCCGATATGCAGCTCGCGGCGATTGTGTTTCTGTTCGGCGTGGCGAATCTCGTCACAGGGTTTTATTTTGGTCGGACGAACCACCAACGCAGCGGCGGCATTGGCGGAGATACCGCCGGGACACGCTAGCGTTCGGTGTGGAGGGTGACATGGACTTGATTGTGCTCGTGTTGGCGTTGGCGCTCCTCGGCTTTCTCGTGTGGCTCATTACCACCAAGATCCCGATGGATCCGATGTTCACAGTGGCGATTCAGATCATCGTGGTGGTCGTCGTCATTCTCTACCTGATCCGCACGTTCGGCGGGTCTGTGCCGAACGTCTTACGGTGATGGCGGCCATCCGCCGCCCCGTGTCGACAATGCCTGTGCGTCGTCTCCGGCGCGACAGTGGTCACGTCCGGCTCACCGTGATCCTGAAATCCATTCACGAGCTCAAACAACAAGGAGCGAAGATTCTTATGGCCTCAGCAGAACTCAAAGCGGCACTTGCGAAGATCGACACGGCGACCGACAACATCGCCGCCGACATTCAACGCCTCAAGGCCAAGATTGGCACCGGGATGAGCGATGCGGACGTCGCCGAGGTGCAGGCCAAGGCCGACGCGATTGTGACGAAGCTCGAAGGGATTGCGGCGGATCCGGACAACCCGGACCCGACGGTCTAGCACGACGAAGCGGCGAGTCCTGTGCCCTCCCCGGTAACAGGACTCGCCTCAACGCTGATGACCGAAGCTGAGATCAAAACGGCGCTCACGGAATACGCGGCGCTTGCGGCGACGCTCTGGGCCGAAGGCCGCAGCGAACCCATTGAGGGGCTCGTCGGCATTGGCTGGGTGATTAAAAACCGCCTCGCGCGGCATAAACGGTATCGGGCTGCAGAGAAGACCTACAAGGGCGTGGTGTTGGCGCCGCAGCAATTCTCTTGCTGGAATCCGGGCACGGATGTGAACCATCAGCGGCTGATGCAGATCAGCGAGCGCGTCGTGCGCGGGGAGAGTCCGAGTGAAGCCGCCTGGATGGAATGTGCGTGGGTCGCCGTGGGGATTATTGAACACCGCCTGCGGGATCGGACACACGGCGCCACGCATTACCTCACAGCCGACCTTTATCGATCGCCGAACGCGCCGCTGTGGTCGAAGCGTCTCGACCTCATGGCCGAACTCGGCGCGCATGTGTTTCTCGTGGAACCGCTCGAGCGAGGACTGATCGCATGAGAACGATTCGCCTGATTGTGCGTGATCCGCAGTCGGTCCCGGTCCTGCTCGCCAATGTCATGTTGCGGCCGTACGACAACAGCGGCCTGGTCGCTGGGTTCTACCACGACGACATTCTCGAATTTACGACGAATAGCGTTGGGGGCGCGGAGCGGTGGGTCACGGCGGAAGGCTTCGCGCCCGTGAACGATAGCGTCGTGCTGGAGGACTGGCTGCCCGAAGTCCATCTCGTGCCGGTGGCCACGGCTGGCCCGTTGTCGATTCAGGGCGATCAGTTTGTCCGCAACGGTCAACGCTGGCTGGTCAAAGGTTCCACGGAACTGCAACTGGCAGCACGCGTGGCGAAGGGTGACGACGTACGCCCCGTGCTCGAGCAGCGCAAAGCCGCAGGCGCGAATCTCGGGCGCGTGCTGGGGATGCACGAAGGCGCCGGCTTCCTGCCGTCGATGACACCCGCCTACGCCGACATCGTGACACGCACGGCGGATCTGTTCAGTGACGCGGGCCTGGTGCTGCTCTGGTGTGTCTTCGCCGGTGCGAAACAAATGATGCCCTCGCAACAGCACCAACTGGAATTCTGGCAGTACTCCCAAGAGCTGCTGCGCCCGTATGCGTCTTTCGTCTTACTCGATCTCGGCAACGAGATGAATCACGGCCAGTGGGGCGGGGTGAACCCAGACGCGTTCCCGAAACCTTTCGGCCTGCTCAGTTCACGCGGGAGCTTCCTCACGGATGAACGCCCCCCTGAACCGTGGTGGGACTTCGTCGTCTATCACGCGCGGCGCGATTACCCGACGCCGAAAGGCGCGACGAACTACGACCCGTATGTGTTCCTCGATAACGAGTCGTGGCCGTTCGTGCCGATGTTTCCGGAGGAAGGGATCAAACCGCATCAGCACGGGTTCAATCACGACTGGATGCGCTTGATGGCGAAGCACGCCAAGGTCGCCAATGGCGGCCTCGCACACACAGAGGAAGGCGTCTATAGCCTGCCGTGGCCGTCGCACGTCGAGGCCTGCGTACGAGTCTTTTTCGAGGAACTGCAGGCGTAACCCAAAGGAGCGAACGTGCCCGACGAAAAAACCACAGAAAGTCGTTCGGTTGATCCGGTGGTCGTGACGGTCATTACCACCGGCGATGCGAGCCGATTGCCCTCCACGACGGAGGCGAAGACCGAAGGCGCGCATATGCCGGACTTCATCGTGCAAGCGTTTAGCCCGACCCGCGCCCTCGCCGTCCGGTTCGGGTATATGTATTTCTTCACGCTGAACGGCTTTCTCGCGCCGAAGATGCTGCCCGCGTCCAGCGATCCGGTTATCGCGGCCATCCAGGCGGCGGACTTCTTCCACCTGTTCCAAACCGGCTGCCTCATTGCCCTCGTGCCGGCCGTGGGCTCGTTGCTGAAAGACATCGGCGTCGTGTTCACGCGGCTGCAACAGAAGTACCCACTGTTGACGGGAAGTGTCTGATGGATTTCTTCGAATCGCGGTGGTTTGCGTTGGTGGCGGCGCTCCATGAGTTGCTGTCGCTGGTGAAGCGATGATCTGGATCCTCTACGTCGGGATCGGCTTAGTGCTGCTCTATGAAGTGGTTGCCGCGATCACGCACAAGGCCCCGACGATTTCGGAATGGATTTGGAAGGGGGCCACGCGGACGCGCTGGGTGCCGTTCATCGCCGGGTTGCTCATGGGGCTGTTAGGCGGCCATTTATTTTTCTGAAGGAGTGTGTATGGCGTTACCCCGTTGGTTATCGATCCTCAAGCATATCGGGCCGATCATCATCGCCGTGGCGGTGCCGGGCATCGGCCCGATCCTCGCCCCGATCATCGTGTCGGCGATTGCGGAAGCGGAAAAGATCCCTGGCGCCTCTGGGGCTCAGAAGAAAGCGGCGGCGCTCGAGTTGGTGAAAGCCGGCGCGGCGGGGGTGAATGCGGCGTCGAAAGGCAAGGTCGTGATCAATCCGACCGAGGCGGCCGTGGTGGCGGACTCGGCGATCACGACGGTGATCGGCGCCGTGAATCTCGTGAACAACGCCACGCCCGATGCCTGAGCCGTCGAATTGGTCCGCGGCGACCCAACCAGACGATCAGTTGCTGTCCCTGATCCTGTTTCTGGTGGCGGAGTGGCTTCAATTTACGGGCCATTTGCCGACCGTGCCGCAACTGCGTGAAGCCTTGCGCCATCCAGGGAGCTGAAGGAGGTTACATGCGTCGCCTCATCCTCGTCACCGTCCTACTCGCGATCGGCGTCGTCTCTGAGGCGTACACCCTCTTCGGCCATCGGTGGGCGCTGCTGGAGGTGCCGTTCTACGTCAACGTCTCGCAGATGAGCGCGCAGATGACACCCGAGCAGGCGGTGGCGGAGTTGATCCAAGCCGCGAACAACTGGCCGGAGCAGGCGGGCATCCCGCTGCACTTCACGTTTCAAGGGCTGACGACGCGCCGCTCGGGGATTACCAGCTTGTATGAGCCCGGCTCACGGGACAATGTGAACGTGATCGAACTCGCCCCCTGTGATGATGCCGGCAACTGCTCGGGCGGGAACGTCTACTGGTGGTACGACAACACGGGCTTTCTCGTGGAAGCGGACATGTTTATCCGCGACGGCGTGTATCCCGTCCTGCAATCCGGCGTGCCCTGTAGTGGCGGGATCTACTTGCAAGATTTTGCCACGCATGAATTCGGGCACATCCTCGGCTTGGGTCACAGTACCGTGGACACCGCGACGATGAAAGCCAATTTCGGCTTCTGCGATCAGGTTCGGACGCTGGATCAGGACGACATCGACGGCGCGCGGAGTCTCTACGGCGTGAACCCGGTCGTCGTGCCGGTCGTCGAAGTCTGCGGTGACGGGCTGGACAACGACGGCGATGGGCTCATCGATGAGGATTGCATCCCGCATCCGTGCAAGAAAAAAGGCCGGTTTGCCTGCGTGGATCCGATTGTGCCGTGATGCCGACGCTTACCCTCTATTGCAAGCGGCCGACGTGTGGGAGACCCTATACGCCGAATGGCGAAATCCTGGACATCTGCCCGGAATGTCACGAGCCGACCGATTGGACCACGTTCGCGCCGAAATACAACAGCCTCACGACACTGAGCGTGGACGATCAAGCCTTCCTGCGCCAGATCCACATCCGGCCGGAGGATTAGGCGGCGGCGCGCGGTGTAACGGCGGGGACCGCTTCGGTCCGCAGTTGGCGCTGGACATGGACCAAGAGGGCGACGAGCGGATCGAGATCGCGGCGGTGAACGCGCAGGGTCGCGGGCGGGTCGGTCGCGATCAGATCGAACTGATCGGGATCGGCATCGTATTGTTTGAGTCGGAACGGGGTACGATCAGGCATACGGTGCAGTCTACACGCGTCGTCAAGGGGGTTCTGTCCGACGGCGTCTCTGGCGTCCCTGCTTGAGCGGATCGATAGGGTAGGGCCATGTGCTGCGATAGGCGTAATCCACGAGCACCTCAAGGGCCTTGAGCATCTCGGGCGAGCAGTTGGCAAGCCGCTGCAGTTTGTCGCCGAGAGAGAGGTGCGCCGGGTAGAACGGCAACACCGGCGCGCGTCGCATGCCATCAGACTCAGCAATACCTGGACCACTCCACTACGCACGTTTTTTGGCCAGTTCTGATTGCTTCGGGCGGCCTCTCCTACGCGGTTTTGGGCCGCTCTGGTCCGATTGTGAGACACCGAGCCGAAGGATCACCAGCACGGCCTGCAAGAGTTCTGGATACCGCTTTAGGTGGGCGAGAATGCGGAGCTCGGTCGGCGTGGCTTCCGCGTAGAACTCCATCCCCCGGTCCCTGACGGTTTCAGCCATCGAAATCCCCACGGCGTCAGCCAGTTGCGCGAGCTCATTCACGCCCAGTTCCGTGTAGCCGGTCAGGAGTTTCCCGATTTTTGATTGGGTCCATTGCTCGCGTGTGCGTTTACTGATCTCATCGGCCAGATCGCGCTGGCTGAGATGCCGTTCGGACATTTCCTCCCGGATTCGCTGACGAGCGCGTTCGGCTGGCGTCATGGCGCTGATGCTACTGGCTAACCCTAGAGTCCGCAACGGCTTCGGTTGTGGACTCAGTCCATAGGAAATAAATATTGCACAGGGGCTTGACACTGACTCCATGTTGGACTATCTTCTACCACGTTGACTCCAATGACGCACAAAGTGCAGCCACACAGCAGCCTCGCCGCGTGGCGGGCCGATCGCGGCCTCAACCAACGTGCCGCGGCCGAGTTTCTGGGCATTACGCAGGCGTACTACTCGAAACTAGAGCGCGGCACACAGACGCCCAGACCGCCCTTGGCGAAGCGTCTCCGAGAACGGACGGGTGTGCCGTTGGATGTCTTGCTGGGGATCGCGGCGTGAATCGGAACCGGACATATGTAGGGCATCAACCAGAGATAACGGACAGGAATAGGCCGGATAGTATTTGGGACTGATAATGTATGTTCTATTGACTATCTGATTCCGATTCAGAATCAGATTCAGAGTCAGTAGGTAGGCAGTCTCCTTATACCACACCGGCCAGCGCGAGTCATCCATATGACGCTGGCACCAGCAATCGATTCGATCATTCACCGCGCGGCCTGACATGGGTTCTACCTTGGCCGATCGCCCTACCGCGACTCAACGCACAAGACTTGATGGCATTCGCCCGACGATGGCGAAGGCCCTCAAGAAAGTTGAGGCGCCGTGGCGTGAACAGATTGGCCGCGCGATTTCTCGGTGCTGTGCCTTAGCGGGTGTGAGTCAGAAGGAAGCCGCGGCGCTCCTCGATCGGGATCAAGCACAAATCGCGCGGTGGATTGCTGGGACGGAACGGCCGCAGATGGATGCGGTGTTCGCGGTGCCCGTACTGCGCGTGGCGCTGGTATTGGCCTTAGCGGAATTAGCTGGAGACGGTGTGGACGTGCAGACGGTGATCACGGTGCGGCGGATCGCATGACGCTGGATCTCGCGCTCTGGATCGCGCTCAAGGCCTTCGCCGCCTGCCTCGTGATTGGCGCCACGTTCTGGGTCGTGACGTTGGCGGTCGTCGGGTGGTTGACGCTGCAGCAGCACCGGCGGTTTGGGCGGAAATAAAAACAGGCCCGCTGCGTAAACAGCGAGCCCTAACACGACGCGGGCGACGAGGACGCCCTACGACATGTCAGACAACATTCTAACGCAACCGGTCGGAACATTTCTCACAGCGGTGATCATCGTCTTTGCTGCCTGTCTGGTGGTCGGGACGCTGGAACTCATCGGCTGTCTGCGCCGGGCGAAGGCGTCGAAGCTGGTGCAAAAGGCGGACGGGACGTTCGGCGTCGACCAACTGCGAGCGGCGCGGATCGCGGAGCTTGCGAAGACCCAAGACGCGCGGCCTCGCCTGCACGCGGTGAAGGGGAAGGCGTCATGACGCACTACCTGCCGCCGTTCACCGTCACCGTGGGCGTCCGTCAGCGGGCCTGCTGCGGACAGCTGATTGATCCCCGCTCGCATTCGATCGAACCGCAGTGTGTCGCGTGCCAACAGTGGATCGAGAAGGACACCGAAGCGTTTGAGGCGCTTGAAGCGGAACCGCCTGCGCCGAATCCTGTCACCGTGCCGGACTTTGATCCGATTACCGGTGACGAGTGGGACCACCGGAAAGGTGGCGCCCGATGAAAAGCCAGCAACCGGCCCTGATTGATCCGGCCGCGCCAGTTGTTCAGTCAGAACAGAGCGGCTTGATTCAGATGATCGAGCGGATGACGCTCAGCCCTGACGTGCCGGTCGATAAGTTGGAACGCCTGCTTGTGATGCAGGAACGGGTCATGGCGAAAAACGCCGAATCCGCGTTCAACGGCGAATTTGCCCTGATGGCGGCTGAGATTCCAACCATCGTCGAACGCGGGAAAACCGACAAAGGCAAGTACGCGCGCTTCGAGGACATCGTCGAAGGCGTCCGGCCGATTCTCTCGCAGCACGGCTTCTCGCTCAGTTTCCGCACAGAGTGGCCCGATAAAGCGACCGTCAAGGTCGTCGGGATT